>Ga0310121_10000802_pt1 | contig 33677 bp, 19 predicted proteins | sample CB27_Tmax_986_MG_FD_203504 | JGI IMG/M metagenome (GOLD analysis project Ga0310121, IMG submission 203504) | Marine microbial communities from Western Arctic Ocean, Canada - CB27_Tmax_986 | ecosystem: Environmental > Aquatic > Marine > Oceanic | place: Canada: Western Arctic Ocean | collected...
CTGTGCCACGGCCACGCCGTCAGCCCTCATTTTCACCGCGATTGGATTTCCTTGCTGTTCTCTTGGTGCTATCGGTTCTCATGGGCTGCGGGCAGCCGATCAGTCAAAAAAAAGCAGACACGGCGCCAACTACGGGCACCACTAGCGGCAGGACTCAATCATCGTCTGCGGGGCCGCTGATTGTGCAAATTACAGGCCAAGATTTTGATTGGCACATTTGTTACAGGGGCCCCGATGGTGAATTCGGTACCGCAGACGATGTTGTCACGACCCAGAACTTGCACCTCCCGGAAAAAACCAAAATTCAATTACGATTGCAGAGCTGGGATTATTTGTACACCTTGGCACTGCCTCATCTGGGGCTGAAAGAAATCGCCGTTCCTGACCTGACATTCTGTCTTGATTTTCGCACCGAATCCGCAGGAGCTTTTCCGCTCGTTGGGGATCAATTTTGTGGGTATGCCCATCCGAACCTACTGGGTACGATGACGGTTCACAGCCAACTCGGTTTTCAACGCTGGCTGACAACGACCAATCCAAAGCAGGCGCGTTAAGGAAGCGGTAGTCAAAGGAGGAGAATTCATGGCGAGAATTCCGCCAATTTCAGCTTTCATTTGGCGGGCGGCACTTCTGTGCGGACCGTTTGCCGGATGCCAAGAGGGGTCGCAGTACGCCTCCCACGTGGAATCGCAGACACGAGCGGTCCGTCCAAGCAACGATTCCGTCCGCGTGCTGCAAACATTGCCGGAATTCACATTGACCAGCCAACAGGGGCAACCGTTTGGTTCCGACGATCTGAATGGGAAGGCCTGGATCGCAAATTTTGTTTTCACCCGTTGTACGGCGACATGCCCCGCGCAAACCGCTGAACTGGCACGGCTGCAACGCGAGCTTGGGCGCCATCCAAAGTCGAATGAAATTCGATTTGTGAGTATTAGTGTCGATCCAGAATGCGATTCGCCCGACGTTCTCCAGAAATATGCAGAGCGTTTTGAAGCGGATTTGTCGAATTGGGCATTCCTCACCGGCCAACGGGACAAGATCTGGGCGCTCAGCAAGGAGGGATTCAAATTGCCAGTCGCGGATCAACCACAAGACTCGCGCAGTCCGATACTTCACAGCTCGAAGTTTATCCTAGTTGACCGCCAGCATCGCGTCAGAGGATACTACGAGGCGCGGGCACCGGAGGAAATGGTGCAATTGAAGCGCGATCTGGATGTGATCGTGATGGAATAGTGATGGAATAGTGATACAACGTATCGAGCTTAGTACGAAAAACAGCGTTCTCAACCTGCTTAGTCACGTGCCCACGGCTTCGCCACGAATTTGCAAACGCTCGACTCTTTCAGCGGAGATTAACATGCGGTATTACACGCTCTACGCGACTCTTCTTGTCTGCCCCTTGTTCGGGGTTTCAGCTGCGGGCGATACCGTAGCCCTTTGGCTTTTCGATGATCCCCCTGGGTCGTCGGTCGCGGTGGATTCCAGCGGCAACAACTATCACCTCAGCCTGGGACCTGACGCAGGAATCGTGCCTGGTGGCAGATTTGGCAATGCGTTGGATTCGGATCTAATGAAAGACCAAGACGGAATGGGGGCCTATCGTTACAAGGCGGAATCGCCGCTGAATCCGCATGACACAGACTGGACGTTAGAGTGTTGGGTCAAAGCTGACACGGATATGGTCGCTGACAATCGCATCTGGGGATTGTCAGGTATCAATTACATCGAATACGGCCGTTACGGCGACGGCCAGGAGTTTAAGAACGCGAAACTCCGTACCGGCGGTGTGGACCAGCCGACCGTATTGCAGGTGGCCAGTCGGCTGCTGCCGGTGGATCGGGTTTTGGGCTGGAATCAACCGACTGGTGATCTCGCGGCCGATCAGCGGTTTCACCACCTGGCGGTGGTTTATGACGCGACCGCCAAACAAATTCGGCACTACTTCGACGGGACGAAGCAATTTGAGGTCAACGGAATCTGGGAAGATGTCTACGGTGGGGGTGAACCGTACGACGACATTGTCTTTCCCCCACATTATCCGATGCTCCAAGTCGGCATGCGCGACGCGCTGCAACATTGGGATCATCACGAGTTGCATGAAAACGATCGTCACATGAAAAAATTCCAAGGCCTGATTGACGAAATGAGGTTTTCGGACCGGGCGCTCTACAATGACGATTTCACTCTTCCGGCCAGTTTGGCGGTGACAGCACTTCGTGTCTGGCCTCCGTTGCTAAGCCTGGTTGTGGACAAGTCGGATGGATCGCGAAATCAATCATCCGACTTGGAAATCTCGGCGGTGGGGGGTAACAAGATTGCCTGGAACATTACGGAAGATATTCAGTGGCTATCGCCGGCGATCCTTCGTGGTGTTGCCACCGCCGCCAAAAAGCAGGTGGCGATGCGCGTGAATTCTGATGACATACAAAGCGGTCAATACGAAGGCAGCCTGCTGGTGGAACGCTCCGACGGGAGCGAACTGCCGCAAACGACAACTGTCAAGCTCACCGTCATCGGCGCAGGAGATGTGCGGGATGTCGGTGATCGCAAACAGCTGTTTATCGACGATCGATTCACGGGCAAAGCGGAGAATGTCCGGCAAGAGATCAATCAACCGCAAAAGATCAGGATTACGATTGATGGACAACAAGACGGAGGAACGTATCCGCTTTCCACCTTCTACGACGAAGGACGAGGTCGCTATCGGTTGTACTACATGGTTTTGGGCAGTAGCGTCCAATGCATGGAGTCAGACGACGGCGTGAATTGGGAACATGTCGAGCGACGCGGCGGACAAGTCACAGTGGAAAGTACCGACGCCAATGGAAAGCCACAGGTGCTCCAACCGAACGGAGAGCCCTACGACATGTTTCGAGCGCCACCGGTCCAAGGCGTGAGCGGTTTTCGGACGGACTTTCCCATGATCGTCTACGATCCGCACGACATACCAGAGCGGCGCTACAAAGCCTTTCACGAACTCAACTTTGGATTCATGGATGGCGACGGTTATGAGCTGACACCGGAGACCAAGGGAAAGAACGCCGACGAACTGAACGGTGTCTACGGCTACTATTCTGCGGATGGCCTGCACTTCAAGGGAGATGGAACGCGACTGCTCCCGATTCTGCCAGAGCACCTGTTTGGGGCCTATTGGGACGAAAAGGCCCAAAAGTACTTCATCTATATCCGTTGCCAAAATGTGGACAGCGGACGATTGCACTCAATGCAAGGGACCCAGTTCATCTATCGAAAGGGTTTCAAATACAGCCAGCCGGAAGGACTCGTGGATCGCATTGATGACGAAACGGGCCAGCGAAAAGGATTTGAGAATCTCCGCTCCTTCGCCAAGCTGACGGCGGATGACCTACTGAAACCTTGGACAGAAGGTGTTTTCCCGTCAACGTTTGCCGCCACGACCACCTACGCGACAGCCCGCAACGTGAACATGGTCCTCAGCGCCGACAAGTGGGACGGCTTCAAGGACTTCTATAGCTGCTTTCCCGCCCAATACCCCTGGGCCGAGGATGTCCACATCATGTACCTGAAGACGTTGCGCCATTTCCATCCGTCGCGGCAACCTTGGTTTCCAGGGTTCGCAGATCTGAACGGCCCAATGCAAACCGTGCTCGCCTTGAGCCGAGACGGGGTCAACTGGAATCGGTTCGATCGTAAAGAGTATATTCCGCTAGGGCTGATGGACGAGGTTGACCGGGGCCGGACGTCGATGGGGGGAGGGATCATTAAGGTTGGCAATTACCTCTACAGCTATTATTGGGCCAACCCACAGATCCACGATACGGTACCCATGCGCGACGAGTATCCGCTGGAAGGCGACCTCGAGGATTGGGCCCAGAAGTCGCTGGGGATTTTCGGGACTCGCCAGCGTCTCGATGGATTCGTCTCGATGGACGCGGATTACAAGGGCGGCTCGCTGACCACCCCACCCCTTGTCTTCAGCGGCAAGCGATTGGTCCTCAACCAAAATGCGGGCGGACAGGGGACCATCTTCGTGGAATTGCGCGATCTAAACGACGTGCCAATTCCCGGGTATGAGCTGGCTGACTGTGAGGAGATCACCTGCAACGACGTCGCCTGGGAGGTCCGTTGGCGCGGCAAAGCCGACCTCTCCCATCTCGCGGGCCAGCCAATCAAACTGCATTTCAAGTTGCGTGCCGCCAAGTTGTACGCGTTTCAGTTTGCGTCGGATTGAGGTTTCCAGTCAGCCGATAATCGCATCGATCGGTTTTCCATGGTCGATTGCCAAACGTTTGCGACCGGGGATTTCGAGCTGTCGCGAGTCAAGGCCCAGTTGCTTTAGAATCGTGGCGTGAATGTCGGTGACGTAGTGGCGGTTTTCTACGGCGTGAAATCCGATCTCGTCGGTCGCTCCATGCACCACGCCCCGCTTCAGGCCACCGCCAGCCATCCACACCGAGAAACCAAAAATATGGTGGTCGCGTCCATCCGTTCGTTGTGACCCGGGCGTGCGTCCAAACTCGGTCGCGAAGACGACCAGCGTCTCGTCCAGTAGACCGCGATTATCGAGGTCTTCCAGCAGACCGCCGACCGGTTGATCAATGGCCAGCGAATGCTTGGTATGGTTTTCTCGGAGTCGTTCATGAGCGTCCCACACACCCGCTCCGCCAGCACCGTGCTGGATCTGTATAAAACGAACTCCGCGCTCCACCATGCGCCGCGCCGCCAATAATTTCATGCCAAAATCGCGGCAATGCGGCTGGTCGAGGCCGTAGAGCGCCTGGGTGGCGGCCGTCTCTCTGGAGAAGTCAACCATTTCGGGCACGGACCGCTGCATACGGTAGGCCAATTCGTACGACGCGATCCGCGCGATGAGCGCGGGATCGTCAGGATAATCGATGCCTCGCAGGCGGTTGAGTCGCTGGATCAGGTTCATGCCGACGGCATGTGCGTCGGAGGATATCGGCCGCTGAGGCCGGCCGAAATTCAGCGGATTTTCAGGATCAATTCGCAACGGCACGGCGTCGTGGGCGGGGCCGAGATAATTACCGTCACGCCTGTTCCAATACTCGCGGTTCCCCAGCGAAATGAACTGGGGCAGATTATCGTTGAGTGATCCGAGACCGTAATGGACCCAGGCACCCAGCGTTGGAAATTCGCCGTCGTTTTGGTGTCGACCGGTATGAAACTGGGTCTGTGCGCCGTGATTGCTGTCGGTCGTCCACATGGATCGCACGATGGCCAGCTTGTCGACATGGCAGGCCATGTGTGGAAACCAGTCGCTCACCTCGATACCACTCTGGCCATGCTTCCGGAATCCGATCTGCAGCGGATAGAGCGTGTTACGCTGGTTCCCGTTGGCATCGGGAACTACCAACCTCTCGATGGCCAGTTTCTTCGGGTCCTGAGCGTCCGCAAAAGGGGTTTCGGCGATAGTTTTACCGCCATATTTCGTGAGCATCGGTTTGGGATCGAAGCTCTCCAGATGGCTTATGCCACCGTTCATAAAGAGCCAGATCACGCTCTTCGCCTTCGGTCGAAAATGCGGTTGGCCAGTAGGTGGCGACCACGCGTCGTCATTTGCGTAGCTATCGCGATGCAGCATTGCACCTAGTGCAAGGCCGGTGAAGCCGAGGCCGACGTCGGCGAGGAAGTTGCGACGAATGAATTTCCTCCGCAGATTCGCGTTCATAAGTTATTCTCCTCTTCGCAACAACAATTACCGGAACGTCACGAAATCATTATGATTCAACAATGCCCACACCAGACGAGCGCGGCCATCTTCCTTCGCTCCATCGGTTGAATTGCGCCACGATTCGAGCGCTCCAAAGCTGGCCGCGATTTCCGCGTCGCTCGCGTCAATGCCCAGTAAGACGGCGAACGTCTTTCGAATAAAGGACGAGTCGTCCTCGCATTGCTCGGACAGCCGCTGGGCGATCTGTGGCGCCGCATCAAGTACGAGTTTGCTGTTGGCCAATGCCAACGCCTGCTGCGGCACGATGCTTTGCTCGCGCCGGTAACATTCCTTCACGGCCGCTTCATCAAACGTGGTCAGAAACAAGTTGCGTTTGTTGTTGGAGTGGTAGAAGTAGAGGCTGCGTCTTGTTGAATCGTCCTGTTGAGCCGGCTCGACGGGCGGTCCTCCCATGGTTAGATCAAGTGAGCCTCCATGCGCAACAATTGCATCTCGCACGAGCTGCGATTCAAGTCGCATCGGCGTGCGCCGCCACCAGTAACGATTATCAGGATCCTTGGTGGCACTGGCCTGGCCACCGGCGACGGAGGAAGTCATTCGATAGCCGGCTGAGTTTACAATCAATTGATGCAAGTGCTTCATGCTCCAGCCGCTATCAATCAACTCGGACGCCAACCAGTCGACCAGTTCAGGATGCGCGGGCCGTGTCCCGTTGCGCCCGAAATCGAACACCGTCGGCACGAGTGGCTCGCCCATGTGTCGCGTCCAGATGTGATTGACGGCAACACGGGCCGCGAGGGGATTGCGGTGATCGGTCATCCAGCTGGCAAGTGCCGTACGGCGGCCGGTACTCCGCGGCGAGAATTCGACGGTAGGATCGTCTTTTGTAGAATACACAAATCGTGTTGGTGTCCACTTGGCACCCCAAAGCCGGGTGTAATGATCGGTCGGCTTGATCTCTGCATCGACAGCCTCGCTCGCTTCTTCCAGCAATTTATTCGCCGCCTCGAGGCCCTCAGCTGCATTTTCCTCGTTGTCCTTTTCGCGCCGCACCTGCAGTTCGGCCGCCGCAACGCGGTGCTGTGCCTTGGTAAGGAGTGCTTGGCGCTCAGCCCGAATCGCTGATGCCATTGCCATTCGCGCCGTTTCCGTCAATTCAGAATTGCCCTCGCTGGGCTTGTCGGCGGCGGCACGTGCAGCAGCGGCACAACGCGAGACGCACTCGCGATCGGCCTTCGCGGCAACGACGGCCAATTCGGCAATCTCTAGCTCCTCCTTCGCGTCGACAACGGCAGTCGTCTCCCCTCGCCTTGTCTCCCCGTCTCCCCCTCTCCTTGTCTCCCCGTCTCCTCTTTTCCCTATCTTCCCGTCTCCTTGCTCGACCCTCTCCGCTGCCGCCAGCTTTTCGCGGGCTTGAGCAACGGCCGCATTCGCCTTTTCGATCTCCCGCTCCGTCGTGGCCAAATGCGCATCGGTGACCCAGGGGCGAATCTCCGGTTTCCAGGCTTCCAGCGGAAGCAATACAGGCTCCACCTTCAATTCTTCGAAGATGAGAATCTCGGGAACACCGGGTGCGATGACCGTGGACTTGTCAGGATTCTTTTCCTGGCCGCGCACGAAACGGTACGTTGGCGTATTGAGCAGACCATCGTAAACACGAGGGATGCCATCGCGTTCTAGATTCGCCTGGCCTGGAACGACATCGAGGCGCACGTGATAGGGTTCAAAAAATGCCCGCATGCGGTAAAAATCGGTTTGCTGAATCGGGTCATACTTGTGGTCATGACACTTGGCGCAGTTCATTGTCAGTCCGAGAAACCCCTTGCTTACATGTTCGACGGTCTCCTCCATCCACTGGTTGCGATTAAACAGAAAGTAATATCGTGCGAGATAGCCTGTCGCGCGTAGCTTGTCGGGGTCCTGCGGATACAGTTCGTCGGCTGCCAGCATCAACCGCACCATCTCGTCGTAGGGGGCATCGGCATTGAGTGACTCGACGATCCAATCACGCCAATGCCAGATGTGTTTCTGGCTATAACGGAGTACCCCGCCTAGTCCCCACCAATCGCTATAACGCCAGATATCCATCCAGTGCCGCGCCCAACGCTCGCCGTGACGCGGATCATCGAGCAGGTGGCTGACCGTTCGTTCGTACCAATCGGGAGACTGGTCATTCTCAAACGCTGCAATCTCTTCCGCCGTTGGTGGTATGCCAATCAGGTCGAAATACAAGCGTCTCAATAGAATGATCCGCGGCGCCTCGGTCTGCGGGCTGAGCCCATGCTCTTGATGCGCTTTGGCGACGAAAACATCGATCGGGTTTCTGGCCCATCGTCGACCGTCTACATTGGGCACGGCCGGCCGAACAATAGGCCGAAATGCCCAGTGGTCTCGCGGGTCCGGTTCTGGCGCCTCATCCGCAGGTGCCGGAGCGCCCTGTTCGATCCACGCTCGTAGCAGTTCGACTTCGGCAACGGATAGCGGTTCGCCTTCATGCTCGGGAGGCATGCGTTCTGTGATATCCACAGCCGAGACACGCTCCAGCAACACGCTTTCCGACGCATCGCCAGGCGTGATCATCGCACCCGAATCGCCCCCGCGAATCATCAGCCGGGCCGTATCGAGCCGCAGTCCTGCCCGTTGTTTCAATGAGGCATGGCAGGTATAGCACCGTTCGCGGAGCAGCGGCTTGATCTGTGTCAAATAATCCACACGGTCATTCGCTGCATGACAAACATGTGCCCGCAAGACATGTGTTGCCAAGAAAATCGCCACGATGAGAAGGCAGCGAGCGATCATTTCGACTCTTCTCTTGACGTCAAGTTGGAGTTTCATCAGCAAAACTGATAGGCGCATTCATGAGCACGTCGGCCTATCGAACGACGCAAAGACGAGTTTAGGCTCTCAGTTGTCTCCTGTCAAATATCGCAGGCTCAAATCAATTGCTACCGGCAAAGCCGGCAGTTTGAGGAAGGCTCCCAAAAGGAGTCTGATTACGTGAGCCGACGGCGCTAGCGCGGGCTTCGCGGGGTAGCGTTTGCTCACGCAATGCCCGACGCTAGCGCGTGCGGCTCATGTCTGCAACGAATTGAAACGCATAGAGCTTGGCGTTCGTCATTCGACATTGAAGTTTCACCGGCCTCCCGGCCAACGACGACACGTCCGCCTTGCCCTGCCATCTCACCTCCCAGGCGACGTCGTTGTAGGTGATCTCCTCGCAATCGCCCAGTGTGAAGCCGGGAATCGGCTGGTCGTTGACATCCCGCATTTCGACGAAGATGGTGCCTTGCCCGCTGCAATTCTGGTTAATTACAAGCCGCCGACCGCTGAACCTGATCGGTGGTGTTGTCAGCGAACCTCCCTTATAACCGACGTCAGCGGAAACAAAACCGTCTAAGCGCTGGCGAATGCCGATCATGCCGACTTCGAACCATTCCTGTTTCTCCTCGTTGTATCCGTCGCGTAGCAGCGTGGGATCATGCAGGTTGGGTCCCGCATAGATGTACTGGTACAGGTCCCTACCCGAATGATGCCCGGACTCGGCTGGTGCCGCAGTCGGTCGAACTCATCCATCAGCCCCAAATCAACGTAGGCCTGTCGATCCAATCGATCCCACCGCTGGCCGTCCCGACTCACGGCCAGTTTCAGTACCAGCGGCCCGTTCACATCAGCAAAGGCAGGACGCCAAGGCTGGCGGGACGGATGGAAATGCCGCAATGTCATGATGTTCATGAGAAACAGATCCTCGGCATACGGGTACTTGGTCGTGGGTCCCCAATAGAGGTCCTGGAATCCATCCCACCTGTCCGCATGCAGCACCATCGGCAAGTTCATGGCGGTGGCGTAGGTCGTGTTTTGCTGGAGGATCGGTTTTCCGTCACTGGTCCAGGGCTCAAGCAAATCCCCCGCTTCGACACGCGGGATGGAACGGATGTTCTCGAAGCCGGGAACCACCATGGCCTCTGGCACCAGCGGGTCGACGAGACCTTCGGGATGCTGGTAAGTAAATCCGTCGCGATAGATGAATTGGCAGCCCTGGGTTGAGTTCAGTCCTCTCTCCCGATCCCTCAGGTTTAAACAGCGCATATGCACGAAGTATTTTTCAGCCCGGTCGTCCCAGTGCACACCGTAGATCGATTCTGGCATAAAGGGCAATAGTCGCTTACCAGCCGGTTTGAAATGGATCCCGTCGGACGAGTAGTAGCCATACACGCCGGTCAGACCGGGCGGCTTTAATCCCTGTTCGGTGGTGCGAGTGCGCAGTTGTTCATAACCGTCGGCGTCCACCGATGAAAAGCTCACCTCTAACAGCATCTTATACCGGCGCTCGGCAACGTCGTGGGCATCGTAGACAATGAAAGGAGAAATGTTGGCACGGCCACCTGAAATGCCATAAACAGGGGGCGCTGGAGTGCCGCCGATGCGAAACGCGGGGTCGTGGGTGGGAGTGCCGTCGTCGAACTCGATGATCGGCAAACCGTTGTTTAGATCGTCGCCCGGTTTGTCCCAGTGGACCCCGTCACGCGACTCGGCGCAGTACATTTCCGGGTTGCAATAGTAGAGCCGAAAAACGTCGCGCTCGGGCACGTAAAAGACGTTGATCGGTTGAAACTGCAAGAAGCTGGGGTTTTTGAGGGATTCACAATCCAAAAAGACCTTTTCTGCCTGGTTGATATTCAGCTCGACGTTCTCACTTTGGTCGATAAAACGGCCGTCAATGAAAAGCTGCTTGCGATCGCCGACTTCGCGCACGTTTCCTTTGTCCAAAACCGTAAGTTTAACCGGAACGCGAATAGGGCCGTTTTTTGCAGCGGGCACTCGGACCTCGATGACGCTTTCATGTCGGCCCGGTGGAAGCGTGTTGGTCTTCAACCGCACGGCAACATGCTTTCCAGAGCCAGTGACCGTCCCGCTGGAATGCTGGAATTCCAACCAGTCCGCGTCACTTGCGACCGACCAGCTCAACGTCGTCGCGCCCACCGCGAAAAACTCCAGTGACGGAAGTTCAGCCTTTTGGTCTGTCGAGTCGATGACGAGGCTCAGCGTCTCGGGCAATACCCGGAGAAACGGCGAGGCCAGGCTTCCTGGCGGCAAAAAGTCATCGCTGTACAAGGCCGCGTCGGAAAACCGCATTTCATCCAATAGCCCCTCGAATTTTTTGAAATGCCGTGGTTCGGGAACTAGTTCGTGGTGATCCCATTGTTGAAACGCATCCCGCATCCCTACTTGGAGCATGGGATAATGAGGTGGAAACACGGCTTTGTCCATCGCCGGATTGTCTGCCCCAAACACAGATCGCCACTGTCCGCGTGCTTTGAACTGCAACTTGCCGTCGAAGTAGTGTCGCAGCTCCTTTTGTTGCGCATCATACACGACCGCCAGGTGGTGGAACTCGGTGTCTGATTTGAGGTTGCCGGTCGGTTTGTTCCAGCCGTTGACTCCATCGAGCAGCAGGTAGCGATTGGCGACTTGCAACGTGTCGAGGCGGCCGAAACGGGCAGCCACTCGCCCGGCCACCATTTCGTTGCCGCGGCCGTAGTCGATGTAGTTGATACACGAGAGAATCCCCAGATGCGGTTGTCATCATACATGTCGGGCCGCGCTTGGGCCCAACATTCCAGCGTCCAATCGGTGTCATCGGGATTGAGCGGGGCTTCAGCTTTGTAACGAAACGCGCCCAATCCGTCTTGCTCCGTCGCATCGGGGTTGAGCGCCCGCCAAATTTGCCACCGTCGACAATCGCGGCATCGGGTCCGAGGGTGAGATGATAACCGTGGCCGCTTGAATCCACGGCGACGCACGCTTCCGGTGGATCGTCAAATAGCCACAGGGCTACGGTGCCACCCAATGCGTTGCTTGGCAAACCCGCCAAGCTGATTGACAGCAGACAAAGCAATCGTATCATTGAGGAGTTGAGTTTCATGGGTGTTTTCGCGTTTGCGTAACTGGCGTTAGCCTACTTCATGTAGAGAAGATGGCAACGTAGACTCCAACCTCACACGTGAACTCTTCTATTCACACACTTGTATCGAGAAACTCATGACGCGTCCGAAAATCATTGGCACGGGACCACTTTTGGCCCCTTTGCCTGAAATTCTTGAATCTTTTGGGGAAATCATCGTCACCCCCGACCAATCTCAAGAGTCCCTGTTGCCGCTTCTGGATGACGCGATTGGCGTCATCTTACGCGGAGACGGGACGTTTACCGAGGAGGCACTCCATGCCGCCAGCAACTTGCAAGTGATTGGTCGCACCGGCGTAGGATATGACAAGGTGTGCGTGACCGCCGCCACGGAGCGCGGTATTCCCGTGGTCATTACGCCTGGAGCCAGCGCCCGCGCGGTTGCCGAGGCGGCGATGGCGTGGGTGCTGGCGCTTTGCAAACGCATTGTGCACTGGGACCAACAGGTCAAAGCCGGTAATTGGAATTGTCGCTATGAGAATGAAAACCGCGATATGGAAGCCGCCACGCTTGGAATTGTCGGATTCGGGAGAATCGGGCAACAGCTGGCCCATTTGGCAGCCCCTTTTGACATGACAGTGGTTGCCTTCGATCCCTACGTCTCTTCCGAAATGGCCAGAGAATTCAATGTTACGATGGTTTCATTGGAAGAGTTAATGCGACGTTCTGATTACATTTGTTTGCACGCCGCGTCCACGGTGGAAAATCGCGGGTTGATCAACCGTGACGCCTTGGCGCATGTCAAACCGGGTGCCTTTCTGGTTAACTTGGCGCGTGGGGCGCTGATTGAAGATCTTGACGTGCTTAGCGAAGCCCTGGAGGACGGACGTCTTGGTGGCGTGGCGCTGGACGTTTTCGAGCCCGAACCGCCCGATGTGAACCATCCCCTCTTTCGCCACCCGAATTGCTTGACGGCACCTCACTCCTTGGGTGGTACGCCTCGGGCAACTTACCGCGTCTACAAATCGTTGGCCGACGATATGGCCGCCGCATTTCGAGGGGAACGACCGAAACATGTCGTGAATCCGGAGGTATTTGAATAATAACGGAACCGCTTATAAGGCAGTCCGAATGCGGCTACGGGATTCACTCACGGTCTTACCACTGTGTAAGATCCCCTTCATAGCCCCGTCTCGAAACTCAGATGCGTCGCGGAAGTTCCCCTTGGGATTAACTTCACTGATCAAGACGCCGCTACGGTGCTGGCGCAATCGTCCGGCAACCGATCCATCTGGCAACACGAACAGGCTTGGCCATGACTGATAATAGCCGCACGAATTGGCCACACTACTCCAGATGTAATTCGACCCGCAATGTCCCTGGACGGTCGGTTGCATGATCCAGGAATGGTCGGTCTTTCCCTTGACCCTTGCATTGTAAAAGGACTGGAAGACCACCATCACACCCGATTTCTTGTGATCGCGAAACAACTCGGGGTAACGCACATCATGGCAAATCGTGATGCCGCATGTTACTTTCCCGATCCGGAATCTGCAGGCGTGGTTACCGGGCGAATAGAATTTGAGATCCTTGCCGGTGCAGAAACGTTTGTCGTAACGGTCGACTATTTTTCCGGTCGGGCTAATCACATAGACACAGTTGTGAGGGAGGTGTCTTTGGAGTCGGTGCGTGCTTCCCAGTAGCAACCAGACGCGGTGAGTCTTTACCAGACTGATGATCCTGTGGGTTTCGTCAGTGAGCACATCCCAGTCGAAGCTCGTCCAATCGTCGAAATCGACACCTGCATATCCGGATAAGGCGCATTCGGGAAAGTGAACCACTTTAGCGCCTCTCTTGACTGCGGCCACCAATTGACTTTCGATTGCCGTAGAATTGCGGTAGATGTCTGAGGAAACCGGGAATTGGCACGTCGCGATTTTCAATCTTGAATTCCTAGCCATCTACTAGGACCAATTCAAAAACGATTGCGATCTCGACGGCTTCTGCAGCATTGTCGGGTGAGCTTATCTTGATCTTTCCCAAGAATCTCCCCGGCCGCATTGACTGGCCCACCGCTTGCACTTGCACTTGGGCTTTGCCCTTACCGCTTGCTGGAGTGACGACCAGCCAGGGAATGTTCACATCAATTTTCCACTCCTTGTCCGGACTCGCCGTCGCGATCGACAGCGACTGGACCGGTGACTCACCAGAGTAAGCCATTCCGCGCCCTTTAAGCACCTTGAATTCGAATTGGGGTGGGGCAACCACCAAGGACGAGTCGCCTGTCGATACCGTTGGTCGATCTGGTGAAGCCATATCTAGCAATTCGTGTATGTCATAGGTGTCCGGACTTGGCCAATTCTTGACGACCCGAGTGTCGACATCCTGTTGCCAGGTCGAACTTGTGAGATAAAAGGCAAACAAACTGGCTCTTTGCAACGACACTTCCAGTTGTACGTCACGCCCGCCCATTTCTTTACCTAACGATCCGTTGGCACTCTTCCACTGGACTGGGTGTCGCAATGCGTTTCCCTTTATCGGCACGGAATCATCGAAGGAGTATCCGCGCACGACGTTGCCATCGCTGTCGCGCAGCTGCACACGAATTTCTCCTCTTTCGGCAACACGAGCGTTGAGTGATAGTTGTTCGACGTCCGACGCGAATCGAACCAGTGGTGTCTGTAGAATCCCACGTTTGTCCCTGATCGAATCACGAGACACGAATCGATCTAAAGGCAACCGGGCAACCGTTTCGAACTTTCGCCGCGGAGGTTTATGAGAACCCTGCACAAAGAATCCCAAGTACATGTAGTCGTCCTGGATAAACAACTGCTGGTTTCCCCATGCGATGATCCACTTATCGCCATCGGTCGGTTCCTCTCCATAACGTAGAAACATATCGCGATGACGCGTCCAATGATACAGATCCCGGCTGGTGGCTAAGGCCGTCCAACCGCACGTTCGATCAATGTCGTCGTGATGAATGGATAAATGTGTCAGGTATAGGTCCCCACGCTTGAACATCATCCCCCATTGAAATTGCGTCTCGCCATAGTCCCAATCATCAGGCGTAAAGATCTGTTGGTGATTTTCCCAATGCACACCATCGCGGCTGGTCGTCAGCCCTTTGACTCGGCGATAACCGGACATGATGCGGTTGGCAGTATTCCAACGTTCATCCCGATACCAAGCCAGCTTCGGATTTTCTCCGCTTAGCGGATTGGACTTGTAGATCATGACGAATTGCTTCGTGGCCGGATCGAAAATTACTGGATGGGCGTCTATGACTGCGTGTATCTGCCCCGGCTCGCCTTCAAAGATGAAGGGAATTACCGGATTATTTTCGTAGTTAACCCACGGACCATCCGGCGTAGGAGCGAAACTGACGACGGTACCTGCGAACCCGGCGGCTTTTGATTGCGTGTGGACGAAGTTCGTTCTCAAGAAGCGACGTTTGGGATTTGGACAATCCACTCCGGCATCAGCCATATTCTCGTACGCGACATACTTCGAAAACTCATCCCAGCCGGGTGGCGCTTCGACCGGGTATTCCGGTTTGTGCGTAGTTCGCTTTAGACCGCTTGAATTAGAGATAAAGTAGTCGTCGATAAACAAATGTGGGCCCGCCTTGAGCTTGATCACGCCTTGCGGTGGCACGAAACTGGACGGCGGTTGGAAACCTCCCTGGTATTTTTTCCCAAGCGATATTCGTACTTCATCCAAGTAACCATTCAGGCTTCGCTCGCCTCGCATTGTCTTGCCAAGACTGAGATTGTTTTCTCCAGTCCTAAAGAACGCCTCCAGCCTCGCGGGCACCGCGACTGAATCCTGCAGACGGCCGTCGATCCAGTGTTTGAGTTGCTGGGCGTCAGCGTCATGGACAACAGCGAGATGGTGCCAACCATCGGTCTCGCCATTGATGACGGCGGCATCGGTTTTAATCCGCAGGTCCGCAATGCCGCTTCGGCTGTTGATAAATCGCAGGTAATTGCCGCTCGCCCCAATCTCGAGGCCACAGCGATGGCCCACGCCACGATAAAAGGGATAAGTCGGGCCGATGCGAATATCCTCGCGGCCCATGAAGAGTATGTCACCGTCGTCGGCCGGCTCGTGGAAATTAATCCAACTTTCCCAAGTCCAATCGAAATGTCCTAGGTTCAAATGAGTGGGATCAACGTAACGCCTTATGGCCGCTTGTCCTTGACGACCACCATTTGGATCCAGCGCGCCGCCGATCCTTCCCTGAACCAGCTTTCCACCAGGCCCTAGTGTGAGGTCGAAACCGTTGGTGGTTTGGTCTTCCAGTCGATATCGGTGGGGAGCATCTTGTGGCTCATCAAACAACCAAACCGTTTCGGCGCTGGATTGGACGTTCAAGCTAACAGCTACCGTTTGCTTGGGACTTCCGGCACCTGCCAATTCAATGACAATCTCAGCTTCGTACAGGCGAGACCAACGGTCGCTGGTGTCGACCGCGACGGACAGCGTCACCGGTTCCTCGCCAAGCACCCCCTCCTGGGGAGAAAAACGAATCCAGTCGGCATTTGTATGTGCTTTCCAACGGGTCGGTTTACCGTCACCTACGCTTCGCATGGTCAACGATTGGGGACTCGGATTCTCACCACGATTGATGGCAACAAAGTTGATTTGGCGATCGGATAGTTCTAGCCAGGGACCAGTGTGACCTCGAGAGAACCCTGGTGGCGGGGAAAACGGCTCGCGATAGAGAACGGCTTTGGTAATGCGCATTTCGTCGATCACACTGCGAGCCTGTTGGCCATCGCGGGGACGAGGAGCGAATTGATAGCCCTTCGGAATCTTGTCGATGCCCAATCCCGTCTCCGGATTAGGACCAATCGAATTCTCGCCGCCCACGTAAAGCGCGATATCCCCCGTGTCGCTGTAAAGCTCGTAACTGTGGGGGTATTCATCTAAGGCTCCCATTCCCATCATGCCATAGATCGAGTGGATTTGGCTGCCGGGTGTGACGCTGGTCCCGTCTTTGACAAAATATGGACCTTCACCATCTTCGAAATAGTACAGGCGTTTGGCGCGTGCGTCGTTGACCCAAGCGATGTGATGGAAATCTGGGTCGTTGCCGGCATAAAAATCCGGTTTCACATCATGAGTCAAAGCTATGCGATGCACTTCGTCATACTTGTCGGCCAGCACATTGAGACGAACAGGTCGGTTGAACCAATCTCGCGTATGATGCCAAACTCCGATGCCCAGGAATCGCGCGTCCGCTTGAAATCCCAACTCCCACTTTTGCTGGGTATCCACGGTTTGCCGGGTGTTATCGTACGTTAGATAGACCCAATCGACGTACCCTTTGGCGACGGCACCGTCTCGACGCTGCCACCACTCGACGGTCCAGTCCCAATTCCCCAGGTTCAGCGGAGTCCCTTGGATGTTGAGGCGACGAGCGGTAAAATCAGCTACCCAGGCGTGGCAATACAACCCATGACCGAATTTGGCGCTGTCAACGATCTTTCCACTGCCCAGGTCAAGGTGATAACCATTGCCGCTGGAATCTTTTAAAACCGTGCCACGTCCAGAATCAATTGGCTCATCGAACAACCACAAAGCCACCAAGTCGTTGGCGACTGCAATCGTTGGGAAGGCCAGACAGGTCATCAGCACGACCTGAATTCGCTTACTCAATCGACAACTTAGAAACACGATTTCCTCGGAATAAGACCAGTAGGGTAATGTTGTCAGCCATGGTAAATCGACGATCCATCATTTTAACAACTATTTTCGGTTTGACAGTCGTATCGGTCGCCGCCAGCCATAGTCGGGGAGAGGAGGCACGGCGCCCCAATGTCATTCTTATCTTGGCGGATGACCTCGGTTATGGCGACGTCGGTTGTTTTCAGGAGCTTTATGAAGCGGCTGACCAGCGCGACGCCAAAACGCCTCACATTGACTCCTTGGCGCGAAATGGGGTCCGTTTGACCGACTTCTATGCTCACCCAGTCTGCACTCCGTCGCGTTATTGTTTGCTCACCGGATGGCATCTGGGCCGGTCCAGTGACCTTCGTGACGTAAATGTACTGGACTACGACTATCCCGAACAGGGTCTTCGCGCACATGAAGAAACGATAGCCGAAGTGTTTCAGGCAAACGGGTATGCTACGGCGGCGGTGGGGAAATGGCATTTGGGCTCTGGCCAAATGAGTGTACCTTTGCCTCCAACTCCCCCTTTCAGTCGTGAAAACCTGCATCATCCAAACGCCCACGGTTTTGACTACTTCTATGGGTTCCTCGGCGGTTCGATTGATTACAACACACATAACAAACGTGATCTATTCTTCGACTGGTTTGAAAACCGCAACCTGCTTTTCGAAGACGATGGCCATGGAAACAATATCCACGCCGACCACAATCGATATGCGACGCATCTTGTTGCGGAAAAAGCTGTCGAGCTGATCGACCAATACGCCGGCAGCCGACAACCATTCTTCTTGTACCTGCCTTTGGTTGCCCCACATTGGGCGCAAACTGCCGAACAAACCTCGTTGGCAGTGCACCAATTGCCGCTGGAAGAAACGGATTCCACGAGCCCTTATTTCCGCCGGTACCTGAAATATTTTGACAACCGCTACCCCGCTGGGGACGAAACGAATTGGCGCAAACGGTTGTTGGCTATGGTGCGCGCTCTTGACGAAGGGATCGGTCAGCTCATGGAGCGGCTGCGAATGCACGGCCTTGAAGAGCACACGATCATTTTCTTCACTTCCGACAACGGGGGCGAAACTTGTTATAGCAAGAATGAAATCCTCTACGGTTCCGACAACGGACCCTTCACGCGAGGTGACAAGGCGACGATGTATGAAGGCGGAATTCGAGTACCTACCGTTGTGCAGTGGAAAGGCCAGTTGCCCGCCGGCCGAACCAGCCGACAAATCGGCTCAGTCGTCGACGTCAAATTGACATTGGCTAGATTGGCGGGACTCGACATGGACGCCTGCCGAACGGACGGATTTGATCTTGGGCCGAACATTCGAAATCCCCAGCAAGTTGTCGAGCGCGACCACTTTTGCCACAGTGGATTTTATGGCAGTGTGTACCGAAGAGGTGACTGGAAGTTTGTGCGACACCATCGCGGGGCTTCGAAAGATCAGGATGAGCTTTACAATTTGGCCAGGGATGCCGGTGAGACGACAAACCTGGCATGCGAAAACGTCGATATATTGCGCGAACTGAAAGAATTGCACGCAGCAAAGTTGGCCGAAGTGCTCAAGGGCGGACTGTGATTCTATTTCTTTCCTTCGACTTATAGTTTTGTTGTTCACTGAAGGGCGTGAGCGAATCGACCTCAATACGCTTCCCGGTAGATGGCGGCCGCGTCCTTTAAGGTGACTTGGCGCGGGTTGTTCTTCAGCAGGCGGTTAACCTGCATCGCTGCTTCCGCCATCGCTTCAATGGACGACTCGGGGATCTCGAGGTCGCGCAGACGCGAAACAATGCCGGTGTCGCCAGACAATCGCTCGACGGCGTCGACGGCCAGCGCCGCCGCGTCTTCCAGCTTAAGCCCCGAGGTCGACTCGCCAAGTGCCTGGGCAATACTAGCGAACTTGTTGAGGTCGCTCGGCAGGTTGAAGCGCATCACGTAGGGCAGCAACAAGGAATTCGCGACGCCGTGCGGGACGTTGTAGGTGCCTCCCAGCGGGTAAGCGAGCGCGTGGACAGCGGCGGTGTTGACACAGCCCAGGCACATGCCACCCAAGAGGCTGGCGCGGGCCATTCCCGTGCGCGCCGCCAGGTCGTCACCATGGCCGACGGCGCGGCGCAGATTGCGGCCGACCAGTCGAATCGCCTCAAGCGCAAACGCATCAATGAAGGGATGGGCGTGCTTGTTCGTGTAGGCTTCGATGGCGTGCGTCAGCGCGTCCATGCCGGTGGCAGCGGTAACCTGGGGTGGCATGCTGACCGCGAGCTCCGGGTCGATCAGCGCGACGTCCGGATAGAGGTGGTCGCTGACGACCCCTTTCTTCAAGTGCGCCTGCGTATCGGACAGGACCGCGATTGGTGTGACTTCGCTGCCGGTGCCCGCGGTCGTCGGCAGCATCAAGGTCGGGGCGCCGCGCTTCGGGATTTGGTCGATGCCAACATAGTCGGCTGCCGCGCCTCCATTGGTCATCAAGACGGCTGTGACCTTTGCGATGTCCATCGAACTGCCTCCGCCAACCCCAACGAAGGCGTCGCAACTGGCGTCCACCGCGGCCCGTTGGCAATCCTCGACGATCTCTAATGGCGGGTCGGGCGTGACCCGGTCAAAGACCGCGCAGGTCAGTCCAGCGTTCTCGACGATCTTGCGAACACGGTCGCAAAGGCCCGCCTTGACGAGGCCCAAGTCCGTAACCAACAGCGGTTTGGAAATGTCGAGCCGCTGTAGCGCAGCGGGCAATTCGGCAAGTGCGCCGACGCCCATTATCAGGCGCCCGCTCATCTGAAACTTCAGTAACCCTTCCATTGCTTCCTCCTTGGTAGTATGGTCCTTCGGTGACGCTCGTCGTGAAATGCGTCGACAATATTGAATTATTCTCGTCGGCGATTTAATTTCTAGCCCAGATGCCACGAAACGACGTTGTAGTTCTTAAACGCGTGCTGGTCCCGCTCGGCTCGCGGGACCTACTTTGCGTAGCGAAATGGATAGGTGCTGAGAGCCGAGTGGCACCTGTGCGAGCCCAACTTTTCGAGCGCAGACACGAATTGGACCTGGTGTATAATCGAGTGCACTAGATTTTCTCCATGTTATCCACCCAACTGTTGATTATTGTCGACCAGGCTTACATTCGCATGCATAACCACCCATGAAGCCGACGAGCGTGATCGGAATCGAATCCCCAACGGATGGTCAAGCCAGGCACGCTTGGTCGATGTCGCCTCTCATGCTCGTTTGGGGCTTCCTGTCGGTGGGCCACGGATTTGCTGTTGCTGGCGACGAGGTAAGGCCGAACGAACCCACACAAGTTCGAAAACTCGGCGGGATAGCAGGTCCGTTTTGGTCGTTCCAGCCGCTCGCCACCGGCGCAGCTCCCCAAGTCGCTGACGACGGCTGGGCGCGAACACCCATTGACCGGTTCGTATTGGCCAAACTGGAGGAAAAAGGGTTAAGCCCCAACGCCGACGCCCACTGGCGCGATTTGGTCCGTAGAACGCATCTGGACTTGCTAGGACTTCCGCCGGACCCTCAAGTCGTGTCACGGTTTCTTGCTGACCCGTCGCACGAAGCTCTGGACGAACTTGTCGAAAGACTGCTATCAAGTCCGCACCATGGTCAGCGATGGGCGCGCCACTGGCTGGACGTAGCCCGGTTTGCGGAGAGCGGCGGTTTCGAACACGACACCGATCGGCCGCATGCATACCACTACCGCGACTTTGTCATCCGCGCGCTGAACGCGGATATGCCCTTCGATCAATTCGTGCGTTGGCAAATTGCTGGCGATGAGCTCGCTGGAGACATGTGGTTGGCACTGACCGCAACGGGCTTTTTGGTGGCCGGCGTATTTCCTAGTCAAATCACTGAGGTAGAATTCGAGCAGGCCCGCTACGACCAGCTCGATGACATGGCAGCGACTACGGGCGTCGCATTCCTGGGTCTCACCGTCGGATGTGCGCGGTGTCACGACCACAAGTATGACCCGATCTCGACCCAAGACTACTATCGTTTCCTTGCCAACTTTACGACGACGGTTCCCAGCGAAGTAGAACTCACCGCAGGAACAGCTGGCGGAAGAGTGACTGCTGAGGAGAATCCGCCGCTGGCATTGATTGCCAGCGAGGGGCTCACGCCCGTGAAAAATCAATCCGCGGAGCGCGGCTATCCATACTTCTATCCAGAAGCTCATTTTCTACATCGCGGCGATCCCAAGCAGAAGCAAGGAATCGCCCAACCCGGGTTTCTTCAAGTCTTACGGCGCGACAAGGGGACGGACGACTGGCAAATCCGACCTCCGGAAAACAGCCGCCTCAGCTTTCGACGTGCGTCTCTAGCCAATTGGATCACCGATGCCGAGCAGGGCGCGGGCTACCTGGTCGCGCGCGTCATCGTGAATCGGTTATGGCAGCATCATTTCGGACGGGGAATCGTCTCTACGTCCAACGATTTTGGCAGGCAAGGAGCAAGGCCGACGCATCCGGAATTGTTGGACTGGCTTGCGCAACGCTTGATCGACAGCGGATGGAGCCTCAAGGCGATGCATCGGCTGATATTGGCCAGCCGCGTGTACCGACAAAGTTCGCACTACGACCCGGATGACGCCGGCATCGACCCCGAAAATCAACTTTTCTGGCGATTTCACTATCGACGGCAGGAAGCGGAAACCGTCCGCGACAGCATGCTCGCCGTCAGCGGTCTGTTAGATCAAACCATGTTTGGCAGCGGCACACTTGACGAGGGTATGCGGCGACGCAGCATCTATTTCACTGTCAAGCGCAGTCAATTGATTCCCAGTATGCAGCTGCTGGACATGCCCGAATCATTGGTGAGCATAGGTACCCGTTCCAGCACCACCATTGCCCCGCAGGCACTGATGTTCCTAAACAGCCTCCAGGCTCGTTCTTGTGCTGAGGGTATGGCCGGGCGTATCGTTGGCCAGGGTGCAGTTGCTGAGGATGAGATCGTTCGCCGCGGCTACCAACTGACCCTTTCGCGTGAGCCTGCCGATCACGAATTGTCGGAGCATCAACAGCAGTTGGCGACCGATTTTGAGGAGTACCAGTTGGCGAAACATGACGATGCCCTCCAGGTGTCCGTCGCCAATTTCTGCCAGTTGCTGATGTCGTTGAATGAATTCGTTTATGTGGAGTGAATCACCGTGGATTTCCTGGACCGACGTCAATGGTTGCGACAGTCAGGCATGGGTTTTGGACTGGTCGCGCTATCATCGATGCTGTACGAAGAGCGACTGCCGACGTCGTCCGCCGCCTCCCTCAATGACTTGCATCCCCTGGTTGCTCAAAAATCGCATCTACAGCCTCGGGCCAAATCCATCATCTGGTTATTCATCAATGGCGGTCCGAGCCAGGTCGACACTTGGGATTACAAGCCGGCGCTAGCCCGCTGGGATGGCAAGTCGATACGTGATTTTGATAGCTCATTTGAAGACACGACCGGTTTTTTTCGTCATGAGGTTGGGGGACTCATGCGTTCCCCCTTCACGTTTCGGCAATACGGCGAGTGCGGCAAATGGGTGTCCAGCTTGTTCCCGCACCTGTCGCGCCACGTTGACGAGATGGCTTTTATTCACTCGGGATATTCCGAGTCGAACAATCATAGTCCGGCCCTCTTCATGATGAACTGTGGTCTGCCGCGGATGGGGTATCCATGTGTTGGTTCGTGGATAACCTATGGTTTGGGTTGCGAAAGCCGCAGCTTGCCGGCGTTCGTTGTGATGTCCGATCCCTTGGACCGCGGCCTCCCGAAGGGGCACGCTGCGAACTGGGGCGCGGGCTTTCTGCCGAGTGTCTATCAAGGCACCTGGATCAAGCCGAAGGGCGAACCGATTGACAATCTGAATCGGCGCGACCATTTAACGGACGGTCAACAGCGGCGGCACCTGGACTTGCTCACGCGACTCAACCGGCGGCACTTTGAACCTCGGCAAGAAGAGCTGGAGCTCGCCGCGCGGATAGAGAGTTTCGAATTGGCCTACCGTATGCAGTCGGCGGCTCCCGCAGCCCTGGAGCTCCAGCAGGAGCCTGCGCACATTCAGCGGCTTTATGGACTGGATGACAAGCGATGCGCACATTTCGCGGCGCAGTGCCTGACGGCTCGCAGGTTGGTGGAACGCGGAGTTCGTTTTATCCAGATTTACTCTGGCGGCACCGAGAACCAGCGGAGTTGGGACGGACACAAAGACATTGCCGGCAACCACAGGCAATTTGCGGCGGAGACAGACCAGCCGATTGCCGGCCTGTTAGCCGATCTGCGCCAGCGGGGCATGTTAGACGAGACGTTGGTCGTTTGGGGCGGTGAGTTTGGCAGGCTACCGATTGCCCAAACGGGGGACGAGCCGGGCCGCGACCACAATCCTCATGCGTTTACGTTTTGGTTGGCGGGTGGTGGGGTTAAGGGAGGAACTAGCTACGGAAAAACGGACGAGGTTGGTTTCAAAGCGACGGTCGACCGCGTACACGTGAACGATCTGCACGCCACCATGTTACATCTCATGGGTCTCGATCACACCCAGCTGACTTACACATACAACGGTCGGGCCTTCCGGCTGACGGACGTAGCTGGCCGCATCATTCACCGCATCATCGCATAGCGGTTCCCTCTATATATCCGTGCCTTATGGGTCGACATGAACCACATGAAAAATCCAGAAAACCCAAAGGAAAGTTCTTGCGTATTACGCCCGGTACATAACCTTGTCTACGTCGGGATACGAAACGCCTTTCCGTTGGAGCGCATCGTAAATATTCGCCGAAGGCGTGGAATCTGGAGGAAGTGGTCTGGCGTGGTTTAGAGGAATTCTCTATCGCGGGGCATCATGAATGCCTCGTGGACATTTGTAAGAACGGCGAAATAAAATTTTGGACTGCGGCGTGGCGCGAGGCGGCTTCCCTTTACCAAAATATCGCTGACTACCGAGCGGTTTAGGGGGCGTTCAACTGCCCGTGCTTACCTGCAACCGACTCGGTTTCATGCAGCCGTATGGAGACCGGGTGCACAGCTGGTTGGAGTTACCTGCAACTATCAGCTGGACTATTCACAAGATCTGCGAATATACCTTTTGAGGTTGCCCCGACTAGCCGCCTTAAACCAGCTCTCGCGATGGGAGCCGTTGATGACGTCGCTCCGGATAATCTGCAGGTAGACGCAGTGTTTGCCGATGAATTGGTTTCCGAAGGACTAGGCCAGTGGTTATGGCTCCATCCTGCTCACTGTATCGTTGTCCTTGCCCTTGTCACTGACAACGCGGATCTAGCCACCGTGCCGACCGGCACGATGTTGGCGTCTACCTTTAGAGTTACACGCGATAAAACCAATCGTTACCAGGACTTAGAGAATCTACTGAGATCTGACTGCTCTGGATTCGACGTCCGTCACGGGCGGAAGTCCTAGTCGGAGGCGGTTCATCGAGAGTGGATGAATTCACTTCTCATTCGAGCGTATGATCGAACGCGCTGTAGGTTAGGTTGAGAACTACGGTATCAGCTAGACAGTGACATATTGATTCACGGCTATGAACAGTAGACCTCGCTCACGAACTTCCTCGCCAACGATCGCTTTCCAAGCGTCGCCATAGGTACACAATTGTGGGCGATAATGCGTGATCAGTTGATCAAGATCTCCCGCCGCACCCGCGTCTGTTTTGTAGTCAACAATGACCCACGCGTCATCTTCACGAAAGACCAGGTCAATGACGCCTCGCAGAAGGGTCGGCATTCCTTCCTTGCCTTCCGCTGCCGGCAGGCAGCGTTGGAACGGTACCTCGATTAATCGTTTTTCGCTATCCAGCGCTCGTCTCCAGATGTCGGACTGCTTCACCGAATTTACGGCGGCAACTGCCGCTGGGGCCAGTGTCGGATCAAGATTCTGCTCGACCAACGCTCCGTACGCCAATTCGTCCAAGTTCGTCTCTGGGCGGTCCATGGCTGTTTCCAGCAAAAAGTGAATGACCGTCCCCCATTCCGTCCCGTGTTCGCCACTCGTGTGGACGTGATGTATTCCGGATGGTGTGATGGAGATTTCCTTTGCGGCAGCCGTTGCGTAGCTCGGCTGTTGCGTTTCTTGCCACCGCGCGGCGATGTCTGCCGCTGCGGTAATCACTTCCTCGTCAGAGACGACAACCGGCTCATGCAACGGCGCCGATTGCGGCCCCGGGTCGACGAGTTCTTCGCATTCGCTGATGTAACGCTCAAAGAATTCCCAGTGATTCTTTGTGTTCCCCTTTTCTCGCTGCGTGATCACCAGCTTAGTGCCCACACGCGTCGCGGCGACATATCGCAAGCGGTTTTCCTCGGCGCTGCCAAACCGCGACTCTTCGGCAGCCAGCTCCTCCCATCCGACCGGCTGCGCCAAAAGCGGCGGCGCTTGTTTCCCACGCTTCCGGCCGTAGATAGACAAGTAGCCCTTCGCCCGGGTCCCGGAGCGGTCGATATGCAATTTGACTTTGTGCGATTTCTTGCCAGTGGCGTCGGCCAGGAAAACCACTGGCGCCTCTAATCCTTTGACTTTGTGGAGATTCATGATGCGCACAGCCGACTCTTCGTGTGGCCGGGCGGGTAGGCCATCGAATTCGACGTTCTGGTCAATCAGGTCACGAAGAAAGGCAACCAGGTCCGCGGCTGAGTGAAGTTCCGCCTGGGCGCTGCGCAGCATTTCAAAGGCCTTGGCCATCGTGCCGGCCTGAATGTCGCCGCCTGCCGTCGCAGCCGCTTGCGGCGTGAGCCCCAGATTCGCGGCGATCCGCTCGATTGCCGAGATCGGCGGCAAACGATTCAACCACGACGCATAACGTAGCAGCTGCTGATAGGCATTTTCAAACAGCTCGGCGACAGGCTTGGGCAGCTTTTCAGGAATCTTGGCTCGATAAGAAAACCGTCCGTGAGCCTGTCGGTACGCAAACAATACCTCGTCACTAAACCCAAACAAGTCGCCCCGCAGGACCGCGACCAACGCCACAGGATTATCTGGTTCAACGAGCGCTGCCAGACATTTCTCCAGCAAGGACAGCTCTGGCACCTGGCTCAGCGCGCTGCCGCCGGTGACCTCGTGCGGTACATTCAGCTCTTGGAGTTTCAGCGCAAACACGGCCAAATTCCATTTATTGCGCGCCACAATCAGGAAATCACCCGGTGAGGCTTCACGAGACACACCGCGTGCCAATTCCTTCGGTGTGCGGGGCACCGTCAAACCTGAGTCAAGTGCGTGACGAATGTAGTTCGCGATTCTGTCTGCCTCATACGAGACGACATCTCCGTTGCTGCTGGAGGTTTCGGGAACCGTCAATCTACGGATAGCGGCGAGCTCGCCATCGCTGTCGCCTTGCCGTCCTACCAGCATGGCCCGGCTTGCGGGTGAAAATGCGTCGGCGGTTGGGGGAAACACCTGATCGAAAATGTCATTGCCCCACTTGACCAGGTCACCCTGCGTGCGAAAGTTGGCCGTCAGGGCGACCACCGATCCCCCTGATTCCTCGATGATTTGTCTAACCTGGTTGTAGGTCACGATATCCGCGCGGCGGAACCGGTAGATGGACTGCTTCGGATCACCGACAACAAACAACGAGCCTGGCACTGGTTGGCATTTTCGCCAGTCACTTTCGGTGGTGTCGGCGGAGGTCAAATACATCATCACCTCGGCCTGCACTGGGTCGGTGTCCTGGAATTCGTCGACACATACATGTGTAAACCGACGGCGGAAGTATTCGCGAATGGCCGGCTTGTCACGTAGTAATTCGGCGGCCCTCATCAACAAGTCTTGGTAATTCAGGCCACCACTGGAATGACGCAGGCGATCGTATCTGAGCCTGGCCTGTTCGAGAACTTTTAGGACCGTGGCGTACCGTTTTTCTCTCCACCGCCGTAACCATGGTCCTACATGGCTATCCCTGAAGTCCTTCCAGCGGTCCTGCTCCTGTTTTCCTTGTCTGTTTCCTTCGGGCCATTCTTTTTGGGTGGCTCGGTCACCTCTGTCAAAGCTTTCCAGTAGATTCATCAAGTCGGCTGGCCGTTGTAAATCCAGTTGGCGTGCCTGTCGCACGATGAACTCGTACTTATCCATCAGCTTGTCGCCGCCACGCTCATCTGGAAACGTCGGCACCAGTGAATCCATGTGCTGCACGTATTCCCTCACCTCGCCGACCACGGGGCCGAGGTCACCCAGCTCAACGTCTGCTGCTGGCCACTCGGCGACATCCGGATAATTGGCGTATGCCTTAAATGCCTGGCGAAGGTCCTCAATCTCCAGTCCCAATTCATGCAGCTGAACAAGCATCGCGTTATCGGTGGCATACAGTTCATCCATGCAATCAGACCAGGCCTGATCCAAAAGCCGTGTGTCCACCTCGGGATCCAACTCTTCAAAAGCCACGTCGATGCCGGCCTCGATCGGTCGCTCGCGCAACAGACGGGCGCAATACGAATGAATCGTGCCAATAAAGCACCGCTCCATGTGGTCGACGGCGGCGGCCAGACGCTGTTGAGCTGCGCCGGAAGCCTCACGTGCGGCTCGCTCCAGTTCGACGCCGAAACGAGCCCGCAACTCGGCGGCGGCTTTGCGGGTAAACGTCACGGCCGCGAGCGTATCGATCTGGCACTTGCCCTCACGCAGTAGCGCCACCATACGACCGATCAGGCTCGTCGTCTTGCCTGTGCCCGCTGCGGCTTCGACCAGCATCGTCGTGTCGAGCTGCTCGACGATTTGACATCGCTCATCATGGTCTGGTGGGAGCGCAGACGTCGCGTCACTCGATGTGCCTGAGACCGGCTTCGCATTGGCTCGTCTTGCCTCAGCCATCGGTTCTAAGCTCCCTAAATGACTTCAGCAGCCGGTTGCTTCTGTTATCCAATTTTCGTTGACTCGCCTCGGCCACCATCTGGACGTCACCGCAAATCGTGCGATAGTCACAGTACGTGCAGTCCTTTTCATGCTCGTTCGTGGCCAGAAACGCACCGCTGTTGATAATCTGGCAGAGATTCTCCAAGACACTCATTCCCCCACGAAGCTCGTCGGCACTCCAGCTCACTCTGTGACCAGCGGCTCTTCGTCCGGGAAAGAAGAATCCAAAATTCACGACGCGAGCCTTCTTGGACACTGCCTGCTTGAGTCGGTGCGCCACGATCGAGACGTACAGTAGCGGTTGCATCAGCCGGCCTTGACAGAATGGATCGGCACGGTCGTAGCCATATGGGCTACCCGACTTGTAGTCCCACACCGCGTAGGTTTCGAGAGCGCCGCCACCAATCTGATCAATGCGGTCAATGCGACCGCGGGTGCGAATCTGTTTGCCATTGGGAAGCGTGAGGGGAACTGGATCGACCGAGTCCAATGGGGTGCCGTGCCCGTCGGCCGGCAACCCCAGGGACGCCTCCAAGTAAACGGGCCGACTGTCAGTTTCTTCGCAAAACCGTGCGTCTTCACGCAAGAAGGTGGCGGCGGCCTGTCTCAGTTCACTCGACTGCGATTGCCAGGCGCTGTCACTCGGTGGTGGGTACAGGTCAGCGTATTCCGCAATCTTTTGGGAGAGCAGCTCTTCCAGGCGCACGTGATCGCGCTGGAACACCGGAACTTGTTCTTTCTGCAGCAGCTCCCGCATGAACTGCTCAAACAGCTCGTGCAGTAGAGAGCCAAAGGCCAGTGCATCCAGCCAGCGCGAGGCATCGACGAGCACCTCATCCGGCAATTTGATCCCCAGTCCGTATTGGTAGAAGAAACGGAGGGGACATTGTGCCAAGGTTTTTAAGCCGCTGGCCGACAACACGCGTCCGTCTTCAACGGTTGGGTTCAGATATTTGCCGGCCGCCGGTACGCGACCGTCGTAGGCGGTGAACTTGTCGCTTTGCCGCTGTTGAGAGGCGTGAAAACCCTCGGCTAAACGGGGGAAATGTCGGTGCAGCAAGTCGAGCGGTTGGTCAATCGTGTCTGGTCCACACAATCGCCACAGCCACCACTCACCCGCATCGAGCGACCGATTCGGGCTGGCCGGGGCAAACGACACGGGCGGATCCAGCGCCTCCAACAAGTCGCTTTGATCCGCCTCAGCGTTTCCAGAAAGCACTCGAAAAGCCGCCGACAGCACGGGGCTGGGAAACATCTCGCGATCGTCGACGACATCATGACTAGAAAAACTCAGCGTTAGCTGTCCACGTAGCCGTGCGAGCAGCCTGGCGAACTCATCAACAGTCTCTTCTAGTCGACCAGCAGCGGTTGACAATTCGGGCGAAAGCCGCCGGCGCTCGCTGTCCAAGAGTAACGGGTCCTGCATTCCAGCCCCTGGAAACCGGCCATCGTCCAATCCCACGATAAAAGTGTGGCGGCGTCCACTGTGCCCGCCCGAATAAATGCTATCAACGTGCAGGCAGCCAGGTCGAGGACCGCTGCCTAAGACGCGAGCCTGTTGTGGCAGTTCCTCGAGCCATTGCCAGATGTCGCTTTCAGTGTCGCTGGCCTGCAGCCAGTGCTGGAGGTCCGCGATCTCTTCCCCTATCCGTTGGGCGGCATAGCGATCCAGCTTGGTGATTCGTCGTGAGAGGTTTTGGACCAGTCCATCTGCAGCGGCCAGTACCGTATGAGAATCGCTCTCAAGCGACGGGGACACCTTCAACAACGCTTCGATGGTAGCCCGCAGCACTCTTAAGTCACCGATCTCTGCCTCAGCTTTGGCCATCCGTCGCGCGTGGAGTTCAGGTTCTTCTTCGGCCAACAAACAGTCTGCCGCAATTTGCTTTTCCAATGCGTGGATGTTTTGGTCCAGTTTGTCGAGATAGCGTTCACGGCCGATACCGATACCGACACGACGCAGCCTCGCGGCCAGCCGCGTGAAACCAGCTTGTTTCTCGTCTTTGTCAGACAGTGTGAGCAATCCTTCACGCAGCATGCGGACGACGACATTCTGTGGAAAACCTTCTCGGATCCACTCCAGCCAACCAGCCAGGAGTCGGCCCGGTCGGGAGTAACTGGACGGAATCCCCTCGGCGAAGGTTACCGGCATGTCGTCGGCGGTTTGGTCGTCACCGAGGGCCGTCGTCGCGACAACTTCGTAAACTAGCGGAACGTACGTCTCAGCGTCCGTGTGCAACAGCTCGACATTGTCCAGCCTGATTTCTCCGGCATGGCAAGAGCGAAGAACATCGCGCACTTCGTTGACTTCACCAACGGCGCGAACGATCTTTACTGTGCTGTCGCCCGCGGCCTCAGGTGCGGCACTTGGTGTGCGCAACCAGCGTAGTCTCTCGATATCGTTCGCGGTCTGAGGGACTGTTTCGTCGGTGGCGGGTGTGTCGACTTCCACCGAGATCAATCGCGATGTTGGTAGCGCTGCAACCAGTTCACGCTCCAACCCGTGCCAACGGGCATCGGCTGGGACCATGACGATCGTATCTGCACCGAGGCAATCAGGGTTGTTTATGAGCTGCTGCTTGGCAAACCGAAGCACTTCGGCGAAATCGATGAGGCCTTGGCTGCTCAGCTCATCCAGATAGGCACGCGCGATGATTCGGAGGTCTTGTCCCTTGGAGACAACCTCGAAAGGTGCTGTTTCGATTGCGGTGGGCTCGAGACCAGCGTGCCCCAGCGCATCCACTGACTGCCAGACGGTCTCGGTGAGTCGCGTGCTCTCCTGTGCCATGGCCAGGTACTTGAGCGAGCCAGTGTTGAGATGCTTAAGTGCACGTTCCATTGCCAGCGTGCAGGCTCGAGGCGTCGCCAGTGTAATCCCTCTCGCGGCCATTTCGGGTGCGACCAGGTCCACTGCCATGCTGCGTAACGTTTTCACACGAGCGTTTAGAACTGGCTGCTCGCTTCGAGCGACGCTCTCCAGCCACTGGTGTCCAACTCGGAGAGAAGGAGCGATCAGCCATTTCTCGTCGAGCAGGAATTCCTGGCAAGCGGACTGTATGGATTCGGTCAGCCGATTGGTCATTTTTCGATGGTGCGGTTCATAATGAGGCAGCGTTTACACCGACCGGCCCTCCCCTCGCCGGTCAAACTTGGGCTCCTGCCACGGTTCCTTTTCCGGTCCTGCAGCCGTTAGTTATACGTAAACTGCCGTGCGATTTGACGTGAAGTCATGGTTTTGCAATACGTTTGAAATGGCGATAGCAATCTTAGCACCACCTACTGAAGATGGTTCGATTGGAGAAAGCTCCGAATAGTCTTCAGCATCTGAGCATACAAGTCGCAAGTCGACAACCGGAATGCCCCTTGCAAAAGCTTCACGCAGGATTGTGTCGTTGAAAACTGACAGGGCCATGATGGCAGCCCGACTAAGGCCTGGAATTGAATCGTAAATTGTGCATGCCGTGGTTGGTTTATTATGGTGACATGCCTTATCGAGCATCGCGCGATAATCGGAGCGGAATTCTTCGTGCGCCAGTGTCAATTCGCTAACGACGGAATCGCCATCTGAGTTTAAGATGTGGGTTTTTCCAAGAGCATCGTTGCCGCCAACGCTGATGCAAAGGTGAGTCGCGTCGTCCGGCAGTCTCGACAATTGATTTTCTACATCAGACGTAATATCACCATCAACGGCAAGCAATGTCGCAGAATCCGTATTTGCAATCCGTTCTCGGACTTGGTCGATCACGGGTGGCTCGCCTGGAACGTACACGGCGTTGTCGAAAATGGAGTCCCCAAGCAGGACGATGTGACTCATGGCAACCTTTCCGATATGTATAATGACGAAGTTAAGCAGGGTGCGCGCAATCCCGATGCAGCCTCGATCATCAAGTATCTCTTTATTTTCGCCGCACGTCGGCCAATGTCGGCGATAGTACGTCGGCTGGAGCGGCTTGGTTACGGGGCCTTGGGCGGTAAACACGTATCGGTAAAGGCTAACGTTGGCTTGCGCGGCCAGAATCGCCTCATCACCGCCGGTAAACCGACGACTGCTCAGACCGTTTCGATCGCGATTGAGTCAGTGCCATTACCCGCAGAAGGCATCCTCGTGTTGCGCAACGGTTATTTTATATCCGATTACACTTAGTCCCAACCGGCAACCAGTTGACACGACTTCAACGGTTTCTACCAACGCGACTAAATATTACGATGTTGGCGGAGCTGAATGCGGGAGCGATCGTCGCGGAGATTCCGAAGTCGAAACCAGGTAAACGATAGAAATAGTGATTTCGGTTCCATCGTGAGCCGCAAACCAAAAAGCAAGACTTTCAGCTGCCAGCAGCCGCTATATGCTGATTAACGGTCCTGCTTGACTGATGAGTCGCTCACGTGTAGCGTGGGACATTTTGCCCACGGAAACCAATTTATTTTTGCATCACGAGCGGTGTGTAGGGATTTGGCCCGACGACACGCCCGGCAACCTGGTTTAGGTGAAAAGGTGCCAATGGCATTTAAAACGTCCAAATGGACAACCGACGGCTGTATCCCCTCCGTCATGGAGGGATTTTCATGCGCATCGACCAGCTGATCCTACACCGCTCCGTAACTCGCGGAGGAAAACGACATACCAGGTAAGAAGTGGAATTCTGCTGCGGTTGTTATGGAGGCGGTGTCTCGATGTCAATGCCCTACACGCTCTCTGCAACAACTACCGGTGGGATTATTCCGCAGAGTAATTTCGACACATTCGTTGGTGTCAAGTTCAGACGCGATCTGCCGCAGAGTTGGCCGCGGCACTCGAGCACGCGCCGCCACGATCTGCGGCTTGAGCCGAATGGGGTCGGGAATTCGAAACAAATCGAATACGACTTCCGTCGCTGCGCCACCATCGCTGGCCAGCATGCTGGGACAGAAAGCAAGTCGGCCGCGTGGATACACCTGGCCTGAGTTCAATGTCTGGATCGGCTGAATCATGAACGTGGGAAAAAACTCACGAATCACACCGGCAAAGTCGTATGAGGTGTCAAGCAGCAATTTAAGAACTTCGGGGGCCCGTGCTTCCAGCACCACGCGATCCGGCAATGCCGCGAGATCACCAGCGTCGCTGGCCGCAGCCTCCAACTTGCCGCGCCAGTGCGCCAGCTGGTTCTCGGTAACCTCGAGATGTTTGACGAGCCCTTCCAGGTCACCGCCCAAGGCAATGGCACTGGAAAGGTTCGCTTGCTGCGTTTTCAGCTGGCGGATCTCATTTTCGATGCGCCCGCGCTCGTCACATTTTTCCTCATGTTCAACCTGGATGACCTCCCAGGCGGCGTCCATCATGGCTGCTTTTGCCGCGGGGATCGCGCCGAGTTTTTCCAGCAGCCACTGAAGTAAGAGATCCCTGGTGAGCTGAAGGTCGACCTGCACATGGTTCCAGCAAACCCCGCCGTGCTCCTTGAGACTCTTCTTGCATTTTAGGAAATCACCGTAGATCAGCATGGGACCCTCGCAAGCGGCGCACGTGGCCGCCTGCCCGGGCCAGATGGACTGGGTTCGGCGCACGCACTTGCGCGGGCTCTCTCGTTTTGGCTGCGTGACGCGGT
>Ga0310121_10000803_pt1 | contig 33655 bp, 23 predicted proteins | sample CB27_Tmax_986_MG_FD_203504 | JGI IMG/M metagenome (GOLD analysis project Ga0310121, IMG submission 203504) | Marine microbial communities from Western Arctic Ocean, Canada - CB27_Tmax_986 | ecosystem: Environmental > Aquatic > Marine > Oceanic | place: Canada: Western Arctic Ocean | collected...
GCCCTCAAGGTGACCAGTGAGGCCGACGCTTCCGCCGTCGTCGCGGCCGTGACATCTGCCTCGTTTGTCGTCGACTCGGTCACGACCAAGGAACGAAAGAAGCACGCCGTACCTCCGTTTATCACCAGCAAGTTGCAGCAGGCCTCGCGATCGCCGGTCAAGCGCACCATGATGATCGCCCAGCAACTGTATGAAGGGATCGAGCTACCGGATGAGGGGTCCGTGGGGCTGATCACATACATGAGGACTGACTCGACACGGGTATCCGAGCAGGCGCTCACAGACGTGCGCGAGCATATTGGGCAGACCTTTGGCTCGGAGTATCTCCCGGACAAGCCGAATCGATATCGCACGAAAAAGGACGCCCAGGATGCGCACGAAGCGATTCGTCCGACCTCGATGGCGCACGACCCCGCGAGCCTCAAGCCACACCTGACCGCGGAGCAGTACTACATGTATCGGTTGATCTGGAACCGGTTTGTGGCCTCCCAGATGCTCCCCGCGACGTTCGACGATACGACGCTGGATGTCGCGGCTGGAGACTATATTTTCCGCGCGAAAGGGTCCGTGCCGAAATTCAACGGGTGGATGGCCGTCCTCGAGCAACCGGGGGCCGAGACGCAGGAAGGCCCCTCGGCCGCGACCGGCCCTGAGGCAGCCGAGAGTGATGATCCCGCTCCCACTGGTCTGCTGCCACGCTTGGCCAAGGGTGACGAGCTGGAGCGCAAGAAGCTGACCCCAGAACAGAAGTTCACGCAGCCTCCGCCGCGCTTTAGCGAAGCGACACTGGTCAAAGAACTCGAAGAGAACGGTATCGGCCGGCCAAGCACGTACGCCTCAATCATCGGCGTCTTGCAGGTTCGCGACTACACCGAAAAGGTCGAGGGCCGGTTCACACCGACACGCCTGGGGCGGCTCGTGACCGACCTGCTGGCCAAGAGCTTTGACCGAATCATGCAGGTCCAATACACCCGAGAGCTCGAGGAACGCCTCGACAAGATCGAGGACGGGGAGGCGGACTACGCGGGAACGCTCGGCAATTTCTACAAGGAATTTGAAGTCGACTTGGCGACCGCCGCCGAGACGATGCCAGACATCAAAACAAAGGGGCTGCCAAGCGACGAGACCTGCGACAAATGCGAGTCTCCGATGATCGTCAAGGTCGGTAAGTTCGGGATGTTTCTTGCTTGCTCGGCGTATCCGGAGTGTCAGAACACCCGCGAACTGGAGAAGACCGAGGCCACCAACGAGGAAGAGGAAGAGGCCTGCGAAAACTGCGGACGCCCCATGGTGGTGAAGCGAGGGCGCTTTGGCCAGTTTCTCGCGTGCACGGGGTATCCCGACTGCAAGACCACCCGGAAGCTGGTCTCGACGTCGGGGGGGCTGTCGGCAGCGAAACCGGACCGGATACTCGAAGAGCAGTGTCCGAAGTGCGACGCGAAACTTGTCGTCAAGCAGGGTCGGTTTGGTGAATTCACGGCGTGCAGCAACTACCCGAAGTGCCGGTACATCAAGCTCAAGAGCATGGGGGTTGCCTGTCCGAAAGACGGGGGGGACATCGTCGAACGGAAGTCGCGCCGGGGGCGAGCGTTCTACGGATGCAACAACTACCCAGACTGCGACTTTACGGTGTGGAACGCACCCGTGAAAGAGGCTTGCCCGACGTGTGGGGCCCCGTTTCTAGTGGAGAAAACCACAAAACGACACGGACGACAGGTGCTCTGCTACAAGGACGACTGTGAGTACCTACGGAGTGAGGAGCTCGCGGCGGTGTGATCCATGTCATAGGAGGAGGACTGGCCGGGTGCGAGGCCGCGTGGCAAGCCGCCACACTGGGGGTGCCCGTGACGGTGTACGAGATGCGCCCGGGGACCCGCACTCGGGTGCACCAGACGGACCAGCTCGCGGAGCTGGTCTGTAGCAATTCTTTTCGAGGGGCCGCTCTTGAAAACGCCGTTGGCCTGCTGAAAGAGGAGATGCGGTCGCTGGGTTCACTGGTCATGCGGGTCGCCGATGCTGCCCGTGTCCCGGCCGGCGGCGCGCTCGCGGTCGATCGTCAGCGGTTTGCGGAGGGGATGACGCGGGCGATCGAATGCCATCCTCTCATTACCGTCCGGCGGGAAGAGCTCACGCGCATTCCTGACGCCAGTCCGGCATCTCCGGTCGTCGTCGCCACCGGCCCTCTCACCTCGGACTCTCTGTCGCGGGATGTAGTCGACCGCGTCGGTGCCGAGCAACTATATTTTTACGACGCGATCAGTCCGATTGTGGAGGCAGGCTCTATCGACCGGACGACGGCGTTTGCCGCGTCGCGGTATGGACGGGATACCGTCCAGTCGGTAGGCGGACAGAGTGAATCCGAGCCCATCGAGCCGAGCGCCGGCGACTATCTCAATTGCCCCCTCGACGAAGCGCAGTATGTCGCGTTTCATACGGCCGTCGTGACGGCGGAGCACGCCGAAGTGCACGACTTCGATCACACAAAATTCTTTGAGGGATGTCTGCCGGTCGAGGTCATGGCTTATCGCGGATTGGATACGTTGCGATTTGGTCCCATGAAACCCGTCGGGTTACGCAGCCCGGTGACCGGCCTTCGACCCCACGCCGTCGTTCAGCTACGGCAGGATGATCTCGCCGCCGAGCACTACAACCTGGTTGGGTTCCAAACCCAGCTCAAATGGGGAGAGCAGAAACGGGTTTTCAGAATGATTCCCGGTCTGGAACAGGCGGAGTTTGTCAGATACGGGATGATTCACCGAAATACCTATATCAACGCTCCGAATGTGCTGACCCCAAGCTGGCAGACCCGGCAAGACCCAAGCCTGTTTTTTGCTGGGCAGATCTCTGGCGTCGAAGGTTATGTCGAGTCCGCCGCATCCGGTCTCCTTGCCGGGCTCGGCGCCGCGGCGCTCAGTACCGACGCGGCCATTTCGGTGCCGCCCCGCACGACGGCGCTGGGGGCGCTCGCCTACTATGTGTCTCACGCGAACCCGGCCAATTATCAGCCTACGAATGTCGCGTTTGGCTTGCTGCCACCGCTCGAGCGTCCGCCCAGAAAGAAACGCGAACGGCGTCTGGCAATGGCCAAACGTGCGTTGACCGATCTCGCCGCCTGGCGAGGCAGACCGCCGACCGAGGCGACGACGGATGAGAGAACAGCTCGAGTCATTTCTTGACTATCTACGTCTGAACCGGAATGCGTCACGTCATACGGTGTTGGCGTATCGCAGTGATCTGTCGCAATTTCTGCTGTTTCTCGAGACCTGGCCCGGCCGCCAGTCGGCAACCGGTCTTGACTCGACCGACCTGAACCAGGGCTCGGTGCGGGGGTTCCTGGGCGAACTCTATCGTCGTGGCGTTGCCGGGTCGTCGTCTGCGCGCAAGCTCGCCGCGGTCCGGTCGTTCGCCAGATTCCTATGCCGGGAAGGCATCCTCGATACCGACCCCGGAGCGCTCGTGACGACCCCGCGGCAGGTGCAAAAAGTGCCTGCCCATCTTGAGATTGAGGAGATGCGGCTGCTGTTGAAGGCGCCCGACCAGACGACGCTGCTGGGACGACGGGACCGGGCGATTCTTGAGGTGTTCTACGCGTCCGGACTACGGCTCAGCGAGCTCGTGGGGCTCGGTCTGGGTGATATCAACGAATCGAGTCGGCTTTTACGCGTTCTGGGGAAGGGCGGGAAAGAACGTATCGTGCCGTTCAATCCGGAGGCGGCCAAAGCCCTCAAGGCCTATCTCGTCGATCGACCGGTTTTGGCACGAGCGGCGCCTCAGGCGGCTGCGGACACCCGGACAGAACCGCTGTTCCTCAACTATCGAGGCGGCCGATTGTCGACCCGCAGCGTCGACAGGCTCGTGCGACGGTATGTGACGCAAGCCAGTACGCGCTTGGGGATCAGCCCGCACGCGCTGCGTCACTCGTTCGCGACCCATCTGCTCGAGCGGGGCGCCGACCTGCGGGCGATTCAGGAGCTCTTGGGGCACAGCCGGGTGACCACAACGCAGCGGTATACCCACGTCAATGCCACCCATCTCAACGAGGTGTATCGAAAAACGCACCCCCGCGCGTAGTCCACAAGTGCCCCCCGACGGCGATTCCTTACGTAAATCCGTGCGGGGCATCCTCTTTAGCGGCGTTGCTCCTCAGTAGAATATGCCGGAGTCGCGCAACCCGAGGGTGTCTGCTCTTATCCGGCCGACGGCCCCCAAGCAGCCACGCCGCTGCTCGCGGTCAACCCCCGCCGACGCTTGCGGAACGGCGCTTTCGAGGGATTTGAATTCCGAGAATCTTGATCTTATAGTTGATGACACGCGGACTGATCCCCAACAGCTCCGCGGCGTCCTTTTGCACCCAGCTGGTCATGCGGAGTGCCTCAGTGACGGCTTGTTTCTCTATCTCCTGTAACGGGACCCCAGCAGCCGGCAACGAGACGACGCGCGGGTGGTCTCCCGGGCTCACCGGCGGCATCCAGCCCCCGAGCCGTAAGTCTTCGGACCTCACCACCGAGGTGTCGGTGAGGAGGACGGCGCGCTCGATGGCGTTTTCGAGTTCACGAATATTGCCCGGCCATCGGTAGCGCATCAGCAACTTGACCGCCGCGGGGTCGACCCGGTGCACCGGCGTCTTGAGCTCGGCCGCGCTGCGTTCGGTGAAGAACTGCGCCAGCTCGGGGATGTCCTCTTTGCGGTCGCGCAGTGGAGGCATGTCGATCGACACGACGTTCAGCCGATAGTAGAGGTCCTCGCGGAACTGGCCGGAGTCGACCATGGCTGCGAGGTCACGATTGGTGGCGGCGATGACCCGCACGTCACAGCGTAGCGTGCGAGTTCCGCCCAAGCGCTCGAACTCGTGTTCCTGCAGGACCGAAGTATCTTGGCCTGTGTGTGCGGGCACATGTCGGCGACCTCGTCCAGAAATAGGCTGCCGCCATCCGCTCGCTCGAAGCGTCCCACCCGTTGTCGGTCGGCCCCGGTGAACGCTCCTTTTTCGTGGCCAAAGAGCTCTGACTCCAGCAAGTTCTCCTGCAGTGCGGCGCAGTTGACGCGCACGAAGTTTTGTCCGGCGCGAGTAGAGTTGTGATGGATAGCGCTGGCGATCAGCTCCTTCTCGGTTCCGGTCTCGCCTCTGATCAACACGGTCGTGGTGCTAGGGGCTACCTTGCGAACGATCCCGAGCACTCGTTGCAGAGCGCCACTCGCCCCCCAATGATCCGCTCACAGGCGTAAATCGCCGGCTGGGTGTGACGCAGATAGTCGATGGCATAGGTGAGGCGGCGATGCTCCAGAGCCTTGTCAACCCGAATGAGCATCGCTTGGGCCTCGAATGGTTTCGGCACGAAGTCGAACGCGCCGATTTTCATAGCCTCCACCGCCGCTTGCACGGTCCCCGCCTGGGTCATGAGGATTACAGCGGCGGTGGGCTGCACGGTCTTGACGGTTCGCAAGATGTCCAACCCCCCGGCGCCCTCGAGGTCGACATCACAAAGGACGACGTCATACTGACCACTATGTAGTAGCTCACTGGCCTGGTCGGTGTGTCCAGCCTCGTCGATCTTGTGTCCTGCTTCGGTAAGCACCCGAGCCGCTTCTCCGCGGACGGCGGAGTGGCTATCAGCCAGCAGGATCCGTGGGTGTGACATGTTTCGACTTCCTTCCCCCCCGACGCTGTCCGGAATCACCGCGGGTTCAGCGAACGGTGAGCTGTGATCCGCAAATTGCGTGCCGGAGCGGCAGGGGAGCAATCGTGGTGAAAGCGGCGGTCGGATTGACCCGCCTGCGAGAAGGGAGAGCCGGCTAATCTACTGTTCTGTAAGCAGTTGTACAACGCGATTCAAAAAGAGACAATTTTTGTTGGTGGCGGCTCGATTGTTGACCGCTTCTGAATTTAGAATTTCGATCTCGAAATCGTCATCAGACTCCTGTTTCTGTCGGTCCTCCGCCCTCCGCTTGCAACGCTTCCCATTGGCTCATGAGTTCGCCGACTTTCCACATGAGCGACTGGTGACGGGCGATTGTTTCCTCGGCGGCAGATTTCTGCTCGTAGAATCCTGGCTGCACCATCTCCGCTTCCAGCTCCCGGATCGTTTTTTCGTGAGTGCCGATCCGGGACTCCAAATCGTTGATTCTGTTTTGCAGAGTTTTCAGACGTCGCTGTTGCCGTCGACTTTCTGCCTTGTGTTGCCGCTGAGCCGTCGCCGCACGAGCCCCGGTCTTTGCGGGCGCGACCTGTCTTTGCGGTTTCGGTGCTGCCCCCGTGGTGGGTGCGTCTCGTTGCGTCGCGCTCCACCGAAACTCCTCGTAGGTTCCCGGATACAAGACGGCGTCGCCCGACCCAATCGCAAGCACTTTTGTCGCCAATCGGTCCACGAAGTAGCGATCGTGAGAGACAAAGATGAGGGTGCCACCGTAGTCCGCAAGCGCGTCGATGAGCACATCGGTGGAGTCGATATCGAGATGGTTTGTTGGCTCGTCGAGCAACAGCGTGTTCGAGGGCTGCAGCAACATTCTTGCCACGGCGAGGCGGGTGCGCTCGCCTCCGGACAGCACCGCGACTTTCTTGTAGATGTCGTCGCCCGCAAACAGAAATCCGCCCAGAATGTTTCGGATGTTGGGGACCATGTGCACAGGAGAGCCGGCCGAGAGCGTTTCGTAGACGTTGAGCGCGCCGTCGAGTCGGGTCGCTTCGTCTTGGGCAAAATATTGCGCGACGACATTGCTGCCCTCCACCCGTTCGCCCAGGTCGGGTGCTTCTGTATTCGACAGCAGGCGAATCAACGTGGACTTGCCGGCACCGTTCGGCCCCACCAACGCGACACGATCGCCGCGCTCGATGAGAACGTTCGCTCCGGTGAAGACCGTTAGATCTCCGTAGCGCTTGCTTGCCTGTCGAAGCTCGATGACGGTCCGTCCGCTCCGTGGACATGCGGGAAAGCTAAAATGCACTCTCTTCCGCTCGGGTGGCACGTCGATGGGCGTGACTTTGTCCAGCATCTTCACCCGGCTCTGGACTTGGGCAGCTTTGCTGGCGGTGTAGCGGAACCGGTCGATAAACGCTTGCATTCGCGCGACTTCTTCGTCTTGGCGGCGCTTCTGAGCGCGGAGGCGCTCCAAGCGTGCGTCGCGCTCCGTCAGGTAGGCGCTGTAGCCGCCCTGATACGTCGTGAGACGTCGTAGACCAACCTCGACAATCGCGGTGACTACCGCGTCGAGAAAAAAGCGGTCGTGGGACACGAGGACGACGCTGCCCTGATACCCGCGAAGAAAGTCCTCCAGCCAGTTCCGTGCCTCGAGGTCGAGGTGGTTTGTGGGCTCGTCGAGGAGGAGGAGGTCGGGCTGTCGAAGGAGGAGTTTGGCAAGGGCGATTCGCATTTGCCATCCTCCGGAGAACGTCTCTGTGTCGTGCGCAAACGTATCCGGGTGGAACCCAAGTCCGCGTAGCACCGAGGTGACTTTTGCCTCGATGTCGTATCCACCGCGGTCTCGAAACGCTTCTTGGACGTCGCTGTAGCGTTCGAGCATCTGGTCGTGCTCGGCTTCCGGAATCTCGGTGCCCCCAAGCTTTGCCTCGATACCGTGCATCTCGCGTTGGAGGTCGAGCAGCGATTGAAACGCGCTACTCGCTTCCTCGAACAACGTCTGCCCACCATGACTGAGTCCGTCCTGCGGAAGGTAGCCGACGGTGAGGCCGACCGGTCGGGCGATGACTCCGGCATCGGGCTCGTCGAGCCCACCCATCATGCGCAGGAGCGTGGTCTTGCCTGCGCCGTTCGGGCCACACACGCCGACTCGGTCGCCAGCGCCGACCTGCCACGTCACGTTGTCGAGAAGGACCCGCGCGCCGAACGATTTGTGTACAGAAGAGAGCTGAACCATCTATGTGAACTGTACCAGCTGTTACAGTTCACGAGTGCCGGCCTCAAGACGGCGGAGAGTTGGCGCCGCGTAGTGCTCAGTGGCGGGCCCAGAACGGTCTGGGGTCGCTCTCGCTCCGCCGGTCGGGTTCGTTACGGTCAGTAAGGGTTCGGCACGCCGGGTCAGGCATTCAGCGCTTTGGCGGCCACTTCGAGCACTCTGGGAATCTTGAATGGCTTTGTCACGTAACCGGACACCCCGAGGTTGACGGCATCGATCGCGTTGGCCTCCGACGAATAGCCCGTAATGACAATCACCGGAAGCTTTGCGTCGGCATTTCGCGCCTCGCGGATGACATTGAGACCGCTCATTCCGGGCATCCTGAGATCGGTGATCAGCAGATCGTACTCGCGAGTATTGATACGTTCGAGGGCGAGCGGACCGTTCGACGCCGTGTCAACCTCATAATCTGCCGATGACAGCGCCCGCGAGAGCAGCTCGAGGATGCTCGGTTCGTCATCAACCACCAAAACCGGCGGCCGACGTTCTCCTTATTGCCTCGGCCGGGACAACATTCGACGGTCCGGCTGGCGTTGGCGCGACCGACTGCGTGTCGAGCCACGCATCGATATCGCTCTTGCGGAACCGCCACTGTCGACCAACGCGCACCGCCGGGAGCTTGCCAGCTTTAATCAGACGGTACACAGTGCGGAGGTTGACTTGGAGATACTCGAGAAGCTCTTCGGTGGTCAGAAAGGAGTCGTCTCTCATTGGTCAATTCAACCTATTACCAGGCTCAGCCCACGAAATTGTCGGAAGTGTGACCCGCCCCACATACGCCGAACTTCCCGCTAATCTGGCGCCTCGAGACCTGTGGCACAAGTGAAGGGGCAGGGTTGAGATACGTCACTGTTGCTGGTTGACACCGGAAGGACTCGACTGCGGCCGGATGGGGGCGACGAATCCGTGGTCTACCATTGACCCCGTAAATGATCCAGACCGGGACGTGCTCGGGCTCGTCTAACCAGTTTACGGAACGGAACGTCGAGCGACGGAGCGTCAAGGTGGTCGACCCACCCGGTCGCAGTAGACCGGTTGATGGTGTTCACTAGTGCACGAGTACTAGACGAACCATGTTCTTGTCCTCTACGTGACAGTAGCCATATCGATGGATACGAGCGATAGAAACGACGACGAGCTCGTCAGGCTCGCCGCGGCCAGTGATACCGACGCGTTCAACCTGCTGGTCGAGCGATGGGAGCGGACGATTCTTGGCTTGTGCTACCGGGTCCTTGGTCGGGAAGAAGATGCGAAAGATGTGTGTCAAGAGGCCTTTCTCAGGGCCTATCGCGGGCTTGGGCACTTCAAGGGGCAAGCAAAGTTCTCGTCGTGGCTCTATCGGATTGCCCTCAACCTCTGCCGAGACTGGCTCCGTCGCGAACGACTCCAGGGATTGATCGATGAGAATGAGCGCCGGCATCAGCAAGAGCTCGCGCTCTGGTTGACGGATTTCGCAAGAGAGTTCGATATGCAACGATTGGCCGATCAGCGTCGCGTACACAATGAGTTGGGAGCGCTCGAACAGTACGCAGACTATCTCGTGCGGGCCTCCGACGAAGGGCGATAGCCGCCGGAATGGGCCGAGGGGCGGCTGAACGAGCCCACATGACACCCGCTCGGGCCAGGCGACGCAGGCCGAGCGAGTGAGGAAGAAGAAACGATGTTCTACAATTCCAGCGTGCGATATGGGTTGAAGCTGATGGGAGCCCTCCTCTTGCCGACGATGCTGGCCGGCTGCGGGGAGGTGCCCGATATCCAGACGATTCTCAGTGTCGCGGACGTCACGACTGGATGGCTTGATGTTGGCCTGGACAGCAACGGCCGTAACAAGCTGGTGCCGACGGTGTCGTTTCGTCTCGAAAATACGTCGAACGACGACGTGCGCACGCTCCAGGTGAACGGAGTGTTTCGGCGATGCCTCTTGGCCGTTGAGGGTCAGCCGCTGCCCGCGTCAGACGTGTCACCCGCGGATCCCGAGGCCGGCACATGCGCGGGAGAAGACCAGACTTGGGGGAACTTCTACCTTCGGGCGATCGGAAGAGAGGGGCTCGAGCCAGGTTCGATATCCGAGCCGTTTACAGCCAGGTCACCCCTGGGCTATACGGGTGAGGAAGCGCGTCTGGACATGCTGCAAAACCGGTTCTTCGTCGACGCTAAGGTCGAGTTGTTTGTCCGGCACGGCGCGGAGCAATGGGTGCGGCTGGGCGAGCTCCCGATCGAGCGACAATTGCTCGCGCAGTAGTCGCGCGTCATGGGCCACCCCCAGTCGCCCGCGACGGTGGGGCTCGTCAAAGGTCTTGGTCCTTGGGATGGGGCGGCGATCGTCGTCTCCAACGTCATCGGCAGCGGAATTTTTATTGTCCCGGCGATAGTAGCCGCGAGTGTGCCAAACCCCGTCGCAATGCTAGGGGTCTGGCTAGCGGGCGGTGTCCTCATTTTCGCCGGCGCCATGGCCTATTCCGAGCTCGCGGCGCTGCACCCGCGTTCTGGCGGTGAGTATGTGTATTTGCGTACGGCTTTTGGACCCCTCGCCGGATTCTTGACCGGTTGGACATCATTTGTCGCGGGTTTCTCCGGCGCGATTGCGGCGAGCGCGGTTGGTCTCGCCGGTTATCTCGGTCGATTCATCCCGGCGGCCGCCGACACCACACCATTGTTGCAGGTGGGTCTGGGGCCGGCGGCGCTCACCGTCTCGCCCCAGTCAGTGGTGGCGCTGACCTCAATCGGGGTGTTGACGCTTGTCCATATCGCCGGGCTTGGCCCCGGTCGCATCGTGCAGAATGTCCTGGCCAGTCTCAAGGTTCTAGGCCTCGTCGTTCTGGTTGCCGCCGGGTTCAGCGTGGGCGAGGGCGAGGTGGCGAACTACACGGTCTCGGCCGGCCCGGTGTCGCCGTCGGCGTGGTCGCTGGCGCTAGTCCCCGTCATGTTCAGCTATTCGGGGTGGAACGCCGCGGTCTATGTCGCCGAAGAAATTCGCGACCCCCGTCGGAACGTTCCGCTGGCCCTCGGGCTTGGCACGTTCGCCGTCGTGGTGATTTATCTCCTCTTGAACATGCTCTATGTCTACGCGCTTCCCGTTTCGGCGCTGGGAGCAGTAGAGATACAGGTCGTCGACGCCGTTGCGGAGCAGTTGTTTGGTGGGGCCGCGGCACTCCCGCTGGCGGCCGCATCGGTGGTGTTCATAGCGGCCAGCATCAGTGCCATGGTGCTCGCCGGGCCCAGGGTGTATTACGCGATGGCCCGGGACGGACAGTTCTTTCCAGCCATGGCCACGGTGCATCGCCGGTTCCGTACCCCAATCGTTGCCATCGTGGCCCAGAGCGTATGGTCGGGAGTCTTGGTGGTGACCGGCACGTTTGCTCAGCTCGTCGAATACACCGGTTTCGCCCTGGTGCTGTTCTCGGGGGTCACGGTGGCCGCGCTCTTCGTGCTCAGGCAGCGCGACCCGGTCGCGGAGCGCCCATTTACGGCATGGGGATATCCGTTTGCGCCCCTGGTGTTTGTCGTCGCCAGCGGCCTGATGGTTGTGAACGCGATCTGGCGCAGTCCGGGTCCTTCACTGACTGGTCTCGTGATCATTGCGAGCGGTGTGCCGTTATATTGGGTGTTCAGCCGGAGACGAGCCCGACCCAATGCCCCGTCGTCGTGATTCAAGAAAACGGTGCGCGGTATCCACGGTGCCCGGCTGAAAGATCCTCGCGTCCGGCCTGCGCAACGCAGGAATCAGACGTGCAGTTCCACGAACCACCATGGACGGGAATACGAGCATATGAGCCAGGACTTTCACGGAACCACGGTATTGTCGGTCCGGCACGATGGCCGGACCGTGATGGCGGCCGACGGGCAGGTCACACTGGGGCAGACCGTCGTGAAGGAACACGCCCGCAAAATACAACGCCTCTACAATGACAAGATTCTTTCCGGGTTTGCCGGGTCAGCCGCGGATTCATTTGCGTTGTTCTCACGATTCGAATCGAAGCTGGAGCAGTATCGTGGGAACCTGGAGCGGTCAGCAGTAGAGCTGGCGAAAGACTGGCGGACAGACCGAATCCTGCGCCGTCTCGAGGCGATGCTGGTCGTCGCCGATTCGTCGACGACGTTCTTGCTCTCCGGAAACGGAGATCTCATCGAGCCGGACGATGGCATCGTGGCCATCGGTTCCGGCGGGAACTTTGCCCTTGCGGCGGCGAAAGCGTTGGCGGGGCACTCGGCGCTGGACGCGCGCGCGATTGCGGAGGAATCCATGCGGGTCGCGTCCAGTATTTGCATTTACACGAACGGCAGTGTCACGATCGAAGAGCTGTAACGCACCCGTGCCCATCTATCTTCCCGAGTCTACGACTACAAGTATCGACACTCTGACACCGCGTCAGATCGTCAGCGAACTGGACCGGTATATCGTCGGTCAGCATCGCGCGAAGCGCGCCGTGGCGATCGCGCTTCGCAACCGGATGCGTCGGCAGAAGTTGCCGGCCGAGCTGGCCGAAGAGGTTGCGCCAAAGAACATCTTGATGATCGGTCCAACCGGGGTAGGCAAGACCGAGGTCGCTCGACGTTTGGCACGACTGGCCCAGTCGCCGTTCATCAAGGTCGAGGCGTCAAAATTCACCGAGGTCGGCTACGTGGGTCGGGATGTCGAGTCCATGGTGCGTGACCTTGTTGGGTTGGCGGTCGACATGGTGCGCGAAGAGCGTGTCATAGAGGTTCGAGAAAAGGCGCGAGAGAATGCCGAAGAGCGTCTCTTGGATTTGTTGCTCCCCCCGCTGAAGCCCGCGGTCCCGTCTCCGGACCCGGAAGGTGCGCGGGACCTGGACCAACGGACCCGAGAGAAAATGCGGACCCAATTGCGGAATGGTGGGCTGGATACACGTGTCGTCGAGGTGGAGGCGCGGGATCGCTCGATGCCGTCGTTCGAGGTGGTTACGGGGTCATCGGTCGAGGAGATTGACGTCAATATCAAGGATATGTTGCCCAATTTGTTCCAGGGGCGCACGCGTCGCCGGCGGATGAAAGTGCCGGAGGCACTCGAGTATCTGACCCAGGAGGAAGAGCAAAAGCTGGTCGACATGGAAAGCGTGGGGCGAGCGGCCGTCACCCGGGTCGAGCAATCGGGAATTATCTTTATCGACGAGATCGACAAGATCGCGGGTCGCGAGAGGGCCCAAGGGCCGGATGTGAGCCGGGAAGGGGTCCAGCGGGATATTCTGCCCATCGTCGAGGGTACGACCGTCAGCACGAAGCATGGCATGGTACGGACCGACCACATCTTATTTGTCGCCGCCGGGGCGTTTCACGTCTCGAAACCCTCTGACCTCATACCGGAGCTGCAGGGCCGTTTTCCGATACGCGTCGAGCTCGAGGCGCTGGGTACCGACGAGTTTGTCCGTATTCTGACCGAGCCCCGGGGCGCGCTCGTGACGCAATACAAGGCGCTCCTCGCCACGGAGGGGCTCGATATCCAGTTCGTGCCAGAGGCCATCACCCGGATCGCGGAGTTCGCCACGCTCGTCAACGAACGAACAGAAAATATCGGCGCTCGCCGGCTGCACACCGTGATGGAGAAACTCCTTGACGAGATCTCGTTTGAGGCCCCCGATATGACCGAGCATGAGATCACGATCGACGCGGCCTATGTCGAGAACATGCTCGCCGAGATCGTCAAGAACGACGACCTGTCGCGCTACATCCTGTGAGCTGCTCCTCACGCTTCCCGCCTGGCCGCTCGTGGTAGATGTCAGGCGGCGTGTGACTCGACGTGATAGGTCCGCCGGGGTGCGAATCACTGGTCTCACTCGCTCCTTCGCACATCGTGACCATGTCGGTCACGGACGCTGTTACCGGAGGAGTCATCATCACGATCACGCGCGATGGGCGGTGTGCTTATTGGCGGTGAGCTGCCTCTTTTCTGCGTGTGGGATGAGAGGCCCGCCGCAGGCCCCGATTATTGTCCTGCCAAACCGAGTCGCCGCCGTCGAAGCCGAGCGTTTTGCCGACCAGGTGTATATTCGGTTCGTCATCCCCACGGCCAATAGCGACCGCTCTGAACCGGCCGACCTGGAACGGATCGATGTCTACGCTTTGACGACAAATCCCGACGACGATCCATTGACCCCGGTACCGCTCGAGGACTGGATCGAGGCGGCAACCTGGGTCGCAACCGTGCCTGTGCTCGAGCGGGCGCTCCCCGACGCCGTCGGTGCGGCGGGCGAGGGCGAGGAGCCCCGTGCGCCCGACGGTTCCCGGGATGCCGACAACGAGGGGCCCCGTCGCCTCGCGCCGCACGTTCAAGGCCAAACGGTCACATTCATCGAGGAGCTTACCGCGGAATCGTTTGTCGCCTTCGTGTTTGAGGAGGAAGAAGAGCGCGACGAGGAAGATGTGGAGGAAGCGGAGCCGGCGGGACCGCTGGTGTCGCCGCCCCTCCTGGCAGTAGCCCGTCGCACATATCTTGTGCAAGGCGTGTCGTCCCGCGGCCGAGAGAGCGCCGAGTCGGAGCGGGTCGCCGTGTCACTTGCGATGCCCGCACCGCGGCCCGACCCTCCGACAGTGAGATACGACGAATCGGGAATATCGGTGGATTGGACGCATGTGCCCGGAGCGAGGCTGCCAATTCAAGCATCCACGACCGATCTGGTCCTCCCGTCCTTTCCGATCATGCCGGTCCCTGAACCCACCACCTATCTGGTCTACACGGTTGCGGCGCGTCTGTCCGAATCTGTGACGCTGCCGGTTGCGCTGAATCCTCGCCCCACGACCACGGTCGAGCTCGCGGAGACCGGCGGGACCGAGTCTGAGGTCAGCGGCGCAGGAGCCAATGGGGCTTCGCGCGACGGCAACGGAGCCGGCCAGTCTTCTCCGGTGGCGAGTGGAACCGGTGCGACCAGGGTCCGGGGCCCGATACGGACGTCCATACCGCGCACAACCACCGTCGTGGCCACCTCACATACCCAGCGGGGAGTGCCCTATGGAGTGGAACGCTGCTATGTGGTGAGGACCAGAACTATGGTGGGAGAGCTTCCCGTGATTGGTCAGGCCTCTCCACCCACGTGTATCGTGCCGGTTGATTCATTCCCGCCCGAGCCGCCAGGCGGATTGATCGCCGTAGCGGGAGAGGCCGCCATCAGCTTGGTGTGGGATCCTGGTTCCGACGAGGACCTGGCGGGCTACCTGGTCTTGCGTCGAACTACGTCAGATGACACACTCCAGCTTCTTACCGACGAGCCGATTGACCGCACGGCCTATCGCGATGACAGTGTTGTACCGAATGAGCGCTACGTCTACGCCGTGCAAGCCGTGGACGATGCCGTGCCCGCCAATGTCAGCCCGGCGTCGAGTGAGGTCACCGAGCGCGCCCGCTAGTAGCTAGTGGACTGTCCCCGGTAACCGTCATGTCTTGTGTAAGCCCTAGATCGCGGCGCCCGGCTGGCAAGGCGCCACAAGGGAGCACACGGGCTATATGTGTGACCGAGGAGTAACGCTGGCAGGCGGGATGCCCCGGGACTTTCACCACGGGCTGCTAGGCTACGAGTTCACCAGGTCCGCCCGTGCCGTGCGTTTGCGAAAACAGGAAACAAGACGATGGAAAAGATTTTCAGGCTCGAGCATCAGGGGGAGGCCAAATACGCACTGGGCAACCCGGAGGGGCCAGGGTGGTATCGGCTAGAGGGTGACCCTTTTGGCGACTACGCCGCTGGGCCCCCGATCGACGCTGGGGACGCCCGTGTGTTGCCACCGGTCGAGCCGTCCAAGATCGTGGCGGTGGGTCTCAACTATCGAGACCATGCGCGCGAGATGGACAAGCCGCTCCCTGCCGAGCCACTCATTTTTATCAAGCCGTCAACTGCGGTAGTGGGGCCCGGCGATGCGATCGTGTTGCCCGCGATCTCTGCCCGGGTCGACCATGAGGCGGAATTGGGCGTCGTCATCCGCAAACGGGCGCACGCTGTTCCGGCCGCCCGTGCGGCCGAGTATGTCTGGGGCTTGACCTGCGTAAACGACGTAACCGCGCGAGATCTGCAGCGTCGGGACGTGCAATATACGCGTGGAAAGGGATTTGACACGTTCGCCCCGGTTGGACCGTGCGTGGCGGTTGGGCTCGAGCCTGATGCGCTGGACGTCGAGTCGTGGGTCAATGGCGTCCAACGGCAAAGGTCCAACACCCGTGAGCTCATCTTTCCGATTGCCCAACTCATCGAGTTCATCACGTCGGTCATGACCTTACTGCCCGGCGATGTGATTGCGACCGGTACCCCATCGGGGGTCGGACCGCTCGCGGTCGGCGACCAGGTCGTGATCAAAGTGGAAGGGATTGGCGAGCTCGCCAACCGCGTGGTCGCAAGTTAGGGTCCGGAGCGGGCCCGACATCGGTCAGAGAGGAGCCACGTCATGAAGTTCTTTGTTGATTCGGCCAAACAGGAAGAAATAAGAGATCTCGTGCCCCTCGGAATCGTCGACGGCGTCACGACGAATCCGTCGTTGCTCGGCAAAATGGGTGGGGATCCCCGAGCGGTGCTCAAAGGAATCTGCGAGTTGGTCGACGGTCCGGTGAGTGCAGAGGTGGTGGCCACGGAGGCCGAGGCGATGGTCGAGGAGGGTCGAAGCCTGGCGACCATCCACGAACAGATCGTGGTCAAGGTTCCGTTCGGACGGGCGGGTGTCCAGGCCTGCGGGACGCTGGTACGGGCGGGCATCCGCGTCAACGTGACGCTCGTCTTCTCGCCGACTCAGGCGCTGCTGGCCGCGAAGGCTGGCGCGACGTTCGTGAGCCCTTTTGTCGGCCGCCTCGACGACATCGCTACATCCGGGATGGGTTTGATCCAGCAGATTGTCCAAATCTACGACAACTACGACTTTGCGACAGAAGTCCTCGTGGCCAGTATTCGAGGTCCGATGCACATCGTTGAGGCCGCCCGTTTGGGGGCCGATGTGTGCACGTGTCCGCCAAAGGTCATCGAGAGTATCTTTCAGCACCCCTTGACCGACAGCGGTCTTGAGAAATTCCTTGCTGACTGGGCCACGTCTCAGGCAGCCCAAGCCTGACCAATTCGCAACGACCTATGGACAAGCACGAGACGCTGGAGCACTACGAGCGACAAGCCGAAGAGGGTGGCGGAAAGACCCGGCGCGACCGGCAGCACGCGGCCGGCAAGTTGACGGCCCGAGAGCGGATGGAGGCGTTCTTTGATACGGGAACGTTCCACGAAGTCGACAAGCTTCTCACCCATCGCTGTCAGGACTTCGGCTTGGGCGAGCAGCTGATTCCGGGTGATGGGGTCGTCGCCGGGCACGGGCGGGTCGACGGTCGATTGGTCTACGCGTTTGCGCAGGACTTCACCGTATTCGGCGGTTCGCTGTCGGAAACGAACGCGTCAAAGATCGTGAAAGTAATGGACCTCGCCGTCCGGAACGGCGCCCCGATGGTCGGTCTCAACGACTCGGGCGGGGCGCGAATCCAAGAAGGGGTGCTCTCGCTCGCAGGATACGCGGATATCTTCTTGCGAAACACGTTGGCATCAGGCGTCGTCCCGCAGATCTCGGCCATCATGGGACCGTGCGCCGGCGGTGCGGTGTACTCGCCGGCGATCACGGATTTTACCATCATGGTCCGGGACACGAGTTACATGTTCGTGACGGGGCCGGATGTGATCAAGACGGTGACGCATGAGGAAGTCTCAAAGGAGGAGTTGGGCGGCGCCATGACGCACAACGAAAAGAGCGGCGTTGCGCATTTCGCCGTGGAAGACGACACGGCGTGCCTGGCCCTCTTGCGGGCATTGCTTGGATATCTGCCGAGCAACAATCTCGATGATGCCCCACGCGTCGAGACCGCCGACCCATTCGACCGGGAGGATGAGGCGCTGGAGACGCTGCTCCCCGAGTCGCCGAATCAGCCGTATGACATTCTCGACCTGATACATACCATCGCGGACGAGGGTCGGTTTCTCGAAGTTCATCGGCATTTCGCGCCAAATCTTGTCGTGGGGTTTGCGCGTTTGGGAAGTCGTTCGGTTGGGATCGTGGCCAATCAACCCGCTCACTTGGCGGGCACGCTCGACATCGACGCCTCGGTCAAAGGCGCTCGCTTTGTCCGGTTTTGTGACGCGTTCAACATCCCATTGGTCACACTCGAGGACGTGCCTGGGTTTTTGCCGGGTACGCGGCAGGAATACGGTGGCATCATCCGTCACGGGGCCAAACTACTCTTCGCGTTCGCGGAGGCAACCGTGCCCAAGGTGACAGTGATCACTCGTAAGGCCTACGGCGGCGCTTACTGCGTTATGTCGAGCAAACACATTCGAACCGACGTGAACCTCGCCTGGCCTACGGCGGAGATCGCCGTCATGGGACCGGAAGGCGCGGTCAACATCCTCTACAAGCGTGAGCTCGACGCCGCGGATGATCCGGACGCACTCAGAACGCAGCGGGTGACCGAATTCCGAGAAAAATCGGCAAACCCGTTTATCGCCGCTGGACGTGGCTACATTGACGAAGTGATCGCGCCCCGGACCACCCGTCGCAAGCTTATCAACGCCTTGGCCAGTCTGGATGGGAAACGTGCGAAGAACCCGCCAAAGAAACACGGAAACATTCCGCTGTAGGGGACTCTCCACGTTGCCCCGGTGACAGTCCACTACACTTGGGGAATGCCGACCACTCCCGTGACACTCCCGTGAAAGTACTCGTCGCCAACAGAGGCGAAATCGCCGTTCGGATCATGCGAGCGTGTCGTGAACTTCGACTCGCGACAGTGGCCATTTATTCTCCAGCGGACCGCTTAGCTCCGCACGTCCGGTACGCTGACGAGGCGATTGGGCTCGCGGCGAACCGACCGAGCGATAGCTACCTCGACATTGACCAGGTCGTCGATGCCGCTCGTAGAAGCGGCGCCGACGCGGTTCATCCCGGCTACGGTTTTTTGGCCGAGAACGCCAATTTTGCGCGTGCCTCGGTGGATGCCGGCCTAGTGTTTGTCGGACCGACCCCGGAGGTCATTGCGCTGATGGGGGGCAAGACCGCAGCCCGTCAGGTGGCCGCCGCAGCGGGCGTGCCCATCGTCCCGGGCACAGCGTCTGCCTTGACCGAAACGGCGACCGACAGCGAGGTGACTCAGGCCGCGGGGACGGTGGGGTATCCGTTGTTTGTCAAAGCGGTAGCCGGTGGCGGTGGAAAAGGGATGCGGCTTGTCACCGAAGCCAGCCAGCTTCTGAACGCCGTGGCCACCGCCCGGTCGGAAGCAGGCGCCGCCTTTGGGGACGCGTCCGTCTATCTCGAGCGTTGGGTGAGTCCGGCGCGGCATATCGAGGTGCAGATCCTCGCCGATGAGCACGGTCGCGTCGTGCCGTTTGTCGAGCGCGAATGTTCGATCCAACGCCGTCATCAGAAGGTGATCGAGGAATCGCCGTCAATCGCGGTGACCCAGACGATTCGCGAGGCCCTCGCGTCCGCGACCGCCTCGCTGGCGTCGGGGGTGGGCTACACAAACGCCGGGACTGTCGAGTTTCTCCTCGACGCGGATGACAAGTTCTATTTTCTCGAGATGAACACACGCCTCCAGGTTGAGCACCCCGTCACAGAGATGGTCACGGGAATCGACATCGTGCAGTGGCAGCTACGTATTGCGCAGGGCGAGCGTCTCACGGTGAGCGACGAGCAAGCGATGACACCGAAGGGGCACGCGATCGAGTGTCGCATTTACGCCGAGGATCCTGACGCGGGCTTTATGCCGTCGCCGGGACGCATTACCTCATTGCATCGTCCGGCCGGAGTGTCGATCCGTGACGATTGCGGTGTCGACGCCGGTTTCGAAGTACCCGTCTTTTACGACTCGATGATCTCAAAGCTGGTCGCCGGGGGCGACACGCGCTCGGAAGCGGTCGGACGTCTCGAGCGTGCCCTGAGCGAGTATGTCGTTGGTGGGGTCAAGACGACCATCCCATTTTTTCGCTGGATGCTCACGCAGCCCGCCTTCTTGGAGGGGGCGTTTGATACGGGGTTCTTGGACCGGGTACTAGCCGAGCGCGACGGGCAACCCTTCTATGAGCCATCGGTCGCGGACGAAGACCACGCGGCAGTGGCCGCGGCCGTGTGGACGGTCCTTGGTCGTCCGCCAGACCGTTCGCCCACCGGTGACGATTCTGGCTGGCGTCGCGCGGCGCGGATTGAGGGGCTTCGATCGTGACCGTTCGGGTCGTCGAGGTCGATGTCGGGGGCCGAACCTGCAGCATTGCGGTCGAACCGCTTCCGGCGACGGCCGGCCACCACCGTTTTCGACTGACTCAAGACGGACGTGTGCAGGTCGTTGATGCGAGACGGGTCGACGGGGAGACGCTCTCGCTCGTGTATGTGGAGGGCGGTGTCGGGAGCCATGAAGCTGTCGTCCTCGAGTCGTCCGCGACGGACAGTGAGGGGCTCACGGTCCACGTCAAAGGCTCCGTCGTCGAGGTCGTTGTCGACCGCGCGCGCCGGTGGGTTGATGGCGGCGGGTCGGACTCGGCCGGCGGCAATCAGGTCCTGGCCCCCATGCCCGGTAAAGTCGTTCGTTTCCTCGTCCAGGAAGGTGACGAGGTGGTGGCAAAGCAAGGCGTGGTCATCGTGGAAGCGATGAAGATGGAAAATGAGATCGTCGCGCCGCGTGCGGGTCGAGTGGCGGCCGTGCGCGTGAGCGAGGGCGCCTCGGTCGATGCCGGCACGGTGTTGGTCGTCATTGACTAAAGACTAGTGACTAGCGATTAGCGACCAAAAGAGCGACCGAGTGACCGGAGAACCGGGTGGACGAGCCGTTACAGACTGAAGACACAGAGCGGGCACCAGAGGATACGCCGGTCACCGTAACGCGACTGGTGCGCCGCTATCTGGGTCGCGCGCTCGTCGTCGTGCTCGCGCTCGCTGCCGCGGCGCTTGTGTCTTTTGTGTCGATCGATCTCGGTCCTGCCGTCCGCGCGCAGGCGGAACGCGCGGCTACGAGTCAGCTCGACCGTCCAGTGAGGATCGGGCGGATCGGGATCTACCTCTTGCCCGGACGGTTTGTCGTGGAGGACCTCGTCATCGACGGTTTGCGCGAGGGCGACGAGCCTTTTTTTGTCGCGGAGCGCATCGTGATCTCGAGCTCGTGGCTGGCGCTCCTGCGTGGCGAGTTGCTGTTTGACCACGTCGAGTTGGGGCCGTGGCGGATGGTGGCCGAGAGTTTCCCCGACGGCCGCCAAAGTTTCCCCCGATTTGTCCCGCCTAGGGATCCGGCAGAAGAACCGTCCGCCGGTCCCGTCGACGAGGATCGACGGGACCAAGAAACGGCGCGACGTCTGGTCACGACCGTCCAGGAGCTCGTGGCCCACAGTGGGGAGTTTGTCTATCGCGACCACAACACGCCGTGGGGGGTCGTTGCCCGGAACCTCACGTTGACCATGGAGCAGCGCGACGGGTATCACGGTGTGGTGACCGCGCATGGCGGCACCCTGAACATTCAGGACTTTGAGCCGATGACGATGGAGATGGTGACCACGTATGAGCTCGAAGGTGGTCAGGTCACGCTCTCCGACATCGCCGTGGCGGTGGACGGGTTCGAAGCAGGGGTAAGCGGCACGGTCGACCTCTGGAACTGGCCGGAGCAGACGTATCACATCCTCGAGTCGGACATCGACCTGCGGACGATGAGAGAGATTTTCTTTGCCGGAGATCCCTTCACGGTGAACGGTGACGCGCACCTCACCGGCACCTGGCACATCTACGACGGCGGGCGTGACCTCACTGGGACGCTCGAGAGTGAGTCGTGGACACTCAACGACTTTCAATTGCCAAACATGTCCGCGTCGCTGGTCTGGACCGACGATCGATTCGAGGTCTTCGACTACCGGTCCGGCCTTTATGACGGGACCCTTGATCTGCGGTATGTCATGGCGCCGCTGGGTGCTGAGCAGCCCGGGCTGGCCCGGCTCGAGAGCGCGGTGGTCGGCGTCGACATCGCGGCGCTACTGGACGCGACGACACTCGCCGGGGTGAGACCGGTGGGGTCAGTGGCCGGGGAAGGCACGCTCGAATGGCCCATCGGTCGATTTGCAGTGCACACCGGTGAGGCGCGGCTGACCGTGACGCCCCCCCCGTCGACGACGCTGATGACTGGCGCGCGTCTCGGTCCGCCCGAAGTCTCCGCCGTCGTCGCCGACGCAGTCCCGTTTGACCCACTGGGGGCACCGTGGCGAGTTCCGGTGGGGGGGAACGTCGCGTTTTCTGTTGATTCGGGGGTGGTCGCGATCGTTCCCAGTATGTTGGCGACGCCGGCCACAGAAATCGAGTTCGAAGGGCGCACTGAAATCGGCGCCGATGCCGACATTTCGTTCCGGGTACGAAGCGCGGATTGGCAGGCCAGCGACCGCCTGATGGCCGCAGTGCTGACGGCGACCGGACGACCGATCAACGAGGTTGCGGTCGGGGGTTGGGGACAGATGCGAGGGACGATGCGAGGCTCGTTGTCGGACCTGCGGATCGAAGGCCAGTTTGATGGTCAGGATGTTCACGCGTGGAACGTGGCCTGGGGGAAAGGGAGCGGCCAAGTCGTGATCGAGAATTCGTATCTCGACGTGACGGACGGACTGTTCGACCAGGGCACATCACAGCTGTATGTGAACGGACGGTTCTCGATCGGCTATCCGCGGGTGGATGGGGGCGACGAGATCGACGGGAGTTTTACCTTCGAATCGGTGCCGGCCCGTCTGATGCGGGACGCATTCTCGATCGAAGGCTACGAGATCAACGGACCGGTCACGGGAGAGATCGAGCTGTCCGGTCTGTATCGGAGTCTGTTCGGAACGGGCGCGCTCACCATGCGAGAACCGGTAACGTGGGGCGAGCCATTCGACACCGGCGTTGCGCGACTGCGGTTTGAAGGGGACGGCGTGCGTGTTGACGGTCTCGAGTTACGCAAGGGCGAGGGAGCGTTGACGGGCGCCATGTTGATCCAGTGGGATGGCACCTACTCGCTCAACTTGGATGGGCGCGACATCGATCTCGCGACAGTGGCACTCAATCAAATGGATGGCGCGATGGTGGGGGGGCTTGCGCGTTTTACCGCGAGTGGGGCGGGTGCGCTCGCGGAGCCGCGCTACGAAGTGCGAGGGACGGTCTCTGACTTTTCTGTCAATGACGAGCTCGTTGGTCAGGTCACCGGTCGAGTGGCCGTGCGCGACAGCGTCATGGCGTTGGATCTCGAAGCCGCGTCCACAAACCTGGCGATTTCCGGGTCCGGTCGAGTGGCCCTCGTCGGTGACAACGAGGCGGATCTCTCGTTCCGATTTACAAATACGACACTCGACCCCTTGGTCCGGGCCGTGGCGACCTCGGTCCCCGAAGCGATGTCGGCGGTCGTGAGTGGTACGTTGACGCTGAGCGGTCCGCTCGCCGTTCGCGAACGGGTCAGGATGGGCGCGACGGTGGAACAGCTGCGACTGCAGCTGTTCGGCTACGCGGTCGAAAATGTAGGGCTTATCCAGCTCACGCTGGACGACAATCTGGTGCGGATTGGTGACATGAATCTGCGGGGTGACCAGACCGAGCTGGTCGTGGACGGCGAGGTGGGTCTGGACGACCAGGGACTCGACGTCCATGTGGAGGGCACCGCGCGGTTGGACATTTTGGAGACGATGCTGCCCGACCTTCGGGGCACGGGAACCGCCCGGCTCGCCGCCGACATTAGGGGGACGTCCCGTCGTCCGGTGGTCACGGGAGAGGCGACGTTGACCGACGCGCGTATCCGCCACTTCGCCTTACCCCATGGGTTGGACGAGATCGACGGACGGATCGTCTTTGAGCCCGACGGATTGCGGTTTGACGAGCTGTCGGGGGTGTTAGCCGGTGGGCCAGTCCAGTTTGGAGGCCGAGTCGCGTTGAATGGACTCGAGGTCGGGCAGCTCAACGTGACCGCTGATGCGACGGACGTCAACTTGCGAATGTCCGACAGCATACGGTCCGTGGTCGATGCGCAGTTGACCTTGGGTGGCAATTTAGAAGATGCCGTACTGTCGGGCACCGTGGACGTCAAGGATGCCATCTGGCTCCAGCTGTTTGAGCCAAATGCCGGCCTTCTAAACTTTGGCCCGGACGCTACGGCGGCGTTGCGACCCCGCACCGAAGAGTCGTCGCTCCCGCTCCGCTTCGACGTCCGTATCAACGCCGCATCGAGTCTCCGGGTCAGCGCGCGCACGGCGCGCGTGGTGGCAAGCGCCGATCTCACGTTGGCCGGGACGATTGACCAACCCCTACTGTTTGGTAACGCGGAAATCGACCGGGGCGAGGTGTTCTTTGAGGGAAATCGGTATCGAGTCACCCGCGGCAGTATCGGCTTTTCAGACCCCACGAGTATCGACCCGTTTCTGGACATTGAAGTCGAAACCGATATCCGAGTGCCCACCCAGACGTATCGCGTCACGTTGGGAGTGACGGGGACGGGCGATCGATTGGACGTTGAGCTGTCGTCTGACCCCCCGTTACAAGAATTCGAGATTCTCTCGTTGCTTCTGGGCGATGTCCGGGACCCGCAGGCCTCGGAGATTCGCTCGTTGAGAGCCCAGGAAGAGTCGCGTCAAGAGTTGCTCCAGGCGGGGGCGGCCCGGCTTCTGACCAGCCCCCTTTCGTCTCGAGCCGGCCGGGTGGTGGAGGAGTCTTTTGGGGTTGACTCTTTCGAGATCGCGCCGGGGCTGAGCGACCCGGCGGGCCAACAGTCGGCACAACTACTGCCGACCGCGCGGGTGCTGATCGGGCAGCGGATCTCCGATCGGGCGCACGTGACGTTCTCACGCGCGGTCAGCGGAGCGAACCAGGATTTGGTGGTCGTCCTGGAATATGACCAGAACGACCGGCTTTCATGGGTTATTTCTCAGAACGCCGACCGCACCTACGCCCTCGACTTTCGGGTTCGTCACGCCTTTTGATGTCGGTCACATTTTTTCGGTCCTGGCGGGAGTCCAGGCTCCCGTTTTTCTGTGCGCTGTGGTGTGCCGCGGCGCCGGCGGTCGTGAGCGCCCAGTCAGTCGATGACCTCGTAGGGACCACTATTGCCGACGTGCAGGTCGTCGTTGACGGGCAGCGCGTCCGTCAGCCCTCGATACTCGAGCTCGTCGAGACCCGTGTGGGGCGGGCGCTCTCCATGCGAGAGGTCCGAGAGAGTGTGACCCACCTCTTTGCGCTCGGCCAATACGAAGATGTTCGGGTCGAGGTGGACCTGACCGCAGAGGGTTCGGCGCTTCGTTACGAGCTTGTTCCACTGGCGGTCGTGGACCGGATCGAGTTGCGGGGGAACCGGGGGCTTTCGGACGACGACATTCGGGAGACGGTCACGCTTGCGCATGGGAGGTCATTTGAGGTGACCGCGGCGCCCGACGTCCGTGACACGGTGCTTGGTCTGTATCGACGACGAGGCTTTATCAACGCTACCGTGCATACCGCGGTCGAGGGAAGTGGTGGGACGCGCACGCTACGGGTCGAGATCGAGTCTGGCGAACGTGCGCGTATTCAGCAGATTTTCTTGACCGGCGCTGGTATTCGGTCACGGCCGGTCGTCCTGGCCCGTCTCGGCCTGGTCGAGGGCCGACCCTACGACGGCGAGGATATCGACCGTCGATTGCTGGACTACGAATCTGACCTCCGCGAGCAGCGGTTCTACGAGGTGGAGACGAGCCACGACGTTACCGTGACGGAAACTGGAAATGTCGTCGACCTGCGGGTTCAAGTTCGCCGCGGACCGCGCATTACGATCCTGCTCGAGGGTGACGGCATCCCGGACGCCAGCATCGTCGACCTGATACCGGTCGAACGCGAGCGGTCGATCAACGAAGACCTGCTCGAGGATGCAGATCGTCGGATCGAGTCGTATCTGAACGGGCTGGGGTATCGGGACGCGAGCGCCGCCCACGAGCGCTTGGCCGACGGCGAGGAGTTGTCGATCGTGTTCACAGTGGCTCGTGGTCCCCTCTACGAGATTGCCAACGTTGTGATTGCCGGCAACCTCGCCGTGCCGCTCGCTGCATTGGAGCCTCTGGTTTCACTACGGCCGGATTTCCCTCTGATTACGCGAGAGCTCGAGTCCGTTCTCAACAACGTCGCGGAACACTATCGGCAACGAGGATTTGCCACGGCGCGAGTCGAGGCGGTGATGTCAGAGGTGGGGGACGGTGTCGAAGTCAATAGGCCTCCGGACCTCGGTCGTCCTCCCGAGCGGGTGCGCATCGTGGTCCGCATTGACATCGTCGAGGGTCCACAGACCCGTGTCGGATCGGTCTCCCTTGATGGTGCCGAACCGGCACGAGCGCTCGAACTCCGTTCGCTGATCACCTCCGAGGTGAATGCTCCGTATGACGTGTCCAGAGTGGTGTCGGACCGAGACGGATTGCGTGCCGCGTATCTCAACGACGGGTTCGAACGGGTCGTGGTGACAGTCGAGCCCACGTTTGACGACGCGCTGGAAAACGTCGGCCTTGTGTATCGCGTCAACGAGGGTTCGCAGATTCTGGTCGAGCATGTCCTCATCGTGGGCAACGAGTCGATCGATTCCGACGCGATCCGTCGAGAGGTGACGTTGGCAGCCGGCGAGCCGCTCAATCTCGCCGAGGTCGCGGAAACCCGGCGGCGTCTCAACGAGATGGGTCTGTTTCGACGTATCGATATCCGCGAGTTTAGTCACGGGGGGCGTGGACAGCAGGACGTGGTGATCATGGTCGACGAGGCACCGGCCACGCGTATTGCTTACGGCGGGGGGCTCGAGGCGTCAGTGCGCTTGCGACGCGAGGCCACCGTCGAGGGGAGTCAGGCCGTCGAACGTCTGGAATTCGCGCCTCGCGGATTTTTTCAGATTGGACGAGGCAACCTGTGGGGCAAGAACCGGTCTGTTGATCTGTTTACTCGAGTGAGCCTTCGCCGCAAGAATGACGCCATCGAATCGACCCCAAGCGCGGCGCGTCGGACCCTTAGCTTTAACGAGTATCGGATTGTTGGTACCTATCAGGAGCCACGGGTGCTCGGTCTGGACTGGGACGGTTTTGTGACCGGCTTTGTCGAGCAAGCGATTCGCCCGGGGTTCGACTTGTTCAGGCGCGGTGTCAATGCGCAGGTTCGACGGAGGCTCACCACCACGATGCTTGCCTCGATCGACTACGGCTTGGGGCAAAACAACACGACAAACAAAGAGCTCAACGCCGCGGACGAGCCGCTCGTCGACCGCCTTTTTCCGCAGGTCCGTCTGTCGACGTTCTCCGCGGGTCTTGTCCATGACACGCGGGATGACCCCGCGGATCCAAAAAGCGGTGAGCTTCTGACCGTTGACAGCAGCCTTGCCGCCCGCGCGATTGGTTCCGAGGTGGGTTTTGTCAAAGGGTATCTCGGTGCGTTTGTCTATCGCCAGATTCCTGGCGCCGACCGATTCGTCGTGGCGGGTGGGGTCCGAGTGGGGCTGGCCTCACCGTTCGTTCGCTCTTTCACCGTGATGCCTGAGTTGCCACCCGATGTCGAGGGCCTGGGCACGGTGCGCGGGACACCGGTTGAGATCGATGTAGGTGAGCTGCCGCTGAGCGAGCGCTTTTTTGCGGGCGGGGATCGTTCAGTGCGCGGCTTTGCCCTCGATCGGCTGGGTGATGAGGCAACCATCGACCAGGACGGGTTTCCATTGGGAGGAAACGCCACTCTAATCTTTAATGCCGAGCTTCGGACCTCGGTGACTCGGACCGTCGACGTCGTCGGGTTTCTCGATGCGGGGAACGTCTACGACCGCGTCGCGAATATCAGCCTCGCCCGAATACGGGGCGGAGCCGGGTTTGGCGTGCGATACCGGTCGCCCGTGGGTCCGATTCGGGTTGATCTGGGGTTCAAGCTGGACCGTCAGCAGTTTGGCAACGGCGAGTTCGAACGACCGACCGCCTTGCACATTAGTATCGGTCAAGCGTTCTGAGACGACCCTCGAGGCTGGTTGAGGAGACTCGTCGGATGTCGGCGTTAGGTGCCGACTGTCCCGATGCTGAAACATCTGGCCCCCGGTGAGTTCGACGAACACCGCTGACCAGGACCTCGTTCAGTCAAGCCAGCTCCCAAGCGACTCCAAACACCGGACGAGGCGATTCAGAGCCAGTCGACCCGAACCGGTCCGCGCCGCCGGTCGGAGGGGATACGTCGCCGACACACCAGTATGGTGAGCCGGCCCACAGCTCGCTATAATGGGCGGACAAGGAGCCCTTCATGAAGATAGGCATTGCCCACCCGACGCTCACCGTCGCCGCCCTGGTGCTTGCTTTCTGGCTGGGGTCGACACCCACGGCTATCGCCCAAGTCGACAGGGTCGTCGACCCGAACTGGACGACATCGCGGACGCCAGACGGCCAGCCAGACCTCCAGGGCATCTGGGGAAACAAGACGATTACCCCTATCGAACGACCCGACGGTGAGAACCGGGCGTTTCTATCGGACGAGGAAATGGCCGCGCGCAACCAGCAGCGCGCCGTGACCCAGGCATCACAGGATGCGGCGCCCCCGCAGCGCTATGAGGCCGGCGCCAATGTCGGCGGGTATGGCAGCTACTGGCTCGACTCTGGCGACACGGTGCTGTCGACCGGGCAGACCTCGTTCGTCGTCGACCCGCCGACGGGCCGCGCTCCGATTCAGCAGTGGGCACTGGATGCGAAAGCCTACAACCTCGCGAATGAAGGTGACCATTATCAGCACCTCAGCGTCTGGGACCGGTGCATCTCTCGCGGGGTCCCTGGCTCCATGCTTCCCGCGGGCTACAACAATGCGTATCGCATCCTGCAGACACCAGAACACGTCGTGATTCTGCACGAGATGATCCACGACGCCCGCATCATCTCGCTCTCGGATCGCCCGTTCGTTGATGGGCGGGTGCGCCAATGGATGGGTGACTCCCGTGCCCACTGGGAAGATGATGTCCTGGTGGTCGAATCACGGAATTTCCACAATCGAGGCTGGATCGCGTCGAGTTTTGCCGGAGGTCGTTTGAAGGGGATTCCGACCAGCGAGGCCCTCCACGTCGTCGAGCGGTATCGTCGCGTTTCCGAAACCACGATCATGTGGGACGTGACCGTGACCGATTCCAACGTCTACACCGCCCCCTGGAAGATCTCGATGCCACTCACCGCGGAACCGGACTACCAGATGTTCGAGTACGCCTGCCACGAGGGGAATTATGCGGTGCCAAACACTCTCAGTGGACAGCGCTATCTGGACAGAGTCGCGGCGTCCGAGGAGCCATAGCCCCAGACATCTCCTCAGACCGATATCGTCACGTCTGGATCAAGTGTCGGTCGAGGATGGCCCCGCGCGGCGGGGTCACAGAGGAACAAAGCCTGCTAGAGCGACGGAGCCTTTCTCCGGGCTAGCATGTCGACTCGGCGGTTTGAGGCGTAGTTTCGCTAGGCGACTCGAATTTAGACAAGACCGATCCAGGACTATCACGCGATCGGCTGCTCTCGGGAGCAGGTGAGGTCCTCGGGCGAGAGGTCCGTATACGAGGGCGTGTCACGAGGGCAACTACGCGATTGTGAACATTCTCACCGGCGCGCGCGCTCGACGGCACACCCGTCGCGTCGCCCGCCCAACCGGGGAAGATTTGCTGGGACTGTGAACCGCCCCGGTAGGACATCATTCGTCGACGAAGGAGCCAGATCGTTCCGAGGTGTTTGTGCCGGGCGGCATCGGCTGTTCACGGCCGGCAGTCCGCTGACCGGGAACCGAGGCTAAGATGACCTTGTGAGCGGACGGATTCTGATGACGTTCTGGCTGGTGGCCGGGATGGTGCTTTCGGTCTTCGCTCAACCATTGGACCGCATTCTGGCGGTTGTCAACGGTTACGTCATTATGCGTTCCGATGTGCGCGCGTTTCTCGACCTGGGCCTGGTCGATGGCACGTCGAGCCCCGCGGACGAGGGCACGGTGCTCACGTTGCTGATCGAGCGGCGCGTCGTCCTCGATGAAGTCGACCGTTTTGTCGTGGAGGAGCCAGATCCGGTGGTCGTCGAACAACGGCTTGCGCGGTTGCGAGCCGACCTCCCGCGCGGGACAGAGCTCAAGCCGCTCCTGGCTCGTTCGGGTCTGACGCTCGACGACCTACGCTACCTCCTGGCCGACGACATCCGTCGCGAGATGTATCTTCAGCGTCGGTTTCAGGTTGTCGGTGACGACCGAGACGAGGCGGTCCGAGACTGGGTCGGGAATCTCCTCACACGCGCTCAGATACGCCGCAGCCGCTGAGCGGGATCCACCGCTACCCGTTGACGGTAGCAATACCGATGAGCGCAATGAGAATCTCGGTGACGTTGAAGCCGGCGTGCGCCACCATCGCCGAACCGACACTGCGGCGGCGTAAGTACATCGCTCCCCACAGCGCCCCGAGCAGGCCAGTGACGATTGCGGCATCCCATCCCTGCAGCAGATGACCCAGACCAAACGCGATGCTAAAGATCCCCAGTCCGAGCCAGCCACCGCCCAGGTGCTGGTCGAACCGATGAAGAACGAATGCTCGTTGTAGCTCTTCACGGACCGCTCCCGCGAGAATAGCGACGACCGCAAAAACCGCGGCACTCGAGGGAGACTCGAGAAGTCCTTGCAACGGGTTCTCTGGCACGTTGCTCAGGTCCGGGAAAAAAGAGTGCAGCATGCCGAGGCTGGCCATCGCGACCACCAGGCTCAAGATCATGATTGGGAGGCCCAGGGTGAGCTCCGGACCAAGCGGGCGCGATCCAAGAAAGACCGTCCGCGCGCTCTCCCCGCTTCGGTGGAGGAAATACAGGATGATAGCCACCAAGAGCACCGCGTCGGTCAGCGACAAGACAACCACCCAGATGAGCGACAAGCCCCCCCCACTGTCCATCGACACCAATCCGAGACCGGCCAAGACACCGCCCACCAGCAGCTGGGTTGGATAGCCCGAGCAGATCACGACCTCGAAAAGAGATGAAAGCCGGTCTGACGCGGAAACTTTCGTCGGTGTGTCGGCGCCGACCCCGTCGGGTGGTTCCGGCGGCGGTGAGATCGAGTCGTCGGGTGGGGAATGAATATCGTTCAAGTCTAGCCCTCTCAACTACATATAGCGTTTGACCTAGTGTCGAGACCCAATATCTTGCGGTCTGACCCTTGACACCAACCGGCCGCTCGCTATCATAGGTGGGCGTCCAGATGTAGCCGGGATGACTTCTGAGGATAACCCACGCTACCAGTGCTGAGAGGGAGAGCTATGTCACAAGGTGCGTCGTCGGAGCAGGAATCTCACCAAGTCCAGCCTCTAAGGCCACAGACGACCGTCAGCGTTGCAGTTCCTGCTGAACGAGAAGTCGCGACCAGTGAAGCCGGCGTGGGGACTGATCGCGCGGCGCCAGGTCTTACGTTTGAGCGGTTCTTTTGCCACGCCGGGGTCGACCCGTTTGACGAGGTCGAATGGGAGCTGCGCTCGGCCATTATCTCCAACGACAAAGGCGAGACCGTCTTTGAGCAGCGCGATGTTGAGATTCCCAAGAACTGGTCCCAGCAAGCGACAAATATCGTGGTCTCGAAATATTTTCGGGGGCAGCTTGGCTCGCCTGAGCGCGAGCGGAGTGTCAAGCAGCTGGTGGGACGTGTCGTGGACACGATCACCACGTGGGCGCGCGCGAGTGAGTATTTTGCCAGCGACGATGACCTTAACGCGTTTAGTGGAGACCTCAAGCACCTGCTCATCGAGCAGAAGGCTGCATTCAACAGTCCGGTGTGGTTCAACTGTGGCTTCGAGCCGGCGCCTCAATGCTCAGCGTGTTTTATCAACTCCGTGGAAGACACCATGGAATCGATACTGACGCTGGCGCGTACCGAGGGGATGTTGTTCAAGTTTGGTTCCGGCACCGGGTCGAATTTGTCCACGATTCGCTCCGCTAAAGAAGTGCTGCGGGGGGGGGGCACAGCCTCGGGGCCCGTGTCGTTCATGAAGGGCTATGATGCATTCGCCGGTGTGATCAAGTCGGGAGGAAAGACTCGGCGGGCGGCAAAAATGGTCATCCTCAACGCCGACCACCCAGACATCATCGAGTTCATCAACTGCAAGGTCGACGAAGAGCGAAAAGCCTGGGCGTTGATCGACGCTGGCTACGACGGCTCGTTTACCGGACCAGCCTATTCGTCCGTCTTCTTCCAGAATTCAAACAATAGTGTGCGCGCGTCGGATGATTTCATGCGATCCGTCGTTGACGGGGGCACCTGGCGGACCCGCGCGGTGCGTGATGGAAAGGTGATGGACGAGTATCAGGCCGGTGATCTCATGCGGATGATCGCCGAAGGCACCCATGTGTGTGGCGACCCTGGTATGCAATTCGATACCACAATCAACGATTGGCATACGTGTCCGAACACGGCTCGGATCAATGCATCGAATCCATGCTCCGAGTACATGTTCCTGGACGATTCGGCGTGCAATCTCGCTTCTCTGAACCTTATGCGCTTTCTCAGCGATACCGACGCGGGAGAGCTTGACGTCGAGGCATTGAGCGCAGCCGCGCGGACGCTCCTGACGGCCCAGGAAATCATTGTCGACAAGGCAAGTTATCCAACACCTGCGATAGGGACCAACAGTCATGCCTATCGACCTCTCGGGTTGGGGTACGCCAATCTCGGCGCATTGCTGATGTCGCGTGGCTTGCCCTATGACAGCGACGAGGGTCGTGACTATGCGGCAGCCATTACCGCGCTCATGACCGGTGAGGCCTACGCGCAGTCAGCGCGTATCGCCCGCGATCACGGGGGGCCGTTTAGCGGGTATCCGCAGAATCGCGAACCGTTCTTGCGGGTGATGCGGAAGCATCAGTCAGCGCTCCGAGGGATAAACACCGAGCATGTCCCGTCGACGCTGTTCACCCAGGCGACGGAGGCCTGGAACGATGCGATCGAGATTGGCGAGGCACACGGCTTCCGCAATGCCCAATCGACAGTGCTCGCGCCGACCGGCACGATCGGGTTCATGATGGATTGCGACACGACCGGCGTCGAGCCAGATATCGCACTGGTCAAATACAAGAAGCTCGTTGGGGGCGGTCTGATGAAGATCGTCAACAAGACTGTGCCAATGGCTTTGACACGTCTTGGATACACCGACGATGAGACCACCGAGATCGTCGCGTATATCGACGAGCATGAAACGATCGAGGGCGCGCCACAACTGAAAGAGCAGCACCTGCCGGTGTTTGACTGTGCATTCAAGCCGGCGCGTGGTCAGCGCTCGATCCACTACATGGGGCACATCAAGATGATCGGAGCGACCCAACCGTTCATCTCTGGTGCCATCTCGAAGACCATAAACGTTCCGACGGAGGCGACGGTCGAAGAGATCGAGCAGGCGTATCTTGACTCGTGGCGCATGGGCACAAAAGCGGTGTCCATCTATCGCGACGGGAGTAAGCGGACCCAGCCTCTCAATACATCAGCGGCGGCGTCGGCGACGACGGATACGGCGGAGTCCTCCCAGCCAGTCCGTCGACGGTTACCCGACGAGCGTCATGCCATCACCCATAAATTCGATATTGCGGGTCACGAAGGCTATATCACGGTCGGTCTTTTTGACGACGGCTCACCGGGTGAGATCTTCCTCGTGATGGCGAAGGAGGGGTCGACGATATCGGGTTTTGCGGATGCGTTTGCCCAGGCCGTGTCCTACGCGCTGCAATATGGTGTGCCTCTGCAGGCGTTGGTTGACAAATTCAGCCATGTTCGATTCGAGCCGTCGGGTCTCACAAAGAAT
>Ga0310121_10000804_pt1 | contig 33654 bp, 26 predicted proteins | sample CB27_Tmax_986_MG_FD_203504 | JGI IMG/M metagenome (GOLD analysis project Ga0310121, IMG submission 203504) | Marine microbial communities from Western Arctic Ocean, Canada - CB27_Tmax_986 | ecosystem: Environmental > Aquatic > Marine > Oceanic | place: Canada: Western Arctic Ocean | collected...
GCTGGCGGGTAGGCGCTAAACATGGGTCGAGCGGCCGATTTTTCCAGGTACTGGCAATATCGCCGCGGTTGCGTTTCGCACAGGTAAAATGACAAGGCCCAGGCGGTTGCGTAAGCCCCTGTCGCGTCACGTCGAAACGCCGAATCAGATGCGATCAACAACCGCAAAGAGCCTTCTTGCCACGTCGGTCGGACGTGGTGCCGAAAGTCGTTGAATCGCCCTGCGTTCAGGCGAGCCCGTTGCGACGGATGAGGTTTTGAATCCCACACACCAGACGCCTCGAACATGGTAGCCAAACCTTCGGATAGCCAGCGTGGCGTCGTTGTGAAACGCGTATGAATACCCACGTTGTAGGCAGCTTGATGTGTCGCTTCGTGAATCATGGTACGGGCGTTTTCAGACCAGTCCCCCTGGTCATTTGTTGATCTGTCGAAGAGGAACACCCGATTGGATTGAGGATCATAATGACCAAGGTAGCCAGGTTGCAGCGGTGTTCCCTGGGCTGCGGTGTGCCGGTAATACTCAGCCTGATTGCGGAATACGATTGCTACTAATGGATATTGTGGCTCCTGCGTATGAAATCCACGCACGCGAAAGTAGTGTTGAAAAGACCGATAGAGTTCTTCAAATCGTTGAGCCCAGAGATTTTTTTGACCATGCGGATGAACCACGATGTAATGTTGCGTTGTCGTTAACTCGAAGTGGTCACCAAACTCTTCCTGCAGAGCCCGTTTCACAAATCGCATCTCGTAACCGAAAAAACGAGGAGCTGTTTTTTTACCTTCCTTGGCCTTCTGCGGGTTGAATTGATAAAGGGCCCCATCACGTCCCAGCAAAAACATTTGTGTGTCGGTCCAGTAGAGTGGCTTCCCTTCGACCAGTTGACCGTCGACGCGGGCACGAAACATGAATTCAGCACCCTTACTGTGACTGACCCAAGGGATTACCAGGGCAAGTGCCAGGCTGGTTTGCAAAGCATTCCGCCCATGGTGCAGGAGTGTGACGTAACGCATTTCTGTTCGGGGCCTTTGATGTCCGGGAAAGCCGGTGCTGATCGGGTAGCAATCGCAGGTAGCATGCGGTTTTTTGGCACAGAGACGACTCCACACCTCATTCAACACTAGCACATTTCTTATCCTCACAATCCACAGACGTGTGCTATCTCGTCCGATAGAATACAAAGTATGAACCCTTTCCAGACAAATTAGCCACGGTCACCGGTTGGAAAATCCAAAACGATGGAACTTTGTGTTTGGTATCACTCGGTCTGGCTCTTGCTGATCGCTTTATCGTCCCTGGTGGTTGTTCCGGAGGTGGCTGCTGGTGAGCCCGAATTACAGCGATCGATCAACAAGCTGGTTCGCCAACTCAATGACGACCGTGTAAAACTCCGTGACGATGCCGCAGACGCGTTGTTGGAACTTGCCGGTAGCACGGCTCAGGAATACGAGAAATTCCTGGAATTACTGCCGCGACCAAATGATCAGATGCCTCCGGCCGTGCAGGATCAGCTAACCACGATTCGCAAACGCGTTGAGGAGTTGGCAGCCAGTGCCAATACCGCGGCTACCAGTATCACGTTGTTGGCGGTCAAAAAACCTGTTTCAGAGGTCATCGCCACTATTGAGGAACAGACAGGCAATCGACTGGTGGATTATCGCAATCAGTTTGGGCAAGCCCCGGTTGATCTGCCACTGTCATTTGATTTTCAGGAGAAGCCCTTTTGGCCAGCCGTTGACCAAATTCTCGATTTGGCCGGGCTCGATATCTACAACTTTGCTGGTGAGGATGCGCTCGCCCTGGTCGCTCGCAATGAGGGCAGGAGGCCCCGCACCGGGCAGGCGGTTTACAGCGGCCCGTTTCGCATTGAGGTGACTCGTATCCAGGCACAGCGGAATCCGCGTCAACCAGTGCAGGACGGACTCAAAATCGGTTTGGAAGTCGCCTGGGAGCCACGCTTCCGCCCGATTGTCCTTACCCAGTCGCTTGCCGAGATCATCGCAGTTGGCGATAAAAATCAACCAATCCTCAGCACATCTGAGATTCCTGTGCTCAGTGTCGAGGTACCTGCAGGGAATCAAACAACCGAGTTTGTGCTCCCCTTTAAGTTACCCCCACGCACGAACCAACAAATTGTAACGCTGCGTGGAACGCTGCAGGCGCTAGTCCCTGGTCGCCGGGCAAGTTTCCGGTTTGACAATTTAGCCACAGCCGCTAAAGAGACACAGTCGCAAGGTGGCGTGCGGGTAACTCTTGATGCAGTGCGCAAGCAGAACGAGATTTGGGAAGTCCACATGCGGCTGGGGCTCGAAGAGAATCATCAGGCCTTCGAATCGCACCGCGGCTGGGCCTATCAAAACGTAACGTATCTTCTGGATGAGAAGGGCGAACCGATTGAATTCGCTGGACTGGAAACCACGTCACAGAGCCCCAGTGAAATCGGCATCATCTATTTGTTTGATGTTCCCGATGGGATCGAAAACGCGACTTGGGTTTACGAAACCCCGGCAGCGATTGTGTTGCTACCGGTGGAATATCAACTCAAGAACATAAAATTGCCGTAACACCCCGGGCATAGATCCCCGGTCTTTGCCCGTATGCGGAGACCAACCAGTTCTCCAGAATCGGTTGCTCCTGGCAAGCCGACAGCTTGGTACCGTATCTGCCGTGGCTGCCGGAATTATTGCCAGCGTCAGTTATCCAAACAGTTCCTGGACGACAGTTCCGCCATCCACAAGCTTGATGGGTCTCCCCACCAGGCTCATGTTTTCCTCGTCGGGATCGATAGCCAATGCGTGGTAGACTGAGCGGAAGAGATCGTTGACCTCGACCGGCTGATCGCTCACTTGCGTCCCCGAAGCGTTTGTGGCACCGATGACCTGTCCACCACGGATTCCGCCACCGGCCAGGGCAACGTTGAACGCTTTGGGATAGTGATCGCGGCCACCGCGGGCGTTGACGCGGGGGGTGCGGCCAAACTCGCCCATCCAAATGACGAGTGTATTGTCGAGCAGGCCTCGTTCTTTAAGTTCGCTGATTAAGCGAGCCATCGGCCGATCGATTTGTCCGGTCAAGTCGCGGTGTCGCTCGAAGTTGTCCTGGTGGGTATCCCAGCCACCAGACACGACTTCCACAAAAGTGACACCTGACTCAATCAGGCGGCGGGCCAACAAGCAACCCGCCCCAAACTGAGTTTCGCCATAGGCCTCTCGGATTTGTGTTGACTCCTCTTCGATCGCGAAGGCGGACATCTGAGAACTGAGAATCATGTCTGCCGATCGCTCGACCAGCTTGCGATGATCGGCAACGATATTCGCTCCCTCGACGGCACCAAAGTCGGTTTCGATTTTCTGGAGCAGATTAATCCGCCGGTTGTAGCGTGCGCGACTGGTTGTCGGTTGTGTGTTCTCGGGTGGCCGCTGCGGATTGCTGAGTACCAAAGGATCGAATTCGACACCCAGAAACCCTCCATCTCCTGCGTTGCGGGCCCGCGCCCCGACACGAACAAAACCTGGTAATTCGGACTGGCGGTTCCCAATTTGGTGAATCACGTTTGATCCAAGGGTCGGAAACTTGACTCCACCCATGGGCAAGTACCCGTGATGCATCAGAAAACTCGCCCGTGGATGGCTTCCTTCTTTACTGGTCACGGAACGAATAATCGCCAGTTTATCCGTGACTTTGGCGACGTGTGGAAGGTTTTCAGCGATATGGATTCCAGGAACGGCGGTCGCAATCGCCTTGGTTTCACCCCCGTTGGCATGTCCTGGCTTGGGACTGAATGTTTCGAATTGGCTTGGCCCACCCGCCATCCAAAGCAAAATGCAAGCCTTGCCTCGAGCGCGTAGTTGGTCTGCGGAGAGGCTGATCGCATCAATCCAGCTGACGGCACCAGAGGCGAGTGCTGTGGAACCCACAGTTCTCAAAAAGTCGCGCCGTCTCACGACTCGACGGCGATTGGTCTGGACGTGAACGTGATGTTGTTGATAGTTGCGCATACAATTCATCTCCGGTGCAGAAATTCTGAACTGTTCAGAAGTGCCCACAACAGGTCTTCGTAGGCCGCGCTCGCAGTTCCGACCGAGGCGATATATTCCTGGGCATTGGTCAACTCCTCGTCGGTTGGCTCACGCGCCAAGACGCGGAGATAGAGGTCGACGGTGCGTGACTCGTCGTCGCTGGTTTCACTGAGCAAGCGACCAAGCATCGTTTGCGACCCTTTCCCTTGAATTGCTTGGTGGATCCTGGGCATGTTCATCATGGCCAATGCCTGGGGGATTGAACCGGCAACCATGTCGCGCGGGTCACTTGGGTCGTAGCCAAAAAAGCCAACAAAGGCCGATCGCGGGGTGCTTCGGCGACCATAGTTCCCCGGGGTCTGCCCGGCCGATCGCTTGCGATTTTCCCCTGTTTCGTCGATTTCCAGAGCGGTCAGAAGCGAATTGAACAGCTGATCACCCCGTAGTCGTTGGGCAACATTGGCCGTAAACGGTTTCTCGCTCGCGGTGGGCCGAGGGCGGCTTTCCCGCTGATAGGCATCGGTCGCGCAAATGGTTCGAAACAACCATTTTATGTCGTAGCCGTTGTCGGCGAATGCTGTCGACAGGCTTGCGACTGCCTGCGGAGCCGAACTTTCGCGGTCGGGACCCAGGTCGTCGACCGATTCATAAAAGCCTTCACCGACAAGCTCCAACCACATCCGATTTACGTAGGCCGTCGAAAACCAGTCGTTGCGCGTTACCAATTCAGCCAGGGTACGACGACGGTCGCGGTCCAAAGTACCCAGCGGGACCTCGGTGCCGGTCAAAAAGAACTTCGGTTGCATCTCGGTGCCAGGGGCCGAGGGGTTGTCGAGGTCGGGCATCCTGTGTTCGGAATTTCCCCCCGGTCTGTTCTCATTCTTCCGGGGTTTGCCCCGTCTGAACCGATCATTGGCCGTCACTTCAAAACTGCGTCGGGTGGGGGTATTCATGCGCCGTAGCGAAACCCGTGGGTAGAATGCCGCCAGCTCGTGAAATTGTTCCCGGGTCCAACGATCGTACGGATGATCGTGGCACTGTGCACACTGGATTTGAATTCCCAGAAAGATCCGCGACATCTCTGCTGCGACTTGTTCGGTACGCCCTTCTTGAGCGGCGATGATCGCTGTCGCCCCGTTTTCATGGATGCCGCCCAATGCCGTGAGAAACTCCGTCGTGATTTGATCCCAGGAGTGGTTGGCGTTAAACCATGTTGCCAGGTCGGCGACCAAGAGATTCGAAACTGATAAAACACGCTCTTCGATCCGGCGATACATGATGACGTCCCGCCAATAGCGACCCCAATTCTGTCCAAATTCCTGGCGATCGAGCAGTTCGCGCACGACTCGGTCACGCTTGTCGACCCGTGGATCCAATAGAAAGGCAGTCACGTGCTCGGGCGTGGGAATGTCACCAACCAGGTCGAGCCATACACGACGAAGGTACGTTGCATCATCACAGATGGGGGCCAGTTCGGTAGGTTCGGCAGAGACCTCCGTAGCGATGAGCTGATCGATCTGCTTTGCGACCTGGGCTGCATGAGGCTTGGCCTCAACGCGAGCAGGAGCGAGCAGGCTGGCTGCCAGCAACCCTAATCCCATAAGTCCCAATCGATGGGGTGGTGTGAGCAATCGCTCCAGGCATGTCGGCAGACCGCCCCTTGTGCAACAGAAATATTTCATGGCAGTTCGGCTAGAGTGGAGACAGGACGCACACCCTGTAAACGGACTTGAGGAACAGCCCCGCTTAGTATAACCCCGTACCGCAATTGAGGTTTCGCCAAAAAACTTGCTGATTCTTGCAGCAAGTCAAATGGTTGCGGGAAGTTTTGTCCCACGTTCGAACTGAGTTGACCAAGAAAACAGCAGTTTCCAGAGTTTTTTACCAGCAAGGCTTGGTTTTAGGACATCGCCCGGGCGGTAGGATAGGCTGGTCCGTTGTTCAGGGACCGACATTTGCCAGATAGCCGCTGCTGGGTCCCCAGGCAGGGATAACGACAAGACTGGATTCGGACCGAGTTGGCCCGATGTGCGAGTCCAACTCAACGCTTCGAGAACTGCGTTCCACGGCGTGCACCATGCAGACCGGGCTTCTTGCGCTCTTTCATGCGGGCATCTCGAGTCAAGAAATGCTTTTCGCGGAGTTTCTCTTCAAGATCGCTGTCAAATCGCAGCAAGGCTCGGGCAATCCCTTGCATGCACGCTCCCGATTGACCGGTATTACCGCCCCCATGCACACGGATGACCACGTCGACTTTGTCGCGGACTTCACAATAATCAAGCGGGGCGAGCACAAAATTGCGATCCTGGTCGATGAGGAAGTATTCTTCCAGAGAACGTTTGTTGATCAAGAGCTTACCGTCGCCTGGACGAATCCGCACGCGGGCAACGGACGTTTTGCGGCGACCGGTGCCGATGGTGTCGATGACTTTTGCAGTTGTGGTGGCCATTTGTGGAGTCCTATTGCGTTACTTGCAACTCGGCGCGGAATGGTGGATGTTTGGCTGTTTGACGGCTGGTTTGTCCAACGACAGGTTTCTCCCCGGCCCAGTGGTTTCAGGTCTGGTAACCCCGGGGCCCCGATGACTACGCCCCGGCAACTACCAACTCGGCCGGTTGTTGGGCTTGGTGGGGGTGCTCAGGCCCGGCGTAGATCTTCAGTTTCGAGAACATTTTCTTACCGATTTTATTTTTCGGCAGCATGCGGCGAACGGCTTCGTACAACACACGTTCCGGGTGACGTTCCCGCTTGACTTCAGCGGTCATTGACCGTTGTCCAGGGTAACCGGTATACCAAGTGTATGTCTTTTGTTCCCACTTCTTTCCAGTAAAACGAACTTTTTCACAATTCACAACGATCACGTAATCGCCGGTATCCACGTGCGGTGTATACGTGGGGCGATGCTTGCCCATCAGGATGGTGGCGATTTCGGTGGAGAGCCGTCCGACGACTTGATCGGTGGCATCGACCAGATGCCATTTTTGCTCGACCTCTCCGGGCTTGGCCATATAGGTTTTAATCGTGCCCATGGTTTCCACTTGGTGGTGACAGGGAATCCATTAATTTACTAGAATCAGATGTGAACGGCAAGCATCGTAACGGCGTAAAAAGAAGAGGTTTTCCTGTTGACCCGTCCGCCCGGGCAACTTGGTGGTTTTTGCCCAGTTTACCGCTTGGGGCGTTTAAATCGCTGCCACCAGGCCAGCCCCCAACCCCCCAGGAAAATCGTCACACAACCAAAGACGATCCAGAATCGGCGTGGATCGTGGTGTGGCTGATCAGCTCCACGCTCAAGATAGGCCCCCAGGGCCAGCACAAAGCCCCACACGGCAACCGCCGCGGCGATCAAGGCCACGGGTAACCAGGTCATGTCTTGTCGAAATCGCATTAAATCACGCCAAATTCTGAAGTCAGGTTGAAACCAGTGCAGATCCCCCCTGGGGGCTGCGGTCGAGGAAGCCAACATGATTATAGGCGTACCGACTGAAATCAAGCAGGACGAATATCGCGTAGCCATGCTCCCGGTCGGTGTGGAGGAACTCGTTGGCTGCCAACACCACGTCCTGATCCAGGCCGGTGCGGGTCTTGGTTCCGGTTTGACCGACGACGAATACTTGTGTCAGGGTGCCGAATTGGTGGCCAGTCCTGCCGAGATTTATGACCGGGCGGACCTGATTGTGAAAGTCAAAGAACCCCTCCGCCCCGAGTGGTCGATGATTCGTGACGGGCAGGTTGTCTTCACCTATTTTCATTTTGCTGCCGACGAAGAACTTACCAGAAGTATGCTGGCAACCGGTGCCACGTGCGTAGCCTATGAGACACTACAGGATGGGGAGGGGCGTCTACCTCTGTTGACCCCCATGAGCGAGGTAGCTGGTCGCATGAGTGTTCAAGAGGGCGCGAAGTATCTCGAGCGCCCACAAATGGGGCGAGGCATCTTATTGGGAGGTGTCCCTGGCGTGGCGCCGGCCAACATTACGATCATTGGGGGTGGTGTTGTCGGGGCGAATGCGGCCAAAATAGCGGCAGGTTTCAATGCGAATGTGGGCATTTTGGACATCAACATGGACCGTTTGCGTTATTTGGCCGATGTGATGCCAGCCAACGTCAATGTTTTGTTCAGTGACCGCCATACGATTCGTGAACAACTGGCCGGCGCCGATCTGGTCATTGGCGCCGTACTCATCCCGGGTGCCAAAGCTCCCTGCCTGGTGGAGCAGGATGACCTTCGGCGAATGAAACCTGGGAGTGTGATCATTGATGTTGCGATCGATCAGGGCGGATGTATTGCCACGAGCCGCCCCACCTCACATGCGGATCCAACCTTTATTGTTGATGACGTGGTTCATTATTGCGTGACCAACATGCCGGGAGCTGTGGGTCGCACCAGTACATTTGCCCTTTGCAATGTCACCTTGCCGTGGGTCCTGGAAATTGCCAATCGTGGAATAGTGCAAGCTGCAATGGAACTGCAGCCAATCGCCAGCGCTGTCAATATTTCACGGGGGGAAGTTGTCAATCAAGCGGTGGCGAAAACTTTTGGACTAGATTACGATGGCCGTTAGAAGGGTTGAAAACCCTCACAAAAGAAAACCCTCACAAAAACAGCAACTAACGTCCGGGGAGTTTTATTTTGAAAGAATACAATATTGAAACGTTTGAGCGACATATCGTTGATCAGCAACACAAAGAGCATCCGGACGCCCAAGGTGACTTCTCCTGGCTTTTGTCCGGTATTGTTTTGGCCTGCAAGATCATTGGAGAAGAAGTTCGTCGGCTGGGCCTTTCGGATAGCCGCGGAACGGCAGGCAGTGACAACGTGCACGGCGAAGAGCAGCAAAAACTCGACGTGTTTGCAAATCAAGTCCTGATGGAATGCCTCGGCTCGCGGGGTAATGTTGGATTGCTGGCATCTGAGGAGGATGAAGACCCGATCGTAGTCCTGGAGAATCCCGACCAAGGCGAGTACATCGTCGTTTTTGATCCTCTCGATGGATCGAGCAACATCGATGTGAATGTGAGCGTGGGAACTATTTTTTCGGTTTTTCGTCGTAGCCGCGAGAATGGTGGTTCGTTTGACGAGGAAGTCTTGCAGTGCGGTTGTGAGCAGCTTGCTGCCGGCTATGTCTTGTACGGCTCTTCGACGATGATGGTTTACACGATAGGGCAGGGGGTCCATGGGTTTACCCTCGATCCCACCATTGGTACTTTCGTGTTGACACATCCGAATTTGCAAATGCCTGGGCGGGGTATGATTTATTCGGTGAATGAATCGTATGCGGATGGTTTTCCGCCTTATTGCCGCCGGTTCTTGCATTGGGTGAAATCTGGCGAGGACGACACGCTCTATCGGTCGCGCTACATCGGGTCGCTGGTTGCCGATTTCCATCGCACGTTGTTCAAAGGTGGTATCTTCCTTTATCCCCCCACCTCATTCTTTCCTCAAGGCAAGCTTCGTCTGGTGTACGAGGCAAACCCCATTGCGTTTCTTGCCGAGCAAGCAGGTGGTGTGGCCACGAATGGCTCCCAGAGAATTCTGCAACTCAAGCCAACCACGCTGCATGAGCGGGTACCCCTGTTCGTTGGCAGTTCGTTCGAAATGGATAAACTACATGCCTTCATTCAGCGCCCGCTGAAGGTATGATCGACCACCATTTGTAATATTCCTCCCAGATTTTCCTGGGGCCTTCTACTCACAAGCGACAACCATGCCGCAGCAAACGCAAACGCTCTGTTGGTTGGGCGATATCGACGGGCACCTTCGATTACTCGACCAGACGCAATTGCCGACTACCTTGGCTTACGTCGACTGTCGTACCGTCGAGGATGTCTGGAAAGCGATCCGCAGTCTGCAGGTTCGAGGAGCTCCCGCGATCGGGATTGCCGCTGCTTATGGCGTTTGCCTCGCGATTCAACAGGCGGAACACAACATCAAACTCTGTGCTTGCGAGGCTTGCGAATATCTGGCTACGAGCCGGCCAACAGCCGTCAATTTATCTTGGGCCCTCGATCGCATGCGGTACGTGCTGCAGACGGAATGTGTTGACAACAATCCCCGCGAACTGGCCGAGCGCCTCCTTGGCGAGGCTTGTGCAATCCATCAGGAAGATCGACAGCAATGTGCCTCGATTGGCCGATGCGGTGCCGAGCTGTTGACTTCCTTGCCCCTGGGTGCAGGAATCCTGACCCACTGTAACACAGGTGCTTTGGCTACCGGTGGAGACGGCACCGCGCTTGCCGTGATTTTTGCCTTGGCTCAAGCTGGTGCCGACCCCCACGTTTTTGTCGATGAAACCCGCCCTTTGCTTCAAGGAGCACGGCTTACCGCTTGGGAACTGAAACAGCGAGGAATAGAGGCAACGTTGATTTGCGATTCAATGGCTGCCCAGGTCATGAAAGAGGGACGTGTTGCCGCATGTATTACTGGTGCCGATCGGATCGCCGCTAACGGCGATACGGCCAACAAGATCGGGACCTATGGCGTCGCTACCCTGGCTCAAGCACATGGGATTCCTTTTTACGTGGCTGCCCCTACGTCGACTTTTGATCTTACCATTGATTCGGGAGATCAGATTCCCATCGAGGAACGAGGTGCAAACGAAATCACTTGCGGTTTTGGTAAGGTAACAGCGCCCGATCAGATTGCTGTTTACAATCCTGCCTTTGACGTGACGCCAGCTGAATTGATTTCGGCAATTGTGACCGAACGTGGCGTGATTCAACCGGTGTCCAGTCAGCAAATCGCCAATTCTGTCGTCGTTCGAGAGAGAAAGGTCGAAGCACAATGAAAACGACGCATGACCTGTCCAGGCAGGCTGCGTATAATTCTGCTGAAGCGGAAGGCATGTGCTCAACCTGTGACGACGGAGGTCCGATATGGCAAGCACAAAAGCAGGCTCTGGATTTGACGAACGGCCCTCTGTCGGAGCTTATCTCATTCGCCGTTTGCAAGACTATGGCATCAAGGATGTTTTCGGTATTCCGGGTGATTACGTACTGGCGCTCTACGCCATGTTGGAAAAAAGCCCGCTCAACACGATCGGTTGTACGCGCGAAGACTGTGCCGGTTTTGCCGCAGATGCTTACGCTCGTGTGCACGGCATGGGGGCGCTGTGTGTTACCTACTGCGTCGGTGGCTTGAGTGTTTGCAATGCAATCGCCGGTGCCTACGCAGAAAAATCACCCGTCGTCGTAATTAGCGGTTCACCCGGTCTGAACGAGCGAATTCACAACCCGCTACTGCACCACATGGTGCGCAATTGGAGAACCCAGTTTGACGTCTTTTCAAAGTTGTGCGTCGCTGGATCAGAACTTAACGACCCGCTGACGTCGTTTCGTGAAATTGATCGAGTTCTGGCCGCGTGTAATCGATACAAACGTCCAGTCTACCTCGAAATCCCACGTGATATGGTTCACGTGGTCCCTGAAATTTCCCCGGAATACCACCATGTAGAGCCTCGGTCGAATACAGTAGCTCTCGACGAAGCAGTTGTGGAAACGGCTGGTCGTATTGTCAAATCGCGACAACCCGTCTTGTTACTTGGCGTAGAGGTTCACCGATTTGGTCTCCAGGATGAGGTTGTGCAGTTGGCCGAACAAGCGGGAATACCGATGGCAGCAACCATGTTGGGAAAAGGTGTCGTGAGCGAGACGCACCCCCTCTATCTCGGATTGTACGAAGGTGCGCTCGGCAATCGGGCAGTTATAGAGTATGTCGAGGGGAGCGATTGCGTGCTGATGCTCGGCACGTTTATGACCGACATCAATCTCGGCATCTATACGGCGCAGCTCGATATCATCCAATGTATCTATGTTACGAGCGAGCAACTACGAATACGTCACCACCATTATCATGATGTACGTTTGGAAGATTTTGTGCGCGAGCTGATTCGCCGCGGACCAAAATCTACGGTACCGATTCAAAATGTTTCCACCCGTGTCGACAAATCCAAGTTCGTGCTTCAGCCAGACGCTCCCATTACGATCACCCGCTTGATTGAAAGGCTCGATGAGCAACTCCAGGACGGCACGATTGTAATCGCCGACATTGGGGATGCACTGTTTGCCGCGACCGAGTTGCAAACGTGTGGAAAAACAGAGTTTGTCAGCCCGGCCTATTACACGTCGATGGGTTTTGCCGTGCCGGCTGCCCTGGGAATCGCAACCGCCCGACCGGGAGAACGGGTTGTTGCCATTGTTGGTGACGGGGCTTTTCAAATGACCGGGATGGAAGTCTCCAACCTCGTACGCCGCAAAATCCCGGCTATTGTGATCGTGCTCAATAACGGTGGCTATGGTATCGGGCGCCTGCTCCACCCTGGAGATTGGGAGTTTAACGAAATTCAACCGTGGCAATATCACAAATTGCCGCTTCTCCTGAGTGGTGGCACGGGTTACGAAGTCCGCACCGAAGCTGAATTCGATCAGGCCCTCACAGCAGCCTGGTCTCAAACTTCAGAGCCAAGCATTCTGAATGTGTATCTTGACCGGCAGGACCGTAGCCGGGCTCTCGGTCACCTGGCAGAAGTTATGAGTCAGACCGTTACAGGTAGAGTGGCTACCTGTGACGTCGATTGAACGGAGACCGCCAACAGGAAACTTTGCGAAGGGGTCCAGCGGTTGTGCCGGTGGGTGAGCAGGGGCCCGTCCCCGTGGTCGGTTTGTCGCCCCAGTTCGCACCTGTCTATCGCCCTGGCCAGCCGAGGCGACCTTCGGTGGTGGACCCGTCCGGCGCACAAACCGCCACGACGACACAAGTCAGCAGGGATATTCCAGTCGACCTCATCTGCGAATTTCTCACGACTTGCTCGATTTTGGAAAGTTCTCTTCCTCGCGATTCGCAAATCCCCAACTCGATGGCTGATACCCGATGTCAAGTTCCGGTGACAACAGTCTCTTTCCCTGCTGATGCTGACTGTGCATCATCCGGTCAAGGATATCCGTCGTCAGCAGTGTGCGTTTGACCGGGTAAGAGGGTTTCCCTGTGTGGACCATCGGTTCAATCGCACGCAGCAGATGCTCGAAATGCCCGTTCGGGTTCTCCGCGAGTCGAAACCACCAGGCAACCGATGCCTCACGCTGACGCAGTCGACAGGCGACCGCGAATTCATGGGTGACACCGGAGACCTTCGTGACGGTCGCTCTCAGCCCGTCACTATATTCGATCAGGTAAACCAGTGTGGCTCTGTCGCGTAATTGCGATTCGATCTTCTCCACCGGGCCGTGGAAGGTGCGCACGGAAGATTGGAGGCATTGCCTGAACGCAATATGGATGCGTCACGACATGCTCTATTACGCGGTTTCGGGATCTTCCGACGATGGGAAGTTTGTGTCATTCACGTCGGGTTGGTTTGGCGTGAAGCTTTGACTCGTTGAGAACACAACCTGCCGGTGGAACACCTTTTTAAAGAGTTTGACTTTTCGCCGCGCAGCCCACAAATCGACCTCTGGGTTTTCCTTGGCAAATATTGTGATCTCGACCGCGCCGTCACAATCCTTTGCGCGTACGCCTGCGATACATTGCTGATGGGTGCGGTCAAGGGCGAGCGCCAACCTGAGGATCGCGGCAATTTTCGAAACCCGCAGTTGATCGTTGTTGGTTAACTCGCGGAAGTGGTTATGTTTTTGTTTGGGCGAAGCACCGCGATGGTAGCGAGCAACATTGGCAAGCAGCTGTAGTTGGTGCCGCTCAAATCCTGGCAGTTCACTATTCTGGATCAGGTGATAGCTGTGTTTGTGGTGATTGTCAAAGTTGATCAGATAACCGACGTTGGCGAGTAGTGCTGCCGTTTCAATGAGGGGACGATCCTGATGCGATAATTTCAACGGCTGGGCGAGTTGGTGCCAGAGTTCGCCGGCGATTCGAGTGACCTGGTTGGCGTGTTCCAGATCGACGCCGCAATTGCCTGCGAATCTCTCCACGACTTTCCTTTGTTCGATGGGTGACATAGATTCGGAGGGCGTGCCCTGGATCATTGTCAATAGCAAGCCATCGCGCACGCCACGGGTATGGACCTGCAACACGTTGATTTTTAGGTATCGCATCACGCGCTCGATGATCGCCAGCCCCGGTACGATGATATCGGCCCGTTTGGGATTCAGTCCCGCCACCTCGTAGCGTTTTTCCAAAGAGAGATGGGACAAATCGGCAATCAAATGATGGATGTCGGCACGAGTCGTGCGGAACCCGCGCAACGGTTCTTTTGCCCGCCCCAATCGCGCGAGTATCATCGAGGCGAGGGAGGTGAAGGTCCCCCCCGTGCCGAAAAGCATTGCGGGTACGAACGGTGGCTGCCCAATTTTGCGTTTCAACTCACGATCGATAGTTCGTTGGAGCCTGATCAGCCCTTTTTCTTCACACGTGCTGGTGACTTTGCATTGTTCGGCCAGCCGTACTGCTCCCAGGTTTGTCGCATAGACTTGTTCCACGAGTCCCGAAGAGGCGAGGACAATTTCGGTGCTGCCGCCACCGATATCGGCAACCGCCACTTCGCGATTAGCCACGTCAAATGCCCACGTCACACTCAGGAATGCCAGCCTTGCTTCTTTCCGGGGAGCGATGACTTCAACTTTAAGTTGCAATTCGGCTTGAATCCGCTCGCAGAAGGACCGACCATTAACTGCCTCGCGAATCGCGCTAGTGGCAATTGCCCGTACTTCCCGTGCACCAAATCCTTGCGCGATGGTCAGGAAGTTCCTTAACGCCGCCAGCGTCTGATTCATGGCGGTGGTATCGAGCCGACCGATCGAGGCTAGTACTGAGGCAAGCCGTGTATTCTCCCGTTCTTCATTCAGGATACGATATCCCCCACCCGGGAGGACTTGCGCCACGACCAGACGGACGCTGTTGGAACCAATGTCGATTGCTGCAATCCGCGTGTCCTCTCCCGAAGACAGAGCGGCTTTACCAGCAGAATCCACGCTTCCACTCATGGGGGTGCCGTGTTAGGCATCTCTGTCTTTCCGGGAATATTTCGACGAGCCGGCCGCAGGGGCAGCAACCAGTTCTCAATAACCATTATCATCAGTGTTTTCTGTAGCTTGTAAAGATGTCCCTAAACCCTCCCGACCCACTGGCGTTGAAACCTGTCGGCAAACCTCCGCGCGCCGCGTATATTCACGTTCCTTTTTGCGCCCACCGCTGTGGCTATTGCAACTTCACCCTCGTGGCAGACCGCAACGATTTGGTTGAACCTTATCTGCGCGCCATAGCGCAGGAGCTTGCCTTGCTCGGAGAAGCCCAGCCGGTCGATACACTATATTTCGGGGGAGGTACCCCCACACAATTGTCATACGACAACTTCCAGCGGCTTGCCGAGCTTGTGTTGCGATGGCATCCACTCGCCGATGATTACGAGTGGACGGTAGAAGCGAATCCGGCGGATGTCACAGTCCAGCAGGTAAAACTTTTTGAGGAACTTGGGGTGACCCGGCTCAGCCTGGGAGTCCAGTCTTTTGATCCCCAAAAGCTTCAGCTCTTGGAACGTGACCACCAGGCATCAGATAATTCCCGCGCCACGAGCCTTGTCAAAGCGGCCGGGATGCAAGTTGCAGTTGATTTGATTTTTGGGTGTCCTCAAGAAACGCTTGCGACGTGGCAGTCCGACCTTGACAGTGCTTTGCTGCTTGAGCCCGATCATATTTCAACCTACGGATTGACCTTCGAAAAGGGTACCCAGTTTTGGAGCCGCAAACAAAAGGGCCAGTTGCTGGAGTTGGCAGAGGATCGCCAGCGGCAAATGTACGAACTGGCCATTGATCACTTGACGGCGGCCAGGTTCGAGCACTACGAAGTTTCCAATTTTGCCCGTCCCGACCGACGCTCCCGACACAATCAGGTCTACTGGTCAGGGGCCCCGTATTTTGCAGCGGGTCCCGGCGCGTCGAGATATATTGGAGGCGTGCGCGAGACCAATCATCGCAGCACAACGGCTTATCTCAAACGCATGCTGGCGGGAGAATCGCCAGTTGCAGAACGTGAAGAACTTTCCCCCGAGGGGCAAGCCCGCGAATTATTGGTTTTTGGACTGCGGCGTCTGGAGGGTGTTGATCGGGAGGAGTTCTTTCAACAAACTGCATGGCAGGTTGATGCGCTGGTCAGCAGTCAGCTTGCGAGGTTATGCCAGCTTGACCTGCTTCAAGACGATGGTCGTCGAGTCCGATTGACTCGCAAAGGACTTCTTGTGAGCGACGCACTCTGGCCTGAGTTGTTGTAGCGGGCGAAACGTGTTTTCGCTGTGCCACCACCTCCCAATCCTACAGCGGTGCTTGTGGCAGTTCGCGTCGGTAGGGGGGGCGCTCACGCGGTGGGAGTTCGACTTCATTCTCATCGGCCCAGATCCGCCGCTCTTCAGCGGTTGCGTAATAGCGGAGCCATATGTCAGGGTCGCCCCACGTGTTGGCACAGTCCCAATGCAAGTAGCTGTTGTTACGCGCTAACTTCTTTTCGTGGGATGGAAGAATGTCACGGTAGATAATGCAGTAGAGTTGGTAATCGGTCAGGTGATCGGTGAAGTCGAGCACAATGTGTTCTGCGAACAGTTTATCAACCGTTACGATCAACACCGCATTTAGCTGTGCCGGGCTGAGTTGATCAGGGTGGGGAACCGCCAGCGGTGGATCAAACCATTGGCTGATCGGTAGAATGGGTGCCCGTTCCCACTCCAGCATCGATTCGAGAAACTCGTTCTCGTTGCGAGTTGTCATAACGCGGGCATTGACGCGACCGATGGATTCGTCGTAGAGCGGATCCAACTCGTCTCGCAATTGAGCGTTACGCAACAAGTAGTCTACTTCGTCTGATTTCGATTGTTCGGGGAGATACATGATCTTGAATCGAGATTTTTCTGGCTGTTGAACAAGGTTTTCAGACAACCTTCCACGGATCCAATTTACCCGAACGATGCTGCCCTGATTCCCGGGGAGGCAATTTCCTAAGGCCTGAGACCGAGGAGCTTCGTTGCAAACCAATCCAGCGTGTTAAATGTTTGCCTGAACCTTGACTTTAACAACAACCGGCGAAGACGGGAAGCTTTTTGACCGTGAGCAAGCAGGGAGTTTTTTTACCCGCCAGTTCACGATCCGCAGGACTCGCAATTTCGATTCAGCCAGCTTGCGCATTCGCTACAACCAGAACTGGTCCCTTGTTTCCCCCCGTCCACCAGCTTGCCCGGGCGGGTTCATTGGGAGGGTATTTCCAGTCCCATTTCACCGAGCAGCAATTTCATATCTTCCCAAGTGGGCTTCTTGGCCGCCGGGTTGCGCAGCAAATAGGCCGGGTGGTAGGTACACACGACCTTGATCCCGCGATATTGATGCACTCGACCCCGTAAGTGGCCAATCGACTCAGTAGTATCGAGCAAATTTTGGGCAGCGACGGCACCCAGACAGCAGATAAATTCAGGTTCGATCAGCTCCAGCTGGCGATTGAGGAATCTCCGGCAGCTTTGCGATTCGGTCGGCGTTGGATTGCGGTTTCCCGGGGGGCGACACTTGAGCACGTTGAGGATGTACACGTCTTCCCGGCGCATTCCGCAGGCCGCGATGATCTTGTCTAACAGCTTGCCGGCGCGACCCACAAATGGTTCTCCCTGCTGATCTTCGCTGGCACCAGGAGCTTCCCCCATAAAACAAAGATGCGCAGCAGGATTTCCAACACCAAAAACCGTTTGCTTGCGAGTTGTGGCAAGTTCCGTACAGAGGGTGCAGCCCGCGACTTCCTGGGCCAGGATTTCCAGCGAAGAAGCTGATGAAATGATACCACTTGATGGTTCGTGGGCATCGAAAAGAGGTTGTGACAGATCAGCCTGTTTTTGGGTGGATGTCATCGTCGGGGATGCTTCCTGTTTGGTGTTGGCTGATAGTTCCGGTCGACTCGTCTGGGACAGGCCGCTGGCCATCGACGGGGGTGATTGCGGCCATTTCGGCTTGGGCAACTGCTGCATGCCGGCTCGCTGTAGACTTTCGAGCCGTTGAGCTGCTATACGGCGGAGTCGAGCTAGAGAATCATCCACGGCACGTTTCCAGTCATGATTCGGCCCACCGGTGAGTTGGGCCCTGGACGCTCGGCATGGCCTCGTGACAACCGCAGCCCAGACAATCACCCCGGAGAGCCCAGACAATCGCCCCGGAGAGCCCAGACGATCGTCTAAGTGTAGGGAAGTCCTGGCCGGACAACAGGGGTCTTCAACGAGAACCTCCCATCGGGCGGCTGATTTGTGACAACTTTTCCTACCCGACTGCCCCCCAATTGGCTATGATAGGGGAGTGCTGTTTTCCGACTGGGATACGGCCTCCTCCTCTTCGGGCAGGCCGGCGCGCGCTCTGGACTTGAATAGCCGGGCGCCGGTCACAGATGACGTAACTGATTTTCGGTTGTGCATTGCGGGTCGATGTGCGCCAACGGAGTTTGCAAGCAATGGGCGTTCCTCAAGTCGTTATCGTGGGTCGGCCGAATGTCGGCAAGAGTAGCCTTTTGAATTGGCTGGCGGGCCGGCGAGTTGCCATTGTCGATGACAAACCTGGCATGACGCGTGACCGGATTACCTACTTGATGTGCCACGAAGACCGTTTCTTCGAACTGGTCGATACTGGCGGAATTGGCTTCTCGGATACAGATAACCTTAAACAGCACATTGACGATCAAATCGATATGGCCATTGATTCGGCCAACCTCATTCTGCTGGTTGTCGATACGCGTGACGGCATGGTCCCGCTCGATCAAGAGGTAGCCCACCGCCTGCGGCATGTGAAAGTTCCCGTCAAACTTATTGCCAATAAAGCCGATAACGAGAAACTCGATTCTCAGGCAGATGAATTCTACCGTATTGGTCGAGGTACACCGATGCGTGTCAGCACCCGGGAAAACCGCCATCGGCCTGTCCTGCTCAACCAGATCATTGCTTCACTTTCCGTTGTCCCCGCGGACAACGATGGCCAACAAGAAATCACGATGAAAGTAGCCATCGTTGGCCGACGGAATGTTGGCAAAAGTACCTTTGTGAATACGCTCGTGCGGGCTGAAAGGATGATTGTCAGCGAAATCCCTGGTACCACACGCGACAGCGTCGATGTCCGATTTGAACTCGACGGAAAGGCATTCGTTGCCATCGATACCGCCGGTTTGCGGCGGACCCGAAGCCGGCAGAACGATATCGATTTTTTTGGTACCCACCGGGCACAACGCAGCATTCGCCGCGCTGACGTCGTCTTTTTGTTTCTCGATGCCAGTGAGCGGATTAGCAAAGTTGATAAACAACTTGCTGATTACATTGGCCAGCAGTACAAACCATGTATTCTTGTTGTCAATAAGTGGGACAAGCTGGTTGGCTCCATGCCCACCGAAAAATGGGTCAACTACCTGCATGACAATTTTGGTACGATGCGCTACGCCCCAATTGCATTTGTAACCGGAGAAACCGGCAAAAATGTGAAGGCGTTGCTGAATCACGGGCAGATGCTCTTCAAGCAATCGTGTGCAAGGGTTCCCACTGGCCAGCTCAATCGGATGGTACGCGATGCGATTCAACGAAATCCCCCACCAGTTTGTCGAAACCGTCGGCCCAAGATCTATTACGCAACACAAGTCGGAACGCAGCCTCCCACGATTGTCCTTTTTTGCAATCATCCCAAGGGGATATCCAAGCCATACCAGCGCTACCTGCTAAACGCCTTTCGTGATGAGCTCAGTTTCGAAGAAGTTCCGATCAAACTCTACTTGCGCAAACGCGAAAAATCGGATGTGCGAAATGATCTCGGTACCGATAGTTTGGGCAATGACCAGTCAAGTTCGCATGTGGTACCGGTCGAAGAAGCCACTTCGTAGCAAGGACCCGTTCCAAGCCGTTCGTACGCGTTCCGCTAGTCCAACGCAGCGCGGATTTGTGGGAGGTTTTGCGATGTGGCCAGCGATTCAGTCGTCGCCGGCGATGATGCTGGAGGAAGTCCTGCCATCATGGCCCACAAGCTTACAATCCATGTGGCAGCAAAGCACGCCACTTCGCCATACGAAAACAGCTTTGACCAGTGGATTCGAAAAGAGAACATAAGAGTTGATGACCTGGTTCGGTTATCGTTTCCGGTCGGTTTGGACGCTAAGGTTTGGCTGATTCGGAGGGCCCAAGTGAGTGGACTTGTTTCGCAAGAGGGGGTTCTCAATACAGGCCAGACGGCCAATTACAACCAAACCAAGACGGACGGGCAAGGGCGTTCCTAGCAGAAACCCCTTATGAGGTAACGATTTCGATGGATCTTCGAAAATTTGGGGGAGTTGGGAAGGCTGGCAGGATGCTAGCTGCCATTTGAGACAACACCGATGGTGGTTGCGATTCGTGATTTCACTTATTACGCCGGTTCAGAGCGGTAGGTTTATGGGGCCTAGCTTTGGGTTCAGGTCATGTTTATATTGCGAAGATGATGTTTTGCGGAGGCTTCGGATTGTCCCGTTACCTTCACGATTCATCGCTTCGGGCGCGTAGCTCAGTTGGTTAGAGCGCTTGCTTGACATGCAAGAGGTCACAGATTCGAGTTCTGTCGTGCCCACTTCATAAATCTTTTCCGGCGGCGTGGGTATCAACTTTTCATGGGCCTCGGCGTTGTTGCGGTTTACGCTTTGGTGCTCTTTCTCGTACTCGCCACTATCTGAATCATCCGATCCCCCCGCCCAATTTCATCATGCGACCTTTCTCAATGGATGCCGAAAGCAGAGGCATCGCATAAATCGACGTTCTGTGCGGATCGAAGACGAAGCACACGAGCAATTAGAGATCAGCATTGACATGAAGAAACTTTTCGTCATCGCGGGCACATTTCTCGGAATCGCTTTCTTCGGGTTCCTCGGCTACAACTACTTTTTGGAACCCCTTTTGGCGCGGAAAAGGACTCTCGACAAAATCGAAAAACTCGATGCTGCTTCAGAAAATATTGAAATCGATATCCTGGATCGACATCTCGTCAGTTTCCTCATCCGGCACATCAACCACGAAGAACCGAGCAACTCAAATCTTCTTGTTTTTATCCATGGGTACAATGGTCACCCTTTTGCAACCTGGGGGCAGACAATCGAGGGTTTGTGCCAGGGGCCGTATGAAAGGGAAGACCTCGCCTGGCTGCGGCAATTCGACATAATGTCGCTGTCCTATCCGACCGGGCTTGGCCACGGCCGCTCGATCAAAGGCGCTGCGAGCCGCTTCAAACAGCCTTTTAAGAATGAGGCGATCGGTCGCGGTTATCAAAATATTTACATAATCGCTCACAGCATGGGGGGACTCGTTGTCCAACGAGCCCTCCTGGATGAAATCCTGGGCCTCGATAAACATTCTCAGCACAATGAGCTTCTGCGACTAAAAGCGATCATTTACATCGATACCCCCCACGATGGCCTGACACTCAGAGACGAAAACAAAACGGTAAAGTGGTTTCTTGCGATAGAGTCTGAAACCTCTGAACTCAAGGCAGGTAGTGCATTTCGCCAGAAGCTACATCAGGATTGGACCCGGGCGTTCGCCGAGTATCCAGAACACGCTCGTCGGTATTTCCAGGAACGCGCTTGGATTTTCGAGTCGGATGAAACAGCACAGAACCTGGTCGTCGTCAAAGGGCAAAAGTATCGCCATTTTCCCGATGCTAAAGAGCAGACTGTTTCAGGCACTACACATTCGGGAATTTGCAAAACAAGTATGGAGGAATTTCTCAATGGTAAGGGCTATTTTCACAAGTTCATTGTTTCCCTGTTAGGACGTCACGAATTCCTTACGGGATTTGAGAAAAAGCCGTTCGGAGTTTCGCATTCGAGGGACCGAAAGTGGATATATATTATCTCCCAAAATGACAAAGACGAAGAATTCAGTACCATTCGGCGGATCAACGCGAAAACGGGGAAACGCGATCCAACATGGGAGTCTAAGGTCGGCGCAAGCGCCCACGATTTTGTTGAAGTAGAATCGAAGGATGGTCTCATTGGAATCGTGACCGATGAAGGAGACGTTGCTGAAGAGGGTGATTCCGGTTTGACCCTTGTCGACTTGGAAACGGGTAAGGTCATCAGGAGGGTTCAACTTGGAAATTCACGACCGGACGACATGGATGTCCATGCTGATCGTTTTGTGGCGGTCAGTGATGCTGAAACCGGTCACATTTGGATTTACGACGCTGTCGAAGACATTTATTCGACTTATAGTGAAGTCACAGGAGATGGCACGCCCTATCAGATTCGAGGACTCCAGTTTATCCGAAACGGCACGCAGCTCATCGCGTGCGGAGATCGCGGTTTCGGATCTCCGATTGCTCGATTGTTCCTCTATAAGCTGAACGATCTGTCTCTTGAAAAACTCTCCGAGGTTCGCACGGGAAATACCCCAGCGCAGGTCGTCTTCATCGAGAAAAAAAATTTCGCCTGCGTCGTCTCTCACAAAGGCGACACCATTCTAATTCACCCGCTGAATACAGATGAAATTTCGCACATCAGCGACCTCATCAGACTCCCAGCCTCGACACGTCCCGCCGACATCGCAACCCTTGAAATAGGCGATGAAGTTTTATGCCTCATCGCCTGTCACGACGGAACAGCCAAGAAGATGCGCTGGGAAAATGGAGATCCTGTCATTTTTTCATACGAGCATGGAGCCGGGCAGAGCTACGGCATCGGCGGCGATGCTGAATTCAACCGAGTTTACGTAGCCAATGATAGAGACGGGATCGTTACATCGATCGATCTTTCGTCCCGTCAGTGGGTACGACAGCCTCTTTCGACGTTGCTGATCATCGATACGGATCCGGCACTCGGGCTTGTTATCGACGAAAATCCGCAAGATGTTGATGATAGTCTTGCCATCGTTGAGGCAATCAATTCACCAAAACTCAACTTGATCGGTATTACAACCGTATTCGGAAATTCTCCGCCAGAGAAAGGTGCCGAGATTGCCAGGAAATTGGTAGGACTCAAAAAGAAGGCGGTTGAGGTCGTCGCGGGTGCGGCGGAAAAGGCTCCACCAGAGGGAAAAATTTCGACCAATCCTGCGGTCGACTTGATGGCAAAAAAACTGCGGACGCGGAAACTTATCATAGCAGCTATTGGGCCGCTTACGAATGTCGCAAGTCTTATTCAGAATTACCCGGATCGATGTGAAAACATTCAGCAAATTGTCGCAGTCATGGGGCGCAGCCCGGGCCAGGAGTTCTATCTGGGCGATCGCGGGCCTATACGAGATTTCAATTTCGCCATGGATCCTCGCGCCGCAGAAATCGTCTTGACTTCGGGTATTCCCGTCGTGCTTGTTCCATTCGAATTGACCAGCACGGTTACCATTTCCCAGTTCGATCTAGACCTTATTCGGGATGCTGAAACTGAATCGTCGCAGTACGTGTTCGAGGGCTGTAAAAAATGGATGACTTTTTGGCGCGAGAATTTTCCTTCTGACGACGGTTTTCACCCCTGGGACTCGGCGACCATTGCTTACCTTACATCCCGGGAGCTTTTTGTGCCGGAGGTCAGGGGGTTCCGCATCCGTTCCGTAGACGGCACGGCCCACGGCGTTGGCAACGCGAAAACTGGGAAGCTGAGCGAATCCCAGCGTTGGCTCGAACTGTCGCCCGACTTCCCAAACGGGCAGATCGAATATATCACGCACTTTCGGGATGGCGGCGGGAAAAAATTCGTCCGCCAGATTGTCGAGAGCGTCTACTGAGCCACCATTGGGCCAAGAGTTGGTGGTTACCCGGAGCAAGAGAAAAGCAAAGCCGAAAAGGGGTCGGAAAGAAGGGTTGCCACCAAAGATTGGGGGTGACCGTTTTTTTTGTTAGCCGCCGTGAACGCAGGCCATCGTGCCCGGGACAAGGATGGTTGTCATCAATCGAATCACAGAGAGCCGGTTCATGGCGTCTCTTTCTCGACAAGGTCGTTAAACTGGCAATAGCTCCGGGGCTGTTACCAGGCTGCGATCGTAAAGGTTCAAGGTTCCTGCACCACGTCCCAGACTCGACGTTCAGTGTCCTGTTGCCCCCGTTTCCCCTTGACTCATTCGGCCAGGTCCGCCCAGCCCCGTCACCAGTTCCGCGTATTGGCCTTTGTACGACACGTCACCATGCGGGCCAGAATTTGACCAGAATTTTCGCGGAGTTTATACTTAGTCCAGCGGGTCAAGAAATAGGTGAAGGCTCGTGCCAAAACGCCTATTAGCAGTCGTTGGCCCAATCGCTGCAGGTTCGGTCAGACCCCCAGGTCTGCTGAATCGGTACCGTCGCTGATAGTGCCGTTGGCGGACGAGGGCAGACCGTCCTACTGAAACACGAGCGGCACATCGAGGTCTCAACCAGACCCCGGGTTCCCGGAACGAGTGGGATGGTAACTCCCCATCGCTGGGAGAGGGGGAGTTTATGTGGGCTGAGCTCCTTTGGTGATGCGGGCGACTAACCCGCCCGTCACAGTAGAGGTTGTGGGAATGAAAATTCTTTGGGGGATCTTTGTAGGGACGCTAGGACTGGGGTGCACAGCTCTGACTCTGATCGATTCGAACACATACGCGGGTGTTCCCGAGTTCACCATCAGCCGGCTTGGCGAAGTCTACCCACTGCACACCACTGAACGCGGTCGAGGGGTCTTTGCCGACGTCATGCTGATCGGAAGCGATCGAGTGGTTGCCACCTATCAGCTCGCTGATCAGCTCGGTAGCCCTAACTCCTTTTGCGAAGGGAAATCGCTCTTTTCCCAGGAGTTTGACCGCGATCTCTCTCTGGAATCGATCGAGCACGAGGTCATCGACGTCACCGCCGAAGACAGCATCTTCCGACAGAGCAGCGAAATGTCCGGAGATCTTGGTGACCACAAGTTTACCGTCATGGGGGATACCATCGTCATGCTCACCACAATTCCCGGAAACCCCCGGGGGCGGTTGATCCGCTTCGACTCAAACTTCGCTCCGATCGACGACATCACCAAGGACGGCATCCTCACACTTATCGGCGACGAGACCCAAGAAGACCGGCTCCTTGACATGGGTTTTGCCAATGACGGAAGTCACGTCTACGCCCAGTTCTACAACCAACCAACAAACAGTCCCCCTTCAGCCTGGGGAGCCCAACTGTACAAGTATGAACTGAACGCAAATTTCCAACCGGTAGCCGACGCGGTCGTTAAACCGGAGAAAGGAATCTTCCTCACGGGGACCTCTCTGGTGTACGTGCCCGAAGGCATGATGGGCGCAACCGAAAATCAACTTCAGAATTTCAGTCCCAACAGGGCTCCCGACAGCAGTGAGCCCTCGGGCATCCACACCTTCGCCGTTCTGGCATCGGACCTTTCCCTGATCAAAGGTTCTACCCGAACCATCGCCGAGTCAGAACTGGACCTCTATTTCCCGACCGGAGCGGATTGGAATGAGAGACATCAGCTCTGGGTTGTAGGCTACACCCAGGAAATCGCTGCGGGGATCCATGGTTTGCAGGTCCCAGAAGCCAGCGCCTGTCTTGGGGGAGCGCAGCCCGATGGTGAAACATACAGGGAGTTGGGTCCCAGCTTCATTAGCATCTACGATGCAGAGTGGAATGAGATTGAGACCATCGCACTCAACGACGGTGATTACGCCTTCCGAGTGATGTTGAAGACCGAAGGGGACGACATTTACGTAGCCTACGATGAAATGGATTTGTATGCATGGAATCCAACCTCCCAAGCCAAGTTAGAACACTTTCGGATTACCGCCCAAAGCCCGGGAGTGCCTGGTGACTACAACGAAGATGGAACTGTGAATGCGGCGGATTACAACGTTTGGCGAGACAAACTGGGAAGTAACATTTTGCTGCCCAATGAAGATCCGAGCACGACTCCTGGGATCGTAACCGAGGAAGATTATCTCTTCTGGAAGTCACGTTTTGGCGACACTTCCGGAAGTGAATCTGCGACTACCGTGCCAGAGCCAGCTACCGCGTTGCTGGTGTTGTTGGCTGCTGTGGGGGTGCTGTCCAGGCGTGTCTCGGTGCAGGGTTAAACCAACCTGCGACCTTTACCCACGGCCAGGGGCCGTGGAAGGACCCCGGGTCTCTCAGGAAAATCCGGCACAATTTCCTGGTAGTTCAAAAGTCCCGGGTTTCATTGTCCTCGTGCCTTCTTGCCGGCATGACCTGTCAGGGCACAACTTTAGCTATTGGCGCGTAAAGGAACAGCCGCCCCTGAAAGCCGTCGGGTGCCTGGGTTCGATTCATCCCGGTGCTGACGCGCACCGCGACGATGTTGCGGGTTCCCGGACGAATCGAATCAGTGACATCGAAGTGCAGCGGCGCCGGGCGCCAGTAGGCATCCAAGTATTTGCGGTGGCCGATGTATTGGCCGTTGACCCACACCCATGCCTCTGTGTTGACGATCGGCGCGTAGACATGCACCGGGCCACCTGATGCGGTTTCCGGCACATCCAGCTCGAAGACGTACCACATCAGCCCCTGGTAGGGCACGCCCCGCTTGTCCATATAGCCCTGGATGTAATAGGGCTGGGTCACATCGATCGTGCGCCACTGGCTCCGGTCGTACGCTGGCGCATGCCACTGTAGGATCTTGCCCATGTTCGCCTCATCGAGGCTGAACTTTACCTTTTTCGGCGCCATGGCAACGAGTTGGCCGGTCTTGCCGGCGGTCATGCCATGCAGCTTTTGATAGTGGGCCCTGCGCAGAGCCAGATTCCAGAAATATGCCACGGACAGATTCACCTTGTCCGGGTCGGTGCTCTCCGGCGTGGTGAAAAAGGGGCTGATTTCGTGCAGGGCCACACGGTGTTCGGCCATGGTGTCCGCGTGCCGCACGGCTTCTTCATACTGGGCCGCGAACTCCGCATCGTGCATGGTCATGTATGCCTTTAGATGCTCGAGGATGTGCCGATCGACGCGGACGTGCAGGCGGGTCCGCTCGGTGTGCGCCAGGCGCTCAGCATCAGCCACATGGCGCTCGAGTGTTTCCAGGAGCGACGGCGTGTAGACATACGGGAGAATGCGATCCTCGTGGCCTAACATCGGCGTGTTTTCGATACAGTCATCAATCGCCTTCCAGAACGCTTGGGCGGGCGGCGCTGCCTTGCCATACCACTTCTGGAAGTAGTCTCCCAGCAAGGCGTTCACATCCAGGTTTGCGTCCCAGTAGATCCGGGCGCGTGTGTAACGTGTGGTAATACCGTGCTCCATGTAGGCGTTGCGAGCTTCATCCATGAAGCCCATCAAGCCCCACTTCTTCAACAGCGGAAGATTATCGGCAAGTTTGCGTACCGTCGGCACCGGTGTTTGAAGCGACACGAGATTCACCTCGTTGTAGTTGTAGATGAACACCCGCTTGTTCAACTCACACCAGCGCTTGATGATGTGGCCCTGCAGGGCCCCGTGCCAACTCCGGGGATTGTCGAATGCGTGCAGCGTATCGGCCCAGATCGCCGCATACATCACGCTCAAATTCGGATGGAGGCTGACACCTTCGGGGGGCAGGTCGCGGTTGGCGTAGCCATTCGTCGAGATGATCACGTCGGGATAGTCTTTGGTTACCTCCTCGGCGACCTTGTTGACGAACTGGAACCATTCCTCACTGATGGACAATTCCTTGGGGACGCCCGCGCGGCCGAGGATGCCGGCAAAACCCCGGTTGAGCTTCATCGTTTCGGGGCTGAAGTCCACGGGAAGTCCGTCGCTGAGGGCAAGGCCGATGGACAGGTGTTCCCCTGCCGGCCCGGAGCGCATGATCCCACCCGATAGCGGGGCCAAATCGTCACGCTCCAGTCGTTCAGCAAGCCGCCTCTTCATGGCCTTGGCGACGAGGGCAGGTACGTCTGGGTGACTCAGGCTCGGCATGCTTTTGATTGGCGTGCTGTCGGCGTTCACCGCGAACCACTCTGGGTGCTCGTCGAACTGGTCATGGGGCAGGTATTGGTTGACCGACCCGTCGCCCGGGATTTTTACCGAAGAAACCGGGCCGGCTTTGTTACGCAGCTTCCATAAATGCTCCTCCGCATACATTTTGGGCGTAGCGTGCAGCCACCAGTTACGCATGGCAAAATCAGGCTTGTCACGGAAATCGATTTCATCGACGCGAATCGTCTCGAGGCTGGGGACCACCTCGCCGAAGTCGCTGGGCATGAACCAGCGAACTCCCAGACGGTTCAGGAATTCGTAGACGGCGTAAGGCGTGCCGTGGTAGTGTGCCAGATCGTTGCCTGCGAGGACCAGCGTGTTGTCGCGGCAGAGGATCATGTACTCCTCCTCGCGGCGGTCGGCGGTAAAACCGTCCGGGATCTTCACCCCTAGTCGCTTGGTTTGCCCGCTTGCCCCCACCAGGATCGCCGGCCGGTGAAATTCTTCCGTGTCCGACACGATGGGCAGCTTCGCGCCGGTGATCTTCTCCAGGTAGTGTTGCAGATCGTGAGCGGCGAGGTGGACCTTCTGTTCCGGCGAGCCGGCATCGTACCGGTCTGGCCTGTAGGGGTCGGACTCCAGCACAGCCTCGCGCACGACAATCGTCGCGCGGGGCTCGCCATCCTGCACAATCGTTACTGCCGCGATGTCCCGGGTGGCTGCCACCACCACAAACCCGAGCACAAATGCGAGCAGAAGTCGCTGGGACATGGGTCCGTCTCCGCAATTGAAGAATGTCAGCCGATAACGTACACAGCTGCTCAGACGGTTCAGGATACCATGAAATGACGGGGACCTTAGTCTTCCCGGCCGGGGTGGTCACAACGATTCAGAAGCCACTGGCCAAGGGTCCAGCAGTCGTGATCAGGTGTTTCCAACCACGCTGCGAAGAGCTTTTGCTGGAATTTCGAGACCCTCGTGCCGGATGTCACGGATCAACTCTAAACGCTGCTCAATCATGCGGTCTCGATTTGCCGCGCCCATCCAACGGGTGTCACGGCTCGTCAGGTCACGGCGGTCCCTTCGCATCGGGAGCGGTGCGTGACCTGACGAGCCGAGCCGCACTAGTTCGACAGCGTTACATTTACCGTAGTCTGCTTTCTCGCCGCCGGGTAGAAGCGAATGATGGCCTCTTTATTTGGCGGGATCGTGGCTTCCAACGTGGTCTCCCGGGTATTCTCGCGGCTGGCTATAACGTGTTTCGGCGGTTTTCCCAAGGTAATGCTCCGCTCGATTTGTGCTTCGTGCTCCTGGGGATAGATGTGCACATCAAAAGGACCGTCTGAGGAACTTGCCACGACCTTGATCGTTTGCTCCACATCCAACGGGTCGATCGCCAGGGTACGAATTTCGCCGATTTCGAGCGTGAGGGAACGCTCATCCGATAGTCGTGGTACGCCACAGCCGAGCAGCGTAGTCAAGGCGCAAATCAGGGCGAAACGTAGATTCATCGTGAGTCTCCTGTGTCTCAGTATGCCACTGTGTCTCAGTATGCCACAAAATCTCAGTATGTCACGAACTGGCGATTCGGGTTAGTCGGGCAATTTTCCGGAAGTGTGTGGTCCCACTCGGTGACACATACGCACACAGGACAAAGGAGGCGAAACAAGTACAATTTGACAAGCGATTTCAGCTCGTTGCCGCATCAATTCGACAACAAGTTTTTCCGCAAGCGGTTGATAACCCCCCAAAATCGGCCCCTGGACCGTTGATAGCTCGCCCAGCAGGAATTAAAATCCTATCGTTCTTTTGCCTGCGGCGTTCAGCCCGAGGGCAGTGATTTTCGCTCCTCAGTAGAAAAACGACAGGAAAACACCGTCGACGATGGTCTTGTTCGGCGGCACGACTTTTCTCAGACTATGCATGTGCAAGATGAATTTCTCGGCCACATGACCCTGCTCCACGCTTTCCCGGAGACATGGTGTTTGTACGGTGCCCAAGTGCCCGATGTGCGCCGTTCCCGGAGAGGATTCCGATGGACGTGATGAAATACCGATTCAAAGATTGAAGCCGCTGCATCGATTCTGGAGCGAATCTTTGGCGTTGCCCAACCTGGGATTCGTTACCGGCTCTGGGATGGTACCGAAGGCCGGGTCGGTAATCCCGATGGCTCCTTCACCATCGTCATCCGTGACCGCAACACGTTCCGGCAGGCCTTCTCGTCGCAGAACTCGAAGCTCCTTGCTGAGGCATTCGTCGAGAACCGGCTCGATATCGAAGGCAACCTCTTCGCGTGCCTGCGGATCGCGAATCAACTTGAGAAGTTCCGTATGAGTTGGGTTGACAAACTCGGTGTGTGGTTTGACCTGAGGCGAGTATGAGCGAAATCCATACCCAAAACTGCGATGCGATTATCGTTGGCGGCGGCCCCGCAGGCTCAACGGCGGCCTGGCGGCTTGCCCGCGGTGGTGCCCGTGTGGTCGTGCTCGATGCTGCTCACTTCCCACGGGTCAAGCTCTGCGCCGGTTGGGTTACGCCAACGGTGTGGCGTACCCTCGAGCTTGAACCTGCAAGCTACCCGCTTACCATCCAACCATTTTCCGAGGCGACTCTGGAACTTGGCGGTGAAGTGCACAAGACCCGCTGGGCGAGCACGGCGAGCTACGGGATCATTCGGCGCGAGTTCGATGACCACCTGTTGCGGCGGGCGGAGGCCGCGGGAGCGGAGGTTTACGAAGGTGTTCGCGTCCAGGCTGTCCAGCGGGATGGGGACGCCATGTGCGTGTCCACCAGCGACAAGAGCTACCGCGCCCCGATGGTGATCGGGGCCGGTGGTCACCACTGTCCGGTATCGCGTGCCTTCGGCGAGGTATCGGCCGAGGAGACCGTTGTGGTGACCCGCGAGAGCGAGACCGACCTCGGCGCGAAGCGCCTGCGTGGGCTGACTATGCGTCACGGTACGCCCGAGCTCTTCGCCGAGCCTGACTTCCGAGGCTACGGATGATACTTCACCAAGGGGGATTTCCTCAACCTTGGCATCGGCTGCCTCGGGACCGGCAAGGACCTGCATCGACGTTGCACAGCGATGGTGGAGCGGCTCCGTGCCGACGGGCGACTGCCCGAGGAGCTCAAGCTCGATCCGTTTCGCGGTCATGCCTATGCAATCCACCTAAGCCGTCCGCGACGACCCGCTGGGGACGGCTTCCTCCTGATCGGTGATGCCGCGGGGTTGGCGCGGGGTGTGAGTGGTGAGGGAATCGGCCCGGCGGTTCAGAGCGGCAAACTCGCTGCCGAGACCGTGCTGGCAGGTACGGCAGAGGCTGCAGAGAGGTATGAACAGAAACTGCGCGAAATGTTTGGCAGTGGCGAGTCGGGATTTTTTGGACGGCTCGCACACGTTTTGCCCCGCTGGGTGATGGAGGGTGCGGCCCGCGCCGTCTGTCGGACCCCTGCCTTGCGGCGTAGACTTATCTTCGAGGGCGCCTTTGGTATGGGCGGACTCCCACAGAAAAAAAGCTAAGACGAAGGAGATTGCAGATGGCTCAGGACCGTTGCACACTCGACAAGGACGCAATTCAGCACCATTACGACCTGTCGAACGACTTCTACCAACTTTTCCTGGATCCACTGATGGTCTACACGTGTGCGTACTATCGCACCCCGGATGGTTCGCTCGAGCAGGCCCAGCAGGACAAGCTCGACCTGGTTTGCCGTAAGCTTCGTCTTCAGCCCGGCGACCGTCTGCTCGACATTGGCTGTGGCTGGGGGAGCCTTGTCATCTGGGCCGCCAAGCATTACGGTGTCGAGGCCCTTGGTGTCACACTCTCGAGCGAGCAGGTGGCCTATGGGCAAGATTGGATTGCCCACGAAGGTCTCAGCGACGTCTGCCGGGTGGAGCATCGCGATTACCGCGATCTGGTTGGCGAGGATCCTTACGATAAGATCTCAGCCATCGGACTCATCGAGCACGTTGGCACCGCTAACTATGCGGCCTACTTCTCCGAGGTCCATGGACTCCTCCAGCCCGGTGGTATCTTCCTGAACCACGGCATCACCCGCCACCGCTATTGGAAGTGGAGCCCTCAGTGGGATTTCCTGATCGAGAACGTGTTCCCGAACGGCGAGCTCACCCACGTGAGCCACATCACTGCCACGATGGAGGAGCAGAACTTTGAGATCCTCGACGTCGAGAGTCTCCGCCCCCATTACGCGCGGACATGCCGGCAGTGGGTAGAGCGGCTACGGGCGAACGAAAAGCGTGCAATCGAGCTGGTGGGTGAGCGCAAGTATCGGACCTGGCTCCTCTATCTTGCATCTTCCTCGGTTGGTTTTGAGCAGAACTCGATCAATCTGCACCAGGTGCTGGCAGCCCGGGCCAACCCGTCCGCGGCCGTGGTGCCGACGACGCGCGAGGAGATCTATGGGGTGGAGTCCCACTCTGGGCGGCGGTTGCAGCCCGCTACGGGTTGACTTGCGTCGGGGGAAACTCACCTTTTCGGCCAGCCGGCAGCGGTAACAAGTCTGCTCGGTGATCTATAGCTGTTTGCAGATTTCAGGAATCGTCATGGCCTTGCCAAGAACCACATCGCCTCGACACAACTTGGAAATAATCTGGTCCACACGATGACGTTTCTAACTCATCGGAAAGAATCCTTTTCAGGTCTTAAACCCAGATCGATTCTCTTACTTGCCCTGGTACAAACACCGGGAGAGTCGTCAATTGGCCACGATAAATAGCCAAAATGTTTGAAAATATCCTTTAGTTCTGATATACTTGGCCCAGGAAACGAGGTTAGCCTAATGAGCCGGACAATACACCAAAGTGAAAGAAAGGCGCCGATGCTCTGCGATTCATGCAGAGGGTTGACGCCTTTTTTTATTGGCCTGAGTCCTATTTAACTGTCCCCAAGTGGGATGGAAATTGAAACCTTTATCAGTCAACCGTTTTGTTCTAGGAGACAGCTAATGTACAGGTTTGCTTTACTCATCGTTGCCGTGACGTTGCTTACTAGTTCTGTTGCCCAAGCGGCGAGTTATGAAAAAAGAGATGGGACCATCGTTGATCCGATTTTGGACACAGGCGGCAGCCCGTTTTCGGGCACAGGCGGCATCCCGCATAGCTACATCGGGGCAAACCTGGGACCCGGCGCGAACCTGGCCACGCGAACCTGCCCGAAGCGTTCCTGCTCAGCGCGAACCTGACCAACGCGTACCTGCACAACGCGGACCTGACCGGTGCGAACCTGCGCAACGCGAACCTGAACGACGCGACCCTGACCGACGCGAACCTGAACGACGCCAACCTGCTCTTCGCGACCCTGACCAACGCGAACCTGACCAACGCGACCCTGATCAACGCGTACGTGCGCTCCGCGAACCTGACCAACGCGAACCTGACCAGCGCGAACCTGACCAACGCGACCCTGACCAATGCGACCCTGACGGGCTCAAACGTCTCGGCGGCGCAGTTACAGGCCGCCACGAACGTCACCGGTGTGGACGTCTCCGGCAATAACATGACCGACTTCAACCTGTCCAACCTGGATTTGACCGGTGCGACCCTGACCAACGCGACCATGACCGGCGCGACCATGACCAGCGCGACCCTGACCAGCGCGAACCTGACCAACGCGAACCTGACCAACGCGATCCTGACCAACGCGAACCTGACCAACGCGAACCTGACCAACGCGAACCTGACCAGCGCGACCCTGACCAACGCGACCCTGACCAACGCGACCATGACCAGCGCGAACCTGACCAACGCGACCCTGACCAGCGCGACCCTGACCAACGCGACCCTGACCAGCGCGAACCTGAC
>Ga0310121_10000805_pt1 | contig 33646 bp, 33 predicted proteins | sample CB27_Tmax_986_MG_FD_203504 | JGI IMG/M metagenome (GOLD analysis project Ga0310121, IMG submission 203504) | Marine microbial communities from Western Arctic Ocean, Canada - CB27_Tmax_986 | ecosystem: Environmental > Aquatic > Marine > Oceanic | place: Canada: Western Arctic Ocean | collected...
CATTGATCTCCTTTACCCCCTGAACTCCTAGCCCTGCGGCTTCTCTAACCAGATCCTCAACGGGCTCAGAGCGGTGAAGGCCTCGCATCAACGGAATTGCACAGAAGGCACAGGTATGGTCACAACCTTCACTGATCTTGAGGTATGACGTATGAGGGGTCTCCGTGGACAGGATCCTCAGGGGTTGCTCCATAGTCGGAATCGACTGGGTAGCAGGCAGGAGGCCACGCCTCCGCAACTCAGGAACAAGACCCTGTAGTTCAGTCAATCCCATGAAGAAGTCGACCTCAGGAATTTCATGCTCGAGTTCTGTCTTGTACCTCTGCACAAGACACCCGACTGCCACTACAGCATTCAGGTGTCCCCGAGCCTTTAGATCACACGCATCTAAGATCGTCTCTACAGATTGTTCCTTGGCATCCTGTATGAAACCACAAGTATTTACGATTAAGATCTCAGCCCCTCGGATATCCGATGATACTCTAGCACCATGGCCGACCAAGGAAGCCATAATCCGTTCTGAATCGACGGTATTCTTATCGCAACCGAGTGTTACGAGTGCGACGCGAGGGCCATCTGGACTACCCTCCGCTTCGAACTCATGTCTGACTGGCGCGACGTCCGGGTTAACGTCCGGTCTTACCGGATTCGGGACAAGCGGGAATACAGGCAGATCTCTGGTACGCATCCTTGGTCTGAACTCCCTTAACCTGAGATCACATGCGCGCCCTCGGGCGGCGTGAATGTAAACCAGTCCTCGGGCAGAGAGGTCGGATTAAAGTCAATACGTTCCATAGTGATAGTACGAACGGAACCGTTCTCTTCCTCGATACGGATCTGCCTCAATAGTGGCTGTGCCCGGTCAATCCATAGCACGGCAGCTTCATATTGTGCGGGTACAAGAGGGATCAACCGTAATCGATGTGTAGGCTGGCCAGCGACCTTATCCTCATATTCATAGGTCACCTGGTATTTCAGGGCGGGTTCATCTAAGAATTTCCGGTGAAAATCATAGTACCCTCCATTCTCAACCATCGGCACCTTGAAGACCTGCTTGGGGTCTAAGCTCGGGTAATACAGCCATACGAATGATCCGTCGACTAGTACAAGATCGCCATCAGGGTCAGAGAAGCGCATCGCGAACCGATTTGGCTGTGCTTGGCAAAGTCGGCCAACCCCAGTTCGGTCTTCACCCAAGAGTGGAACTAGCAAGTGTTGAGTGAAGTCTGCACAGAGCGCATCGATGCCGCGGTAGTGAATCGCCGCGGATTCAAGAATCTTCATCGCAGCAACTTGGTCACTCTCACGTACTGTGTTCTGTGCACCCCCATTTTCCGGGGTGAAAGTTAAAGTCAACAGCAGACACAATCGGATAGCTAGCCAACACGAACTCGACATCAGCTGTCGTCCTCAAAGCCAAACATGCCACTGAGATCACTCATCGACATAAGGACCTCACGCCCTTTAGCTCCATCAGAAGGACCGAGCACTCCGGCATCAAAGAGCTGATCAACAATACGTGCTGCCCTCCCGTAGCCGATGCTTAATCGTCTCTGCAGAAGTGAAGTCGAGCCCGTACCGTTCTGTATACAGACCTCGGCTGCTTCCTGGAACAACTCATCCCATTCGCCACCAATTTCCTCTGAGGTAATTTCCGCTTCCTCAAGTTCCTGACCACGCATCTCTTCTAGGATATCGGTCTCTAACCCTGATTCCGCAGAAACAACACCCTCGCCATGCTGCTCAATCAACTCGGTGTACCAACCCATAAGCCGTTCGGTATCTTCGGTTGAGAGGTACGCGCCTTGTATTCGAACCGGGTCACTTTGCCCGGGCGGAAGAAACAGCATATCACCGTTTCCAAGTAGAGCATCCGCTCCATTTTGGTCGAGGATTGTACGTGAGTCAGTCTTAGATGCCACACGGAAAGCGATACGTGTAGGGAAGTTCGCCTTGATGAGACCGGTGATCACGTTCACTGACGGACGCTGGGTCGCCACGATCAAATGGATCCCTATCGCACGTGCTTTTTGAGCAAGTTGAGTAAGCGGCCTTTCCACCTCAGCCTGCACAGTCACCATCAAATCGGCTAACTCATCCACCACAACGACGATGTAGGGGATGATACCATCCTGATAGATCCATCGATCTTCAAATCCTTCTGGCCCATCCGGTTCAAAACGCTTCATCGTCACGCCATCCCGGACCTTGCGATTGAACTCCGCAATCGAGCGAACATAGTTCGCCTTAAGTAGGCGATAGCGCCGTTCCATCTCGATAACAGCCCACTTGAGTACCCCAGCCGCATCACGAGGGTCTGTCACGACATTGTGCCTGAGGTGTGGCAGCCTCGAGTAAACAGAGAGTTCGACCATCTTTGGATCGATCATCAGAAGCCTAAGGGTCTCCGGAGTATGACGGTATACCAAACTTGTGACGATTGTGTTTAAGCAAACCGACTTTCCTGAACCTGTTGCCCCTGCAATCAGCACATGCGGCATCTTCTCCAGCGACGAAACGTAAGGACGACCGTTTAAGTCCTTTCCAAGGGCGAGCGGGAGTTCCCCCTTCGCGTGCTTAAACTCTGGTGCCTCCAGCACCTCCCTAAGATTCACGATTTCAGGCTTTGGATTAGGGATTTCGACACCAACAGCACCCCTACCTGGTATAGGAGCGACAATTCGGACGCTTTTTGCTTTCATAGCCAGGGCAAGATCAGCATCGAGGTTGGCTATTCGGTTCACCTTTACACCTGGTGCAGGGATGACCTCGAATTGTGTTACCATTGGCCCGGTTGTTCGGTCGCCCAGGGAACTGTCAACATTAAAAGTAAGAAGCTTCTCTATCAGGACATGGCCCAACTCTTCAAGCTGCCGGTCCATATCGTCATCGTCTCGATTATCAGGACCCGATAGAAGTTCCATCGGTGGGACCTCATGCTCGATTTCAGCTTCCTGTGAGGTATCGGCTGGAACACTCTCGCGCTCGTTCACCTCAACCTCATCACCAACCAAGTCCGTAGACTCGAGATCCTCATCAGCTACAACACCTGACGACGCATCCTCAACGTCGCCCAGATCTGGTACTTCATCCGGCGAAAGGTCTGGATCAACATTATCCGGAGGTAGCATCTCGCTCTCTGGAGCTCCTTTCCCCTCATCCTCCTCCGATTCCATCCATTCCGGCTCAAGCCCAGGAAACGGATCACCCGGTATCGCTTCCCTCGAATCTGGCTCTGCTACGGCTTGAGCTCGAGCTTCTGCAAACCCCCGTCCACGATCTGCAACGGCCTTTGCTGTACGTCCAGCCATTTCACTGCTAGCAAGCATCCCCCTATACACGGAAATGAGAGGATTCCATGCCAACGTTCCAATCGAGAGAATCACAAGACCTGTTCCGGTCACGATGGTCGCTCCGACAACGCCAATAAGGCCGACCAGAGCTGCTCCCAAACTTTCTCCAAACCACCCAACTCCAACGCTCGGGCTGTTAAGCCAGAGAAACATGAAGATCGGCAGAAGCACGATGAGCCCAGCGGTAAGAACGGAGAGTCTGACTGTCCAATCATCTGCAATCCACTCACCGATATGAAGACCCAGAAAAAACAATAGAACTGGGACCAGAAAAGCAGAATAACCGATTAAAGCATGGAGGGAATCACCGAGAGTCCATCCGACGATGCCTACGGAAATCCTGTCACCTACTTCACCAAACCACGAATCGGGCAAAAGAGAGACAAGTGCAAATAGGGCAAGACCTAATAGACCAACCCCTAGAATCTGCTGTCTCTGTTCCCTAGTTAGCATGATTTGTACATCAAGCCAGAATCTCCATATCAATCTCCAGAAGCGTTAACCCCACAACCATCTTCACGCTTCAACCCTGCCATCAGTTTCGCCTAACATCCGAGCTACAAAACTCGTGTCGATATCCCCCTCTAGGAATGCGTCATTCTCTACGATTCGCCGAAGGAATGGCAGTGTCGTAGGGATACCTTCAATGATAAACTGCTCGAGCGAGTGCCTTGCGCGGAGAATCGCCTCCTCTCGCGTCGCACCGCTAACAATCAATTTCGCAATAAGTGAGTCGTAGTAGGGCGGCACGTTGTAGCCAGCGTAAACGTGTGTGTCGATCCGAATACCGGGTCCGCCAGGAGGGTGAAACGTTGTAATTTTGCCAGGACCTGGTGTGAAATTCCTATCCGGATCCTCAGCATTCACCCGGAACTCTATCGCGTGTCCACGGTGGTGGAGACTGAGTGAGCTATTCGTAGGAAATGCCAGCGCCTCACCTGCGGCGACACGGATCTGTTCCTTTACCAGGTCAAATCCCGTTGTAACCTCTGTGACCGCGTGCTCGACCTGAATCCGCGTGTTCATTTCCAAGAAGTAGAACGAGCCATCCTTATCCAACAGGAACTCTACAGTTCCGGCACCCACATAATCGATAGATCTCGCAGCTAGAATCGCTGCCTCTCCCATCTCTTGTCTGAGCTCAGAGGAAAGGGCGGGTGAAGGTGCCTCTTCTATCAACTTCTGGTGCCTCCTCTGTATAGAACACTCCCGCTCCCCTAGATGCACAACTCGACCCTCCGCATCACCAAACACTTGAATCTCGACATGGCGTGGATGCTGGATGCAGCGCTCCAGATATATCGCATCATTACCGAAGCTGGCTTTCGCTTCTGCCTGGGCTGCCCTAAACAAGTTGGGGAAGGTTTCCAGGTCCTCAACCATGCGCATGCCCTTACCGCCACCACCCGCTGAGGCTTTTATCATGATCGGGAATCCAATCTCTTTCGCCAGCCCCCTGGCTTCATCGACACCTGAGACGACACTATCGGACCCTGGTATCGTCGGCACACCGACATCGTTCATCTTCTGGCGCGCTCGGGACTTGTCTCCCATCGAGCTGATCTGCACGGGGGTAGGTCCAATGAACTCCAAGCCCGATTGGACACAGATCTCACTGAATTCAGCACTCTCTGAGAGAAAGCCATACCCAGGGTGAATCGCCTCGGCACCTGTGACCTCTGCCGCAGCAATGATCCGTGGAATATTTAAATAGCTATCTATCGGCGGCGCTTCACCGATACAGACATCTTCGTCTGCAAACCGGACATGTAGAGATTCTCGATCAGCCTCAGAGTACACGGCAACCGTTTGTACTCCTAATTCATGGCAAGCCCGTATGATCCGAAGCGCGATCTCCCCACGGTTTGCTATTAGGACCTTCTCAAACAATGATGTCTTGGCTAAGCCGGATCCACGAGGAAGAGTACCTGGCCATATTCGACTGGCTGGTTGTTCTCCACGCAGATTTCGACAATGGTACCCGCCACCTCTGATTCCAACTCGTTCATCAATTTCATTGCTTCAATGATACAAAGCCCATCTCCAGGCTTGACCTCAGCACCAATTTCAATGTATGGGGGAGCATCCGGAGTAGGGGATAAGTAAAATGTACCTACCATCGGTGAGGCTATTTCAATCAGGTTAATCGACTTCGCATCAACACTAGTTGGTGAATCCTGAACTGGAGGATCCGAGGAAACACCTTGCACATCTTGGGAAACTGGTGACCCAACAGGAACCGGATGAATCGGAGTCTTCCCTAGCCGGATACGGGTGCCACCACGCTCGATTTCTAGCGAGTCGATATCGCTATCATCGAGAACCTTTATAAGGTGCTCGATTAGATCTGGATCAATCACTTATTTACCCGCGACAAGTATTTGTCTTCCCGACGATCAATTTTCAGGATGTCACCCTCTTCGACGAAAAGTGGCACCTGAATCTCAACTCCAGTTTCAAGCGTCGCACCCTTAGTAGCACCTTGTGCGGTATCCCCCTTGAAGCCCGGATCAGCCTTAGTAACCAGGAGCTCTACAAATTGGGGTAACTCCACGCTAATCACAGCTCCATCATGGACTAACCCCTCACACTCCATGTTTTCCTTGAGATACCTCAATTGTTCTTCACCGAGGAGATCACGGGCGATTGGGATCATCTCATACGTACCAGTGTCCATGAAGTAATACAGGTCGCCATCGGTATAGCTGTAATTCACTGGATGCCGCTCTAGGCGGATATCATTGACCTTTTCACCCGCCCTGTAAGTTTTATCGACAACCGCACCTGAGAGCACCTTCTTGAGCTTAGTGCGTACAAAAGCACCTCCCTTACCCGGCTTTACGTGCTGAAAATAGGTGATCGCCCAAAGCTCTCCATCAATGTCGAGAACCATTCCGTTTCGGAAATCAGCGGTGCTCGCCATGGAGCCTCTTTATCTGGAAGTCTAGTCTTTTGCCAGTGGACAATCGAAGACCTCTACTGCTTTAATTTAGCCACAAGGCCTTGAAGGCCTAAAAGATAGCTGTGGAGGCCAAAGCCATAAACCATACCCGCAGCAACAGGGGCAAGATAAGAATGCCGGCGAAAACGCTCACGCGCTGTGATATTCGAAAGGTGAACCTCAACGAAAGACCTCTCCACACCCACGAAAGCGTCCCTAAGCGCGATTGAAGTATGAGTGTACGCACCTGGATTAATTAAAAAGCCCTCAACCTCCGGAGCCGTACGCTCAATGTAATCAATCAATTCACCTTCATGGTTAGACTGGAACGCCGTAATCTCAACTCCCAACTCGTTTGCCATTTTCTGCAAATGGTCGTTGATATCTTCAAGTGTGTCAGTCCCATAAACCTCCGGCTCCCTCTTACCCAGTGACCGAAGATTCGGACCGTGAATGACTGCAATTTTCATGAATCGTCTGGTCCGGTTTTAGGGTCAAACTCCAATAGGCTTCGGAAGTATAGTCCAATCGTCGAACTATCCTCCACAATCTCTTCACTCGACACGGGTGGATTTTCAACTTCGTCTTCAAGTTCAGCCAACCGTGCACGAAGTAAGACATCATCCGGATCTAGGCTAGCGAGTTGGCGGAAAATCTCGATAGCTTTCCCGATCAATCCTTGTTGGACAAAGAGTTCAGCCATCGTGCGTGTTTGGACCGGCTCGGAGTGTTCTGGCCCTGCACCACTGAGAACTCTCTCCGCCTCAAGCTGAGCTTCGAGTGAATCAGGCAAAGAGACTCCGAAAACGAGAGGAAAAGGAAACTCGCAATATGACTACCGGCGAGGCGAAAAATACGAACGTCTTGGAAATAGTGTCAACGAACTAGGGTTAGGGATAATCCACAGAGATAGTGGAGACCTGTTCCCTTTGTGAAGGTTTCCGTTAGCGCTTCCGTTGAGAGGTGCTTGGAGAGCGGTTATCGTTCTCGTTCGTTTATTAGTGCTTTTCGCTTATCCCAGGTTTCCAGGGAAACGCTTTGTTATGATGCGTCAGATGCGAGATGCGACGAAACCGATCATGCTTGTTACTGCATTCGCGTTCGTCGCCCTCATGGTCTTCCAGTGGGGGATGGATATCACCGGCCAGACTTCTGGTGGCCTGGGTGAGATCGGTCGAGTTAACTCAGATGCAGTAATGTATACTGAGTATATGGCGGCATACCGGAACCTCTATGACGAAATTCAAGCCTCGCAAGAAGAGCCTATTTCCTCTCAGCAGAATACGGAAATAGAGGATGCAGCATTCGATGAAGTGGTCAACCAACTTCTAATTCGCCAGGAACTCCGACGCCGCGGCATTGGAGTAAGTGATCAAGAGATTAGCCAAGCAGCACAACTGAGTCCCCCTGGTGAGCTACGCCCGCAGTTTACGGATGAGGAAGGACAGTTCGACTTCAACGGCTACCAAATATTCTTGGCCACCTTACCACCTGAGCAACTTCTCCTTTTAGAAGCGTACTATCGTGACGTGATCCCTCGGGGCAAGCTGCTCAGGCAGGTGTCAGCAGGGATTTACCTGAGTGATGCTGAACTTTGGCAACTCTGGAAAGATCAAAATGAACAGGTTGAAGTTCGCTATCTGGCCTTCGACCCTGCTAGCCGCTACGAAGATGAACAATTCTCAATTCCTGACTCTGACATAGAAAAGTATTACCGCGATCAACAGGAGGAATTTGAGGTTCCGGCGAGAGCAGCCGTCAAGGTCATCGTCCTAGATAAGACCCCAACAACCGCTGACACAGCGGCATCAGGCGAGCGAGCCGCCGAAATCCGGCAGGAGCTATTGGACGGAGCAGACTTCGCAGAAACCGCTCAGCAGGCCTCAGCAGATCAAGGAAGTGCTCAGTTAGGTGGAGAACTCGGAGTGTTTCCGAAAGGCAGAATGACTGGAGCTTTTGACAGTACTGTCTTCTCAGCTCCAGTAGGAGAGCTGACGGATCCGGTAAAAACCGCCTTTGGATTCCACGTCATCGAAATCCAGGAGCGCTGGGGCCAAGACAGTGCTCAAGCCCGGCATGTCTTGGTTCCAATAGAGCGCACCGACGAAAGTGAGATTGCCCTATTGACTCTAGCTGATTCGATCGAGGATCTAGGAGAGTCAATGGTGATGGAAGACGTAGGCGCCACGGCGAGTATCGATGTTCAAACTGTAGACATTTCACAGAACTTTCCGTTCCTCATAGGAGCTGGACAGATTTCAGAAGGAGCTGATTGGGTATTTGAGGAGGCTTCGGCCGGCGACATCAGCCCTGTTTTCGAGACAACACAGGCCTTCTATATGCTGGAATTGGTAAGCTCTGAACCCGAGGGGGTCTTGCCTTTGGAACAAGCACGGGCCGCGATCGAGTCTACCTTATTATTCGAGAGCAAAATGTCGCAGGCGAGGGTTGACGGTCAGGCAGCCGTGGCACGAATCCGCTCCGGGGAAACACTTGAGGATATCGCGGCAGACTTAGGGCTAGAAATACGCGATACCGGACTATTCTCGCGCAGTAGCTTTGTTCCGGGACTAGGTAGGCAAAATACTGCTATTGGAGCAACCTTTGGGCTCCGATCTGGCGAAGTCAGTGAAGTGGTCACGACCCCGACGAACGCGTTTATTCTAGACTTGGTCGGTTACGTTCCTGCCGACTCTGCAGCTTGGATTAGCCAGCGAGTCGAACAGCGGCAAACTCAAATATTGATTCTGCAACAGCAACGCCTACAAGAGTGGATCGATGCACTTCGGGCTGCAGCTCGGATTGTAGATCGTCGCGATGAAGTACTAGCCCCGGCCGATGAAGATGTCGTTCAACTGCCTATGATGTTCTAGAAAGAGAATCCGATAGTACCAATAGGAAAATCAGTGCTGATTTTCCTTCGACACCCCTTGGTCAATCGTCGCTTAAGCTCCTCGGCCCATCATCTGTCGCGGAGGCGTCTTCGTCACCCTGATCCTCTTCGTCTTCAGTCTCTCCGGGTGGGTAGGTCGTCTTATGGATCTGCCGATCAGGATGCTTGAGCTCAGTCTCAATCTCGCGAATAGAACTCTTGAACTCCCGGATCCCCTTTCCAAGTGACGATCCTATTTCTGGCATTCGCTTTGCTCCAAACAACAGCAATACGACCGTGAAGATCAAAATCATTTCCCACATTCCAAATCCGCCAAAACCCATATCTCAGAACCTCCATCGGGGCTTGGCCCCGCAAGTTTCTCCTACCTTCTTCATACTTTCGAAAGCAAATGATCAGATCAATGATCGTGTAATCATCGCAACAATCGAGATCCCGACCAATGTTAACACATTCAGGGTAATCGAGATCGGACCCAATGTGAATGCAACAGCTATTAAGTCGACCAACAAAGGACCGAGTGAAGCTTCGACTGACGTAGTCAGAAAATCCCTAGCCGCGCTATCAGGTAAGAACAGCTCCGACAGCTTTGTGAATAGTCCACCGAGGAATAATCCCAATACTAAAGTCCAAATGAGGCGAACGATATTCCGCCACCTAGTGTCAACAAGCATAACCAGGTCTCATCGTTGACGATCCACGACCCAGCTCACCGCATCCCTTAAAGCTGTGAGGGCTGGGCCCTCACAGAGTCCCAACAGCGAGGCCTGGGCCAGTTGCCCACAGCGATCTGCGTGCACTCGAGCGTACTCCAGCCCCCCTCTCTCTTCGACAATCCCAACAATCGTTGAGATCTCCTCATCCGAGGGGCTAGCAGTATTGAAAAAAGACCTTACCTGACGATGCTCACTTTCCGTGGCATTCGAGAGTGCCCCGACCAATGGGAGTGTGACCTTATGCTCACGTAGATCTTGACCACTTGGCTTGCCTGTAATCGTCTCACAAGCCGTATAGTCGAGAAGGTCATCAGCTATCTGAAATGCCATCCCAAGGTGATTGCCATATTCAGCAAGCCGAGACTGATAGCTCGGAATTCCTGCTAGAGCACCCATGGCACAGCCCGCTGAAATGAGCTACGCAGTCTTGGATCCTATCAACCTGTAGTAGTCGTCCTCTCCGAAGCTAAGTGCATCGTAAGACATGAGTTGACGCATTTCACCCACAGCCATCTCGTTCGCAGCTTGAGCAAGTACTTCCAATGCCGGAAGATTACCGAGCTTAGCAAGCTCGGTAACTCCCCGAGAATAAAGGTAGTCACCCATGATAATCGCCACTTGGTGGGTCCAGGCAGCATTCACGGTAGGAAGTCCACGCCGGAGAACTGAGTGGTCCACCGCATCGTCATGCACCAGTGTCGCTAGATGGACAAGTTCTACGACAGCCGCCAACGTCAACGCCTCATCCGAAGCCTCACCACCCACTCGGCTCGACAAAAGCACAAGAGTTGGCCGGAAGAGCTTACCACGTGTCAAGAAAAGGTATTCATTCACCTGATCGATTAGTTCAAAATCTGAGACCACAATCCGGCCTAACTCAGTTGTTACAAGATCTAGGTCCTCTTTAACCAACTCCTGAATCGAGGAGAGCCCCTGAGGCTGCAACTTTACGAGTTGGCTCACTCTCTCACCCACGAAGATTGACATCCGAGATCATACCGGACCCAGGATCCATTTGACTTCCGCCCTTTCAGAGCATTATCGCATTGGTTCAAAGTGTTCTTCCAACCTTCCTCTTGCCGATAGTAGCTAGGCTTTTGACTACGCAATGGGCTATTCACGACGGATCATCCAGAACCTCCTCCAGTCTCTCTCGGGTTCTTACATACTGATCGACGCAAGAGGACAGGATCCGTTTGGGATCTAGATTAAGGAGGTCTAATCTGCTTTCCGAGCCTGGAAGCACAAGGGCGTCCGGAACCATCCCAATCACTTCAACTTCAAGTACTTCTCCGCCCACCTCGGATGCTGCTTGAGTAATTTCTTCGTATACAGCTGCGGGTACCGTCCTCATTGGGTTTTCTATGTTCATCGAGATTTGGGCTTGTTCCCTCCGATGCAGATAAAGTCCAAGAGCCCGAACACCTGAAAAGCCGCCGTCACGCTCACGGACTTTAGCCGCGATCACTTTTGCTTGTTCTTCGTCGATCCCAGCTACAAAAATGTTCCACGCTAATAGAACCTCTCTTGCCCCCACACAGGTGGCACCTGCGGTTATATGCGGGAATCTTGCTGAACTTGGTAGATCAGGTTTGCGGTCTTCCTGGAAACCGTCCTGGAGCGCCTCGATCCCACCCCGTCTGAGTTCCGCGAGTCCACGACCCGATGGATCCGATGCCTCACCATAGAAAAATACGGGGACACCCAACGACGCAATAGTCTGGCCAACCTTATGAGCAGCAGCGATGGCATCGCTCATAAGAAGTCCCCGAAGAGGCACAAATGGAAGTACATCAAGTGCGCCAATGCGCGGATGCAGGCCACTGTGGCGACTAAGATCAAACTCTCGGACCGCAAACTCGGCTGCGGCTATAGAAGCAGATATAACTGACCGAGGATCACCTATGTAGGTGACAACAGACCGGTGGTGGTCTGGGTCCGCTGACCAGTCCAGAATGTCCACACCCTTTCTGGAAATTGTGTCGACAAGTGCCTCTACCTTCTGAAGGTCGCGACCTTCAGAAAAATTCGGGACAGCCTCAAGTACCGGAATCATGGGTCAAGAACTTATATACATGTTCAGCGAGGTAGCCCTACATCAAGGTTCCGTTGCTTATAGTCGAACTTGAGATCCCGGTTATCGATCAAGCTGACCTCGAACCGGAATGTCCAGTTGCCGGTGGCAGTTTGCAGAAAGTCAAAATTCGCCTCCCACCGATGAAGGTCTCGTGATAGCCGGATGGTATGGTCATTGAAAGCTCCCCGCTCCAGATCATATGCTGTCCGCCAACTCAGGTCCCAGTTTTCGGTTGGCCGCAACGTAATTGTACCGGTAAGCATCTGACTCATCATGACATCGTCGCCACGTGGTCTCTGGAGCGAGTAGGACAGATTGGCATTCCAACCACCTCGATCCCCACGACGAGCTGGCTCAGCAGAGGATAACGGGCGACGCCCCGTTGGAACGATCGATGATTCGTCAGTTGTCCCCGTAGCCTCAAATGGATCGACAACGTCTGGCTCCTCAACTTGGGGGGTAGGAGTTTCTCCCTCATCGCCACCACGGAGAAAGCCTAGCCACCGGAAGATCGATGAGTTCGAACCAAGCGAGAACCCGAGGTTAACCTGAGCGAGATGTGGGGCAAATTTTCTGGTGAGTTGGCCATCCACCTCTTTGTCTTCGAACAGATCGTGGTTCACCGAAATCGTGAGACCTCTTAGAAAGTCAGAGGAGATCTGATTAGATAGACGGGTCGTTTCGAAGCCAGCTAGAAATGCTCCAATCGAGTCAGCTTCTACGAAGTCATAACGCAAAATGCTGGTGCGAAGTGCCAGAAGGCTGACAGTCTGTCCCTGTTGAAGGCGGGTTGGGCCATCAGAAGGCGATGGCTGAATACCAGAACTTGAGTTAAGCGAATCGAGTTGGGCTGCTGAATTGGCCACAGCGGAATCACCTTCCGGTGGCCTGCGCTTTGCTTCCCAGGTCTGATTAAGCGTCAACGATACAGCATTCTTCGGCTGAAGTGCCCTGGACCTAAAGAGCTGCTGTTGAAGTTGAGTAGGGGATGAAGCAGGACTCCATTCGTACTCGATAGAAGGTGATAGTTTGTGACGGATCGCTTCAAAGCCACCAAAGCCGCCGTAGAATCCATAGATATCGGTCTTCAGGGCGCCCCCAAATGATACCCTTGCTGGAGCTGATACTAACGAGGATGCAATAGCGGAAGTATCGGATCTGAACATATTTCCTGAAATCGCAAGTCTAGGCGTGATCGTCGTCGATCCGATGAGTTGCTGCTGGTATGAGACGGATGATTGCCAAGTCAAGTCGGAGTCCGTGATGTCCTGGACCGGGGAGCCTGTGATCAGGGCCGGGGTCTCTGATTCACGCATCACAAGTAGCGCCTCAGGTACGCCGAGGGTTCCGGATTGGCGCAGCTGCACTGACTGAGCCAGAGATAGATTCCCCAGGCTGAGCGTACTTCGAACGGATCCTGTAGTCCTTTCGGTGTCCGCCCGAGAAAAACTGAAGACATCCGGTTGGACTCGATCCAAAGTCCGACGGGTAAAACTCGCACTACCTGACCAAGTCATGTTGTTATAGAAGTGTGCGTCGCTAGAAGCATTCCTGAACAAGGTGATGGTGGAAAGTGACAAATTCGCAGAGGGCAGTGTCCATTCAGTGCGATCATCAGATAGATACTGCTTACGATTCGCACCTACGGATGCGGTCCCCCAATCGAACCGACGGTTGATGCCCCCTTCTGAGTCAATTGATTGTGTTACTTCAGCCGGATTGAAAGAATTCTCTCGGATGAAATCATTACTGGAAGCATACCTTCCCGACATACGCAATTGTGTGCGTTCATCAAGGTCCCAATTGTGTCGAGTGTCCAGCGCAAGCTCGCTCGATCCATTAGCACGCCAATAGCGGCGAAAAGTCAAATCCCCATCGAGGAACTGACGGCTGAAGCTATATCTCAGTGAACTGGTCACGCTAAGAAAATTCTGACTAAACCAGTCGAGAGCCACCAGCGCATCTGAGTAGTCACTCATAGCCCAATAGAAACCAATGTTACTGACTCTTCGGCGGTACCGACCAGACGTGCGAACGATATCGTTTACGCTAAACCGAGGGGTCAAAATGCCCGATGAGCGACCCTGCGATAGACTCTGAGCAATAAAAGGCAACCAGGCCACTGGAACATCTGCGAAGTACAGGCGAACAGGACGTGCAACCAGCACGTTTCCCCCGACGATCTTGATCTCATCAGTCTCAAAATGGTAGTGCGGCTCCTCCAAATCGCACGATGTGAAGCGAGCATGTGACATAAAGGAGGAATCCGCTGCCGCGAACGGCATGTCTCCGGTGACTAACCAGTTCGCTCCACCTTCACTGTATGATGTTTCGGCGCCGAATGCGGAACCGCGTTCCTCGCTTATGTCGAAAATGAGGGACGCAGACTCGATCGGGTCACCTGTGTCCGGGGTAAAGGTGGATTGCCCTACAGTCTGGAGCCGTCCTGTCTCTTCGTTATAGAGGATTGATGTATCTGCTTCGACGCCCATACCTTCGCTACTCACCCGGGCCCTCCCACCATCCGGAGCAATGAGTGTTAGGATACGTTTGGCTGCCTCAAAAGTGGCGGCACCACCATCGTACTCCGTCAGGGTGAAACCAGGCATGGCTATTAGCTCAGCCACAACCGAATCCGTGTTTACTCCCCCACCGAAACCCCGACCAGCTTCAATTTCGGCAACCCTCATGGAATCTTGTACAAACAAGATACTGTCGAAGCCAGGTGCTCGAGCGAGTCGCTCAAGCCGTTGGATTACACGAAGGCGTGTTGAGTCTACCTGTACCTGAGCACTTGCAGTGCCGAAGGTACTCAAGGCAGTGAACCCTATAATCCAGAGTGTCTGGTTCACCAACCGCATGGGTGTCACTGCGTTTCTACAGATCCAGGGGGTGGAGTGGAATCTGTTTCGAAATCCTGCTCCCTCTGTGCTTTCCTCCGGTAAATGCCTACAGACAGGAAGATGCTGACCTCATAGAGAAAGATTAGAGGGACCATCATCATGAATGTCAGTACAACTACATCCCCTGGAGTAATAAAGCTCGCCAGAACGGTTATCAGAACGATTGCATGTCTTCGTTTCTTGCGAAGGAAGGCAGGAGTGACAATCCCCATCCAGCTCAAAATCATAATTACAATTGGCAACTCGAAGACGAAGCCGAATGCCATGAGCATCTTCACAATGAATCCAAGTGTAGCATTGATCTCAAGATTTGCCTGAAGTGACTCGGCCTGGAATTTTTGGAAGAACTCAAGGGTCACAGGTAAGGCCGCGAAATATGCTAGGGCGACACCTGCTGCAAAGAGAACGAGACCTCCGTATAGCGGAGGTATGATTATCCGTCGCTCCTGAGGCTTGAGAGCAGGAGAGAGGAACGCCCAAACATGGTAAGCTAGGAATGGGAAGGCCATGAGCAATCCCGCATAAATAGCTAGCCTGAGTGTAACGAAGAATGCGTCAGATGGTGACAGATAGATCAGCTTTAGGTTCGGATTGTCGTATGCCCGGCGCACAGGATCCACCAAAAGCTCGAGCACATTGAAGTAGTAGACCAAGCCAAAACCAACTACAGCACCGATCATGACCGTGAGAATGCACCAAAGGATCCTCCACCTTAGTTCCTCAAGGTGGTCGAGAAACGGCATCTCTCCTCTTGATTTGCGTCTACGAGCCATCTAATAAAAAACCACCTGAAGAGGTTTCTGTTCGGTCAACTGCTGACTAGAACGGAAATTCGACTTGGCTGCGCCGAAGCTCTTCACGCTCCTGCGCGGCAGTAATCTCGTCGACGAACTCTTGGAACTCTCCCGCGTCTTGGAAGTTCCGATATACAGAAGCAAATCGCACGTATGCAACTCGGTCTATAGGGCTTAAACGCTCCATTACTAATGTTCCAAGTTGTACACTCAAAACCTCAACACCAACCTGAGCTGACAGTATGTCTTCAATATCATTAACGAGCGCGTCCATCTGTGAAGCTGAGATCGGGCGTTTCGCACATGCCACCTTTACGCTACGAAGAAGCTTCGCTCTATTGAAGTCCTCTACTGCTCCAGAACGCTTGAGTACCTGGATAGGACGTTCTTCGATGTACTCATAGGTCGTGAAACGCGCTCCGCAAACAGTACATTCTCGCCTCCGCCTGACAGCCCTACCGCCCCGGCTGGCCCTTGTATCAACAACGTGATTCTCGGTAGCGTCACACGCTGGACAACGCATACCTCAGATTTCCGTTCGAGATCTAACCATGACAGGGGCGGCAAGGGTGTGTCGCCTAGTCAAGAACCGATCTCTTCGAGCTTGTCAGCTGCGATCTCTGCTATGACCGACCCTGGATAGGTGTTGGTGATCCTCTGGAGCGTATCGATCGCAGATTCGATTTCCTCCATCTCAATCTGAATCAGCGCGATCCGGTATAAAGCATCCGGTACCTTGACAGCTGTTGGGAAACGGGATTGAATTTCTCTGAATGCTTCCAGGGCAGCATCAAAGTCTTCCTGCTGATAAAGAATATCAGCGAGAGAGAAGTGAGCTTCAGGCGTAAGTGTGTGATTAGGATAGCTTTCCACAAATTGCTGGAATGCCATCCGGGCTGTATTAAGCGAACCTCGGCCAAACTGCTCCGCAGCTGTCCGGTAGAGTTGGCCCGCATCTCCTACAGCTCCCCCAAGCATCCCCGTAGAATCAAGAACAGAAGGAGGAGCTGCGACTGACCCACTCCTCAGATTTGTGACCTGTCCTCGGATACCCATTATGGTACGCTGATTCTCGCCAGCCAGCACCTCCAGGGTCGCCAAACCTTCTCCGATTTCTCTCAACTGCTGCGAGATCTCCCCCTGGAAATCAAATAGCTGGATAGATTGGTTGCGTAAGGTGTCCCGGGTTGAGTTTGCCTCAGTCTGCAGTTGGGTGATGAGTGCAGCTTGCCGCTCCGCAAGAACGCGTAGCTCAGCTTGCAATTCAACTTGAAGATCTCGGATATCGTTCTTAGTAGCGCAACCTCCGAGCACTCCGATAATAGCAATCACGACAGGGACGCGAAGGACTAACCAAGACAGCGTCAACCCTCTCATTGTATTACGAACCCCTTCCCCGGCTTGCCCGGGGGAGGGGTTCCGCAAAGGTCACGCTGTTAGTTCCCTGGGTTGATAGCGTTCGCACCAGCGGTGATCACAAACTGGCCACGACGGTTCCGAGACCAAGCGGATTCATCTGAGCCCGATTCGAGCGGACGCTCCTCACCAAAGGAGATGACCGTGAATCGACTCTCTGAGAGTCCAAAGCCAGTCAGGAAATCTCGCATAGCCACTGCTCGCTGATTCCCTAGCGCTAAATTGTACTCGGTTGAGCCGCGCTCGTCGGCATGTCCCTCGATACGCAGCTGTACCTGCGGACTAGCGCGGAGAATATCGACCTTCGCGCGCAGTGCCGAAGCCGCATCATCACGAATTTCGGACATGTCATAATCGAAGAAAACCATCTGAACGAGTGTCCGCTCAGCAGCCTGTCTCGCTCGCTCGCGTGCTGCTTCCTCCGCACGACGAGCTGCCTCTTCCGCAGCAAGGCTGCGAGCTTCCTCTTCAGCTGCTTGGACTGAGTCTTGATAGGCTCGAAGTGAATCCATGTCCGGCCCCGGTGGTGCTGGCGGCGGCGGCGGTGGGTCACCCCCACAGGATCCAACGACAAGTGTGGCGGCCGTTACGGCAATACAGAAACGACGTACGATCATCCCTACTCCCGGGTTGAACGAACTATTTTACGCTTATCTAGGCGTATTAACACAGGCCTAGCACAATAACGAAGCTAACGTGCTTCGTCATCATGAAAAGACCCCCCACTATCTAGGCAAGAACATGAGCGAGCGCAACGCTTTAAGTATGAAGCGTGAGTTCGTTCGATCCTCACTGTAGAATGCATCTCATAGTTGGACGATTAACGCTCTGTACTCAACGCTGGTGACCAGTCAGGCAAGCCGACCCGTCGGCCGGCTAGAAGCGGCCTCAGTCTTCCGGTTGCAACGTCGACCACAAGAAGGCCAAACCCCCACCTACGCTCTCCGACAAAAACAAGATGTCTCCCGTCTGGTGCCCAGCTGGGGTCTTCGTTGTTCCCTTCCCAAGTGAGTTGGTTGAGTCGCCGTCCGTCATTCGACACGCTTGCCACAAGTATGTGGTAGGTACCCCGACGAATCGAACCATGAAAAGCCACCATATCACTTACAGGCGACCAATCCGGCGCAGTGAAGTAACCCCTGCCCCCGTACTCGTAGGGTGAAAGCGTTTCAGCATCGCCACCCTGTGACGGCATCAGCATAACCTGGGGAACAGCATCTCCGAACCGGTTGGTGTTAAACGCCATCCATTGTCCGTCCGGAGAATACGTCGGCGACAGATCATACCAGCGCCCACCAGACAGCAATACCAGACAGCAGTTCCTCTCGACGTTATACGTGAAAATACCACTTCGAGCATTGCCCGTGACTGAAAATGCCAGAGTAGTGCCGTCAGGGTGATAAGTAGGTGTTATATAGTCTCCCCCGCCTCTGACTTCCGGAAGCATATTCTCTTCTCTCGTGCGAAGGTCGAGCTCATAGATGCGTGGCAGTCCCGACTTATAAGACGTAAACGCAACCTTATTTCCATCAGGAGACCAGGTTGGAGAAAGTGTTAAGTCACGATAATTAGTGATCCGATCTAGATTTTCTCCATCTGAATCAATGGCGTAGATATCCTTATTTCCTTGATTATCCGTCATCGTGAAAGCGATCCTGCTCGCGGCCATGCCAGGGTCACCAGTAGCCCACCTAACTAGTTCATCCGATGCGCGATGCACTGCCATGCGAAAATCAGCATCCGTTTCATCAGGGATCCGGAAACGGCCTCGTTCTATGCTCTGGCCATAGACAACGTCATGGAGTTCAAGAATGAGAATATATCCCTCCGCTGCCCCTTCGACCTGGCCAGTAATTAACCAGACAGCCCCGAGCCGATCCCAGAGTGTGTAGTCCACAACGTCACCGACGAGCCCGGCAGGGATGGAATCCATTACTTCGAAGCGGTCAGAATTACGCAGGTCCCGACCGACAATCACCTCAACATTGTCTACTAGATCAGCTCCCCCAAAACGACCAGTGAATGGTTGGATCGCAAGAGCAGGCTGGGGTTGATTTTCGTAGACGAGCCCTAAACTCACACCCGGAAGCGAGTCGCGTTCCTGTGCAAGCCCCGAGGACGCTAAGAGGCCCATTGAAACGCATAAGGTGACAGTCAATCGGAAGCCAAACGATTGAACCACTCCCAACGGCAAGTTCATCAACGATCCAACACTCCACCCGAGTGGGAAATCACTGGAGAGATCAGTTCTTGGGCCTCGCCCGGTGGCCTAAAATCAAATTGTATAGGAAGGCGATCGTAGGGCAGTTCGTCTGGCAACTGCCCAAACCGACCCTGTCCCGCGCACTCGACAGCTCCAATCGCTTCAAAGTCGAAGGCCGTGCTACCCGAGCGACTCATGAATCTCATGTCGGTCACAGTACCTTCCCGCTCGATCGTGAAGAAGACGGTAGCTTCCCAGTTCCCACCACCCCTCCACCGAAAACAGTTAAAGATCTGCCGAATGATATTGTTATAATAGGCCGGATAGTCACGGCGAACTCCCTCAAGGCGCACATTGATGTCCTCTCCAGACTCCTCGATTTCCTCAGGAGGTGGGTCCGGTGCCGATGGTGGAGTCTCTTCTTCTTCAACTTCAGTTAGTTCTTCAGTCGGCCTATTCTCTTCAGGTGATGGCTCAGGTTTGGGGTCATCCGGCTCTTCGATCGGAACAACTTCCTGCTCGGGTTCTTCCTCTAGTGGTGGATCAGGCTCGGGCGGCTCGACCACAAATTCTTCCATCGCAGGTTGGATCTCAGCTTGGACGGCAGGCGGTGGACTAACCAGTTCGATCTCGTAGGTCACAAATTCCATGGGCGAGGGGTCAGCGAGTGAGGTAAACAATGCAAGCGTGAACAGACCCCCATGGAGACCAACGGACATTGTCATGCTCCGCTTGTCGAAGGGCGCTGGTTCAAGCATGGACCTTTTCTAGTTCCCGGGCCGGTAGGGCTCAGCAACAACCGACCAATTGACACCACTGTTGACGGAGGCAGCCATAACCCTAAGCACAGGGCCATACGGTGCGAGAGAGTCACCGCGGATATAGATGCGCTGAACGTTCCCGGTAGCCATAAGCTGAGGTAATCCCGCTTCAAGCTCCTCAAGTGTCACTTCAGTCTCCTCCATGAAGATGGTTCCATCCCGCAGGACCGTGACAAAGAACGGCTGATCTTCTGACGTTAGTGGTGGTACGTCTGCCCTCGGGATTGCTACTTCGATCCCGCCCTGTAGGATCGGCGCCGTGATGATGAAAATCACTAGAAGCGTGAACGCAACATCAACCAGACTCGTAACGCTGATCTCCGCATTCACCGGCAGATCATCACGGTTGGCACGACGCCGACGCCGACTTCCTATCAAACTCACGGACTCATATTCTCCGATGCCTCAACCAACAACTCTGCCGTGATTCTAATCATGAGACGAGGCCCTCTCGGGCAAGGGTGCCGATGAACTCGCTCGAAAAGCCTTCGAGTTCTCCGCTCACCAGATTTAGCTCCCCAACGAAGTGGTTGTAGGCGATCACTGCTGGAATCGCTACAGCAAGTCCCGCAACCGTTGTCACGAGTGCCTCAGCCACACCCGGAGCCACAGCCATGATATTACTAGAGCCTGCCGAAGTAATACCAAGAAACGCGTTCATTATACCAATGACTGTACCCATCAACCCCAGCAGCGGGGATACCGAACCGATGATCGCTAGAGTCCCAAGACCGTGAGCCAGCTCATCCCTCTCTTCAGCCTCTTCCTTCTCAAGTACCAGCCGGAGCGCTTCCAGCTGTGTAAGTGAAAGGCCTTGCGTCGGTGTCCCCCCCTCCCGGAGAGCACCTGGCCGGAGTTCACTAAAAAAGTTGACTCCCTGTCGGAAAACTCGTCCATAAGGCGACTCGGGCAACGCTAGTATCGCCTTATATGCGTCCTCCAAGCGCTGGGCTTGCTCCATGTGTTCCAGGAATTGATCTCCCTGCTTCCGGACCTCCCGGAACTGCTTCCATTTATAGAAGATCAACCACCACGTGTAGATTGATCCTGAGCAAAGCACGAGTAGCACAATCTTTGTAGGTAGCGTTCCTCCAAATACCATATCGAGAATACTCTGCGGAGGACGTGCCTGAAGTAACAGTGCCGATAGCGTCATTCGGTGGCTCCCGCCATCTCTCTTCCTATGAATGTGTACGTTTCTTGCAAGCCCTGTTCCAAAGTAGACCCTGGCGTCCAACCAAGCGCTCTAAGCTTATCCGAGTTTAGTGCACTGTGCCGGAGTTCCCCGGGGCGTGCAGACTTGTGCTCACGACCCAGATCAGTGCCGGCAATTAACTCCAGAACATCCGCAAGCCTATTTACGCTCGTTCCGATCCCTGTGCCTACGTTGAAAGCGTGATCATCCAACTGTCCCCCAGAGTCCAGATTGATCTCTGAGGCCAGCATATTCGCTGAGATAACGTCGCCGACATACACATAATCCCGTGTCTGTTCACCATCTCCGAAAATTATAAGCGGCTCTTCAGCCAAGAGTCTCCGCGAGAATATCGCTACCACACCGGCCTCACCATGGGGATCTTGCCGAGGTCCGTAGACATTAGAATACCGAAGAGCAACGTATTCCAGTCCGTGTACTTGCCGATAGTAATTCAAGTAAAGCTCCCCTGTGAACTTCGATACACCATAGGGAGAAAGGGGATTCTTGGGTGCAGTTTCCAACGTGGGAATTGTAGACGGCTCCCCATAAACAACGCCACCGCTACTTACAGATACGAAGCGCCTGGTCCCGACGTTGATCGCTGCCTCCGTGAGATTCAGGAGGCCTTGCAAATTAATGCTCGCGTCTATTGTCGGATCGGCTACAGAAGCGCGCACATCAATCTGCGCAGCGTGATGGTTTACAATATCAAAGCGAACCTTACGAAATAGGTTTCGGACATCGTCGTCTCTGATATCCAACTCTATGAACTCTGCGCCCTCTGGAATATTGGTTCGCCGTCCCGAGGAGAGGTTGTCTAGCACCCATACATCATCGCCTGAGTCTAGATAGGCATCGGCGACGTGGCTACCAATAAAACCAGCACCGCCGGTTACTAGTACTCGTCTCGGTAAGTAGCTCATTAACTCAAAGTTAAGTTTAGGAGGGATGTGTTAAGAGTCGCCATCGATAAAGTCGGTGGCGACTCGTTGATCGCGGGTTGGATGCGAGGGGGGGGCGAGACTCTCCTCGACTCGACACTCAGCAAATTTCTTGAGTGAGATATAGGAAGGAGACGCTAGGTAATAGCGCCATCAACAAAAGGGTAACAGCCGTCACAATTGATAGAATAATTCGGGCTCCTTCCCTGCTCCGGCGAGCATGATTCCCGCGATGACGCTCATGCGAAGATACCGGATATCTGTCGACAAGGTCAACGAATTTTTCCTATTAGACCTTAGGTGTCCAAAGAATTCTTAGAGCTCAATTCTCATCACACGAGCGTCTTCTTTTGGAAAGTCGTAGTAGTTCTCACAGCGACCCGTCTCCTCAAAGCCAAACCCAAGATATAGGTCTGCTGCACGCTCATTTGACTCTCTGACTTCGAGATAGATCGAATTGACTCCCCGGTTCCTCGCGACTTCAAGCAGGTGGTTAAGAAGCCCCACTGCCAAGCCCTGACCGAGGAACTCAGGGGCAACCGCCATATTTGCTAGTTCGCCTTGATCAAGAAGGCACCACAAAACCCCATACGCAATCACGCCAACACAGGAGTGTTCGATAACCCAGAGTTCAGCACCATCTCGACCGACAAGCCCTAGAAATGTTTCGGCCTTCCAGGGGCTTGTGAAAGCCTGGAGTTCAATCGCCACAACACTATCTATATCATCCGTGTGCATGGGCCTGATCACTACGTCAACTCCAAGCTTTGAGTCATTCATGGTTAGATCACATCCAGACCAGGTTGCCAGTTCCGGATATACCTGGGCTCCCACCCACGCATAGCGTCAACCGATGGTGTCTTAGGATAGAGTTTGATATAGCGGAGCAACCCGTTTGCTCCGGGACAAGTCACAGGCAAAGGTTGCACCTCAAAACCCGCCCCCTCAATAACTAGCCTGTGGTGGCAAGAGGCTTCCCCGAAGAAGACTGCGCCAGTCGGAATTTCGCTAGCCAGAACCTCTCGCAATGTTCCAGCGTGAGGGAATACTAAAGTCTCTATACCCATCTTTCCCACACCGTAACAGGCACCGTAAACACGTTGTTTCCGGGCATCGAAGAGCACGTACCTTATGCCGTGCCCTCCGACAGATAACGCTGTCGCAGCCAAGCTTGAAATTGGCCAAAGAGGTAGCCCAAGAGCGTGCACCATACCCTTTGCAGTAGCTGCAGCAACTCGGACACCTGTGAAGGATCCGGGCCCTTCACCAACTACGATGCCGTCAAGTTCAGATTTATCAATACCGGCCTCTAAAAGGACTGAGTTCACAGCAGGAATAAGGGAGGAAGCATGCTTCCTCTGCTCTTCAAGCTCTGCATGAGCAAGCACTACCCCGTCTCGACCTACAGCTACTGACCCAACTGCACTGGACGTATCAAACGCGAGGAATACACCGTTCGAAGTAACCAGATCACTCATGTCCCAACTTCGCTCAGCGCTCTGAAGACGAGATCGGGAAAGCAACGAGTTCATTCGGTGAGCCTACCTTCTGAACCCTGACATCCCTCAATTCAATGCTTTCAGGAATGACTGCTAAGTGGATCAGCCAGTGATCCGGAGGCATGAGTCCAAAGGCCTGTCCTGGCCATTCCACAATTATGATCTCGTTCTCTGCACCTAATTCATCCCATCCGAGTTCCCAAAGATCATCAGGTGATTCGAGCCGATATAGGTCAAGATGGACGACCTCACGACCTTCGTCGGCCTCATAGCGAAATATGAGGTTGAAGGACGGGGAGGGCATAGTAACCTCGACTCCTGCTCCTTCCCCGATCGCTCTGGCGAGAACAGATTTTCCTGCTCCAAGTGAGCCCACGAGCCCAAGAACTATAGGTGTCTTCGAAGTCGAACCGATGCAGTGGCCCCATTCCTTCAGGCCTACCTCATCAAGCCTCAATCCTTCTCCCCCCTCACTCTGGCGAGAACCTACAGAGCCTTGAGCCAACCAGCAGTTAGCTGAAGACCCTCGTTAATCGATACCAAGACCTTGTATCCCAGCCCGTCTGAGATCTTGCTAAGGTCTGCAAGTGAGTCGCGGACATCACCCTGGCGTGGAGGAGCATACTCGGCTTCAATCTTCACTCCGAGTTGAGCTTGAATGATAGCCCAGAGATCCGTCACGCTGATCCGTTCTCCACACCCCACGTTGAAGACCTCTCCACTCACACCCTCTGTAGAAGTGAAGCACGCCAATAGATTAGCTGCAACAACATTCTCGACATAAGTGAAGTCACGTGTCTGACCGCCATCCCCATTGATCGTGGGCGCTCGCCCTTGCAGAGCCGCCGAAATGAAGATTGGGATTACCGCGGAATAAAAAGAGGCCGGGTCTTGCCTCGGGCCGAAGACATTGAAGTAGCGGAGAACAACCGTTTCTAAGCCGAACAAAGCTGGGAATACCTGTGCGTACTGCTCCCCAGCTAACTTCGCTGCAGCATAGGGAGATCGCGGGTTTGTGGCCATGTTTTCATGCTTCGGTAAAGTGGGAGTGTCACCATATGCCGAAGACGAACCAGCATATACGAAACGCTGCACTCCAGCTTCGTGAGCAGCCACCAGCATATTGAGAGTGCCACTGGCGCACGTTTGGTGTGTTGCTCTCGGATCCTTTACCGACCGAGCAACCGAGGGCAATGCTGCCTGGTGAAGCACGTAGTCCACGCCTTCGCAGGCGACCCGGCATGCCTCATGGTCAGTTACGGAGGCCTCATAAAGCTCTACTTTTTCGAGAAATTCACCGAGGTTCGACTGGTGACCGGTCGAGAAATCATCAATAACTCGTACTTGCCCCCCCTCGGTTACTAATCGCGCAACAAGATGTGAACCGATGAAGCCCGCACCTCCAGTGACCAGAAAATTTCGTCCTGAGATCTCTTGAGTTGATATATTCATAGTATGGAAAGCCAATATTTAAGTCCCATAGTTTAGTGCTCGATACTCAATCCGCGTATAGACCCTCGCGCAGAATGATCTCTGCTATCTTGGTTGGGACAAGGGCACTCAGGTCCTTCCCATTATGCACTGCCAACCGAACGTCTGTGGACGAGATGTCAACTTGGACGACAGACACGAAGTGTACCTTTCCTAGGTCTTCTGCTTCAGGAACATAGTCTTGGCCACGTTGGCCACCTCGATCCATGACTACAAGCTCAGTCAACTCGAGAAGCTCTTTGGGATTCCGCCAAGTGCCGAAGCCTCGAAATTGGTCCGTTCCGATAATTAAGAATAGAATCGTTCCTGGATAATTTTTCCTAAGGGCTCGCACAGTGTCCAAAGTGTAGGAGACACCCCCACGCTCAACCTCGATATTACTCACCTCAAACCTCGAATCAGCCTTTACTGCAGCACGGGTCATTTCAAGCCGGAGTACTAGAGGTGCCGTACTCGCCAAAGACTTATGTGGAGGCTGGCCCGCAGGAATCCAGAGCACCTGGTCAAGGTCAAGGGCATCCGCTACATCTGCCGCAACCGCAATATGGCCGCGGTGGGGTGGATCGAAGGTGCCTCCGAAAAGACCTATGCGGAGAGGTAGCGCGGTCGACGCGTCAGGATTCTGACCCATGGGTCCCAAGTTCTATGGCCGCCTCAGATTCGGGATACTCCCTTAAAAGCCGTTCTTTCGCTTCCTCTGCAAGGTCATCATACCCGATCGCGAGGTTTGATTGGTAGAGCCCTATGAGTGCCCAAGGCGCAAACTCCGTATCAGAGTAGAAACTGATAACGAACTCGTAATACAAGATCGCGGAATCATAGAGCTTGCGATTGAGGTAGAAATCTGCTGTCCGTAGCTCCTTTTCGGCCAGCTTCATCCTCATCTGATTCGCAATCTCAGCAGCGTCAACTGATTGGGTCGTACCTGCGTAGTCGATTACCACATTCCGACAGATCGTGATTGCTTCGTTGGTGTATGTTTGGTCTCGCTGCAAATCAGGTGAGAGAGCAGAAAGGGCCCGGCAAACACCAAGAGCTGCGATTGGAGCGTCCTCATGACTAGCGTGACGGTCCAGAAAACGATTGTACTCGGATTGAGCACTCAGGTAGTCGGCCTTCTCGTAATATGCATGCCCCAGGAGCAATCGAGCACCCAGTGCGCCTTCCCAGTTACCATAAGACAGAAGGATCCGATCAAGTGCCTGGATTGCATTATCGTATTCTCCTGTTTCGTACTCTTCAGAAGCCACCTGATATATCGACAATGGATCCATCCCTTGATAGAGATTGGCTCCACCACCACAGGCCAATGAAGCCAGGGCAAATCCAAGTAATAAGAAGCGTAACATCATCGGTAGAAGCTCTGGACTAGACACGACGAGTGCATACACTGGGTCGGGCAGCTGGTTTCCCAAGGCAGCGGAATACTCTCATTTATCTGCATCGCTCTTCGGGGAAGCCTTCTAGCCCACGACCAAATCGAATTTCGTCATAGCGTAGCAAAGCGCGATCTAAGAGGGGGCCTGACTGATCCACGTAACGGACCTGCTCGTAAGCTTCCATCGCTTCCTCACACGCACCCATCTGACCCAAAATCTCTCCCTTCTCGAACCAAGCCTGCGCTTGGATATTTCTCGGTTCACCCACTTCCACAGTACGATCGACAAGCTCGAGTGCCCGCTCTAGCTGTTGGTCGCCTACCACAGAACTGTTTCTCAGATTACGTGCAAGGTTAAACGCGCAGGTGCCAATATACCAATCAACTTCGCCTCGCTCCCAGGGACGCACCATCTCGCGAAATCTTTCAAAGCCAATCAGTGCATGGTCACAGTCGCCAATCTCTTCATACGCCTGAGCTATCTCGAAGACTATCTCTGGCACAGAGTCAGTTGCATCAGCCATCGCACTCTGGTAAAAAGGAATAGCACGACCGTACTCTCCGTTCTTGAAGTAGTGCTGCGCCAATGAAAGTGACATATCACCGACCCCCAGGCCTGGGCGGAGCCGGAGTGCGATCTCCACCGCAGTGGCCATAGCGAAACGGTCGTTATTCCCCTTCGCATCCAACGCCAGTCTCATTAGATCCGAAACTGCTTGATCCGCAAAGCTATCTTCCTTGGAAGATGCCTCCAGGTAATATGCCCCAGCATCGTCTACCCGTCCCAGCATCGCGTAGGTATGTGCAACCCTGCCCATTATCAACGGATCGGCTGTGCCCTGACGCACTGCGAGCCGGTACTCGGCCAGTGCCTCCTCGTAATCTCCTTGGGCAAAAGCCACATCTCCTCGGTGAATAGCGCTTTCCTCTGTCGCCCGAGATGAACATGCACCCATAACAACGCAAATGATGACTAGGCTACTAAGCAAGCGATAGTTCATTGACTCACCATGTGTTCGCAACGCAATCCTTTGGTGGCGCTGGTTGAGAACTGTGCTCTCGAAATATAGCGGCAAAAACCATACCTATCTTCCCTCATTTCTCTCCCGAACACACTAAGTGGAGCCCAACTCAGCTAGGGACCCATCTGAAGTTGACCTGAGCTAAGTAGTTCGAACGCTTCACATCAGTAAAGTTAAATCTCGTCACGTGTTCATATCCAAGTCGTAAGGAAGTCTGAAGGCCAGAGGTCTCATGATTACGGGTCCAGTTAGTAACGATGCGGAGGCGGATCTCGTCGGGATTGTCCGACACACGAACCCACTGAAAGGGAGTTCCTTTATTCTCCCAGTCATCTCCGCTGTACGTTTCCCTAAACAGTTCGAACTGAAAGACATTCCTAGTGCTGGTCCATGCTATGCCAGACTGCCAAGAACTTGCGAGTGGACCCAAGGGATCTCCGAGAACGCGGTCATCGAGAGTTAATCCGCTCCTAAACTGGTGATGTGTATGAGGACGAAGACCGGCGTGACGACCTTCAATCCAAAGATCGATACGACCCTCCGAACCAAGGCCGGACCATTTTAGTCCTGAAACCCATATCGCCTCGTCCCACCACGTCTCGGCGAGTCTATCGCTAAGTTGATAATCCGGGTCTGTCGAAAGAGCACTGACAAATAACTCAATGCCAGACCTAGGAAAGGTTAAGACGATATCAGCTGATAGGATCTTGTCGGAGATCTCTGCCCCCGCGGGCATAACTAAGAAAATATCCCTTAGCCGGTCACCCCAAGATGCATTGGGGGCTCCATCTCCTCCCTGATGATTGAGCAGGCTTAACCCAAGTTCCAGATTTTGGGTAGGTCGCGCGCCTAGTTCAAATCCGACAAGCTTGCTGTGGGGAATGAACCGTTCACCCCCCGAGTCAGCAACCCAAGCTGCACCCGAAACAGGGCCTAAGAATCTGAACAGCCAAGGAAGACGCCACGGAGACTCTCTTGACAGGCGTACCATGTCCAGTCCTCGTGAGTTATTAGATAACATCGACCCTCCATCTCTGCCTCGGCCTCTAAGCAGGTGATGTCGACCGATTTCAAGAGCAAAGCCATGGAATACACCCCTTAAATACCCATCAAGTAGAGTTACATCACTGACTTCGCTGACTCCGCGAGGTCGGGCAATCCATGCCCGAGGCTTCAATTGAGCACTCAAGTAGGGAGTCAACTGAATATCTAATGTTGGCTCTAATCCCAGTGTAACCCCATCCGAGAGATCCCGTCCGAAGTTTCTTTGGAGCAAAGGATTCAACACGCCGTCGATAAAACTCTTATCGCTGTAGGCCGTTCGCATAGAACGCTCAGGACTCGAAGCAACCGTGAAATCTAGCCGCATCTCCCTGAGTACTGCAGCAGGATTGGCCTCGGCCTCGCCGCAAAGTGAGATCCCATTACCGCACGGGAACTCGATTTCGTCAGCGAACTCCCGCTCAAGCATTACCAGAGCCTCCTTAAAGCGTTTCCCCGTTTGAGGAGATAGATCCAGCTTACTTCGGGCCTGTTTGATAAACTCGGAGAACGCCAGGCGAGAATAGGGTCTCTGTATAAGCGAAGGCACTTCGACTAGTCCAACTGCAACTAGCGCATCCAGATAGTCATAACTCAAATCCATTACGGGCACATAGGGAGATGCCTGCCCGGAAGCGCCCTTAGCTATAGTCAATCCGGCGCAGCATACCACTACGCTCAATAGTGGCAGTAGTCTCCGCCCAACAGGCTGGCTAAGAAATGGCACTGCTCTACAGAATTTCGATCTACTGAAACCGATCACAAGATTTAGTTAATGCTCTCGAACCAATTGAGGAACATCCTGACTCCATCACGAAAATCCCACCTAGGATCATAGCCTAGGAGTTCCTGGGCCTTAGTTATATCTGCAAACGTTTGACGGACGTCCCCAGGTTGCAGAGGTAAGCGGTCTATCTTTGGATGGGCTCCCATTTCCTCAGAGAGGGTTTCAATCATCTCAATGAGAGCAACAGTCGTATTCTCTCCGAGGTTGATGATTTCAAATCGGGGGTCGGACGAACTTTCTAGTAGCCTCCTCGTACCTTCTATACCCTGAAGAATATCCTCAATATATGTATAGTCTCGTGCTGTCGTGCCATCACCAAACATAGGGAGTGGCTGACCGTCTCGAAGGAGTCGGGCGAACTTGTGAATCGCCAGATCTGGTCTCTGGCGGGGTCCATACACGGTGAAGAAACGGAGTGCGATAATCGACATCCCGTAAAGATGAAAGTGTGTATGGCAGGCGAGTTCTGTGGCGCGCTTGGTAGCAGCGTAAGGAGAGATGGGTGCACCTACGAAGTGGCTTTCGCAAAATGGGACTCTCGATGAGTTGCCATATACCGATGAAGACGATGCAACTATAAAGTGCTTGATGGACTGTGTCCTCGCCCACTCAAGAAGAGACCATGTACCCTCGATATTAACACTCGCGTACAGATCTGGACGCTCTATAGAAGGGCGAACCCCGGCCCTTGCAGCAAGGTGAATGACCTGCTGAATATCAGCACGGAGACCGTCAAGCCTGGATCGGTCACGGATATCAGCCTCTACTAGTTCAAAACGGTCCATCGCCTTAGCCTTCAACAGGTTGGCATCCTTGACGGTACGTGGATAGAAATCGTCGAAAGAATCCAAACCGACAACATGATGACCTTGTGCTAGAAGGAGGTCTACGACATGTGACCCGAGGAATCCTGCCGCTCCAGTCACGAGGATCACCATGTGCTATTGCCGTCTCTGCTGACTTGGGACTGGCTCAATGGTTTGATCATGACTCTGAAGGAGACTCAACCCGTCCGTACCGGTCCTCAAGCCTTACAACATCATCAAGATGAGGGGTAGATACCTCCAGAATATCACAATCAACAGTAGCAACCATCCTATGGATTGTTTCGGCACGAATTCGGAAACACTGTCCGGCTATCATTTCGTGGTCAGTAAGCTCAGCCAAAGAGGGACCAGCCTGTAGTAGTAATCTGCCTGTTAACAAGAATAAGGTTTCGTCTTTTGCTTCATGGTACTGGAGGGAGAGAGCTTCACCAGCTGCTACGTGTAAGATTTTGCCAATATAGCTCTGTGTATCTGCCCAAATCAGTTCATAGCCCCAGGGCTTCTCAACTCGGCGAGGTTCTTCTAACACGTGCGTCACCCTCTCTAATTAATGTGGCCAGATAGTTCGGGGTCTTGCATCATATAATTCTAATTGTTCCTTGAAAAAAGGAATCGTCCTGCGAATCCCTTCACGAAGACCAATTTCAGGCTGCCATCCAAGAATTTCACTTGCGATCGTGATATCTGGTTGACGCACCTTCGGGTCATCTTCCGGTAAGGGAAGAGTCTTGATGCCCGAAGAGCTTTCCGTTTCTTCAAGAATCATCTGGGCCAATTCACTGATCGTAAATTCGTCAGGGTTACCAATATTTGTTGGGTTAGTTCGGTCAGCATGGAAGAGTCGATAGATACCCTCGACCTCATCGTCAACATAGCAGAATGATCGTGTCTGACTCCCATCTCCATATATAGTCAGTGGATCACCTCGCACTGCCTGAACAATGAAATTGGACATAACACGACCATCTCCTGGCCGCATCCTCGGCCCGTACGTATTGAAGATCCGAACAATGCGAGTATCGACTCCGTGCGACCTGTGATACGCCATGGTCATGGCCTCAGAAAAACGTTTTGCTTCATCATAGACACCACGGACTCCAATCGGGTTCACATGACCCCAATAACCCTCAGGTTGTGGATGAACCTGAGGGTCTCCGTATACCTCTGATGTGGACGCAAGTAAGAACCGGGCATCTTTAGCAAGTGCAATTCCAAGTGAATTGTGCGTACCCAGACTCCCCACCTTTAGCGTCTGAATCGGTAAATCGAGATAGTCCACCGGGCTAGCCGGAGATGCGAAATGCAGCACTCCATCAAGATCTTCTTCTAGAACAATTGGCTTAGAGATATCGTGTTCGATAAGGTTAAAGCTCCCATATCCCGATAGAATATCCACATTCCATCTGGAACCAGTTATGAAATTATCAAGGCCGATAACTTCATGGCCTTCTCTTAGGAATCGCTCAGACATATGCGAGCCTAAAAAACCCGCAGCGCCAGTAATGAGAACCCTCAAGATTTTAGCCAGCCGTGGGAGTTACCGGAGACCGGCCAATGCTGACATACTCAAATCCATGCTCCGCCATTTGGTCATGCTGATAGAGGTTTCGGCCATCAAGTACCAAGGGCCGCTTCATCGCATCTCGCATACGCTCGAAATCCGGGTGCCGATAGGGGTGCCACTCAGTATGTATCACTAGAGCATCTGCTCCTTTGAGCGCATCATAATTGAGATCTGCATATTCGATCCGATTCTCAAAAATCTTAATTGCCTCAGCCACAGCAACAGGATCATGAGCAACCACACGCGCTCCACGCTGGAGAAGCCCTTCAATTGTCACAATACTAGGCGCCTCGCGCATATCATCTGTGTTGGGCTTAAAAGCTAGGCCCCACACTGCAACAGTTTTACCAGTCAGATCATCTCCCAGACGTTCGATAAGCCGATCCAATAGAACCCGCTTTTGCGTGTCATTGAGTTCTTCGACAGCATTCAGGATTCTAGGGTCCGCACCCAGTTCAGCCATCGTCTTAGCCAAAGCTTTCACATCTTTCGGAAAACAGGAGCCACCATAACCGATACCAGGGAACAGGAAGCTCGTCCCAATCCGGGAATCCGACCCAACACCCCTCCGCACCGAGTCTACATCGGCTCCCGTCTTCTCACAAAGGTGCGCTATAGAGTTCATAAAGCTGATGCGGGTCGCCAGCATTGAGTTTGCAGCGTATTTCGTAATCTCCGCAGAAGGCACATCCATAATTAGGATAGATGCCCCAGAACGGACGAAAGGAGCATAAAGTTTGCTCAAGACCATCTCCGCGTACTCCGAGTCAACTCCCAGAACAACCCGGTCAGGCTTCATAAAATCCTCTACTGCTGCACCTTCTCTGAGGAATTCAGGATTTGAGCATACGTGTACCTCATGATCGGTACACCCCTCAATCTCTTCACGTACGAGCTTGGCCGTGCCGACAGGAACAGTGCTCTTAGTAATGACGACCTTCTCTGCATCCATGGATTCACCAATCTTTCGCGCAACTGCAAGTACATGTCGGAGATCCGCTGACCCATCCTCTTCTGGGGGTGTGCCTACCGCAATGAAGATTACGTCTGATGCCCGGACGGTATGGCCCACATCAGTCGTAAAGATGAGTCTTCCTGCCGCAAGGTTATTCTTTACAAGGGGCTCAAGACCTGGCTCGTAGATCGGCATCTCACCGTTGTTTAGGCCAGCTACTTTGTCTGTATCTATATCCGCACAAATAACGTCATTGCCCGACTCAGCGAGACACGCTCCTAAGACAAGTCCAACATAACCACTCCCGATGACAGCAATCTTCATTTAGAAAGCTTGGGATCAAGAAAAATAAGGTGCTAATTTGGGTCGGATAATAGATTGATTTTCAAATAAACAGAACCCTTGGAAGCCCTGTGACTGGACTATACAAACAGGAAAGAAATCAAGGATCGCTGTAACTATTGACCTGTAGACCTAACCGCTTTCAATTCGAAAAGTTGATCTCGGAGAACCGCCGCACGCTCAAAATCCATTGCTTTCGCAGCCTCAGCCATCTCTTTTTCAAGAATCTTGCTAAACTCCTCGCGGTCAAGTTCGGTAACGTATGTATCTATCGGCTCTTTCCTATTCACTGGCTCGTGACGAGCGTCAGCTACACGGGTGGAGAACCCGATCTCCTCTAAGCTCTTCTGGATTGATTCCGGTTTAATTCCGTGCTCCTCATTATGCGCTATCTGGACCTCCCGGCGCCGACTGGTCTCGTCGAGACACCGTTTCATGGATGCTGTTACTTTATCTGCGTACATAATCGCTTTACCGTTCACAT
>Ga0310121_10000806_pt1 | contig 33623 bp, 38 predicted proteins | sample CB27_Tmax_986_MG_FD_203504 | JGI IMG/M metagenome (GOLD analysis project Ga0310121, IMG submission 203504) | Marine microbial communities from Western Arctic Ocean, Canada - CB27_Tmax_986 | ecosystem: Environmental > Aquatic > Marine > Oceanic | place: Canada: Western Arctic Ocean | collected...
GCCGATCAGATCCTGGCCAGCATCGCCCGCTTCGCTCAACGAACGATCGCTATCGACCAAACAGACTCCTGATGCTAACTTCTGTAACGGGACACTAGCGCCGGCGCGCCGTCTCGAAGAGCCCCGCGAGGGCATCATGAAGGGCGATCATGATGTTGACCAGCCCGAGCCCGCTCACGGCTCCACGGGTGAACGTGTTGAGCAGCACGTCGCGCATCGCCGGATGAGGCTGGAGCAGCCAATTGGAGTCCCAGAGCGAAGTCCAGGGGGCGACGATCAGGACGAGGCCGATGAGAAGCGAGCTCAGAATCGAGAGGAGCTGGGCCAAGGCCGGAAAAGCTAGACCCGCGCGCTCAGCTGGCGCACCTTGTCGGCCACGTCTCGGAAGCCGGCGTCCTGGCCGTAGAGCTCGGTGAAGATCTCGAGCGCCCGCGCGGGGTCCCCGCCGGCTTCCAGGGCGTCCGCCAGATCGTAGCGCAGCCCCTGGTACTCCTGCTCCGTGCGGCCCTCGGCCTGGAGGCCTTTTTCAAACCACTTCACGGCGAGCTTGAGCATACCCTTTTCAATGAAGCAGATCCCCAGCATGCTGGCGCACTCGAGCAGGCGGTTCTCGTCCTTCGCCGCGAGCTGGAACTCCGCAACGGCCTCGTCGACGAGGCCCATCTCCTTGTAGGCAATCCCCAGGTTGTAGCGGGTCTCGTAGTCCTCCTTGCCGAGCTGCTTGTCGACACCTTTCTGGAACTCTCGAAACAGATCCGTGAGCGCCTCGTCGCCAAGGTCGGAGCCCCCTCCCGCGAGGGCCGTCCCCTCAGGGGCCGTCTCCTCGGCGACAGCCGGCTGGGCCCCGAACAGGTCTCCGAGCTCGTTCGCGAGATCGAAACCCTCTCCGTCTCCTCCGGCGGCCGGCGTGGCCGCCGGCTCCACGGGAACAACGGGCGATGTTCCGTCCTTGGGAGCTGGGGTGAACTCGAGGAAGCCCTCGTCGAGCTGCAGGGGCTCCTCTTCCTCCTGGGCGACGGGCTGGGGAGGCGGCGCCGTCAGATCGCTCAAGGGAGAGCTGTCGTCCTGGGGGGCTGCGGGCGGGGGCTCGAGCGCAGGAGCGGTGCCAGCCGTTCCCTCCGCGGGAGCTTTCAGGCCCAGCTCGGCCAACTTCCCGAGGAGCGCCGGGTGGTCGTCGTATCGGCCTCCGCGCTCAGCCAGGGCCTCTTTGGTATCCTCGACGAACCCCAGCTGCACGTACTCCTCGACGTCGCCGAGCACGCGCTGCAGCTCCTCCGGCACCCCGCTCACCGGCTCGGCAGCCGGGGCCGCCTGCGGCACGAGCGCCCCCGACTGGTCCGGACCCGGCGCAGGCGGGGGCACGGGATCGCCGAGGTCGAAGACATCGCCCGGTGTGTCGGGGGCCGGGGGGGGCGCGACAGGGGCCGGCTCCTCGAGGAAGTTGCCCTTGAGCTCGCCGGCGCCGGCGAGGTCCTGCTCCCCGAAGAGAGGCCGCTCAGGCTCCTCCGCGGGCTCCAGCGGCTCGTCAATCGGCTCGAGGAGCTCTAGCTCCGGCTCGTCCTCCACTGACGGCTCGACGTCGAGCGGGATGTCCAGCTCCTCTTCTTGCTCGACGGGAGGGGCGGGTGCTGGCGCCTGGGCCTGCAAGGGAGCCGCCGCCTTCGCCGCAGCCTCGGGTGCCGCAACCACAGGCTCCGCCGGAGGCGGGGCATCGGCGGCCGGGGCGGCCTCGGCGGCGGGCGCCAGCTCGGCGGCGGCATTGTCAGCCTCCTGCGCTGCCGCCTCGTCGCCCTTCAGGAGAAAGATCTCGGCTATGGTCCTGAGCTGCTCAGCCGCCTTGTCGGGCTCGTTTCGATCCTTGTGCAGGTCGACCAGCTCGCGACGGGCGTCGATGTTGTCGGGGAACCGGCCGAGGGCCGATTCGAACTCCTCACGCGCCTTGTCCGCGAGCCCGTACTTGCGGAAGACTCGACCCTCCGAGAGGTGCTCGTCGATGAATTCCTGCTCCTCGGGGCTCAGGGGGCCCGAAAGAGCGATCCCCCCGGGACCGGCTGGCGCTCCGGCAGCCGCCCCGCTGACCGCGGTCGTCGGAGAGTCGGCGCCGGCGGGCAGTGACGCGGGAGACGCTGGGACGACGCCCTGCCCCCGAATCCAGTCGAGCTTGCTGCGGTGCTGGTCGTTGTGGGGCTCGAGCTGGACGAGCAGCTCCAGCACCGATGCGGCCTGCTCCATCTCCTCCCGACGGAGGTAGGCCTCCACCATCTGAGAGTACGTCTGGACCACCATCGCCTCGTTCCGCGAAAGCCGGTAGAGCTCCACCAGCTTGCCGAGGGCGGGCATGTGGGGGGGATCCTGCTGGGTGATCGGCTGCAGGAGAGCCACGGCGCGCTCGACCAGACGGTCGACCACGGGCAGGAGGTGCCCGAAGGCCTCGTCGTACTGCCCCGTCGCGAAGAACACCCGCCCGAGAAGCTGCTTCGCATCGATATCCTCGGCGTCATTCTCCAGGAGCCCCTCGATGACGGTCTTCGCCTCGTCGTGGCGCTCCACGCCGATGAGGGCCTCGGCGAAGCTCACCGAGACGTCACGGTCGCCCTGAGAGGCCTTTCGGGCCTCCTCGAGGTAGGGCAGGGCCCGCTCGTAGTCTTTCTGGACCAGATGGACCCGTGCAATCCCGGAAAGCAGCTTGGCGTTGCGCTGTCCCGTCTTGAGGGCCTTCTCGAGAAGCTGCAAGGCCTCCTGGCGATGCCCCTTCTTGACGAGCTCGTCGGCGAGGGCCAGGAACTCCTCGGAGGCCTTGTCCTTCCGGCCCTCTCGGGCGTACAGCTCGGCCAGCCGGCTCCGGACCTGCAGATCGGAAGGATCCAGCTCGGCGAGCTGCCGCAGCACGTCGCCGGCGTCGCGGAGGCGGTTTCGGTTGACGCACTCCTTGTATGCCATCCCGAGGCTGGCCTTGGCCTCGGCTGCAAGGCCCTGCCTACCGTAGAGGTCGCCGAGGTTGAGGTGGGCCTCCAGGAGCGCCGGATCGTTGCGGTTGATCTTCTTCCAGACCGCGATCGCCTTGAGGTAAAAGCCGTCCTTGGCGTAGAAGTTCGCGACCTTGGCGTACTGCTCGTTGGCGGCCTTGACGTTCTTGAGCTTGCCGTAGAGGTCGCCGATCCGGTTGATGGTGGCCCAGTCGCGGGGGTTTTCGGCGACCAGCTTGCTCAGGAGAGCGATGGCCTTGTCGAAGCGCCCGGCGCGCTCCTCCTTGTCGGCGTCCTGCTTGAGCTTGACTGGGTTGACCTTTGCCACGCTGCTAGACCCGAGACCTCACGCGAACAGCCAGCGCTGGGTGCCCTGGAACGAGCGGCGGTGGATGCTGGACGGGCCCCGGCGACGGAGCGCGTCACGGTGATCCTCGCTAGCGTAGCCCATGTTGTGGGCGAGCCCGTATCCGGGGTGCTGCTGGTCGAGCTCGCGCATGAGGGCGTCGCGCTCCACCTTCGCCACGATCGAGGCGGCAGCGATGGAGACGGAGAGCGCATCGCCCTTCACGATCGGGCGCTGGGGCATATCCAGCCCGGGGATCGTGCAGGCATCGACGAGCAGGGCGTCCGGGGCCAGGGGAAGGCCCTCGACCGCTCGTCTCATGGCGAGGAGGCTGGCCTGGAGAATGTTCAGTCGATCGATCTCCGTGGGTCCCGCCGACCCGGTCGCCCAGCCTCGGGCAGCCGTGCGGACGCGCTCGGCGAGGCGCTCGCGCTGGCGACGGGTAAGCCGCTTCGAGTCGTCGAGCCCCTCGGTGTCGAAGTCGTCTCCCAGAACCACCGCCGCCGCGACCACGGGCCCGCAGAGGGCGCCGCGTCCCACCTCGTCGACGCCGGCCACGGCCACGTGGCCCGCGGCATGGGCTTCCCGCTCGAACTGCTCCCCGCAGTGGAGCTCGACGCCCCGGTGGACCTGTGGCCGTCGTCGAGCTCGACCCGGCGCCCGCGTCATTGCCGCCCTCGCTCCTCCCCCGGTCCGGTGAGAGCCCGCCCACCAGCCCGATCAGAGCCCCACCAGACCCGGAAGGCCGTCAGGCCTTCGCCCTGTCCACACGACGCTCCTTCAGACGACCGGCCTTGCCCTTGCGCTCACGCAGGAAGTAGAGCTTGGCCCGGCGCACGTGGGCGTGCTTGACCACTTGGATCTTCTCGATGGTTGGAGTGTGCAGCGGAAAGATCCTCTCCACCCCCTTGCCGGAGGAGACCTTGCGAACGGTCACGCTGGCGCGGGTCCCGCTGCCTCGGAGGGCGATCACGACGCCCTCGAAGACCTGCACGCGCTCGCGCACCGTCTCCTTGGGCTTCCCCTTGATCTCTTCCTTGACGTTGGTCTCCTTGACCTTCACGTGCACGCGCACGGTGTCGCCCGGGGTGAGCTGCGGCAGCTTCTGCTTCAAGTCTGCCGCTTCAACGGTCTGGATGGCGTTCATCTCGATTTTCCGTCCTATTTGTGAAGTACTGCCGTCGTTTTGTCCAGCCCGCCGGGGCCGCCGGCCCTGGCGTCGTTTTCGATCTCCCGGAGCAGCGTCTCGTCCTCCACGCTCAGGCGCGCCGAGGTGAGAAGATCCGGTCGCCGCTCACGGGTCGTTCTGAGCGCCTCGCGGTGGCGCCACCGCCGGATCCGTCCGTGGTCGCCCGAGAGCAGGACGCCGGGAACGTCGCAGCCACGTACGGACGCCGGACGGGTGTAGTGAGGCCAGTCCAGGAACCCCGTCTCGAAAGAATCCGATTCGGCCGAGCCCGCGTCGCCCAGGGCGCCGGGAATGAGACGCACGGTGGCCTCGACCACGGCCAGGGCCGCCACCTCGCCTCCCGTCAGAACGAAATCTCCGAGGCTCAGCTCCTCGGCAACCAGGGTCTCCGCGACCCGCTCGTCGATCCCCTCGTAGCGGCCGCACAGCAGCATCAGCCGGTCGAGGCCCGCGAGACGCCGTGCGGTGGCCTGATCGAAGCGGCGCCCGCGAGGGCTCAAGAGGACCACGGAGTCGCTCGTCCCTGGCCCGTCGGGCCATGCCGACTCGAAGGCCCGGAAGAAGGGCTCTGCCTTCATCACCATCCCCGGCCCGCCGCCGAAGGGCGTGTCGTCCACCGAACGGTGTCGGTCCTCCGTGAACGCCCGCAGGTCGTGCACGTGGAGGTCGACCAGCCCCGCCTCTCGGGCGCGGTTGACGATCCCGTCGCCGAGCGGCGCTTCGAGCATGTCGGGGAAGATGGTGACGATGTCAATCCGCACTGGCGTACTCCGGGCGCGCGATGACCATCTTCGACCCCGGGAGGTCGATGGTCTTCACGAATTCGTCGGCGAACGGCACGAGGGTCTCGCCACCGCTGCCGTTCACGACCAGAACCGGTGCCCCGGCCCCAGTCTCCATCACGTCTTCGACGACGCCCACCGCCACGCCGTCTCCGTCCGCCACCTGAAGGCCCTTGAGCTGGTAGTGGTAGAACGAGCCCTCGGGCAGCTGGGGGAGCTCGTCTTCGGCGATCCCCAGCTCGAATCCACGCAGCCGTTCGGCCTCGTCGATCGAGTCCACTCCCTCGAGCTTCAGCACGTGGCGACCCTTGTGCGGCCAGCTCGATGTGACCCGGACTTCGCGGCGCTCGCCGCCGGAACCGGCCAAGACCGCCTTCTCGAGGGTCGGGAAACGCTCGGGCCGGTCCGAGAGGGAGTGCACGAGCACCTCACCGCGGCGGCCCTGGGGCTTCACCACGCGTCCGATGATGACGAGCTCGCCAGCCGGCCCCGCCGTCTTCGACCCGCCCGCCCTCTTCAATCAATGATCTCCAGCTCACAGGAGCCACCGCCGCGCTCGCGCGCCACCGCGGCGAGGACGGTCCTGAGGGCGTTGACGGTGCGTCCCTCCCGTCCAATGACGCGCCCCCGATCGCCCTCGGCCACGAGCAGCTCGAACACGAGCCGCCCGTCCGCGTCCTCTTCGTAGACGCGGACCTGGTCGGGCTCGCGAACGAGACCCCGGACGAGCGTCGAGACGAGCTCCCGCATGGATCGCCTAGCTCGCGCTCTTCGCCTGCTGCTTCAGCAGGCTCCGGACGGTGTCGGAGGGCTGCGCCCCCTTGCCCATCCAGTAGCTGGCCCGCTCCGCGTCGATCTTTACGACCACAGGGTCACGCTGCGGATCGTAATGGCCCAGCACCTCGACGAACCGCCCGTCGCGGGGCTTCCGCGAGTCGGCCACCACGACACGGTAGTAGGGGCGCTTCGTCGTCCCCGTACGTCTCAACCTGATGGAAAGCATTCCTCTCGTCCTCGTCTACTCGCGGCGCGCGCCGACCGCTACTGTGTTCTTGCTCTACCTACCGGAGCTGGGGCATCCGTGCCGCGAAGCGCTTCATCGCCTTCGGTCCGGATCCCAGTCCCTTCATCAATTTCCTTGTTTGTACGAACTGGCGCAACAGGCGGTTCACATCCTGCACCGTGTTGCCGCTCCCGCGGGCGATGCGCTTGCGGCAGCTCCCGTTGATCACCGAGGGCTCCGCCCGCTCCCGCGGCGTCATGGAATCGATGATGGCGATCGAGCGCCCCATCTCCTCCTCCCCACGGCCTGTGTCGACGCCCTTGAGGGAGCCCATGCCGGGCATCATCGACAGCACCTCGTCGAGGGGGCCCATTCGCTTGACCTGCTTCATCTGGTCCCGGTAGTCCGCGAGGTCGAACTCCGCCCTGCGGATCTTCCGCGCCAGCTCTTCGGCCTGCTCCTGATCGATCGTCTCCTCGGCCCGGGCGATCAAGCCCAGCACGTCTCCCATGCCGAGGATCCGGGAGACCATGCGCTCGGGGTCGAACGGCTCGAACGCCTCGACGGTCTCGCCGAGCCCGGCGAACTTTACCGGGCGTCCGGTCACGGCGGCCGCGGAGAGCGCCGCACCTCCCCGGGAGTCACCGTCGAGTTTCGTCAGGACGATCCCGGTGATGCCGATCTTCTTGTGGAACTCGTCGGCGCTGCGGACGGCGTCCTGGCCCGTGAGAGCGTCCGCCACGTACAGTACCTCGCTGGGCTGAGCGGCGTCACGAAGCTGGGCGAGCTCGGCCATCAGCGCGTCGTCGATGTGCAGGCGACCCGCGGTGTCGACGAGCAGGAAGTCATGCCCGACGGCAGCGGCCTCGCTCAGCCCGGCCTGGAGAATGGCCAGCGGGTCGGACTCCTCGGGATGATGGACTTTCAGTCCGGCCCGGGTGGCGTAGGTCCGCAGCTGCTCCCGCGCCGCCGGGCGGTGGACGTCGGTGGAGACGAGGAGCGGGTGGCTCCCCCGTCCTGCCAGCCAGTGCCCGAGCTTGGCCGCGGTGGTGGTCTTCCCGGAGCCCTGCAACCCCGTCAGCAGCACGACCGACGGCGGGCGCGGGGCCGTCGCGATCGTGGCAACGGCGCCGGAGCTCAGAAGCTCCACCATCTCGTCCCGAACCACACGGAGCACGGCCTGGTCCGGGTTCAGGCTCTTGAGGACCTCCTGTCCCGTGGCCCGAGCGCGCACCCGCTCGATGAGCTCCTTGACGACCTTGAAATGGACGTCGGCCTCGAGGAGCGCGAGACGGATCTCGCGGAGAGCCCCCTGGATCTGGGCCTCAGACAGGACCCCCTGGCCGCGCAGCGACCGGAATGCCCCTTGAAGTCTCTCGCTCAGCGTTTCGAACAAAATACACGTCGCCCCGGTCGCCGGCAGAGGTCTCCTGAGAGTCCTGGGCAGGTCCCCGCAGGCGACCGTCTCACACGGGCCAACCCAAAGCAATAGACCATCTTAAGAGCGGTCCCAGAACCTGTCAAACACCGGGCTCGGGAGACCCCCGCGGGGAGGCGGGTCCGGGCCTCAGACGCTCCGCAGGAAGTGGCCCAGCTTCTCCTTCTTGGTGCGCAGGTAGCGCCGGTTGGCCTCGGAGGGGGGCATTTCGATGGGGACGCGCTCGGTGATGCTGAGGCCATAGCCCTCGAGCCCCACGAACTTGCGGGGATTGTTGGTCATCAGGCGGAGCTTTTTCACCCCCAGCTCCACCAGGATCTGGGCACCAATCCCGTAGTCGCGCTGGTCGGCCTTGAAGCCGAGCTCCTCGTTGGCTTCCACGGTGTCCCGACCCTTGTCCTGCAGCTCGTAGGCCAGGATCTTGTGGACGAGGCCGATGCCCCGGCCCTCCTGGCGAAGGTAGAGCAGGACGCCGGCTCCGTCCTCCTTGATCTGCTCGAGGGCGGTGTGGAGCTGTGCGCCGCAGTCGCAGCGGGTGGAGGAGAAGATGTCCCCGGTCAGGCACTGAGAGTGGACGCGGACCAGCACGGGCTTCCCCTCGCGAACATCCCCCATCACCAGGGCCACGTGATGCTCTCCGTCGATCAGGCTCTGGAATGCGTGAACCCGGAACGGGCCATAGTTCGTGGGCAAGCTCGCTTCGGCGACCTTGCGCACCAGCCGCTCGTGCTGCATCCGGTAGTGGATGATGTCGCGGATCGTGATCATCCGGATGCCGTGCTCGCGGCAGAACGGTCCCAGGTGCCGCGCCCGGGCCATGGTGCCGTCCTCGTTCATCACTTCGCAGATGACCCCGGCCGGGTAGAGGCCGGCCAGGCGGGCCAGGTCCACGGCCGCTTCGGTCTGCCCTGCCCGCTGGAGCACACCCCCGTCGACCGCGCGGAGGGGAAACATGTGCCCGGGGCGGGCCAGGTCCTCGGGGCCTGCCTTGGGGTCGACGGCGGTGAGGACCGTGCGGGCCCGGTCGGCGGCCGAGATGCCCGTGGTCGTGCCCCGCTTGGCTTCGACCGGCACGCAGAAAGCGGTGCCGAACTTCGCGCTGTTCTGCTCGTCACGCACCATCAGCGGGATACGCAGCTCGTCGAGGCGCGCCCCGGTCATGGGGAGACAGATGAGACCGCGGCCGTAGCGGGCCATGAAGTTGATGGCTTCCGGGGTGACCTTCTCCGCTGCGATGGTGAGGTCCCCTTCGTTCTCCCGGTCCTCGTCGTCGACCACGACGAGCATCTTCCCGGCCCTGAAGTCCTCGATGGCGTCGGGAATGGAGCTGAAGGGAATCATCGAATCCTTCACCAGTAAGAGAGGAGCGCGCCCTACAGCCCGCGCGCCTCCAGGAGGCGCTCCACGTACTTTGCGATCACGTCCGCCTCGAGGTTGACCAGATCACCCGGGCGTGCGCCTCGCAGGTTGGTTATCTCGAGAGTATACGGGATGAGAGCGACGGAGAAGGCGGGGCCTTCGACACCGTAGGCCGTGAGCGAGATTCCCTCCACCGATATCGATCCTTTCTCGACGAGGTAGCGCTCGAGCCCCTCGGGGACCTCGACCCTGATCTCCGCCGACTCGCCGAGCGACCTCATCTCGAGCACACTGCCAATCCCGTCGACGTGGCCCTGGACGACGTGCCCGTCGAACCTTCCATCCGCCTTCATGGGACGCTCGAGGTTGATTCGAGCTCCTGGGCAGAGCCGCTCGTCGAAACGGGTCCGGCGAAGCGTCTCCTCGGTCAGCTCGACGGTGAAGCCGGCAGGATCGGACCGCGTGGCCGTGAGGCAGCAGCCGTTCACCGCTATGCTGCCCCCGAGGGGCAGACCCCCGAAGAGCCCGCCGACGTCGACGGAGACGACGAGCACGTCACCGCGCCGCTCGGCCGTACGCACCGTGCCCGTGCCCTCTACGATTCCAGTGAACATCGCTTTCTCATCCTCTCGGGGCCGATCGGCGCCACCCCGAGCCGCGGTCGGGCGCCCACAGCTCGAAGCGCGGCGGCCAGGGCCAGGGGAAGCTCGGCCCGTCGGGCACCGGCCGCACGCGCAATGCGTCGCCGATCGAAGCCGGGTCGGGTCCCCCGAAAACGGGTCGGCTGCCGCGGCCACCGAGCAGAAGCGGCGCCCGAAACAGCGCCACCTGGTCGACGAGCCGTGCCGCCAGGAACGAACCTAGCACCTCCGAGCCCCCTTCGACCATGACGCTCATGATCCCCCGATCCCAGAGGGCATCCAGCACGCCCTCGAGAGACACCCGTCCCCCGGGGCTCGCCGCGACGGCGTCGACCACCTCGACTCCCGCATCCTCCAGCTCCCGGCGGCGGGAGGGCACGGCACGGGTGGCGACGACGAGGACCGGGGTCGCCGGGCGCGCCGAGCGGGCCAGCCGACCCCCGGCCGGGAGGCGCAGGTGGGAGTCCAGCACGACGCGGAGGAAGGAACGCGTGGTGCGGGGCGAGGGAAGCAGCAGCGGGTCGTCGGCGAGAACGGTCTCGATGCCCACGAGCACGGCGTCGTGAAGCCGTCGCAGCCAGCGTGCCTGCCGACGCTCGGCCACGCTGGTGATCCACTTCGAGTGCCCGGAGGCCGTGGCGATTCGACCGTCGAGCGTCTGTGCCGCCTTGAGGAGCACGAACGGTCGTCCACTCCGCGCGGCGACGAGGAAGCGCTCGTTCAGCCGAGCGGCCTCGGGGGCCAGGACTCCAGTGGCGACCTTCACGCCAGCCCGACGGATGAGGGCCAGCCCCCGGCCCGCCACCAGCCGGTTCGGATCACGCAGCGCGGCAACGACCCGCACCACCCCCGAGTCCCGGACGAGAGGTGCGCAGGGCGGTGTCCGGCCCTGGTGCGCGCAGGGCTCGAGGTTCACGTACAACGTTGCCCCGCGCGCCCGAGATCCTGCACGAGCCAGCGCCTCCACCTCGGCGTGAGGACCTCCGGCGCGCCTGTGCCGGCCCTCCCCCACCACGCGCCGGCCCGTCGCGATGACGCAGCCCACCACCGGGTTCGGGTTCGTCTCTCCGAGCCCCTTCGCCGCGAGCTCGAGCGCCCGCCCCATCAAGTGCAGGTCGTGCTCGTCGCGCCGGTCGCTCACGGCTCTCCCACGAGGCTGGCGGCGAAAGCCTCCGCGTCGAATGGAAGGAGGTCCGCGACCTGCTCGCCCACCCCGACGTAGCGGATGGGAACCTCCAGCTCGCGCACCACGGCGACAGCCACCCCTCCGCGCGCGGTGCCGTCGAGCTTGGCCAGGACGAGACCGCTCACGCCGCCTGCCCTGGCGAACTCGCGTCCCTGGGCGAGGCCGTTGCTGCCCACCGTCGCATCGAGCACCAGCAGGGTCTCGTGGGGCGCGCCGTCGACCTCGCGGGCGGCGACCCGTGACATCTTGGCGAGCTCGGCCATGAGGTTCGAGCGGGTGTGCAGCCGGCCCGCGGTGTCCACGAGGACCGCGTCGAGGCCCCGGGCGCGAGCCAGTCGAAGCGCGTCGGTGAGAACCGCCGAGGGATCGGCGCCGTCGGCTCCGCGGTGGAGCTCCGCCCTTGCACGCCGGGCCCAGGCTTCGAGTTGCTCGACGGCGGCGGCGCGAAACGTGTCGGCGGCACACAGGAGCACGGACCGGCCGGCCTGACGCCAGCTCGCGGCCAGCTTGCCTATGGTGGTGGTCTTTCCGGCTCCGTTGACGCCCACGACGAACACGACCCAGGGCCGGGCCGAGAACGGCCGGACATCCACCGGGAGCTCGAGAGCCCGGCGGATCTGGTCGCGAAGGACCGCACGCATCGCTGGCAGCCCCCCCGAGGCGATCTCGCCGCTCCTGGCGCGCAGGACCTCGAGCGCCTCCTCCACCGCGGGCAGGCCCATATCGGCAGCCAGCAGGGCCTCCTCGACGGCCTCGAGAGCGGCTTCATCGAGGACCCGACGACCACGAACCAGGTCCTCGAGGGGCATCGTGAGCACCTCGCGGGTGCGCGAGAGCCCGCCCTGGAGGCGGTCGACGAGGGCCAAGACTAGAGCTCCTCGTCGAGGGGCAGCCGCGCCTCCTTCGTGCGCTGAACCCCCGCCGCCACGATCGCGTCGGGGCCGAGGAACATCGCGAGGTAGTACCCGTCCTTGAGCGGGCAGATGACGACACTTCCGCTGAGATGCCGCCACACGAGATGGTCGATGCGGCCGCCGTTGTGCCGCTCGGTATTCCTCAGAGCCATTCCCAGGGTGATACCCGCGTACGCCCCGACGAGCCGTTCCTTTTCGTCCAGCTCTCCGGCACCGACGACCAGCTCACCCTGCGAGTCGAGGAGGAGCGCCGCCCGGGCACCGGGCACCCGGGCCCGGAGGTTCGCGAGGATGCGGAGATAGGGCATGGGGTGTCTTCAGTCTGGCAGCCTGGCGAGCTCGTCGGCCGCCGCCTGCCCAACCAGCCCGGAGGGATCCTTGCGCATCGCGTCCTCGAGTTGGGAGCGTGCCTCCGTGAAACGGCCGGCCCTGTGGTAGACCTGTCCGAGAGCCAGGTGCAGCACCGGGTCCTGGGGCACCTTCTCGACACCGGACTCGAGCAGGACCACGGCCTCTTCGATCCGCTCCGTGGCCACGAAGGCTTCCGCGAGGCCCAGGTACGAATCGGCGTAGGTGTCGGTTCGATCCAGGGCGGTCCGAAACCAGTTGATGGCCTCGGTATAGTTCTTCTCGTCGAGGTAAGCTTGGCCAAGGTTGCGAGCGGAGACCTCCGGCGTGGGGTTGGTGGGATCGGAGTACGCCATCAGGAACTCGTCCCTGCCCTGGTCGCGCTTCCCGGCCAGGACGAGGACGCTGCCGAGGTCGTTTCGGATGTCCACGTAGTAGGGGTTGATCTCGAGCGCCTTGCGGAACTGCTTGATCGCCTCTTTCCACTGGCGCCCGCTGGCGTACGCCTGCCCCAGGCCCTTTCGAAAGTAGGGGTTTTCCGGCGCCGCCTTGACGGCTCGCTTGAACTGATCGAGCGCCATCGCCGTGCGCCCTGCGCGGAGGTGCATCACCCCGGAGCTGAAGAAGGCCTCCCCACCGGACGTGCCCTGGGCCAGCAAGGGCGCCGCGGGCGCGCTCAGAGCCAGAGCAACGAGTGCTGCAAATGTCGATGTCGATGTTCTCATCTTCCTCACACGGGTGCGGACGACGCCTCGGCGGTCGGTGTCGGCTCGGGCCGCGAGTCTCCCATGAGGGCATTGATCTCGAACTTGCGCGACGCCACGGAGGCCTTCCGCGCCTTGGCGGGCGTCACGTCCCCGGACTCGTGAGCCTTGTCGAAGGCCTCGACGCACTCGGGGTCGAATTTTTTTCCGGACAGGAACTTGAGCCGCGCGATCGCAGCCTCGAACGTCATCGCCTTGGAGTACGGACGGTCCGTGGTCATGGCGTCGAAGGCGTCGGCCACGCTCACGATGCGACCGAGCAGCGGGATGTCCTCTCCCGCCAGTCCGTCCGGGTATCCGCTGCCGTCGACGTTCTCGTGGTGCATGAGGCCGGCCCCCGCCTTCTCCTTGAGAAGCGGGACAGCGGCGAGGATGTGGAGCCCCTTGGTGGGGTGCTCCTTCATGAGCTCGTACTCGTCGTCGGTCAGGGCCGAGGCCTTCCGGAGAATCTTGTCCTCGATGCCGATCTTGCCCACGTCGTGGATGATCCCGGAGAGATGGACGTTCTCCACCTCCTCCGGGTCCATCCCGAGGTGCTTCGCGAGGCACGCCGAGTAGTAGGCCACTCGCTCGGAGTGGCCGCGGGTGTAGGGGTCCTTCTCGTCGATGGCGTTGGCGAGCATGCGGATGGAGCCCATGAACAGCTCCTTGTTCTCCTCGGCCGCCCGCTGGATCTGCCGCATCGCCTTCTAGATCTCCTCGCCCATCTGGTTGAAGGCGTCGGCCAGGACCCCCATCTCGTTCTCGCTGCGGATGTCCACGCGAGTGCCGTAGTCTCCTCCGGCGAGCCGCCGTGCACCGTCGGCCAGCCGACGGACGGGCCGACTGATCTGTCCGGCGAAGAGCGTCCCGAGCACCACCGCGAGCGCGGTGACGATGGTCACGAGAATGACCGACTGCCGCCGGAGCTCGATGGCGTCGTAGTAGGCCGTTTCCTCGTCGACCTGGACGATGACGCCCCAGCCCGAGTCGTCGGGTACGGCGCGGTAGGTGCCGAGCATCTGGCGGGCACCGCCCTCTGCAGGGATGGCGAAGCCTATGGTGGCCCCGGCCTGTTGCCCCGACTCCGCGAAAAGGCGGACGATTTCGACGCTGGACATGTCAGCCTGAAGCGGCTTCTCGGGATCGGAGTGGGCGATGAGACGTCCCCGGTTGTCGACGAGGTACACCTCCAGCAGCCCCCGCTCGCCGCTTTCCGCCGTCATGAGCCGGATCGGCTGGAGGCTCGCTACCGCGAGGACGACGCCCAGCACCTTTCCCCCGGCCACGATCGGCTCCTCCAGGACGATCACCGGCTCGTCGAGCGACGTGGACACCAGCGTCGGCGAGGTCATACGGGTCTTGTACAGCCCTCGCGAGAAGCCTTCCCGCAGCCAGTGCAGGATGTCCGGGTCCTGAAGATCGAGTCCCGACGCCGGACCGATGCCGCGGGTGTCGCGGACGCTGACGTAGACGAATCGGCCTCCAACCTCACCCCCCTCGGCGTCCAGGTATCGCGCGAGGGCCCCCTGGTCGGTGATGCGGGCCAGGCGGTCGGAGAAGGGCTCGCGGTCGGCATCGATCTCGAGGGTCCGGGCGATGGCGGACACGTGGTCCCGAAGGCTGCTCACGTAGAGCCCGACCTGGGAAGACAGGCTCCGGGCCTTGTCGAGCTGCATCTGCTTCTGCGTGAGCTCGAGGCTCTCCCGGCTCCCCGTGACGAGCTTGTAGGACGTCCAGAGCAGCGGCACGACGCCAATGGCGAACAGGAGGACGCAAATCGAGTAGAGGATCCGTCCCCGGCGGCGACGGGGACCGGCGGGCGGCATCAGCGGGTGGTCCCTCTAGAGTCCTTGTGCACCGGGGGGATGGTCTCGGACGTGCTCGGGCCCACGCTGTGGACCTTGAAGGCCTCGACCTCGTTCTCCTTGCCCTTGAGGCTGAAGGCCCCGAGGTCCTCGCACTCGAACGTGTCACCCACGGCCTTGCGCGTCTCCTCTCCGATGACAACCGACCCCGGCTTGGCCACTGCGCTCTCGAGCCGGCTCGCGGTGTTCACCGTGTCCCCGAGCACCGTGTACTCCATCTTGTTGATGCTGCCGATCTCACCGGCGACCACCGTCCCGGAGTTGATGCCGATCCGGATCCGCAGCTCCGGACCCTCCGTGCGCTCGGCGTTCCACTCCTCGAGCTGCTCCTGCATCTCGAGCGCGGTCCGGATGGCGCGCTCCGCGTGATCCTCCATGTCGAGGGGGGCGCCGAAGACGGCCATGATGCCGTCTCCCATGTACTTGTCCAGTGTGCCCTCGTATTTGAAAATGACGTCGGTCATTCGGGACAGATACGAGTTGAGGAGCCGCGCCACTGCCGAGGGCTTCATCCTCTCCGACAACCGGATAAAGCCGGAGATGTCGGCGAAGAGAACGCTCACGTCGCGCACCTCCGGATCCCCGAGCGCCGAGCCCTCGTTGTCCGAGGCCGCCAGGATGCGGCTCGTGACCTGCGGCGAGAGGAAGCGCCCCAGCCGCTCGCGCTTCTTCTCCTCGGCCACGATCTTCTGGTTCAGCCGCGCTCTCTCCACGGCCACCGCCGCGTAGTTGGCCAGCGCGGTCAGCACGTCGAGGTCGTCCGCGGTGAAGCAGTTGGTGAGCATCGGCGAGTCCACGTGGATGATCCCGATCACCTGCTCTTCGTGCCACAGCGGCGAGCACATGGCGCTGCGGATCCCGTGGAAACGGATGGAGTCGCCGGCGCCGAAGCGAGGATCCACCATGGCGTCCGAGGTCAGGATCGCAACACGGTCCTTCATGACCGTGTCCGCGATGGTCTTCGAGATCGTGATGCGATCCTCGCCTCCGGAAGAGGGATTGCGGTGCTTCACCACCATCGGGACGAGCGCACTGGACTCGCCGTCCTCGCGCAGCATGAGGAATCCCCGGTCGGCCGGCACGTGGTCAAAGACGATGTCCATGACCTGGTGCAGCACCTCCTCGACGGGACGCACCGCGATGAGTACTTGCGCCACCTTGGTGAGGACCTTGAGGATCCGATTCGCCTTCCCGATCTCTTCGACGTCGGCGGGCACCGGCTTCTGGTCCGTGGGCACCTTGGGCGCGGGGGTCTCGTCGAGGAGTCGGGAGAGCTCGCCCACCGATCGGATGATCGTGCCCGCTTCCTCGCTGAGCGGCTTGTGGTCGTCGAGGACGACCTTGCTTTCCAGGGCGTCGTTGAACGTGATCTCGAACTTGCCGAGGTGGAGGCGATCCCCGTCCTTCAAGACGGCCTCCATGACCTGGGTCCCGTTGACCTTGGTGCCGTTCTTCGACTTCAGATCGAGGACGCGCACCCCGGAACCGTCCACCACGACCTTGGCATGCTTCCGGGAGATGCTCGGATCCTGCAGGATGATCTGGCATTCGTCGGTGCGACCGATGATCACCTCGCCGGTGGCGAAGGCGTGGGTCTGGGGAGTGTCACCGACGTCGTAGCTCAGCCGATACATCGTTCGCGAACCCCAGGGGATACACGAACCCCCTCAAGTTGCACAGTTTACTCCCTTTTGAGGCTCCGGAGCATGAGCTCGTCGAGCGCCTGACGGGGGGCCTTGCCGTCGTAGAGCACCGCCTTCATCTGGCTCGCAATCGGCATCTCCTCGCCCTCTCTCTCGGCCAGGGCGGTGGCGGCCAGGGTGGTGCGCACGCCTTCGGCCACCAGGCCGGCGCTGGCCTCGGCGAGGCTCAGCCCCCGCCCCAGCCCCTGGCCCACCCGGCGATTGCGGGAGAGCGCCCCGGTGCACGTGAGCACCAGGTCGCCGAGGCCGGCCAACCCGGCCAGGGTCTCCGGGCGCCCCCCGAGGGATCCGGTCAGGCGGCCGATCTCGGCGAGCCCTCGGGTGATGAGGGCGGACACGGTGTTGTGACCATAGCCCAGGCCGTCCACGATGCCAGCGGCGATCGCGATCACGTTCTTGAGAGCGCCGGCAAGCTCGACCCCGACGACGTCTTCGCTCGAGTACACGCGGAACGAGCCGGTGGCGAGCGCCCGCTGGACGCTCTCGGCGACGGCGTGGTCGGTGGACGCCGCAACGACCGCGGTCGGCTGGCCGCGGGCCACTTCGACAGCAAAGGACGGCCCCGACAGCACGGCCAGGGGATGAGCGGGCGCCTCTTCCGCCGCGACCTCGCTCATCCGGAGGAGCGTGTCCCTCTCGAGCCCCTTGGTGGCGGAGACGAGCACTGCCCCGGGGCGAAGGAGAGGCCGCATCTCCCGGTAGACACCCCGGCTGAACTCCGAGGGGACCACGACGAGCGCCGTCTCCGCATCCTCCAGCGCCTCCTCCAGGCGATCGAACGCGACGAGCCCCTCCGGGAGCGAGACCCCGGGCAGGAAGAGGGTGTTCTCGCGACGGTCGTTGACCGCTCTGACCACCTCGCTTTCGCGCGCCCACAACCGGACCGACAACCCGGCGCGAACACAGTGGCTGGCGAGCCCGGTGCCCCAGGCCCCTCCTCCGACGACGCTCACGCGCAACGGGTCACCTCTTCTCGACGGCCCCCGCCCGGCGCTCGGACCCGTCCTGCAGTCGCTTGACATTCGACCGATGGCGCACCACGACCAGCACGGCCGTGAGCGTCGCCGCCCAGGCCACCGCAGGGGAGCCGAAGACGAAGGCGAGGGCGGCCAGCGTGGCGGTGCCGACGATCGAGCTGATCGAGACGTAGCGCGTGGCAATCAAGGTGAGCAGGAAGATCCCCGTGGCCGCCATCGCGGCCTTGGGCACGAGCGCCGCGAAGGCCCCGAGCCCGGCGGCAACGCCCTTGCCTCCCTGGAAGCGCAGCCACACGGGATACATGTGACCGAGGACTGCCGTCACCGCGGCGAGGGCGGCGACAGCGGGCCGGTCCGGGACGAGCCACAGCGCCAGGAGGGAGGCCGCGGCCCCCTTGGCAGCGTCGAGGAGCAGGGCCAGCAGACCGGCCGTCTTGCCGGCGCTGCGAAAGACGTTGGTCGCGCCGACATTTCCGCTGCCCACCCGGCGGACGTCGGCGACTCCAAACGCGCGCCCCACCAGAAAGCTGAACGGGATCGAGCCCAGGAGGTACGAAGCGGCGAGGACGAGGGCTGGGACCATTGGGAGAAGAGTCTACTCCCCGCCGCCGCTCACAGCGGCTCGAGGCCAAGCAGGCCGCGACGGAGCATCTCGAGGACGGTCTGCGTCGCCTGGAAGCGCACGCGCTCGCGTCCTCCCAGGAAGCGCCGGTGGTACACGCGGGTTCCCTCGTCCTGGTCGATCGCAAGGTGGACGAGCCCGACAGGCTTGTCGGCGGTGCCGCCATCGGGGCCCGCCACGCCTGTGATCCCCACGCCGAAGTGAGTCCCCGCCACGCGCCGGGCACCGACCGCCATTGCCGCCGCCACCTCTTCCGACACCGCGCCCTCCCGCTCGATGAGCCCGGGGTCGACGCCGAGCTCCTCGACCTTGGAGCGGTTCGAGTACGTGACGAAGGAGCGCTCGAGGAAGCCGCTGGCGCCGGGGACGTCGGTCAGCCGCGCGGAGAGCAGCCCGCCGGTGCACGACTCGGCGGCGGCCAGGGTCGAGCCCCGCTCGAGGAGGAGGGCGGCCACCACCGCGGGCAGCTCTCGCCCGTCTTCACTGAAGATCCGGCCGGGCAATCGCTGGCGCAGGCCCCGGGCCAGCGACTCGATGCGCTCCGCCGCCTCCTCGGCGCTCGCCCCCTCACCCACCAGATGCAGCTCGATCTGCCCAGGCGCGCCCAGGATGGTCGTCCGTGGGTTCTCCACGGCCTGGTACAGGGGAGCGATGATCTGGTCCACCTGGCTCTCGCCCATAGCGGCGATCTTCAGGACGCGGCGACGCACCACCCGTCCCCGGGCTCGCAGCTCCGGCAGGACGATGGCGTCGAAGAGAGGCTTCATCTCACCCGGCGGCCCGGGGAGCAGGACGAGCAGACGGCCGTCGTGCTCGAACCTCTGGGCGGGCGCCGTGCCGCGCGGGTTGTCGATGGCGACGGCGCCCTCGATGACGTCTCCCTGCTTCTCGTTGGTGGACGGCATCGCGCGACCGTAGCTCGCGAAGCGGACCCGCAGGTTCTCGACGATCGAGGCATCCCGCACCAGGCGCCGACCCAACGCGGCCGCCGCGGCCTCGCGGGTGAGATCGTCGGCGGTGGGCCCGAGGCCTCCGGTGGCGATGACGACGTCGACCTTCTCGAGCACCGCTCGAAGCAAGGCCTCGAGCAGCTCGGGCTCGTCGGCCACGATGCACCGCTCGACCACCTCGACGCCTGCATCGAGGAGGCGCTCCGTCAGCCAGACGGTGTTGGTGTCGGACCGCAGAGGACCGAGCAGCTCGCTGCCGACGGCGACCAGTGCGGCCTTCATCGCGCTGCCTCCCGCCGACCCGTCACAGCGGCCACACGAGAAGGGCCACGCGCAACACGAGGTGGGCATAGACGCCTGCGGCTACATCGTCAGCCATGACACCCCATCCGTCCGGCAGCCCCTCCAGGTCTCGCGCGGGCCAGGGTTTCACGATGTCCATGAGACGGAACAGGAGAAACCCGAGGATGATCGTCAGGGGGACGAAGGGCACTCCGATCAGCATGATCCACATCCCTACGACCTCGTCGACGACGATCAGACCTGGATCCTTCCGTCCCAGATCGCGGGCGACGAGCGTCGACGCAAGAGCCCCCACCAGGAAAAGCGCCGTACAGGCGGCGAGCTGCACCCAGACCGGGAGCGAGGCGAGCGGCCAGAAAAGCAGCAACCCGGCAACCGAGCCCGCGGTCCCCGGGGCCACGGGCGAGTACCCGGACCCGAAACCGGTGGCGAGCAGTCGCGCACTGGTTCGGAGAACGGCAGGCATGCAATCTCAGCGATGGATAACGCGGGTGCGGAGCAGCCGATCGTGCAGCGCCCGGCGGGCGGGATCCAGGGCCATCGGGACCAGACCGAGTCCTGCCAGAACGGTCCCCGCGGCCCCGGCAATGGCCCTGAGCGAGGCTCGGACGTAGCTTGGTGGACGGCCCCGGGCGTCCACCACGCGCAGGCCCGCGATCATCTTCCCCGGTGTCTGGCCTGTCGTCCCCGTGAAGTAGCCGGCATAGAAGACCCCGAGGAGGGCAAGGTAGGACACCAGCCAGGGCCAGCTCACCAGCAGCGACGTCACATCCACACGGGCGGCCCGACCGGCGAAGTAGACGACGAGCGATCCGAGCACGGCCAGTATTCCAGCATCCACAAGCGCCGCCTGGGCGCGCTCGCTGATTCGTGCAGGGCGCTCAAGCGGGGTCGCCTCGGCCAGGGGCGGGTCCAGGGTGAGCGGCTGTTCCCAGTCCTCGCGCGCCCCGACCAGGTCCTCGTCGAGGTCCGGGGCTTCGACCGTCATCTCGATCATCCTGCGGGACGTTTCCGCCTCCCCGGCGGCGACATCGGAAAAGGGCTCGGCAGCTCTGAGGGGCAGCTCCGCCAGCTCTTCTTCGCTGAGCGGGGCCGATTCGAAGTCGCGCTCCGCCACCCGATCCTCCACGTCGGCAGACCGAGATGACGACCGGGCCTCGAGCTCCTCGGACGACGGGGCGGCGTGGGGCCGGGCGGCCTCTGGAGCCCGTGGCTCCGCCAGGGCGGAGGGCTTCTTCGCGGTCTCCGCCGCCGGCTCGGTCTCGCTCGAGGCGACCACCTCGGGTTGCTCGAAGAGCGGCAAGCTGGACTGCTTGCGCTTCTTCTTTCTCTTGCTGACGCGCTCCTGCACCTCGTCGCGCCACGTGCGCTCCTTCTTCGGCATGCCAGGAAGGTCCTGAAGCCGCTTGACCTTGTCCCGGGGTGGCGGTGTCACTGTGCGGGGCTTCGGAGCGAGGGCGCCCTCGACCGGCGGCGCCACCAGCGCGCCGCAACCGGAGCAGCGCTCCGCCAGGGCGGGCAGGGCCTCACTGCAGGACGGACATTTCATCGCGGCGTTCCCTCCATGCCCACGTCACCCGTCCCCGACCGGCGGCCGAGCCAGTCGCGCCATGAGGACGTCCCAGCGAGCGGACAGCGCACCCCCGGCCAGCATGAAGCCGACGACCCACAGGCCGACGATCGTGCGGCGGGACCACGCCCCGCTCAGGGGGCGCTTATTGGTCTCCTCGTGTCGCATCAGCATCAAAGGATCGATTGGACAGGGCTCGCGGGTATTATCCGGGAGCGGGGGCCCCGGTTCAAGCGTCCTCGCGCCGGGCAGGAAGAAGTCCGTAGCCCTTCATCTTTCGATACAGGTTCGAGCGTTCCACGCCGAGCGCCTCAGCGGTCCGGCTCATGTTGCCCCCGCACTCGCGGTATCGGCGCCGGATGAACTGCCGCTCGAACTCTTCGCGGGCCACGGACAGCCGAGGTGCATCGCCTGAGACGAAGGCGGCGTCGACGGCGGAGGCCACTTCGTCCTGCTGCGTTTCGAGCAGCGATGCCGGCAGGTGAGCAGCCTCGATCTGGTCGCCGGGGGTCATGATGACGAGCCGCTCGATGATGTTGCGCAGCTCTCGAACGTTGCCCGGCCAGTGGAGGCGGGACAGGACCGAGAGCGCCTCGCTGGTGATCGACCTCGTCCGCCGCCCGTGCTCGGCGGACAGCACCTCGATGAAGTGGCGGGCGAGAAGAGGGATGTCGTCCCGACGCTCCCGCAGCGGCGGGACCACGAATGGAATGACGTTGAGCCGGAAGTAGAGGTCGTCGCGGAACGAGCCTCGCTTGATCTCTTCCTGAAGGTCCTTGTTGGTGGCAGCGATCACGCGCACGTCCACAGTGACCGAGCCCGCACCGCCCACCGGCTCGATGCGCTGCTCCTGAAGAGCCCGGAGGACCTTGGCCTGAGTCTTCAGGCTCATGTCCGCGATCTCGTCGAGGAAGAGGGTTCCCCCGTCGGCGAGCTCGAACTTCCCCTTCCGCGCCGTGAGGGCCCCGGTGAAGGCGCCCTTCGCATGGCCGAAGAGCTCGCTCTCGATGAGCTCCTCGGGGATGGCCGCGCAGTTGACCTCGACGAACGGACCCTGAGCCCGGCCGCTCTGGGCATGGATGGCGCGCGCCACCAGCTCCTTGCCCGTGCCGTTCTCTCCGAAGATGAGGGCCCGACCGTTGCTGGGCGCGGCCTGGGCAATCTCCGCGCGCAGGACCTCGAGGGCCGGGCTGGCCCCCACCATGACGTACTTCTGGTCGAGCTGACGCTTCAGGGTTCGGACCTCGGCCTCGAGCCGCCTCTGGGACAGCGCGTTGCGGACGACGAGGAGCGTCTTCTCGAGCGAGAGGGGCTTCTCCACGAAGTCGCGCGCCCCCAGCCGGACAGCCTTGACCGCGGTCTCGATCGTGCCGTGCCCGGAGATCATCACCACCGGGAGCTGGGGATCGGCCTCGTGCAAGCGGGCGAGCGTCTCGAGGCCATCGGCGCCCGGGAGCCAAACGTCGAGCAGCACCAGGTCGAAACGCCTGGCGGCGGCCGCGGTCAGCCCATCCTCCCCCGAGGCCGCCGTTGCCACCCGGTAGCCCTCGTCACCGAGGATCGCCTCGAGCGAGGTCCGAACCCCCGCTTCGTCGTCGACGACGAGAATCGACTCGCTCATGCCGGAAGCTCCACGACGAATCGCGCTCCTCGCGGCTCGTTGTCTTCGGCCCGGATCGTGCCGAGATGCTCCTGCACGATGCGGCTGACGATGGCGAGGCCCAGCCCGCTCCCCCGCTTCTTCGTGGAGAAGTGCGGCACGAAGAGCTGGTCGTGGTCGGCGGCGGCGATCCCCGGGCCGTCATCGGCGACGATGAGACGAGCCCTCCCTTCCCCCCTGTCGAGCTCGGTGGCCACCAGGATGTGTCCTCTCTCGTCCATGGCAGCGATCGAGTTGTCCACGAGATTGATGAGCACCCGCTTCATCTGGTCGGGGTCCAGCCGCAGCTCGGGCAGGTCTGCCGCCTCGCGCCGATCGATGACGATGCGGGGGAAGAGCCCTTCATAGAGGGAGAGCGCCTGATCGATGACGTCGTGAAGCGACGTGAGCTGCAGGTTGGCCGCGGGCAGCCTGGCGAACTGGGCGAACTCGTCCACCAGGTTCTTGAGGGCCTCGACCTCGTCGACGATGGCCCGCGAGGACTCGGTGAGGACCTTCTCGAAGTCGGGATCGGACTTGAGCCACGCCTTGCGGATGCGCTGGGCGGAGAGCTGAATCGGGGTGAGCGGGTTCTTGATCTCGTGGGCGAGCTTGCGTGCCACCTCACCCCATGCCGCCACTTTCTGGGCCTTCATGAGCGGGGTGAGATCGTCGAGGACCAGAAGCGCCCCGGGCGCCGAGCCGAGGGAGCCGGGCAGGCTCACGACCGTCACGGCAAGGTGCCGGTCGCGGTCGCCCGTCGGCATCAGGACCTCGCGCTCCTGCCGAGCCACGCGGCCCGAGAGCAACCGCAGCACGAGGCTGCGGATCTCGTCGCCGCCGGCGCCCTTCAGGACCCGATCCACCGGCAGGCCCATCACCCCGCTCTCGAGGTCGAGCAGGCGCAGCGCCGCGGCGTTGACCGCGCTGACGGTGCCCCCCTCGTCGACCACGAGGACGCCCGTCCCCACTGTCTCGAGAACGGTCTCCGTGAGCCGGCGGCGCTCCTCCAGCTCCTGGTTCTTGCGCAGCAGTCCGGCGCGCCCGAACTCGACCTCCTCCTCGCTCCGGGCCAGCCGCTCCGACATTTTGTTGAAGGAGGTGATGAGAGCCCGAAGCTCCTCGCTGCCGGACGGGAAATCCACCCGAACCCCGCGCTGGCCGGCAGCGATCCGCTCGGCCCCTTCGGCCACGAGTCGGAGAGGTGTCGTGATGCGGCGGGCGAGGTAGAGGGCGAGCCACACGGCACCGAACAGGGTCAGGAGGACCGGGAACAGGTAGAGCGAGCGATAGAAGGCGAGGATGGGCTCCCTGTTGCTCTGCGTTTCTCGGAACTTCGCGTAGTGATCCCTGACTTCCCCGGCGGCCCGGGCCACCTCGGGAGGAATGAAGCTCGACACGACCACGGCACCGGCCGAGCGCCCGTCCGCTCCCCGCACGGGGACGGCGACAAGGGCGAGCTCGCCCGCTCCGAACGAGACGATCGCGTCCGCATCCCGACCCCCGAGGGCGGCCTCGGCCAACGCCTCGGCCGAGGCGGAGTCCCAGGACACCGCCGGAGGCAGACGCGGGTCCATGACGGCGACGATCTCGCCGTCCGGCGAGAACACGTTCACGATGTCGATCTCGAGCTCGCGGGCCCGGGCGCCCACCGCGCGCCGCAGCCGGCCCAGCTGCCCCGCCCCGAGGAGCCCGCGAGCCCTGACCTCCTCGGCGAGAGCCCGGGCGTGGACCCGGCCGCGGTCGGTGGCGGAGCGCCGCAGCGAAGTCTCGAGGACCTGGGACGAGGCGAGAATCCGCTCCACATCCACGTTGAACCAGCGATCGACGGTCTGGCGGATGATGTCGCTGCCGACCACGAGCAGGAGCACGGAGGGCGCCACCGCCATCAGCAGGAAGACCAGCAGGAGCTGCACCCGCAGCCGGGCGCCGAAGACACCTCGCCGCCACTCCATGACCATCCGGACGAGGTTTCGGCCCAGGACGAAGACGAGAACGAAGAGGAGCGAGAAGTTGAGGACGGTCAGGCCGAACAGGAACGCCGAGGAGGCATAGCCGGGATCGAAGTCGCTGCTCTTGCGAAGAAAGACCTCTGCGACGAAGAAGACGAGCAGCAACCCCACGGTGATCGCCACCATGAGCCGCGCGTTGTTCTGGATGCGTTGCCGAGGCACCAGGGGAAGTGTAGCTCTGGAGCCACACATGCGACAACGTGCTGATTGGCGCGGAGATAGGGTGAGGCGGCGTCCCCCGAGCGCTCAGTCCCGCGACTCGAGCAGGCCCTTGAGCGTGGCCATGAACTGGTCGACGTCCTTGAAGTCGCGGTAGACGGAGGCGAAGCGGACGAAGGCGACCTTGTCGAGGTCGCGAAGCCGCTCCATCAGGAACTCGCCGATCTGGTCGGCGGCCACTTCACGATCGGGGCTCTCGTGCGTCATGGACTCGACCTGATCCACGATCGCCTCGAGGCTCTTCACCGAAACCGGGCGTTTTTCGCAAGCCTTGAAGAGCCCGGACATGATCTTCTCCCGGTCGAAGCGCTCGCGACGTCCGTCCTTCTTCACGACGAGGTGGGGGATCTTGTCGATCCGTTCGTAGGAGGTGAAGCGCTTGGAGCAGCTCAAGCACTCGCGGCGGCGGCGGATGACCTCCCCCTCTTTGCTCTCGCGCGAATCGACGACCTTGTCGTCGATGTGGGAGCAGAATGGACATTTCACTGCTGCACCTCCTGGTAGGGTTCTGAAGAGCCTTCGCCAGTCACCTCCGCGACCCGGCGCAGGCTGAGCCCCTCGCGACCCAGCAGGGCGAGACCCAGCACGAGGACCGGCAGGCTCGACAGCGCGTGGGCTGTGATCGCCGCCGCGGTAGCTGTTTCTCGAGGGACGCCGTAGACCTCGTGAAGAGCCAGCACGTAGAAGGCATGGAACCCGCCCACCATGCCCGGCGTGGGGAGGGACACTCCCACGACGAGAAAGGCGATGAGCAGGAAGGTTGTGGAGAACGGGAGCTCGATTGAGAAAGCAGAGTTGTTGAGCTGGAAGCCCACGGCGAGGAGGATCCAGAGGGCGAATGATTGAGCGAGGATGATTGCGAGGTGCGAGCCAGGGGCCCGAAGAACCCCGAGACCCTCGGTGAAGGCCCGCACGGCCTGCCCGAGAGGGGCGGCCAGCCAGCGCGGGGCCCGGGCGAGGAGCTTCTCGAGAAGGCCAAGGACCGGCTCGGGGCGGGCGTGCAGCGCGAGAAGCAGCCCGAGGATCAGGAGGGCCCCGATGGCGGTCACTGCACCCGCCGCCTTGATGGCGTCCATCCGAGGACCCGCCACCTGCATCGGAGGAGCGGGCAGCACGAAGAGGTAGACGCCAAAGAGCGCAAGCACCGTGATGAGGTCGACCAGGCGCTCCAGGACCACCGTGGCAAAACCCGCGGAGAGCGAGATGGGGTGGCGCCGGGAGACGAGCCAGGGCCGCACGATCTCCTGGGCACGTGGGATGAGAAACCCCGAGGCGAAGCCGACGTACGTAGCGGATACGAGGTCCTTGAAGGGGACTCGCCCGAGGGGGGCCAGAAGGAAACCCCAGCGCCAGGCCCTCACCAGGTAAGCGGCCACGGTCATGAGGACGACACCGCCAAGGGGGGCCAGACGGGCCTCCCGGAGGGCGCGCCCGAAGTCCGCCCAGTTCATCCCGCGGAAGACGAAGCCGAGGAGGAGGATGGCGAGAAAAGCGCCGACCAGGAGCCGGCCACGCTGCCCCTTCACCGCCACCTCGACTCGGTCACAACTTCTTTCCCTTCAAATACTTGATAGCGGATTCGGACTCTACTACAGTGCCGGGCCGAGCGTCAAACAGCGTCCGTTGTGGGCCGTTTCGACCCTGCAGTGTTCCGAACCCGGCCCGCACCGGATGCGTTTCCCGATCAGTGGCAGGAGTTCGCCGGTCGGAGACAGCGAAGAAGAACCCTTGAGCACGACCGAGGATCTCCTCCCGCGGTGCCGGAATGGGGATGAGGCCGCCTGGCGCGAGCTGGTCAGCCTTTACACCCGGAAGGTCTTCGGCCTCGCGTACCGGTTCACCGGCCGCGCGGACGAGGCCGAGGATTTGACCCAGGAGATATTCATCAAGGTGTACAGGACGCTCGATCGATACCGAGAGGCCGACGGAGCCTTCCCGGGGTGGCTGATGACCGTGCCCCGCAACCACGCCATCGACAACTACCGGCGGCGGAAGCAGGACCTGCTGCGGCGGGCCGAGGACCCCCGGATCCTCGAGAACGCCCCTGCCCGCGGAGAGCACCCGATCGAGGGCCTCGAGCGGAAGGAGCGCGCGCGCCTGGTGCACCGGGGACTGCGGGCGCTGCCATCGGACCTGCGTCTGCCGCTCATTCTCTGTGACCTGCAGGGACTGCCCTACGACGAGATCGCCGAGAGCCTGCAGCTGCCCCTCGGAACCGTCAAGAGCCGGATCAACCGTGCCCGCCTGGAGCTGGCCAAGCGTCTCAGGGGACGCCGGGTCGAGCTCGTGGGGAGCTCCTAGGAGGTCGACGGCCATGGACTGCCCACGGAGTCAGGAGCTGTTCTCCGATCACCGGGAGGGGGCCCTGCACGACATCCTCCGGGTCGAGCTCGAAGCTCATTTGTCCACGTGTGAGGAGTGCCGGTCCCTCCAGGGGACCGTGGCGGAGGTCATTCAGGCATTGGCCGCCTACCCGGCTCTCGAAGCGCCGCTGGGGCTGGTCGACCGGGTGATCGCGGCCACCCGGAGAGCGCCGCGGCCGCAGCCCGCCCAAAGCGCCGTGATCGTTCGCCCCGCACTGGTGATCCCGGCGTGAATGCAGGCGGCCGCGGCCGGGTTCGCGCTGATCGCCCTCGGCGTGCTCCTGATGGTCGCCGGCCCGGAGAGCTCGACCCGGGCGGCCACCCTCCTCGTGGACCGTACGGTGAACGCCGGCAGCGAGCTCATCGACCGGAAGGATTGGATGGTCGAAGACGTGCGCATTCTCGGCGTGGTCCTGACCACCGCTTTCGAGGGACGCCTCGAGCGGGTGGAAGACTACCGCCGCCTCCTCGAGCAGCGCCGCAACCAAGGGCAGGTGGATTCCAAAAGGGGGAGTGGCAACCGCCCTCTCCCCGTCCGCATCGCCACCCAGACACGTTTCCGAACCGGAGAAGGCGCCGGCTCGTAGGAAGTCGGTGAAGGAGATGAAACGATGAGCAGCCAGCCGCCCGAACCCGAGAGCCCGGCCCCCGGGGCCCCGCCGGCGTTGCCGCCAGGACCCGTACAGGCCGGTCCCTACGTCCAGCTTCCGAAGAGCCCGGGACTGGCCGCGTTCTTGTCGTTTCTCCCCGGCCTGGGGCAGGTCTACAACGGGCAGATCGCCCGCGCCTTAGTGTTCTTCTTCGGCTGGGTGGGCAGCATCTACTTGACCGCGAGCGGTCACGAGTTCCCTTTCGCCTTTGTGATTCCCTTCGTCTTCCTGTTCAACATCATCGATGCCTGGAAGGGCGCGACCGCGATCAACCAGCGCTTCCTCGGTGGCAAGGAAGAGAAGGCGACCGAGGACACCGTCGAGTCGCCGCTCTGGGGCGGCTCGCTCGTGGCCATCGGCGTCCTCGTGCTTCTGAGCAACATGGGTTGGCTCGACCTCGATCGGCTGGCCCAGTGGTGGCCGCTTCTCTTGATCGCCGTGGGCGGATACTTCATCTACGGTTCGATCCAGAAGAAGAAGGCGGAGGACGCAACCGATGAGCCGCCCAGCATTCAGCCCTGAGGGGCTCACCCTGGGGATCAGTCTGGTGGCCATGGGCGTCCTGTGGACGCTCTCCAACCTGGGGCAGGTCGATCTCCTCTACACCCTCCGCACCTGGTGGCCCGTGACACTCGTCCTCTGGGGTGGGCTCGAGCTGGTGGACCTCGCCATCCGCCGGGCGGCGTCACGGGAGCCTTGATGTGAGCGCAAGAAAGATCGGCTTCCTGATCCTGATCCTGGTCTTCGGCGCAGTCGTCGAAACCGCCTGGAGTGTTCGGGAGAACCGCTTCTATTTCGGACCGGAAGGCCTCCGGATTCTCGGCGGCCGCTTCTACGGGCCCTCCTTCACGTTCGAGGAGTCCACCGAGCGAGCGGTCTCCGGCGATCAGGAGCTCGAGATCGAAGTTCGGAACTCTTTCGGGAACGTCCGGATTCTCCCTGGCGAAGGCGCCTCGGTACGGGTCGATCTTCGCAAGGTGGTCTTCCGGCCCACCGAGGAGAAGGCACGGGCCTTTGCGGAGCGAGTCGAGCTGCGATTCGAGGAGGAAGACGGGCGTGTCCGCATCAGCACGAACCGCAACGACGTCCCCGGCCGGGACAAGGTGGGATTCGAGACCCATCTCGATGTGCACGTCCCGGCGACGGCGAAGGCCGTTGTGGGCAACGATCACGGGTCCGTCGAGGTCAGCGGCATCGCCCGGGCCGAGATCAAGGCGTCGTACGGCGACGTGCACGTGGAGAGAATCGAGGGACCTGTCTCTATCGAGGCGCGCCACGGCGACGTACACGCCACGGAGCTCGGCGCCGAGCTGTCTCTCGAGTCCCGCCACGGTGACGTGGAGGTGGTGGGCGTCACGGGCCATTCGACCCTGGACGTGCAGCACGGGGCGCTCACCGTCCGGCGCTCCGCCACCTTCGAGGCGAAGGCGTTCCACGGCGCTTTCGCGGCTGAGTCGGTGGGGGGAGATCTCACCCTCGAGGCGCGCCACGCCGGAGCCGTGATCGCGGACGTGGCCGGGAGCGTCGACGTTCAGACCAGCTATGAGAGTGTGCGTCTCGAGCGGATCGGAGGAAACGTGACGGCCCGGGTGGAGCACGGCTCCGTGAGGGCCGAGGGGGTGAAGGGCGCGCTCACCGCGGAAACGACCCATGACGGCGTGTGGCTCGACGGCGTCTCGGGGCGCGTGGAGGTCGCAGTGCGAGGTGGCGGAGTGGAGGCCCGAGAGCTGAAAGGCGGCGCCCACGTGCGTTCTCGAGGCGACGTGTCGATCGACGGCTTCGGCGGAACGATCGACGTGGAGACCGAGAGCGGCGACATCCTCTTGAAACCCGGGCGCCCGATAACGGAGCCCGTGACAGCCTCGGCCAGGAAGGGTGCGGTGCGCCTGGAGGTCCCTGCCGGCAGCCGCTTCGCCCTGGAAGCCGAGTCCCGCCACGGCGAGCTGGTCCTGGACGTCCCGGAGCTCGAGAGCTCGTCCGGGAACGGACGCATCACCGGCACCATGGGCGGAGGTGGCGCCACGGTACTGCTCACCGCCGACGAAGACGTGACGGTGGCGCCCGGCGGGTCCGCTCTGCCAGCCGAAAGGCCCTAGCCAGAAGCACGGCTCGAATGCGGCGTGCGTTTCGCCCTTGCCTCGCCATCGCTCCTTCCTGTAAACTTCCGGCCCTCCGACAGACTGCCACCCTCCAGTGGCCGCCGGACGGACCCGCAAGAGCACGACCTGAGTACGATGAAGATCGATATCACAGCACCTCCTCTTCTCGGGACGGCGTTCTCCGCCCTGAAGCTGTTCAAGCGCGGCAAGGTCCGTGACGTGTACGACCTCGGAGACCGGCTCCTCATCGTGGCGACGGACCGGCTGAGCGCCTTCGACGTCGTGCTGCCCACCGGGATCCCGGGCAAGGGCATCATCCTCACTCAGGTCTCGCTCTTCTGGTTCGATCTCCTCCGAGACCTGGTGCCGAACCACGTCATCACGGCCAACGTGGAGGAATACGGGGCGGATCTGCTGCCCTACCGCGCCGAGCTCGAAGGCCGCTCGATGATCGTGATGAAGACCGAGGTCCTGCCCGTCGAGTGCGTGGTGCGGGGATATCTGGCCGGCTCGGGCTGGAAGGACTACCAGGCCACCGGCTCCGTGTGCGGCATCCCTCTGCCGGCAGGGCTTCAGCAGTCGGCGCGGCTCGAGCCACCGATCTTCACTCCTGCGACCAAGGCGGAGACGGGGCACGACGAGAACATCCCGTTCGAGACGATAACGGAGACCGTCGGGCCCGAGCGCGCCGAGGAGGCGCGACGGATCAGCCTGGAGATCTACGCGCGGGCGTGCTCGCACGCCGAGGCGCGGGGCCTCATCCTCGCCGACACCAAGTTCGAGTTCGGGCTCCACGAGGGCCGCCTCATCTGGATCGACGAAGCACTGACCCCGGACTCCTCACGGTTCTGGCCCGGGGATGAGTACGAGCCGGGGCGGCCGCAGCGAGCGTTCGACAAGCAGTACGTGAGGGACTACCTCGAGACCCTCGACTGGAACAAGCAGCCGCCGGGACCCGAGCTGCCTCCCGAGGTCGTGGAGCGCACGGGCGAGAAGTACGTGGACGCATTCGAGCGCCTTCGGGGGAAGGCGCGCTAGGTATTCGACAAGGGCTGCACTGGTTCCGGCCGGCCGACCCGGCGGGAGCGCCAGCAGAGCAGGCGCCGTCGTCGCCGTGAAGCAGCAGCTGGACGCGTTGATCGTCGAGATGGTCGACAAGGGAATCCGCTTCCCCGACGCAAAACGGGAGTTCGAAAAACGTTTCATTGCCAGGGTCGTCCAGCGCCACCGGGGCAATCTCTCCCGGGCCGCGCAGGACCTCAGGATCCACCGCAACACCCTCGGCCGAAAAATAGAGGAGTACAAGATCTCCCAGATCACTCGGCGAGTCGATCGAGGCCATCGCTTCCCGTAAGTGGTTGTCGAACAACGACAACGACGTCTCTCGGGACGATGTGCGTCCCTCGTTGGCAGTCTGCTTGACAGACTGCCAGTCTCCCGTATATCCTAAACTTGGCAGTCGACACCGTTGACTGCCAAGGCGCTCGTCGGCCACTTCGACTGCCGGCGACGCCAGGACTCAAGACGTTTGGTGATTCGGTTGAGCAGAACACCGCAGAAAGGAGACAGCGCACGATGGCGAAAGTTCGTCCGCTTCACGACAGATTGCTGGTGAGGCGCATCGAGGAAGCCGAGACGGTCAAGGGCGGGATCATCATCCCGGACACCGCGAAGGAGAAGCCCCAGGAGGGCGAGGTCATCGCAGTGGGCAAGGGCAAGACCCTCGACAACGGCACGAAGATCGAGCTCGATGTGAAAGCCGGCGACAAGATCCTCTTTGGGAAGTACTCCGGCACCGACATCAAGATTGATGGCGAGGAGTTCATGATCCTGCGAGAGGACGAGGTTCTGGCCGTAATGGGCTAGCTGGGAGCGTAACGCCCCAGCCACACTTCACAAAGAAACAGGAGAACGCAGGAAGCATGGCGAAGCAGATTACGTACGGAAACGATTCGCGCCAGGAGTTGCTCCGGGGTGTGAACCGGCTGGCCGACGCGGTCAAGGTGACCCTCGGCCCCAAGGGACGCAACGTCGTCCTCGACAAGAAGTTCGGCTCCCCGGTCATCACCAAAGACGGCGTCACCGTCGCCAAGGAGATCGACCTCAAGGAGCCCCTGGAGAACATGGGCGCACAGATGGTCCGCGAGGTCGCCTCGAAGACCTCCGACGTCGCGGGTGACGGCACAACCACCGCCACCGTGCTCGCCCAGGCCATCTACCGCGAGGGCAGCAGGAACGTCACCGCGGGCGCCAACCCGATGGACCTCAAGCGCGGCATCGAAAAGGCCGTGATCGCGGTGGTCGAGAGCATCAAGAAGCTCTCCAAGCCCGTCAAGGGCAAGGAGATCGCCCAGGTCGGCACCATCTCCGCCAACAGCGACGAGACCATCGGTTCGATCATCGCCGAGGCCATGGAGAAGGTCGGCAAGGACGGCGTCATCACGGTCGAGGAGGCGAAGACGCTCGAGACCTCCCTCGATGTCGTCGAGGGCATGCAGTTCGACCGCGGGTACCTCTCGCCCTACCTCGTGACCGACCCCGAGCGGATGGAGGCGGTGCTCGAGGATCCGCTGGTCCTCATCCACGAGAAGAAAGTCTCGAGCATGAAGGACCTGCTTCCGGTGCTCGAGCAGATCGCGAAGCTGGGCAGGCCGCTGCTCATCATCGCCGAGGACGTCGAGGGCGAGGCCCTGGCGACCCTCGTCGTGAACAAGCTCCGTGGAACCCTGCATGTGGCAGCGGTGAAGGCGCCGGGCTACGGTGACCGCCGCAAGGCCATGCTCGAGGACATCGCGATTCTCACCGGTGGCAAGGCCATCACCGAAGACCTCGGGATCAAGCTCGAGAACCTCAAGATCGACGATCTCGGCAGCGCGAAGAAGATCACCATCGACAAGGACAACACCACGATCGTCGAAGGCGCCGGCACGACCAAGACCATCGAAGGCCGGGTGAAGCAGCTCCGCACCCAGGTCGAGGAGACGACCTCGGACTACGACCGCGAGAAGCTGCAGGAGCGGCTGGCGAAGCTCGTGGGCGGGGTCGCGGTCATCAAGGTCGGGGCAGCCACCGAGACCGAGATGAAGGAGAAGAAGGCGCGGGTCGAGGACGCGATGCACGCGACCAAGGCCGCGGTCGAGGAGGGGATCGTCCCCGGCGGCGGGGTCGCTCTTCTTCGCGCCCAGAAGGCCATCGACGACCTGCCGCTCGAGGGCGACGAGGGCGTGGGTGCCACCATCGTCCGTCGTGCCCTCGAGGAGCCGCTTCGTCAGATCGCTCAGAATGCCGGCCTCGAAGGCGCCGTCGTCGTGGCCAAGGTTCGCGAGCAGACAGGCGAAGACGGCTTCAACGCCCAGAACGAGACGTACGAGAACCTGATCTCCGCCGGTGTCATCGACCCGACGAAGGTGGTTCGTACCGCTCTTCAGAACGCGTCGTCGATCGCCTCGCTCCTGCTCACCACGGAAGCCCTCGTCTCCGAGCTGCCGGAGGAGAAGTCCGAGCCTGCGGGCGGAGGCGGCGGAATGCCGCCCGGCGGCATGGGCGGCATGGGCGGCTTCTAGACATCACATCATCGAACCGGAGGGCAGCCCCCGGAAGCTCGAAGAGGGACGGCTCCGGCCGTCCCTCTTCGTTTTTGGTTAGAGCGTGAAGTTGACGCGGACCACGATCCAGACACGGACCGGGACACCGTTCTTGGTCCCGGGCTCGTACCGTCTCGTCCTCACCTGGC
>Ga0310121_10000807_pt1 | contig 33598 bp, 31 predicted proteins | sample CB27_Tmax_986_MG_FD_203504 | JGI IMG/M metagenome (GOLD analysis project Ga0310121, IMG submission 203504) | Marine microbial communities from Western Arctic Ocean, Canada - CB27_Tmax_986 | ecosystem: Environmental > Aquatic > Marine > Oceanic | place: Canada: Western Arctic Ocean | collected...
TGCTGGTCTCGTGCCGGAGGAGGTGGCGTACCATCCTTTCGGGGGGTCCGCTGGAATCACTTTGAGTGCGGGTGTCGGGGCCTTCTATGAAGAGACTGATTCGAGTAAGGAACTGATCAGGGCTGCGGACGAGGACATGTGTCGTTCGAAGGCCGAGAAGAGCTCGAAATGAAGGGACGAGGGGCAGAGGGGGGGCTCGTTAAGGAAGATCTTGCCAACCTCATGGAGCTTGCTCGGGGATTGGCACTTCGGGCTGGGGAGATCACCCTAAAGTATTTTGGGGAGGTCCTAGTCGCCGACGAGAAGGCGGACGGGACTCCCGTGACGAGGGCGGATCGCGAGGCAGAGGCCCTGCTGAGGTCGGAGATTCGCCGGCTGTACCCCGATCACTCAATCCTAGGCGAAGAATTCGGGGAGTACGTGGGTCCGGCCCCGGTGCGGTGGATCCTAGATCCTATCGATGGAACGCTTGCGTTCATGCGGGGAGTTCCCCTCTATGCAGTTCTTATCGGGATTGAGATTGAGGGAGATCCGGTGGTGGGCGTGGCGCACTTTCCGGCATTGGATGAAACAGTAGCGGCAGCCCGCGATCAAGGTTGCAACTGGTGGCCCCGGAAGAGCGTGTCCTCCGTGTCCGCTTGCGTATCAGATGTCGGTAACCTCAAGAACGCCCTGGCCTTGACGACGGACCTTGAACGCATATTGGTCTCGAGGGTTGGCTCAGGCTGGCGTAACCTCAGCGGTAGGGTCAGACTGGTCCGCGGCTGGGGCGACGCGTACGGTCATATTCTCGTCGCGACGGGGCGAGCTGAGGTCATGGTCGATCCTTTCCTCTCTTTGTGGGATGCGGCGCCCCTGCTTCCGATTGTGACGGAGTCGGGGGGGCAGTTCACCGATCTGCAGGGGAACGAGACCATCCTTGGGGGGTCCGGTGTTTCGACGAACGGTCGAGTGCACCAACCGGTGCTTGATATCTTGAAGGAGGGGGTCTGAGAGATACCTGCCAGAGCAGACCATTCCCCTGTCAGCATCCGGTCGAGGTTCGATGCGTTTGCGGTGGTGCTTGCTCGGTCCTCTGGTGAGTCTCAGTTGGTTGCTGAGGGGAGCAGTGCCACGAGAGCACGATCTCAGCTGACGACTGACTCGTGCTGTAGCTCTGCTTCTAACATTTCTGGGTCCGGTGCGGGCTGCCACATCTGAATCATGGGAAAAGTTGCGAGGAACCAATGGATGGTTCCCCCAAAGAGGCCCAGGAAACCCAGCCCAATGAGGGGTTCCCAGATCGTGATTGTAGGCGTGCCGATTTCGTGGAGGGAAGGAGCCACGAGGAGGAAACGCTCGAGCCAAAGCCCCAAGAGCGCTAGAAACGCAATGCTGCCGAGCCAACTGGGAATGATCTTGGGTTTCCTGCCGATCAGGGCAGCAAATGGTACTAGGAAGCAGAGCACGATGACCAGAAGAGACAGAGGTCCCCACTCAGCGCCAGAGCGGTGGACGATCCATTCCTGCTCCCACGGAAGCTTTCCGTACCAGATCACGATGTACTGCGACCAGAAAAGATAGGTCCAGAAAATCGAGAACGCGAAGGTCAACTTCCCCAGGTCATGCAGCTGATAGCTGGATATATGCTTGTCGGCGTAGGTACTCCTCCGCTTGAGAAGGACTGAGACAAGTGCCGTGGCTCCGATGCCTCCCCAGAAAGCTCCCATGAAGAACCAGCCGGGGAACATGGTCGAGAGCCAATGAGGCTCGAGTGACATGGCCCAGTCGATCGCGAAGATGCTCATGACCACGACGTAGACCAAGACAAGCGCTGGAGAGAGGATCTTGAGTTTTGCCCAGCTTCGAGACTCCTCCTCAGCGGTGCCAACCCAGCTTCGGGAGAGCCACTTCCGCCAACGGGTTCTCGACGTACCTTCTTTCTCGTCTGCTTCTCTTTCCGGTCCCAGGTCAGGTCGGAGGGCCAAATACATAAAAAAGAGGCTCAGGGAGAAGAGAATGAGGGCCCCGAGGAAGTTCCGAGCGGTGAGAAACGGTATGTTGAGGAACGCCGCTTTCTTTTGGATGAGCTCGTCGGTTGCCATGAGTTCGATCCAGGGGAAGTAATTCTCCCTCAGCGTAAGCATCGGCAACAGCAGAAGGAACGAGAACGGAAGGAATGCTCCGATAGCGAGTGAGACGCGCCTCACAGACCAGTTCCACCTGGCCTTGGTGATCACCGTCACGGCACAGAGAATCACCGCTCCCTGTGCGATACTGGTGAAGAAGAGCCAGTTGGAGACATATGCCTGCCATGCCCGGTCGGGATTCGATCCCAGGAGGATCAAGAAGGAGACGCCACCTACCGCCAATAGCGCGCTGGCAAGGAATACAGAGCCTCTGCCACGCGTCAGGTACCGGGCCGGGAGCTCAGGGGGGATTGGGATATCGTACATTCTAATCGTCCTGGTCCTGATCAGTCGGCCCGGTTTCCAGTTCCTCCTGTATCACTGGCCCCTGCAGTTGCCGTACGTAGTTCACGATATGCCAACGGTCGTAATGAGTGATTTGGTGTCCGTACGGAGGCATGATTCCTCTTCCGATCCGGATGAGCGAGTAGATGTACCCGTCCGTATAATCAATCGCCTGGGGCGAGAGAAGGGAGAACGGGGGAATCCCCGCGCTGGCCACTGGCCCAGCACCATCTCCCGCAGTCCCGTGACACGGGCTACAGGCGCGATTGAACATCACTTCGCCACGCGCAAGGGAGGCGGGCGTGGCCTCCACGGGGTTCGGGATTCCGGTTACCTCTGGCGCTTGCTGGAATAGCTGTGTTTGCGTTACCGGGTAGGGGATGTCTGCGATTTGCGGTTGGCCGAGGTTTACTGTACCAGGGGCGGGCGGAAAGTTGCCAGCGGCGAAAGGAACCGAGCCTTCGGGTGGGAGGATCGGATTCTCGTACGCTCCAATGGACGACTGTACTCGCATGCTTCTTCCAAATACAGCCTGCAGAACATCGTCTAGCGGTGAGCAACCAGTTCCGGTTAGAACGATGGCCAGAAGAGTGAGCCCTCTCGCGGTTCGCACGGATCCACCTCCACCTTCAGCCATGGGCTTCCCCGTCGGTATCTTGTTCGAGCTTCACCGGGTTGTTCGACTCCAAAATCACTCGAGCCGCTCCCAGTCGATCATCCGGTGCGGTGACGTATACAGCGAACCGCCCTGCGGTGACCTCAGGGTCGTAGACTACACTCGTCTTCAGATCTGGAATCCGCATGTTCCAGAACACCCCGATCACTGTGGCCAACACCCCGAAGAGGATCATCATCTCAAACGCGATTACAACGTAGGCGGGGATCGAAAGGATTGGTTTGCCCCCGGTCACGAGCGGCCAGTCCATGGCCGTGAAAATGGTGAAGGCAAACCCGGTTGCGGCACCGGTGAGGCCTCCCACGAGCGTGAACAGCCGGACCGGGCTTGTTCCGTATCCGAGAGCTTGCTCTAACTTGTGCTCGGCGAAGGGCGCAAATGCTGTAATTTCGTCAAATCCGTTCCCCCGTAACGCCTTGATCGATTCCACCGTGGAGTCGAGATAATCGAAGGAGGCCATCAGGCCCTGGCGGTTGTTGTTCACCTGGCGGCCTCCTCGCGGGCACTCCGACTCAAGGGTGCAGGAAGCACTTCCTTCAACTCGCTGATGGCCACAGGGGGGAAGATTCTGATGAAAAGGAGGAACCAGAAGGCGAACCAGGCAAAACTTCCGATAACGATGCCCATTTCGGTAACACTTGGACGATACGTGCCCCAAGCGAACGGCATGAACTCATGAGAGAGGGAAGTCACGATGATCACGAAGCGCTCGAACCACATCCCGATGTTGATGAAGATGGAGATGACGAAGAGCGCTGCTATGGAGTGTCTCACCCGCTTGAACCATAGGAGGATAGGGATCATCCCATTACATGTGAGCATGATCCAGCCAGCCCACCAGTAGGGCCCGAAGAACCGGTTCCAGAACGCCTGGCGCTCGGGAGCCTCACCGGAGTACCACGCCATGAAGAATTCGGTTAGGTACGCGTAGAGCACGATGGTTCCAGTGACGAGACACAGCTTCGCCATCGCATCGAAGTGCTTAGTCGTTAGGTAGGCCTCCAGCCCGAATGCCTTTCGGATAGGCACCGTGAGCGTAATCACCATTGCCACACCCGAGAAGATTGCACCAGCCACGAAGTACGGTGCAAAAATCGTGGCATGCCATCCGGGAACGATCGCCATGGCGAAGTCCCAGGAGACCACTGAGTGGACTGACAGCACGAGCGGAGTAGCGAGCGCTGCCATGTACAGATAGGCCTTCCCGAAGTGATGCCACTGCCGGTCGGTTCCCCTCCACCCAAACGAAGTCAACTGGTAGATCCTATGCCGAAGGCTTCCGGGCTTGGCCTGATCGCGAGCCGCCGCGATGTCAGGAAGCAGACCGAGGAGGAGGAAGAGTGACGATACCGTGAAATAGGTCGTGACCGCGAAAACGTCCCAAACCAACGGGGATCGGAAATTCGGCCATAGGAGCCGCTCGTTTGGATAGGGAAAGAGCCAGTACGCGTGCCAGGCCCGACCGAGATGGATGAGGGGGAAGAGGCCAGCTGTCATAACTGCGAAGACCGTCATTGCCTCTGCGGCCCGGTAGATCGACTGTCTCCACTTCGCTCTGAAGAGATAGAGAATGGCAGAGATCAGGGTCCCGGAATGGGCGATACCGACCCAGAATACGAAGGTGGTGATGTAGACACCCCAACCGACCGGCGAGTTCAACCCAGTGAGCCCGATCCCTGTTATAAGCTGATTCCCCCATGAGAAAGCAAGGAGGCCCACGCCGGCTGTTGCCAGCCCGAAGAGGAACCACCATAGCTTCCCAGGTCGGGAGAGCATCTTAAGGATGTCGACATTGACCTCGCCGTAGGACTGGATGTCCGGGTGAGTCTGCGCTCCTCTTTCTGACTCGACGGCCAAACTAGACATGGATGTCTTCCACGGGGTGGAAGGTGACCTTCCGCAAATAGTTGATGGCTGGCTGCGTATTGATGAGAGCGTCCAGGACTCGGTACGAGCGTTCGCTCTCGGAGAGCTGGGCAACCCGAGACCCGGGATCCCGGATGTTGCCGAACACGATCGCTTCGGCCGGACAACTCTGTTGACACGCCGGCACCACGTCTCCGTCTCGAACCGGCCGGCCGTCCAACGTTGCTCGGCTTTCAGCTTGTCGAATCCGCTGGACGCAGAAGGAGCACTTCTCCATGACTCCGCCGGTGCGCACCGTGACGTCTGGGTTGTATTGCCAGTTTAGGGGTTCGGGTACGTCTGAGAAGTCGAACCAGTTGAAGACTCGAACCTTGTAGGGGCAGTTGTTGGCACAGTATCGCGTACCCACGCAGCGGTTATATACCTGTGCGTTCAATCCCTCCGGTGTGTGGTAGGCGGCGTACACGGGGCAGACCGATTCACAGGGGGCGTTTCCGCAGTGCTGGCACAGCATTGGCAGGAAACGGATGTCGACTGGTCCCGGTTCGTCAGCATTCACCTCCTCGTAGAACCGTTCGAGCCGGATCCAATGGAGGTCCCGCCCCATTTTACTCTGCTCCTCGCCAACGGAGGCTACGTTATTCTCGGATTGACACGCGGTGACGCAGGCGGAGCAACCGGTGCACTTGTCTAGGTCAACGGCCATCGCCCATCTGGCATAGCCTTCGGGCTCATACTGTCCATGACGTGCACCCTCCAAGGGAAAATCTTCGGGTCTACCCTCGGTCGGCACAGGAACAAATCCACCCACCGCTTGCAGTTCGTGGATTTCGGAGTGTTCTTCCTCTTCCAACTGTCCGGCCTGGAGAGCGCTCAACTCCACCGCCGGGGTGATTGGACGGTCATTCTGGTCGCTCGACCCCTCGATAGTAGCGATACGTTGGCGCTCTCCCGTGGGTTCGATGACGACCCGAGTTGCTAGGTGAACCAGGGAGCCCGATGTTTGCTCGATTTCAGCGGGCAGAAGAGCCATCGGGTTCACGCCACGGCCATCCGCGAACCGCCCGAAGCGGGTGTGTCCGCCTCCCATCGCCAGGGCTACCGTGTTGCGGAGGATGCCCGGGTAAGTCCAGACCGGTACCTCGAGTTGGCCATGCGGTGAGGTAACCCGGACGATGTCGCCCGTGGAGATGCCCAGGTCGGATGCCGTTTCAGGATGAACCTCCACCCAGGAGTGCCACGAGATCTTCGATACTGGATCGGGGAGCTCCTGAAGCCAGGGCCGGTTAGCGGAGTACCCATCCCCAAACCGTGAAGAAGGGTAGACAAGAAGGGTCAGACCTTCCCCGTCTAGAGCCGGCGGGTCAAAGGTGAGAGCGCGGTCCGGAACTTGAAGGCTCGGAGCCTCCTGATCGCCCGTGAGAAGATCAATTACCCCTTCCCTCAAAGCCCGGTGCCAAAAGGCTTCGGCCGGTTCTTCGGACCTCTGCGCCGCGTGAAGATCGAGCCAGGACATGCGGAGGTAATCGTAGAAAGTCTCCGCACCGAGGTCTTGACCCAGCCCACGGGCCAAGGACAGCAGTATGTCGCCAGAGGCACGTGAGTCGAAGTGGGGAACAGGTCGCATCGCCGGCTGCTGAATGGCCCAGAGGTTGGGCCGGGGATTCGAATCGCCCCATGCCTCAAGGAAGTGCCGGTCGGGAAGGACGAGGTCCGCGTGGCTTGCCGTTTCATCCATCCGGTCGGTGATCGCGACAGTAAAAGGAACCGAGGCCAAGGCTTCCGGGAAGCCGGCCGCCGGTGGAAGAGTATAGGCCGGGTTTGTGCCGTGGAGGATCAGGGCCTGGATCTGCCCCGCTGACATGGAATCCACGATGGCCAGGAGATCACCAGCCGGGGCCGTGGTCGCGCTCAGGTGTGCTTGACGCGGAAACAGTGTCCGACCAACCGCCCCGCCAACGGTATTCAGGACCAAGACCGCCAGATTCACAGCAGTAGCGTTCTGCCCCTGACCGGCGATCCCAGGGCCAACCGCGAGCCCTGGACCCTCAGAGACGAACAGAGACGCCAACTCGTGAAGCGTGTCGACGGAGATGCCGACCTGATCAGATACGGTTTGAGGATCATGGGCACCGAGAAGTTCTGTGTAAGGGCCCGCATCTCCTCCGGTGGCAGAGATGATGTTGGCGATTGCGAGAGCGACTAACCCCTCAGTGCCGGCTTCTACCGGGACCCACTCGTCCGCGTTCTGGCCGGTCAGAGAGAGTCGTGGTCCGAGGAAGACGAAGCGGCTCTTTCGAAACGTCTCATCCGTGCCACTCGCGCGCGCGAATCCTCGGGTATGTTCGACCGGCGATATCCAGGATCCGAGGAAGTCCGCTCCAAACGAGAACACGATTCCTGCGGATTCGAAGTCGAATGAGGGTAGAGCGTCTACGCCGAATGCTAGCCTGGCCGCCTCGCGGAGTGGTGCCTCCGATATAGCATCATATTCGATGCGGCGTCCCCCCACTGCCTCGATCATCCGCTCCTGAAGACCGGTCAGGGTCGGGCCGGTTCTGCCGCTGATAAGGACAACATCGGAGTCCGCCCCTTGGACGCCTTCGAGCAAAAGTGCCTCGGCCTCATCCCAGGATATTGCCTCGTAGGACTCACCTGACCGTCGCATTGGCTGAGTGAGCCGATCCGGGTCATAGAGGCCTTGAAGGGCAGAGTGGCCGCGCGAGCAGAGTGCGCCACCAGAGATGGGGTGATGCGGGTTCCCCTCGAGCTTGATAGCTCGACCTTCGCGGGTCTTGACCCACGCTCCGCATCCCGCAGAGCATTCTGAGCAAACCGTAGAATACCAGGTTGCAACACCGGGTGTGATCTCCTCGGGAGCAGTCACGTACGGAATCAGTTTTTGAACCTCGTCCGTAGAGCATCCGACGAGCCCGGCTCCCGCACCGCTCACTCCAAGTACCCTGAGGAAGTCTCGTCGCTTGATTCCTTCTCTCATATGCTATGGCTCGTTAAGGCTCTCGGGCCCGATTTGAAGACGCCTACTCGGGCACCCCATGGGGGAAGCTTGCTCTCAATCAGTAGTGACAGACCGTGCAGTCCCGGGATGCCCCTCTCTCAATATGGCAACCCACGCACCATCCCATCGTGAGGGGTTGGCTCACCTGTTGGATGATTTCGATTTCTTGAACGTTGCCGTGGCAGTTCGCACACTCTACTCCAGCGGATATATGTCGCATGTGGGGGAACTGGACATGGTCCGCGACCTTGTAAATCCGGTTCCACGGGATTGCCTCCTGCCTTTCAAAATATCCACGCAGAAGCGCAATTTCCTCCGGATTTTGACTCCCAGCTACGAGAGCGTGGCATCCCATGCAGGTAGCAACCGGCGGGATCCCAGCCCTCATCGACCGCTCAGCCGAAAAGTGACAATACTGGCAGTCAATCTGGTTATCGCCGGCATGTATGTTGTGAGGGAAGGCAATCGGCTGCTCGGAAGGCCCGACGTCGGCGTTGGCTTCGGTTCCCGTCGGGTCCTGGCTCGATGGGTTCTCCTGGGCCAAAAGAGACGATGCGTATGCGAAGATGACGAGTGCCGCAATCGGCAGGAGGGAGCACTGCTTCTTCATGGTCGTTCTCTTCATAGGTCTGGGAAAGCGGAAAATTGGCTTCCCTGCAGCAAACAAACGCCGGAAGTTAGAAAAGCCATCCCTAGGCGTCAACGTAGGAAGATTTAGCTGAATTGCGGGCGACGGTGGGTGGCGGTTGTACTCGACCGTATCCCTACGCCAACTGCAGGAGGTGGTGGTCTGGACGTTCGCGTGATACCGTACGATTAATGAGCGCTATTTTCCCCACCCCATCCTCGGCCCAGAGGCCGTCTTCGGGCCAACACTTGGCCACGATAAGTTATGAGGGCCGCTTCTGGGATATCTATTTGGAGTTCGACGACGACCTGAGGCGTCCTGGGGGGTGCCGAGCGAATCTTGCGTTTTCACCTGCGGATCGGGCGGAAGGAGAAGAAATCCTACGGACGATTCCGGTGATCATAGAGCCGTCCTACGAGGAGGCCTTGAGCAAGGCTCGGGGTCTGGAGGAACATCAACTTGTGGGGTTCCTTAGATCGCTCCTTCCATAGACTCGGTACTTCCCGAAATTGGGCCATACGTCTTCCTGAGGTTGGTCTGGGCAAAACGCGGATCCTTCACATGGGTCCGGGGGTTTCAAGGGTCAATCCATAAAAGCGGCTTGTTCTACCACGACGTTCGTCCCGGACCAGACCTGTGAGGAGATTGGATGGCCATCTATCGGACTCGTTACTACAGCGACATGACTGTCGGAGTTGGCGGTCGAGTTACGATTCCACAAGATATGCGGGACGATCTTGGAATCGAGGAAGGTGATGTCCTGACGGTTCGAGTTGAGGAAAACTCCTCCGGCACCCGTCAGATGGTGGTTTGGCGCTCTGAACAGGAAGTTGAGGACTAATCCCTCAGCGGGGCTCTTGGTGACCCCCGGTCAATCATTTTCTTCCAGCACCACCCAACTTACGAGAGCTTGAAGGGGCCCGGTGCCGTCGTGACGCCACCAGGCGGCCGGCCAGGGTTGTTTCTTGAATGTGGTTATTCGCGTTATTCCGCTCGTAGCGAGCGGGTCTTCCAATTCTCGTCGCCTCAACTCAGGAGCATCGAGGGCCAGCGTTTGGAGAGTCCTTGAGGCAGGACGAATAACTTCTGAGAGCTGACTTAGATCAGCAATCGGCTTGACTACAACTGTTCGGCCCGTGCCCGCAAGCGATGTAACCCCACTGGTTTTCGGGTCGAAGAAGACAATCCCCTTCCCGGCGGCATCACCGAACACCCGGTCTCCCATTCCCGCAAGGCCCTTCAGTTCAGCGGTCGCCTTCAACTGCTGGAGAGCGGCTGCGACAGTCTTGTCGATAGGACCGGCTGGCATCTCTTGCGCGAGAACTTCGAGTTCCGTGGCTAGTAATTTAGCCCAAGTGACAGGCTTGGTCGGAGCACCCTCCTCGACCCAAATGATCTGCGGTGAGACACACCCGCGCTGATCGAATGTGGCTACCGAGCGGGCTGCTTTCCGAGCGACAGCCTCGGCTTGGGCGAGAGTGTCCAAGTGCTCTCGGGCTACCGCGCCGATTGAGAGACGGTGGTGGTAGGCGACAAGCGGTGTGGTAGGAGGCAGGCGAGTACGTAGCTCTCGCACGAGATCAGTTCCTCCGTACGCGACCACGCGATCCGCCTCGTGAATTGCCAGTTCTTCAAGATCACTTCCTTCCCCGCGGGCCCAATAGACGACGGCGACAGCCTTAGCCAGCTCGGGGTCGGACTCTAACAGAGCCTGGACGAACAGGCAGGGGAGAGTGACATCCCCTCGTCCAGGCTTCAGGAGAACGGGGCATTTCACTAGGAGAGATCGAATGATGGAGGTGGTACCGATTCCCGGTAGGTTTCCGGCACCGATGTGAAAGGCGAGGGACCCGCCTACCGCTTTGGACAGCTGACCCTCAACGTCGGGTCTAAAGTTGTCGAGAATCCCGGGATCCTGGAAGTCGGCGAGCAGAAGGCGCTCGAGTGGCTCCGGCGTCCAGTCGCGCGCCATTCCATCGATAATCAAGCTTGCCATGGAAGGCGATATTCCGGCCTCGGAGGGAAGCTTTAGTTCGGCTTCGCGTCGTAACGGGTCACCTGGTTCCGTAAAACGGCGACCGACCTCGCCTATGGATTGAGCTAGGTCGCGTGAGGTTCGGCCACAGAGGGTCGCTCGAGCCCTGCGGAGGGACCGCAGCAGTGCCTCTCCTCCCGCCCGTGAGAAACGGGCCCTGAGATGGCCCTTCGCCTGTATTTCGGCAGTTTCGAAGCCGCGTGTACCAGGAGGGAGCTGGAAGGCTCGGAAGGCAGTCATCGTCTGGCCTCTCTATCCAGATATCGACAAGAGTTCTTCCATGATTAGTGAGCATCCCCTGGGTGTAGCATCCTGAGCGCGGCCGAGGATGCGAAATCCCTCGCCCACGGCGACTGCCAGATCTTCGGTGAGAACCATTGCTACGGAGTCAAGGTTCGCGAGGTCGATATGACAAAGGATTCCCGGGTGACCGGATGGCACGGCGTGAAGGGTGTGCGGATTTAATATCCGGGTTCTGACCCACGGCGGACCAAGGTGTCGTCGGTTTTCCGGATCCTCGGGGCCATTCTCGAGGAGGATCGGTTCGTAGAACTGGGAAAGGAGCTCTGTCATTCCGTATTCGTTCACGATCCGGGCCATTGAAATCCCGAACGCGTCGGCAATTGCCTTGTAAAGCTTCACCCGCGAGACGGTCCTACTTCTGCCCTTGAAGCCACCCGTCTCCACCACCATGGATCCAGCAGTGAGGGGTGGAAATCCCTCCTTGCTGATACGATCTAGCACGTGCATGAAGCTGAATGCGGTTCCCGCGATGAGCACTTGGTTTTTGTCGAGATGTGACCTTTCGATTGCCTCTCGAAGGTCCGACGTGCGAACATGCCATTCGGGATCCGCTAAGAAGCAGCCCCCCCCGTCATCCCACTCATCAATCCAAGTATGAAGCATGTAGATGAGAGACGAGTCTGGGCACTCTTTCAGATCCGGCGTAAGACACAGAATACGCATTCTGGTGCTGGTATCAGCCGAGGATCGGTTTGGCGCTTGAAGCTCCGGCCTGAGATACCGAGTGGCCGTGCTGATTAGGGAATCGCGATAGAGCGAAAGATCGCGGACTTGGTGAACTCCCCGGCCGATCAGTCCTGTGGTGGTACCGCTCGTCCTGAAGGTTGCCTCGACCGGTCGTGGATCCTGAGACAGGAGCGGGAGCTCCTTGAACGCCCTGGCCGGGACGGGGGGGATGTCTCTCCAATCGGTGAGTGCACTAGGATCAATATGGCGAGCCTGGACGAGGGACCTGTAAACCGGATTGGCGTCGACCTGATAACGGAAAATTTGCAGCGCTAAATGATTGAAGAGTCTGTCACTCCGAAGATCCTCGTTTCCCAGAAGCATGGCGGTCCGAAGCGCCTGACGTATAGTGACACGGCGCTCCGCAAGGTCCGACGGCGGATAGATATCTGTGGGTTGAACGTGGGCCATCTCAGCTGCACAGGGTTAATGCGACGAGGAGCGGCGTACCCGTCCGGGCTCAAGACCGCCAGCTTCCAGGATCTTCTCTTGAAGACGCAGCGCTTCCTCATCCGTGAACTCTAGGAGTAGGCTTACCCGGAGGTCCGCCTCTCGATATGCATCGTTCGGAAAATCGGCTCCCTCAGCATGCCGGATGGCACCCTTGAGAGCCCCAAGCTCGCGGCGGGTCTTCTCGAGGGCTCTTTGAAGTCGGTTTAGGGCCTGTCGAGCCTCGGATTGGACTGTTGTCATCAGATGGATGGGTTGGAGGAGGGACAAAGTGTGCCTACTTGCGATAGGTTGTGTCGGTAGAAATGAAGGGTGACAAATGAGCGCGCCCGTAGCAATGGGGATCGAGGTTGATCGGACTACAACTTGCACGGACCATGAGACGGGCGATGTTCCAGTCGTGCCTAAAGCTAAATGAAAGGTGACAATGAGTGAGCGGTCGATAGATATAGCGATCATTGGGGCGGGTCCTTGCGGCCTCGCTGTCGCCGCCGCCGCCCAGCGGGCGGACCTGCGGTCCGTGCTGTTCGATCGTGGCCCCCTCTGCTCCTCGATCGTTAGGTATCCTCCGTACGTGTCCTTTTTCTCGACTCCGGACAAACTAGAAATCGAGAACCTCCCTTTCGTAACTGCGAGGACGAATCCGAACCGTCAAGAGGCTCTTGCGTACTACCGGGGTGTGGCGCGGTACTTTGGGCTCGACGTGAGGCAATATCAAAGCGTCGAGTCGCTCGTGCTTGGCGGGGAGAGCTTCCGGCTCCGGACTCAAATGGATACCAGAGACATCGAGGATTGGGTGGCTAAGACGGTTGTGGTTGCCACCGGTGGATTCGATGGGCCGAACTACCTCGGTGTGCCCGGCGAGGACCTCCCCAAAGTTTCCCACTACTACAGGGAGGCGCATCCTTACTGGGACCAAGACGTGGTAGTGGTAGGGGGGGGGAACTCTGCTGTCGAGGCGACCCTCGATCTGTTTCGGGTCGGCGCCCGGGTCACGATTGTCCACTTCGGGAGCAGCTTCGACTCTGGCGTGAAGACCTGGATTCTGCCCGATATCTTAAACCGGATCGAGCACCGGGAGGTGGCTGTGCGATGGCGGCACCGCGTTACAGAGATTCATCCGCAGTCGGTGATTCTTCGAGCTGAGGACACTGGAGGGATCGAGGAAATCGCGAACGATTGGGTGCTGGCGCTCACTGGTTGGCGGCCTGACCCAGTGCTGCTTCAATCTGCGGGTGTGCCCGTGGACGAAGAGACTGGAGTCCCCGCGCATGACCCGAATACGATGGAGACACCGATTCCAGGGCTGTTCGTAGCAGGTGTCCTTGCGGCCGGCTTGGATGGCAACCGGATTTTCATAGAGAATGGTCGGCTGCACGGCCAGAAGATCGTGGATCGGCTCCTGAGTATCCGCTAGAGTCTGGCAACTCTACGGTACCGGCAGCACTGCCCTGAACTCTAACAGAAAAGCTTCTGTGTCGAAGGTCAAATTCATCTGTCTCTTTCTCGGGGGCCTGAACGCTCAAGGATAGAGGGTGGGATCTCCTTCCACCAAGAGCCATCCGTCATCGGAGAGGGCTCGGACCTTCACCTCGGGTCCAGTCGGATCGCCGATGGTCACTACGGCTGGCGGCTCCACCCTCCTGCGGAGATAACCCAGCGCGATTCCCTGATCGAAGCGTGGAGAGAGGACGAAACTCCTGATGGTCCCAGCCGGTTGTTCCTGGCCGGGCTGGAATAGCGGGGTCCCTGGTTTTGAGGACGGAGTATCGCCAAGGAGGATTCCTCGGAGGTGGCGGTTCACGTGGCCTCGATCCCGGATCCGTACGACCACCTCTTGTCCCGTGTAGCATCCCTTGGTGTCGTCGATGCAGCGTTGCTGAATCCCCGCCTCTGCGGGCATTGTCGTCTCGTCCAACTCGACTCCAAACTCAGGCCGGCCCCGTTCCAGTCGCAGGACATCCCAAAGTCCCTCTTCCGCTACTGGGACTCCAGCCTCAACGAGCCCCAAGCGGAGTGCATTGATGGTGGTTGCGGAACCGAAAATGTCGAACGCTAGCGGTGATACGTCCGCGGTCCGAATCACCCGGATACCGATTTCAGATCCATCGGACGCGATCCATTCATCCCCTTCCTTCATTTTGAGGAGCGTCGGTGCGTCCACCGGGAAGCGGATGGCCCCACCGGAGATCCTCTGCGGAGCATCAGGTCCTACTAACGTTACCATCGCGATGGGCTCCGCAAGCTCAACGACCTTAGCCAGGCGGGGGGGTAGGAACTTCTCAAAGTGCGCCAATGCGCCAGCGGCCCCGGCTTCCGGGAGATCCAGAAGCAGGCTTCCATCGTCTCCATTCGTGAGCCGAGCCACCCTAAGGTCCGTCACAAGCCGGCCTTTGGGTGTTAACATCGCCGAATAGGGAACGTGCCCCAGGTATATACCCGCCCCTTGAGCCTGGAGGGCTGGAGGTGTCATACCGGTGAGAAGCCCAGAGAACATTTGGGTCGGGGCTAGGCCGGCCACGCGCAGGAGCCTTCGAGCGGGACGAAAAAGGAGGACCGCTTCCTCCTGTGCCGCCTGGTACCCTCCAATCACAGGACGTCGTCCCTGCTTCCCCACGCCCTGAGGTCCTCGACAAGTGTTCGAATCTGACCTGTGTCGGATGCGTCGGGAGCATAGTCTAGGTACCATTGCAGCTGTTCGAGGGCCTCACCGGACCTCCCCATTCGCGCGAGAAGGGTGCCCTTGTCTCGGATTTGCCCGGCGGCGGTCGGATGTATCACAAGGATTCGCTCAATGGTGGCCAAAGCCCGATCGTTGTCCTGGACGTTTAGGTAAATCCCCTTCAGGTGGGTCAGTAGGCGCACGAGCATTTCCCTGCGGGATGAAACCTTCAGGAATCGTGGCTGAACCATCACCATCCCGCCGTAAACCCGGTTCAGAAGCTCCTGGGCTTGGTCTTCAAACCAAATGCGACCGCCGTTGAAAGGATCCACCAAGAGCCGAACGGCGATTCCCTGGTAACGGACCAAGAAATGCCCGGGGAAGTTGACACCTTCTAGTGGGAGGCCCAGCCGCCATCCAACTTCAAGAAGAACAATGCCGAGGGTGAGCGGGACACCTTTCTTCCTATCTAGCACATCACTGAGAAACGAGTTGCGGGGGTCGTAGAACGCTTCCCTGTTTCCCCGGAAGCCATTTCGTGTGTAGACAGTTCGCAAAAGCTCCTCGAGAATGACGAGAGGTGCCATCTCGTCTGCAATGCTATCCCTCACCTCTTCAGTCAGCTGATCAAGGCATCCGAGGTGGCGCTCGACTGAGAGTTGCGGATACTCCTCCTTGGCAATGAGAAGGGCGGCACGCGCGAGATTGATACGCTCGTCAGACTGATCGATCTCGTTGATGAATTGACGTCGGGGAGATGGAGTGGGGAGGTTCAAGATGCTAGACCGTTCTGAAGCATGTTTGAATAAGATTCACTTTTCGGGCTTGGGAGCCCTCGTACATTGGAATGATCGTATGTTGCTCAGTAACGAATGGTATGCTCCGGCCAACGATCGTCAAAGGGAATCGTTCCGGGTCGACTCTGTCGACGATCCTCGGTGCGGGGGTGGTAGCACGGCTTCCACTCTGGTTATTGCTCTGCACTTCCCTCCTGGATAGACTCGGGATCATGACGGCGCCCGCCCGCTTCCGGATCATCCGGGATCCCCTCTGGAGCACCATCCGTTTAGACCCCGTCGCGGTGGAGATCGTGGACACCGCGGCTTTCCAGCGCCTCAGGTATATTCGGCAGCTTGGATTTGCCCACCTGGTCTACCCCGGGGCGACACATACAAGGTTTGATCATGCCCTGGGAGTCTATCACCTAGCGGGGACTGCCCTCCGGCTGCTTCGAGAGCAAGGGGGAGTTGGAAAGGAAGTGTGGGAAGGGGCTGAGCTTATTCCATACGCGGCACTACTGCACGACATCGGGCATTACGCCTTCTCGCATGCGATGGAGGAACTGGAAGCGGACTGCTTTCCGGGGGACCACGAGGCAGTGAGCGCACGGTTCTTCTCCTCTCCGGAGCTAGGAGAGGCGCTTGCATCCCTTGGGAAGGGAGCGGCAGATGAGATCCATGCGCTGATCCGGGGAGAGAGTGAGCATCCGCTCAGGGGTTTGGTGAGCGGCAGTCTGGACCTGGACAAGATGGAGTATCTTCGGCGCGATGCCCGTTTTTGCGGGGTCCCGTATGGCGAGGTAGATGTAGACCGACTCCTCCAGGGTCTGGTGCTCCTTTCCGACCTGGATACTGGGAAGGTGGAGGTGGGCGTCCGAGAGAAGGCGATCAGCGCCTTGGAGTCCTTACTCTTCGCCAAGTACCAAATGTTCAGGAATGTGTACTGGCACCATGCGGTCCGGAGCGCGACCGCTCTTTACCGCCGTATCGTAGGCGAGGCCGTGCGGGTGGGCTTGATTGAGAAGAACGAGCTTGTCGGACCCACTGACGAGGAGCTTCTGTATCGAATCCACGAACGAGCAGTATCAAGCCCAGATTTGAATGTGCAGCACATCGGACATCGCTGGGTGAGCGCACTCAGGAATCGGGATCTCCCAAAGAGAGCATGTGAGCTTACCGCACCTGACCTCGAGGGCATAGCCCTTCCCGACTGGATCTCTGTGGAGTCAATGGAACGTCGGCGAGTTGAAGATGCACTAGCAGAGGAACTCGGCCTTGCCTCCGGCGAGGTCATGCTCGATTACCCATCGAAGAAGAAAATGCTGAATCTGGATCTTCTGGTCCTCCGAAGGGGAGGGGTAGTGGAGCGTCTTGGAGAGGCGGGTTTACGGGGTGTGATCGACCTTCCGGGAGTGGCAGAAGAGCTCTACCGGACGAGTCGGGTACTCCGGATCTTCACTTTCGAGCCACGGATCGTTGAGCCTGAGCTCGCTCTGGAGATCATTTCGGTCGATTGAACGGGGCTATTAGATCGTTGAGCCTGAGCTCGCTCTGGAGATCATTTCGGTCGATCGAATGGGGCCAGCGGATCGCCCGCTTGGAATGAGGAAATTCATAGGGAACCCATGGAGAAGGGGGGGTTAGGAGGAGCCCGTGAGGGCTGTGGATCCTGCTGATATCGGTAAAGTAGGAGAAGCAGGCAGTGAGCAGGTGGGCACGAACGATCAAAAAAGCGGTGTGGGGGGTCTTGCGGGTAACCGATTCGGCTGTAGGATGGGCACAGGTTCAGAGTCTGGGGACTCTAGGGAGATGTGTATATGGCCACCACGAATGGCCGTGCGAGAAAGCGGAAGGGGAGAAGGGGAGCGCTCGGTGGTTTCGATTCCACCCTTGATGAGCAGACCGCCCTTGACCAGTATCTCCGCGACGTCAGCCGTCATGAGCTGATTTCGCCAGATAAGGAGAAAGAGCTGGGGGCTCTGGCTCAAGCGGGCGATGAAAACGCCGTGCAAGAGCTTGCTCGGGCGAACCTGAGATTCGTGATTAGCGTTGCCAAAAAGTACCAAAATAGGGGCGTATCCCTTACTGACTTAATTCAGGAGGGGAATGTCGGTCTGGTCACGGCTGCCAGGAAGTTCGATCCGGAACAGGGAGTGAAGTTTATTTCCTATGCCGTCTGGTGGATCAGACAAGCGATTCTGGCTTCATTAGCGAATCACGGACGGTCTGTCCGGGTGCCTCTTAACCGAGCTTCGGATCTCGCGCGCATATTTCGGGAGAAAGAACGGCTCAAGCAGGAGTTGGGTCGTGATCCGAACCCCGAGGAACTAAGTGGTGCCACCGATCTCACCCCGGAGCTGATTGAGTCATTGCAGACTCTGAATGCCGCTGAGATCCGGTTAGATGGCCCGATCGGAGACAGCGAGGACTCTCAGCTGGTTGAGCGGTTCATAAACGAGGAAGCGGCTGAGCCGGAGCAGGACGTCGAAACTCGCCTCCTCACTGAGACCGTCTCGGGTGCGCTGAATACCCTAGAGGCTCGTGATGCCAAGGTTCTTCGTCTGTACTTTGGTCTGGAGGGTGAGCGAGAGCACACGCTAGAGGAAATTGGGAACATGCTGGGTGTGACACGCGAGCGAATCCGGCAACTGCGTGACCGGGCGCTCCGCCGTCTCCGGGAGGGTGAAAAGGGTTCTGCCTTGGAGTCTTTCGCCGCGTAGTGGCCTGTGACAGATGAGCACTTAGCATTCGAACGGCGATGCATTCTGCCCGGCTTTGTTAGGACTCTTCATAGTAATCCTGCTATTCCTCATTGTCCTGCCTCGACGGATTAGTGTGATTCTCTTTTTTGTACAGCCGTGACGCAGGCCACGAGTTCGGCGGAGGGGACTCAACATGGCTGGGCTGGAAGGGTTCTCGAAGCGATCGGTGGCCTTTACCGAGTGCAGGTGGACGAGGTGGGGGAGATTGAGGCTTCCCTGCGGGGCAGACTCAAGCACGCTGCACGCGCTGTAGACCGGGTCGTAACGGGCGATGTCGTCATGGTTTCGAATACGAGTTCGTCCGGAAGTTGGACCATCGACAAGGTGCAAGCTCGCCACAGCCGGTTGGTGAGGGCGGCTCCCGGCGGCCAGAGGCCAAAGGTCGTTGTCACGAATGTCGACCACGTCATGGTTGTGCTCTCCGTCTTTCAGCCTGCATTTGATTTCAGGTCCGCCGACCGGTTTCTCGTTCTAGGAGAAGCCTGCGGGATACCGTCAGTGCTTGTTCTGAATAAGATGGACCTTCCGGGAGCTTCTGCAGTGGCGCAGGAAGTCCTCCGGATCTATGAGCAAATCGGGTACGCAGTGCTTCCTACGTCGACTCAGACTGGCGAGGGTGTCGAGCGTTTGAGGGCTCTACTTGAGGGAAGTGTCTCTGCCTTGGTTGGCCCTTCGGGGGTCGGTAAGTCTTCGATCTTGAACACCCTATGTCCCAAGCTGAACCTACGAACTGGACCGGTGTCCCGCCGTGGGGGCCGGGGACGTCACACCACCGTTGGAGTCTGTCTACTTCCCCTGACTACGGGTGGCTGGGTTGCTGACACTCCTGGGTTCTCTGACGTGAGCCTTTGGGGTGTGGAGTCGCGGGAATTGTCCGGAGCGTTTCCTGAATTCAGAGAACCAGCGAAACGATGCCGCTTTAGGGGTTGTACCCATTCTCACGAACCGGATTGTGCGGTTTTGGCTGCGGTAGAGGCGGCGCAGATTCGGGAGGAGAGATACAAGAGTTATCGTGTGCTTCTTGAGGAGAAATAGTCACCAACCGTCAAGTTTCTGAGCCAATTCATCGAGTTCGGCCCCTCGCCACTTCTACGAGCCGTTGCCACCGGCAAGCCGATGGCTGATGATACGCGGGAAAACTCGTATGAAGCCTAGCACGGCAAACCGAGGCGACTGGGTTCTCCAACTCGGGAGCCATCTCGGTGAGGGTAAGGTTCTGCTCTCGGAGCTGAGCGGTGGCTACTCGGAAACCCGCTTCCTCTTCAGTAGCGCCCGTGCAAGCCTTCCTTCACCCAGTCCTTGACTGGGGCCGTTTTCGTGAGGTTCTGGAGTGCCGTTCGTTTGGACGGTTGAGAGTCAGCTCGATAGGGAAGTGGAGATTGTCCCCAGGGACAGGAGCCTTTAGCTGGCTCATGACCGCTTCTCCTCAAAGGATGGTTCAGAGGACTCCTTGTCTGTTTCTAATTCCGCGGCCTTGCGGAGGATTCCGGTGGAAGTGATCCGTCAGGCGAGCGGAGTGACTGAGAGGTGTCCGGTGACCGGGTCATTCCGGACTGCAATCCGGCAGCGGTAAACCCTCTTCAGCACGTCCTCTTTCAGTACCTCCTCCGCCGTTCCTTCTGCTGCGACCTTTCCCTCCTCGAGAAGCAGTAGCTGATCTGCGAATCGAGCGGCGAGATCGATGTGATGGGTGACGAAGATCACCGTCAGTCCAGAATCCACAGAATCCCGGAGGAGTCCCAGGATTCCCATCTCGTGCCGAAGGTCGAGATTGGCCGTCGGCTCGTCCATCACCAACGCCTGAGGGGCCTGAGCCAGAGCACGAGCGATCCGGACCCTCTGGAACTCCCCACCCGAGAGCGTGCCCACATCCCGTTCGGCCAAGCCGAGGGCATCGCACTGTTCGAGTGCTCTCCGGATGGCTTCATGGTCGTCCACACCCTCGCGCTCGAGGGGTCCCAAGTGAGGGTACCGCCCCATCGCTACGAGCTGACGTACCGAGATTGGAAAGGTGACGTTCTCCGTTTGTGTTACGACTCCTACCGAGCGAGCCAGCAGTCGGCGCGCCCACGACTCGGTAGGCCGGCCATCGATCGAAACCGATCCGGTGTTGATTGGAATCGAGCCAAGAAGTGCCCGAAGAAGAGTGGATTTTCCAGATCCGTTGGGGCCCAGCACGGCGTAAAGACAGGCGGACGGGACCCGCATGGACACACCGTTGAGTGCGGGTGCATGGTCTGAGCTGTAGCGAACTACTAGGTCCCGTGCCTCGAAGATCATGGTTGGAGGCTTCTCCTGAGGAGGAGCAGAAAGAAAGGAACGCCCACGAACGCAGTTACGACCCCCACGGGGATCTCCGCTGGAGCAATGACCGTACGCGCAAGAAGGTCGGCGAGCATGAGAAACCCCGCACCGGCTAGGAATGACAGGGGGAGGAGGACCCGGTGGTCAGGTCCCACTAGAAGCCGAACAGCATGGGGGATGATGAGGCCGATGAATCCGATGACGCCGACGAACGCCACTCCCGCGGCAGCGACAAGCGATGCGGCACCATATGCCAGTCTCTTCACGCGTTCCACGTCCTCACCCAAATATGTTGCAGTCTCCTCGCTAATAGCCATGAGATTCAACGGCCGGGCAAGCGTGAAGAGAATGAGAGCGAGTGGAAAAGTATAAATGCTGACCACCCCAACGGTTCGCCAGCTCGCTCCGGAGAGGCTCCCCATCATCCAAAGAACCGCGGAACGGACTGTCGGAGCCTCCGCGAGAGCCAGTATTAGAGCGATGAAGGCCGAGAAGAAGGCCCCCACCACAACTCCCGCAAGAAGGAGCATCCGGACGTCCATCCGTCGGTTTGCCGATAGGGCCACGCCGAATACGAGGACAACGGCCAACGTAGCACCGACAAATGCTGCAATGGGTAAAGCGAAAGAAGTTGCGGACACCCAGCCACCGGCGAGCACTAGGACTGCGCCGGCTGCGGCGCCACCCGAGATCCCTAGGATGTATGGCTCGGCCAACGCATTTCGGAGAAGAGCTTGGAAGGAGGCTCCAGCGATTGCCAGGCCACCTCCGACCAAAATTGCCATCAGAGCACGGGGAGCACGGAGTTCCACCACGATGAATCGGTTTGAGTAGGAACCGGAGCCGAGAAGCGCACTTAAGAACTCGCTACTCGAGAGACGGACGGCACCGAATCGCAGTGCCAGCAGCAGACTGCCAGCCAGGATCACCGCGAGGAGGATAAATGGTAGAGCCCCCGTGGTCGATTTGAGGTTCCTCACCTGAACCGGTCCGGATGGAGAATGGCAGCCAACACCCTGGCCGAACGTCCCACCTGCAGCCCCGGTGTGAGCACGTCTAAGGGAATCCTGTGTACAGGAATGCGGCCCAGTGCAGACGGGATGGGGGTAGCCTCCGGAGCGAGGATCAGGTGGACATCCCGGCGAAGGATCTCCTCCAGACTGATGGGGGCGTACAGTTCCTGGATGTCAGCGAATGCATTCTGTCCGCCGGCAAGCTCCACTAATTCGTGGAGAAAGGTACCAGGCCCCGCCACGGACGGGGGGTCGCCACCTAGGAATACGATTCGAGGACGATCGGCACCCTGTACCTGAAGAGAGACGCTCCTTAATTCCCTATCCATCTCCGCGCTTAGCGAAGCGGCTCTCAACGGCTCCCCTACCATTGATCCAAGGAGGCCGATGATTCTGCGGATGTCATCTAGGCGATCAGGTCGAATCGCGAGGTGGGAGATTCCCATGGCATCTAGCTGTCGAGGCGTGTTGGGGTCCGATTCGGCGCGAAAGCGAACCACCATGTCGGGCTTTAGGGAAGCGATCCACTCCATCGATGGTTTCAATCCACCCCCCACCGAAGGGAGACCCTCGATTTTGGCAGCGACATCGTAGTCTGTTCGGCCGACTAGTCGGTCCGCCTGGCCCAGGGCTAGGAGAATGTCCGTAGCGGATGGGACGAGCGATATGATTCGTTGTGGTGATCCTTCGAGAACGATCGCGGTGCCCGCGTCGTCAATGAGCGAGGGAGTCCCCGCTCTGCCGCGCGAGTCCGCTTCCGGAGGTGAGTCTACGGTGCAGGCACTCGGGGTGAAGAATAAAAGGCACCCAAGCAGTACTAACCAACCTGTTCTTGGGGTCAAAGGTAGGGCCGGATTGTCCCTCGATAAGCAGACTTCCCGCAGACATCCAGATGCAGGATCGACCAATCTTCGTCCAGCGGTCCGAGCATCGTAAGCGAACGGTGCGTTTCTCCACATACCTTGAGCACTGCGTGGAGTGTGTCTAGGTGGGGCCGGTATCCGTCCTCGGAGAGGTGGGGGAACGGAAGGATGGTAGTAGATGGGAAGTGAGTCCGCCCCACCACATATAGGAGGGGATCCGGTTCGACTGGGAGGAGAGGCTCCAACACCCGCAGCTCTTCTTCTTCGGCGGTGTCCACGGTGGGGTCACCCGGAGCCTCTTTGAAGGGGCGTAGCTCGGCCTGTATTCCGTCGAGAGCCACGTTGTCGCACGTTGTGACCCCGGTTATGATGACGGGGAACACGAGTTGCGGGAATCGCCTGGCGTGCATGGGGTTTCGGGGGTAGAGGCAATCCAGCCTCATAGGTCTCCTCAGATTGGACGGAGGCCGACATCCTTAATACCGAAAGTTATCTGAGCCGGGTGACGAGCGCAAAGGCCGCGATGGCTGGGAGACCGTTAGGGGGACTAGATCTGATCAGAGGGGGATGGTGCGGAACGCTCAGCTATTCAAGGAGGTCATGTCGCGGTTGCCCACCGGTGTGACGGTAGTGACCGGCACCGACCCCCTAGGCGTTCCCGTCGGATTCACTGTCAACGCGGTGGCTTCGGTTTCGCTAGAGCCCCATTTGATCCTTGTGTGTGCCGACCGCAAGTCAGAATCACTTTCCGTGCTGCTCCGAACCGGGAGCTTTGCCGTCTCGATACTTCGTGCGGAGGACGCGAAGATCGCTCGCCGCTTCTCGGAGGAGATTCGGGACCAGCGTTTTCAGGAGCTGGAGCTTGTGGACATGCGGGTCGGTCCTCCTACCCTCAAGAACGCTCTAGCCTGGATAGATTGCAGGATTTGGAAGAAGGTGGAAGCAGGGGATCATGTGGTCTTGATTAGCGAGGTTGTCGACTGTGGGGTGGGACCGGCTAGTCATCCGCTGGTGTTCTTCGAAAAGAAGTTCGGTACCGTTGCTGATCTATCATAAGGGTTGAGAGTGCGGCTGGTCCATCTGTCCGATCTCCATCTCGGGTTCCGGGCGTATCTCCAGATAGAGCAGGGATGGAATCAGAGAGAGCGCGATCTTGCCGCGTCATTTCGGTGGGCGCTTCAGGAAACGGTTCGGTTGAAACCGGATCTAGTTCTGATTACGGGAGACCTGTTCGACCATCCGAACCCTCCGAGTACAGCTTTTCTCACCATTCATCGAGGGGTGTCCCGTCTCCGAACGTACCTTCCTGGGATTCCGATCCTGATTATTGCCGGAGAACGAGATTCTCCGATAAATCCGGCTGATCCCGGTCCAGTCGCCGTCCTCGACGCCCTGCCGGGGGTCGAGGCAGCGGTCGGTGCACCGCGTGCAGTTCGGTTTCGCAGCACGAAGCTGCATGCCCTTCTCATCCCATTTCGAGCCGCGGCCTATCCTCCAATGCCCGACGTGAGACCAGATCCAGCCGCCCGCTGGAACGTGCTGCTCGTGAGGGGCGATCCCTCGGACTCGCGTCCTGGGATCCCTGTGAACCCTGATGAGTGGAGTTACGTGGCCGTTGGTGGGGATCACCAACGTAGGGCCTGGGCACCGAACGTTCAGACGGCCGGAGCGTTGGAGAGGCCAGGGTCATGCCCTTGGAGAGAGGCGACGGAAGAGAAAGGCTTTTTGAGTTTTGATCTGGAGGATGGGAGTGCTGAGTTCCACCCTGTTCCGGGTCGCCCTGTAGTAGATTTGGCACCTGTTCGCGTTGCCCGTGAGGATCCGCAACCAGGGACAAGACGGCTACGAGAACTTCTCCAGGGGGTCCCAGGGGGGATCGAGAGAAAAATCGTGCGGGTCCGCTTGCGAGGGGACATAATCACCCCCGACGAGGGGGTATCTCAGGGGCTGCTGGATGCTGTACGGAGAAGAGCGGCCCACCTCGAGGTTCATGCGGAGTCTAATGAGGCCGACTCCATGCAGCGGATGAGCAGCCTTGCTTGGGCAGCCGAGGAAATTGTGTGGTCTGGCACATCACCAGTACGAGTTAGTGAGAGCGGTAAATTTCCCGAGATTACGCTGCTCACGTCAGCGTCGGAGTCCTTTCGGATCGAGATGGTCGATGCACTCCGTCGGAATCGCAAAGTGAGGGGCTCCGGAATGCCGCTCCTCAGGAAGCTCCGAATTTCCCCATCCCCTCCCGACGATCCGGTTTCAGCTGGGCTATGGGCCGGAGGCCTGGATCCCGAGTTTCTGCTTCGTACTGTTCTCGCGGGCTTCCGGGAAGACTCCATCAGTGAACCGGACCAAGAAAGCTCTCTGTCCAGAGGAACCCTGGATCGAGAGGTGCTTGCCGGGGAGACAGAAGAGGAGAGTCTGCTGTCGATGGAGGTGGGTCTTACCGATCGACGGGCGGATTGGGTGGAGGCATCTGCCGACCTCGAAGCAGCAACTCTTCAGTGGGGGCAGGAGAGACAGGATGCCGAGTCCAAGCTGCGGGCCTATCGCGACCGAGCTGGAGAGCTTCGGTTTCGCATACGGGCGCTTGAGTCTGACAAGGAGAGCGCAAGCTGTCCGACCTGTGGTCGGACACTGGGAGCTGGATTCGGGAGTCTGCTGGAGACTCTTCACGGGGAGTGGGAAGATGTGGTCCAGGATGGACGATGGTGGAAACGGCGTCGGGGCCAGCTCGACAAGAAGCCAGAGGAGTTACGAGAACTAGAGGAGCAAGCGTTACGGCTTCAGGTGAGAGTGGAAGAGGCGACGAAGGTCTTGGAGGGTCGTCGGGAGAGACGGCGAGGATATGGTGTGGAGAGGTCGAATCAGAGCGCTGTCGCAGAAGATGTCTTCACACCTGTCCCCCCGGCCTTCGACTCCGCCGAGGATCTGGCTCTCAGAGAGGTGCTTCGGTTGGCGGGGAGTCTCCTGAGTCAAATCACCGAGGGGCTAATCATAGGCGTGAGGGTGGATCCTGAGTTGCAGGTCGTCAGCTCGGATGGGCAGCAGAGAGAGCCTGTGGGAATCGAGCATGCAGCGCTTCGCCTGGCAATCCACTTGGCTCTCTGGCTCCACAGTCGCTCGAAGACCACGCAGACGAACTCGCTATTGGTGTGGGAACTACACGAGGCCGGTACGGAAGAACTTTGCCGCGGCGCGCTTGAGGTGCTGTCCGATGCCGAACGGTTCAACGTTCCTGTTGTCCTGGTCGCACCACCTTCGGTTTGGGAGAGGTTGCCAGAGGTATTTTACCAGGTCCTGGAACTTGTCGTCGACGAACAGGGCCGGCAAGAATTTCGGCGCTTGGAGTGTGGGAGGCCAGGAGTCAGGTTGCTGGGTTGAGATGTCTAGGCTGGTTGACTATTGGAAAGATGTAGGATACCCCACGAGTCACACTCGATTTGCCATTTCGGGGGACACCAGGTTGTTGCGCTGTACTCGACTATGATCGCGGGTCCAGATATAGTCGTGCCCGGGGGGATGTCGGACCGCGAGAAGATTGGCGTCTCTAGCTCCTTCCCACCAATCGGTACCGGCGCGCGATCGTGACCGGGAGGGGCCGATTCTTCCGGGATCTCAAGGATGTGAACCCGATCGCCGGGAGCCTCCACTTTGACACGTAGAGTGACCGCATCAACAGGAGTCGATCGAAGGTACCCGTACCGCTTCTCGTGCGCCCGATGGAAGCCGTCCAGCCAATCCTCTGCTCGGACGGACAACTCGAAACTCTGCCCGCGATACCGGGCATCTACCCATCGTTCGGCGACGAGAGAGGCTGAGGCGGCCCCATCTTTTATTATTTCCACCCGAGCCTCCCCTTCCAATTCGTCTAAGATTCTGGTCATATGAGCATCCGTGGCGGGATCGTCTCCGGGCAGGAAGACTGTACGGGATCGGTTCCGTAAGACTGGCGCGACGAGCATTCCGTAAGCGGAGAGAAGACCGGGATCCGGTGGGATGAGTGCTCCTCGAAGTCCTAGCCGCTGCGTGAGGTCTGCAGCATGTAGTCCAGCTGCCCCGCCGAACGCGACGAGGTGATAGTCAGAAGGGTCTACTCCCCGTTCAACGGAGATGACCCGGAGGGCTCCCTCTATTGCTGTGTTCGCTACCTCGATGACCCCTGCTGCTGCCTCTTCGGCAGAGAGCCCCGCTTCCTGTGCCAGAGTCTTTATATGCTTGGCAACGCGGTCACGGTCGAGAGGTGCAGTGCCTCCGAGCAGTCCGCTTGCGGGAAGTCGACCAAGCCAAACGTGTGCATCCGTTACAGTCACCTGAGTCCCCCCCTGTCCATAGGCGATCGGGCCGGGCTTCGCACCGGCGCTCTTCGGACCCACGTGGAGCGCCCCAGCCGGGTCTAGGTAAGCGATTGATCCGCCACCTGCACCAACCGTGTGGATGTCTAGGAGGGGGATGGCGATCGGTATGCCTCCCACCTTCCCTTCGCGTGTGTCTAAGGGCGCGCCCCGGACGAGACTGACATCGGTGGAGGTCCCCCCCATGTCGAACGAAAGGATCTTTGTTAGCCCTGCGCGGCGAGCCCAATCCATAGCGCCCACCACTCCCCCGGCGGGGCCGGAGAGGACCGTATTGACTGGCTCTGAGAGTGACTGATCGAGAGAGAGAGCTCCCCCGTTTGATCCCATGACGCGAATGGCCTCGGTCCCGCACTCCCGGCTCAGGCGGGATATGTAGCTCCGTACCCGAGGTGCCACATAGGCGTTTGCAACGGTCGTGGAGGTCCGCTCGAACTCTCTGAACTCGGGGAGGATTCGTGAGGAGAGGGACACCGATACCCCGATACTCTCCAAAGCCTTCGCGACGGCTAATTCGTGCGTGGGGTTAGCATAACTGTGGAGCAGAACGACCGCGATGGCTTCAGCATCGCCCACCTGTTTGGAAAGGAGGGAAAGCTGGTCGTGGTCGACCGGAGAGAGCTCATCACCAGCGGGATCCAGCCGTCCCCTGATTCCTATCCGATCCCTGCGATCGACCAGTTGGGGTGGGCGATGACCGGTTAGCGCGTAGAGCTGGGGCCGATCCTGACGCCCTATCTCGATCACATCCTCAAAACCCTCATTCGTGATCAACGCCACTCGGGAGCCGCTGCGTTCTAGGAGGGTGTTCGTCGCTACCGTCGATCCAAGGATCAGCCGGTAGCATTTTGGAGCTTCCTCCGCGAAGATTCGCCGGATTCCGGTAAGTACCGCAGCCGCCGGGTCGGTTGGGGTCGAGGGCACTTTGAGTGCGGTGACGCTACCACCCTGGAGAAGCAGAAGATCGGTGAACGTCCCCCCAGTGTCCACGGCAAGCACTGGCGTTGACTTTCCACGTTTACGTCTGGACATTCTGCCCCTCCGGATCACCCGTAACGGTTTTCAGCCCATCCCTACTAGGGCACATGAATCTGATTCCCTCATTCGAGGCGTTCGTTGATCTGTCACGCACGGCCGCGGTCATTCCCCTGCGGGCTGAGTTTCTGTTTGATACTGAGACGGCCGTCACCGCCTATCGAAAGCTCGTGCGGCCCCCGTTTGGTTTTCTTCTCGAATCCGTAGTTGGAGGGGAAAAGTGGGCCCGATACACTTTTCTGGGAACCGAACCAAGCGCTGCCTGGCGGCTCCAGGGAAGAGAAGTATCGTGGTGGACTCCAGAAGGAGGCTGGGCGCCCGTAGATGTCGAGGATCCCCTCGCCGACCTCGATCAGAGACTGCGTGACCGCGCTCCCGCGCAGATTGACGGGCTTCCCCGTTTCTGGGGTGGTGCCGTAGGGTACTTCGGATATGACCTCGTGCGCCAGATTGAGCGGCTCCCCGACCTTGCGGAGCGTGATCTGGAGCTTCCGGAGGTGATGGTCGTCTTTACCGATGTAGTCTTGGCGATCGACAACCTTTTGGGGCGCGCTATGGCGATACGGGCTGTTCCGGTAGAGCCCGGGCTGTCGGAAGAGGAGCTGCGGGTTCGCTACCGTGCTACTGCCGAAAAAATCGAGGAGCTTGTAGAGCGCCTCGGCTCCGAGGAGGGTCCGTCAGCCCTCTCCCTGAAGGCTGAGCCCCCAGCGGATCCGCCTTTCGAGAGCACAATGACCCGGGAAGAGTACGAAACTGCGGTCACTCGCATTCGAGACTATATCCTAGAGGGGGACGCCTTTCAAGTGGTGCTCAGCCAACGCCTGAGCATGAACCTAGGAGGATCGCCGTTCGATCTGTATCGAGCCCTCAGATCCTTGAACCCGTCGCCGTATCTTTACTTCATGGAGCTCGACGGAGTCAGCCTCGTAGGGTCATCCCCGGAGGTGCTGGCACGGGTCGAGGATGGCACAATCACTGTGAGACCGATTGCCGGCACACGACCACGGGGTCGCAATCCGAGGGAGGACCGTGAACTTGCGGACGATTTACTGAGGGATGAAAAGGAGCTTGCGGAGCACAGGATGCTCGTCGATTTAGGACGGAACGACGTTGGCCGAGTGGCCAAGTACGGTACTGTTAGAGTGCCAGAGCTGATGGCTGTCGAGCGCTACTCTCACGTCATGCATCTCTGCTCACAGGTGGAGGGCGAGTTGCTCGAGGGGTTAGGTGCGATCGATGTGCTCCGGGCATGCTTTCCAGCGGGCACTGTATCAGGAGCACCTAAGATTCGTGCCATGGAGATCATCGAAGAGCTGGAGCCTGTACGGAGAGGTCCCTACGCTGGCGCGGTGGGATATCTCGGATACGGAGGAATGTCAATGGACACGGCGATCGCAATTCGGACCATGCTCGTTCATGAGGGGCGCGCGTTTGTACAGGCTGGCGCAGGGATTGTCGCTGATTCGAATCCGGGACAGGAATACGAAGAGACCCTCAATAAAGCCCGAGCGCTGCTCCGTGCGGGAGTGATGGTTGGGAAGTCGGAAGACTGATTGTCCCATTTGGCATGCCGGCGTCGGCTTGTTTCATAACAGTTCCCCGAGTTCCTCGTAGTACCTCATCAGCGTTTCAATCCCCTTTCTCAGGTGTGCATCCGGGAACCATTCGTCCGGCGCGTGCATGTTTGCTCCCGGTAGGGCGAAGCCCATCAATACAGCGTGAGCTCCGAGGATTCGCTCGAGATCGGTCACGATCGGAATCGACGCACCCTCACCAGTGAGGATGGGCTCCACACCAAAGGTGCTCTCCAGCGCACGGCGCGCGGCCTCGAAGAAGGGGCCCTCAAGGTGAGCGCGCCAGGGGCGTCCTCCTGCGATTTCCACTACGTCAACCTCTGCGCCGGCCGGCGTAACTCGGGCGATGTGTGTCCGGAGAAGCTTCCCGATCCGCACGGGGTCCTGGTCGGGAACTAGCCGGAAGCTCACCTTTGCCGCGGCCGTCGCTGGGAGGACAGTTTTGGCGCCCTGACCCGTGTATCCCGAAACAAGGCCATTCACGTCGCAGGTCGGGCGTGTCCATAGACGCTCGAGGGTCGAGTAGCCGATTTCCCCATTCGGACTCGTCGTGCCCGCTTCCGCGAAAAACTCCTCTTCCCGGAAGGGGAGAGCCCTGATCTGCTCGCGAGTTCGATCGTCCCACTCGATGACTTGGTCGTAAAAACCATTGACCGCGACCCTGTGGTGACTGTCATGGAGCGTGGACACGATCTCAGCGAGGATCGTGGCGGCATTGGGTACTGCTCCTCCATAGCTGCCAGAGTGAAGGTCTCTATCGTTCCCTCTGACAAGGATTTCGAAGTAAGCCATGCCCCGAAGCGAAAATAAAAGTGAGGGCAGATCCGGGGCGAACATCGCCGAGTCTGAGATGAGCACCGCATCTGTCGCAAGGCGGTCACGGTACATCTCTATGAACCGCAGGAGATTAGGTGAGGCGATCTCCTCTTCTCCCTCCACCAGCACCACTACGTTGACGGGCAGAGTTCCGCGGGTGGCGAGTAACTCTTCAAGCGCCTTGAGATGGAGGAAAAGCTGACCCTTGTTGTCAGCCGCCCCTCTCGCGTAGATGCGCCCATCTCTGAGGGTCGGCTCAAAGGGGGGAGAGGTCCAGAGATTGAGTGGCTCCGGAGGCTGCACGTCGTAGTGGCCGTAAATGAGAACCGTAGGAGCGTTGTCTACGGCGCTACGCCACTCCCCGAGAGCTACAGGGTGTCCGGCAGTATCCAGGAGCTCCGCCTCAAGCCCGGCCCGGCCGAGGGCCTCCACAACCCACTCTGCGGCGCGGCGGGTGTCGTCCGCGTACTCTAACCGAGCGCTGACCGAGGGGATTCGCAAAAACTCGAAGAGCTCTCGACGCAGGTCCTTCAGATCGAAGGTCATTTTCTGGTGCTTGTCGAGATTGGGCCGAGCGGATGTCAGACGACCGATTTGCTTCCCCACCGATAGGTCCAGGTCAGAAGAGTACTCAGGAACAGCGCGCCGACCATGCCTCCGATGCTCAGTGCCCTGGGGTCACCGAACTGGAAGAGCCCTACTCCAAGCATTCCCCCAATGACGGCTCCGAATGCACCAAATACTACGAGAAGTAAGGTGTGCCCGGGCTGCGCCGAAGGCAGCTTTACGAGCATCTTCATTATGAGACCTACTATTGCCCCGATCCCGATCCAGACGCCGATCCCGATCCAGTTCTCCATGAGTCACCTGGTGATGTCCAAGGTTCCAGCCAATTTCGATCTACAGCCGGCCAGCGGCAACCTCAATCTTGACCGGGAGAATCTACTCGCCCGACTCTGGCTTTACTACCCCAGCGTCTGAGCTGATGTCAACTATTGTTCATCCGCTTCTTCAGGGCCTCGAGACGTGCATCCAGCTCGTGCTCTGGGAGTGTATCCCCCACTGAGGAAGAACCATCGCCGCGTGTTTCATCAATGTCCTGAGGGGCTTGAGTATGAGTCTCCAGGTCCTTGATTCTCTCAGCGACGCAGTCCATCTCTTGAAATGAGTCGTCCGTCTGACGTGGGTGGTCGCTTGTGTGGGTTCGTCCCGCGGTGGCTCCGAGCGGATCACGCCGGAGTAGCGCCTCCTGAAACTGGTCCTTCATCTCCTCTAGGTTCTCTCGACGCTCATGGAGTTCCCGTGTAAGAACCTCCGACTTTTCAAAGAGAATCTCCTGGCGCTGCAGGTGCTTTCCCGCGAAGTCTCTAGCAACGGAGGCCGTTTCTTCATCGTCGATCTTCCGGGCCATGTCCTCCCGTCGAAGGCAGGTCTTCGTAGCCTCATGTTCCCTTCGGGTCCCCTCCTGAACGGCCTCGAGTTCCCTTTCGAGCTCTTTGGACTGTCTCTGTAGCTCGATCAACTCGGCCCTCATGGCTCGAAGCAGCTGATCAGCGGCGTCAGGGATGCGGTCGCGATTGACCTCAGATTGGAAATTCTCGATTGCCTGGCGAAAGGCCTTTCGGAGAGATGGGAACATGGCGTCCGATGGGCAGGGGGCCGCTCCACTGCTCCGGGGGGCGGGACCAGCAGATGTCAGCGGAAGAGCCAGGTCTCAGTTCAGGAGGTGCTCAATCTTCTGAGCGAAAGAATTCCGAGCCCGATGTAGTCGGCTCTTCACTGTTCCCAGGTTCACCCCGGTGATCTCGGAGATTTCCTCGTAGCTCTTGCCCTCCAGTTCCCTGAGGCGGAAAACAAGACGATGGTGTTCGGGCAATTCCTCTACCGTGTCCGCTACAAGACGCTGAAGGAATCGCTTTCGGTAGAGATCGTCTGGCCGCATGCTGAAATCCTCAAACTGCAGCGGGCGGTGGTCATCATCCCAGCTGTTGGTCAACTTCTGGAAGAGTACCAACGGACTCCTGGAACGATTCCGCAACTCGTTCTTCGACAGGTTGCTCGCGATCGTATACACCCAGGTTGAGAACTTCTTGCTGGTATCAAACCGATGCAGATGCCGGGTTACGCGAATAAAGGCTTCCTGCACTAGATCCTGGGCGCGATCTGAGTCTCCGGTCTTCCGGGTGATGAAGTGAACGAGTCGATTCCTGTACCTATGGAAGAGCTCTTGGAAGGCCCCGTCGCGACCGTCTAGGTGGGCGGTTACCAGCTCTTCGTCGCTCAGCTCATCAAGAGCTCGATCTAGCATCTGAGGATCGACGGTCGTAGTAGCATTTCGCTCAGCGGGAATCTCGGGCATCTACTTGCCGATCCTTGGCTCGAGTAAAACCGAACAGGTACGGTCCGAGGATAAGGAGGGCTCCGCACCACATGGACACGGGCCCTCGATTCGTCATCGGCCCCTAAGATGGGGGATCATACAAGCCGTCCGCGAACGCCTAGTAGTATGACACACAACCGGCTTTGATTCAAGGTCCTCTAGGTGTAAAAACCCTGCGGTTACGGGCCTTTTCGCATTGTTGCAGAGGATTGGATGAGGGTTGAGTCGCTCGAAGGGAGGTGAGCGGACGGATTTGGATTGGGCGTGTCAAGTCGTTGCCGATAGAGAGATTAAACGCCAGGTTAGCGGGGCCGCATTGTAGGCGACTCAACCCCGAATCCATGTAAGCCGTCTTGTCCGACTCCCTACCCGAGAAACGTTACCGTCGGCGTGTACGGGCCGAGTTGGCGCTGGCTCTTCTTGAGACAGTTCGAGATCGTGATCAACCCAATGAGGTCTTGGACGACGAGAACGTGAGCTTGACTTTGCCACGCCGCTTGGGGTTATCCGGCGTGGTTGAGGACCAGATTTGGCGATATAAGGAAGAAGCCCGACGAGGAAGACGAATCCCTGAGGTGGAGGTCCGAGACCTTATTCGCCTTGTGGCGAGACGGCCTGATGCTAGGTGGGTATTCCATGAGGTGGGCTGCTCCCTTATGGCCAAGGAAGGAGCTCCAGCGCTGCGCAAGGTGCTCCCGAAGTGGCTCCTGCTTAATCTGGCTCGAAACCGTATCCAACGGCGCCTTCGTGCAGTGTTTGGTGGGACATTCCTTTCGATCGGCCGCGGGCGTTTTCAGATTGAGGCCACACATCAGCTATTGGTTGAGGCGGATCCAGGGGGTGATGCCTGTGCCCTAGTGACTGGGTTCTCGCAGACCGTGGTTGATGTGTACGGATCCGCTCCT
>Ga0310121_10000808_pt1 | contig 33586 bp, 33 predicted proteins | sample CB27_Tmax_986_MG_FD_203504 | JGI IMG/M metagenome (GOLD analysis project Ga0310121, IMG submission 203504) | Marine microbial communities from Western Arctic Ocean, Canada - CB27_Tmax_986 | ecosystem: Environmental > Aquatic > Marine > Oceanic | place: Canada: Western Arctic Ocean | collected...
ACGAAGCTTCTCAATAATCTGCTTGGTCGTGTGTCGGTTCTTCTTCATCTGAGGAAATCCTTTCCGGGCTACGCCCGGATGCGATTCTCTCATAGACCTGGATCAGTTAAAGGGGGGAAGCCCACCCCCAACCAAAGGTTGGTTCGGTGCAGGTCCCATCGTTGGGATTCCCATCATTACACCCTCCACATCCGTAAATCGCTTCCGAGTTGGACTGGCTCGTGTAGGGATTATCTTCCGCCATGTGACCATCACCAAAGCTTCCCATGTAATGTGTAACCGTCCCCGACATCCTGCCAGCGTTTGCAACTCCGCCACTGCTATCTTTGCAGTAATTACTTGGACCACATCGCGCAAGTGGATCCGAAGCGTCATAAGTGACAGGTGCTGGATCGCTAGGGCAGTGCAGCACCGAAATCTGGGCAGTATGAACCCCATTGGTCAGGAATCTTTGGCAACCGGAATAGTGGTTCAGATCGATCAGATCACCGAGAGCCTGCTCTTCAAGGAATGGTAAGAGTCGCGGAAAAAGTCCCCATCCCCGATGCTTGTCGGTTGCGTGTCCACCTAATATTGGAAATTTTCCGTAGGTGTCGTGGTAGTTCAGCGTTGCCAGTCCAATCTGTTTTATTTGGTTCACGCACTGAGCCCGGCGGGCGGCCTCACGCGCCGCCTGAACCGCTGGTAGCAAAAGCGCTATCAGAATCCCAATGATGGCAATGACCACCAAGAGTTCCACCAGCGTGAAACCGCGCAGCGACGGGAAACAGCAAGAAATACGATTCTCGATTTTTTCAGCTGCTGTTTTAACCGGCACATCACAAAAATAAGTTTGCCGGTTGGGCTGAAGTTTTGTTGTCGTACCTAACGTCACCACAACGACCCCGAAAACAAGATGAAAAATTAGTCCGACCAGCGACACCGGAAAAGTTTTATTGTAAATCCAGGCGCCCACTTCAGTCAAATACAGCGGTTCACAGGAGTCCCACCCCAGCAGGCCGGTGACACCAATACTGATGGCACGAACGACAGCTCCGACCTGCTGAACGTATCGAGTGGCTGGGGTACCTGCCCTTGATTCAAGTCATTCATCTGCAGACCGCCCCAGCCCTCCGGCCTTGTCCGGGAGCTCAGCTTAGACCGCTTGCCAGCCACTGCCTGGTTGGTAGGGGTCCGCTCGCTTCACCCACACACCTCGCTTGGTGGAAGTAGGCGGAACCGGGCAGGGAGGCAGAGTGCCTGATCCGGATTCACCGGCAGTTGTCTGTGCATGGGATTCACCGTTAAGCCCGATGGCACTGACGACAGCGGCAGCGCTTCCCATAAATCGTCTGCGATCGGGCATTGATTCCGGGGTGTGTTGGTTTATTGCTGAACCTGACATGTCATGACTCCTCAACTCCGTATCGGGGATAGTGGTCTTTGATGTTGAACCCATTGAGGAAGGTGGCGTTTTCATGGTCAAGCAGGTGAATGATGGCATCCATGGCAGTTCGAAGGGCCGGTTCCAGCCAACCACCCTCGAGCGATTAGGACTCGCCGGCGAAGTACAGGTGTGACAAGTTGCTGTAGTTCTGGTTGTATGCCACGATTCGCATGTTTTCGAGCTCTGTGTGCGCCCGATAGATCTTCGAGCAGCCTCGATTCGTTGGAACCATGACCCAGCGAACCTTGGCAGCTTTGGTTTCGTCGATGTACGGCTTGATGCTGTTGCCCGTGGCCTGTTTGAGAATCGCGTCCAGCCGATCCACGCACTGCTTCGTGAAAGCCTCGGGCTCATCGGCGAATGAAATCGTCTTTAGCGCATCGTCTTCCCAAGTGTAGCTTACAAGCAGAACTCCTGCGTCCGGTGGAACACGATAGGCATACATGCCTTGGAGATAGGTGTCCGTAGCTACAAGTTGCGGGATGCCGTCGGCCTTGCCCTTGGTCCAGAAGTCGTGCTTCAGACCGACGAAAACCTTACAACTGGCGATGGTGTGCGTACTCTTAATCGCCCGCCTGACGGCGATTGGGAATTCTTTGAATGGGAAGTCAAACTCGCCAGTAGCCTTTTGATCCAGTTGCATCGCCTAGGTCGGAGCTGTGACGATGACATGGTCATAAACGTTCGTCAGATCGCCCGCATCAACTTGCACATGGTTCGAACCATGTTTGCTGAGACCATCGACCGTAGTCCTCGTAAACAACTCGACGTTACTGTCCTTGGTTGTGACAGCCTGGAAGAGCGATGTATTGTCGTGCTCGGCTACGCAGGATGTCGTGGGTTTGTAGAAGAGGCAGTTGGCAACCGACTCGATGCCAATGTATGCGGGCCCTGCGACAGCCTGGTTGCGGGAGTCTTTCCAGGACCGCATGTACTCAGGTGCTCCGGTGGGATTCTCGAGGCCGTACACTAGTTTGTGGTCAGTGGCATACCCGAACAACACGGTGCGGATGACCCAGAGTGAGGAAAGTGCGAAGAATGCCCCCCAACTTCCGTCTCCCACTCCGATGGTATAGAAGGGTGCAGCTTCCTCGGAAGTCATTCCCAAGCCACCCCACCACTCACCCTTGGCAGGATCCGCCTCGCTGTTAAAGGGGAGTAGACCAGTTGACCGAAGGATCGCTCGCCGTAGTAGTCGGCAAAACTCGACCATTGCGCAGGCCAACCATCGGTATCGAATGTTTCTAACGCCCAGTACGACACGGCTGTCTGGAAAGCCCACCATTTGTCATAGACTGCACGCAGATTACTGGTAGGAGGCGGGTTGTAGTAATGCTCCTTTCCGTCTGCACCGATTTTCGTGTTCTTCCCAGTCCCCTTCGGCCACATCAAGAGTCCAGGTGGGTTGTCCCCGGTAGGACCTCGACCGTCATTGATATAGATCCCGGTATCGGCCACGTCGCCACCAGGGTCGGGAAAAGGCTGGTACTTGATCTTGAACTCGTGCACCAGGTAGGCCAGGATCGAGTTGGTTCCCAACGGCTTGTCGCGGGGGGGATTTTTCTCCGTGAAGAAGGGCATCCGCATGGCACCCATTTCAAAGGTGGTGTGCTCCTGCGTGAGTTCATTGCTGGAGTTGCGAACAGGGATCGACCAGAGTCGGCCTCCGATGCGATCCGATGCCTCGTAGATGCGGATGTTATTGAAACCACATCGGTAGAGTTCGCGTGCTGCAAGAAGCCCTGCGGCGCCTGCACCGATGATTGCGATCTTCCGGCTCGGATTGGTTGCCTTAGCGATCGCGCCGGGCTTGGTCGCTTGTTCAAGGAAGTGGCAATAGTTGAATGGAAAGTCTGGTGGATTTGGATACGCGGGGCGGAAAGGTGTGCGCCCAAGTCTACTCGCATTGGCAGGCAAACCAATGTTATGGGTTGTATAAGGCATGAGAGTTCCCCAGGACTCAATGCTTAATCCTATCGTGCGGATACGCGACGAAGCTAGATCTTTATTTTTGCCACTGTCGAACAACTGCCCAACGAGGAGATCAGCCTGCTGGATGCGCGTTTCGGAGAACTAAATTGCTACCTGCGGGGCTGGGGGGGCGACCACAGTTACGGGTCAGTGGATCCATCGATTACGATAGACACCTTCCGGTTGAACGTCTCTGCATAGACAGAGTTAAGCTGCAAGACCGGGGAGAGATCCGAGGTTTCGTACGATTGAACTGTTAACCGCCGGGATTGCCCGGCAGAAGGAATTCTTATGACCAACCTCCCCACCACGTCTGCCGGCCAGCGCCCGGCCCCGGACGATCAGCGAGTCGGCCCGGTACCGATCTGCAGCGCGCCGCTGGCGGGGTTTCCAATTTTTCAGCACGGTCTAATCGTGCCGCTCCTCGATCTCAGCAACGTGGAATCGATTCCAATCGGCGATTAAAATTCCTATCACTTTGCCCTCCTTAAGATCGGGTGCCCAATATTTCCCCCATTCGACACCAGCGAAATGCGCAAATGAAAGGGGTCAACTGATAGGAAATTTGACTCATGGGAAATTTGATTTCCGCCGACAGACCTGAGCCTACAAGGAGGAAATAGTGGACTCAAGAGGAAAGAACTAGGTTCCCAGTGGGGCCGTGACACGTGCCTGTAATTGTTCACCCCGCGCGTAGCGGTCGAGGTTGTCCACAGCGAACTGGGCACGCTTCTGCGATGTCCCATCGGAGGAGCCGCCCGTGTGGGGCGTCACATAGACATTCGGTAATTGGTAGACCGGCAAAGTCTGGTCGGGGGGTTCCCGGGCAAAGGCGTCCAGGCCGGCACCGCCAATCGATCCATCTACGAGCGCCTGGTACAAGGCCTGCTCGTCGACGAGATCGCCGCGGGCCACGTTGATCAGACAGCTGGTCGATTTCATCAGCCCGATCCGATGCGCGTCGATGATGTGACGCGTCTTGGGCGTCAGATGCAAATGCAAAGAAAGAAAATCGCATTGGGCGACAACCTGGTCCAGGTCGTTGGATCCGCCAAGGAACTCGGGCTGAATATCGTCCAGGATCTCCTGATCAATCGGACGAACATCGATGGCCATGATCTTCATGGCAAAAGATTTGGCCCGGCGGGCCAACTCTACGCCGCTTGCGCCCAGGCCAATGATGCCAAGCGTCCTGCCTTCCAGCGCAATTCCCGTCGGTAAATAGCACTTGCCCTGGTCAAAGTTTTCTCGCCCTTCGTTGTATTGTGCGGCGAACACGAGCATGAACATCATAGCGCTTTCGGCCAGCGCAACGCTACTCAATTCGCCCGGGCAGTGGGCCAACATCATCCCGGTACCCAGGATCTTGTTGACCTCGACGTGATCAAGCCCATTGGTCTGGGCTTGGACGAACTTGACGCCCGCACCTGCTGCAATGCCAACCAGGTCCGCATTGATATTCCCACCCAAATCCACCACCGCCTCAATTCCCTCAAATTGAGGCTCGGCAGGTTGATGAGGGTCAAAAATGCGGAGGTTATGATGCTGGCCGACGGCCCTGACCAGGTCATCGCCCCAGGGCACTGCGAGATTGGCCGTCGGGTGTGGGACGTAAAGAACATTGAGTTGACGCATCGCTTTCTCCGTAGACAGCATATGATAAAGAGCGCGTGTCTTTATAGATGTGGTGGTCGTGCGTGTCGAGAGGCGGGAGGCGTTTGGTGAGCAGTAGGCCGAAGATCACTGTACCAATGTGCCGAGCAGATTTTCCTTGTGAGCTTCATGGGTTCACTCTCTGGCCCGATGAACATCGTCCTCAGATGACGCTTGATGGCGCAACACCAGCCCGTCGAACTCTTGACTGCCGCTGCCGATCGGTGCGGCACCGCACCAGATTTTTGCACCACCCCGATCGAAAAGGGGTTCTCTACCGCTTGAGCAGTTTTTGGCGGGCAGCCTGGAAAAAATGCATCACCTGCGGCTTCTCCACAAACTCACGCTTTTCAAGTAGAGCAATCCGGCCATCAAGTTTTGCAAGCAGCCAATCGCGATCCTCTTCATCGAACGGCTTGTTCCCATCGACGTAGACATACACGGGATTCGTGTGTGCTTCGGCATCGGGCCGGCCTGTCGGAGAAACGCTAAACGCGCGGGCGGCAATCCAAGTTGGCCGATCGATCTTCAACCTGTGCTTCAACTCATGCCAGTGACCACGCCGGGTCTTCTTGGGGACCAACTCGGACCGGACCGTCTGTCCACCCACGATCAATTCAACATGCTCAACCGGCGTAACCTCCGATCGCACGCGAACGCTGACATCCAACGGACCGCGTTGACCGGTGGCCAGGTCGATCGTGTCCCCCGGACGGCTTCCGTTGATGTCCAACAAAACCAGCGGGCCGGTCGTGAAAAAGCTGCGTCCTTCCCGCGCAGCACGTGTCCATCCTCTGAAATCGGGCCGCTGTTGGGCATAGACGTAATTACGACAGTCACCCAGACAACGGCTATAGGGGAAATCGCTTCCTGCCAGCCCTGGGAATCGGAAGCCGCAATTCAAAATGCGGTACCAGCCCGAGAGGCCAATCCCGCGATAGTGGGCCATCTGCAAAAGTTCCACGCCGTCGGTCGCCTGCTCAATGTAATCGGCATAAATTTCGGCTGAATAACCACCGTGGGCATGAAACGAAACACCTCCCAGACGCCGTGTTTCGTGCCCAACGTGGGCAAACATGGGCCAACGGCCCGGATCAACCGTCGCCCCCTCCCACACCATTCGATCGTGCATCAACAGGCAAATGTGCCCGTAGGTCATCGCCCGGTATTCCTGCCCCGAGGCAATCCCATATCGTCCTCGAGTTCGTACTGAGCTGTTTCCAAACCCTTGCAACTGCTGCCAATCCTGGCGTTTCATCACACCGCTGTAGGTCTCGGGACTGTTCATGCACAGCAAAAAACCGAATTCAATATCCTCAGCGGCCATCAAGTCGAGTGCCCGCTGAAGATCTTCGTCGTGATGCCGATTCAAATGGATGTGAATATCGCCAGAGTAGTAACCGTGCTCTTGCATCGGAACCGTCCGCTCGAGCCGCATCTGGAGATTGCGTGTTTCACCGGCAACCACCGAAATCTCCTCTTCAACGGGCAAAAATTCATATCCCTTGTGGACTTCCACGCGAACATTTCCGGCAGGTACAACAACTTCGAACTGACCCAGCGTATAAAAATACCAGCCGTAATAGCGGCTTGGCCCGTGCGTTTCTCGCCTTGTCGTTTGCCGGCAACTCCAGGGAGCGAGCAAATGTTGCTCCGGTTCATAGTAGTTCCCACGGGGACCCACGACGTTCACGCGGCAGGCAGCGGGCTCGCCAGAAGACGCCTCGACGATCGTCACCCGCAAAGTCGCGGCCTGGGCATCTTGTTTGCTGACGACGGCCGGTTTGCCAGCCTGCTTGAACCCAACAGGGGTATGACTGAATGCCTCTTCATCGGCGTTAAGACTTTGATCGGGCTCGCGGTTGGCCAGTTGGCGGCGACCAACAGGGGTCGGTTCGTGGGCCCAACCGCAGTCAAGCAATGCCACCAGACTAACGACCAACGCAACGGGGAGGTGTCGGGCACCGAGCGTGTTGGAAAGTGAATTGAACATGGCCGATGGTGGTTCGTCCTGTCGCAGTGCTTCGTTTGGGTAGTTTGGGTGTGAGCCAACCCCATGGGGGGGGGCTGGCGGAACCAGCCTTGGAATTGGGGGGTGAGCTAGCCAGCCATGTCTCCTCGGGGTACCGCACATTGGTCGCTGCCGCACTCCACAAGTCATTCTATGCGAAGTCTGCAAATGCCGATCAGCGGCGGGTCCCGGGGAAGCCGGGATGATCGTTGTCGGGCCATTGAAAACCTCGAATCTGAGCGTTCCCTGAGTTTGGCAAATGGCTTACCATTGAAGCAGCTAACATTGGTGCTTTTAGTTCACCTTTTAGTTCACCTTTTAGTTCACCCTGCGGTCCGCTTTGCCTCAGAACGAGAAACATCGTGCCCCGTTCTCAAACAATGAAAAACCCGTTTTATGCCTTGCTGATCGTGGTTGGTGCGTTGTTTGCCGTAACCGCATTTGCGTACGGCGTGATGACACTCCATGCAGTACGAACTGTGGCGGATGCGGGTCATCGCCAGTTGCAGCATCCGCTGTTGGGATGGTTTGAGCAGTATGGCAATTTGGCATTGCTGGTGCAACTCGGGATACTGGGAGCACTAACCTGTGCAGCTATTGGAACAGACGGTTACTGGGATCGGCAAGCGAGTCTGAGTGAGTCGAGTCACGAGCAACCAGGAGAATAACGATGCGTGTGCAGAATTACCAGGATGTCGACATGAAAGAAGTCGAAATGGAAGGTGCCGATGGCTGTCGCGTGCGCCAACTTGTGGGGCAATCGGACCAGGCCCCTAACTTCGCGATGCGGCAATTCGAGGTAGCACCGGGCGGGCATACCCCCAAGCACTTTCACGACTATGAACATGAAGTTTTTGTGCTGGAAGGTGAGGGCGTGGTCGTAGATGGCGATCAAGAACAACCGCTTTCCTCGGGCGACGTCGTCTACGTTGCCCCGAATGATGTCCACCAGTTTCGCAACACGGGTGACAGCCCCATGCGCTTTCTATGCCTGATTCCCAATTCAGCCACAGGCAAGCAAGTGATGGTAGCTCCCGAATGTGGACTTGAATCTGCTTAGGAGTCTTTCGGCAAGTGGCCCCAAGCGTCGAGCAAGAAATCGCCGCGTTGCGTGAGGAAATTCGCGCTCACGATCGGCGCTATTACGTTGAGGCCACCCCCACCATTTCCGATCGCCGGTACGATCTTCTCCTGGAGCGGTTGGGGCAACTCGAGGCTGAACATCCGGACCTGGTCACATCAGACAGCCCCACGCAAAGGGTGGGTGGCGAGCCCATCAGCGAGCTCGAGTCGGTTACGCATCGCACGCCGATGCTCTCGATCGACAACACCTACAGCCTGGAGGAGCTCAGCAAGTACGGCCAGCGAATTGACAAGTTGCTAGCGGGTGAGCCCATCGAATGGGTTGTCGAACTGAAAATCGATGGCGTTGCCGTTTCCTTGACCTACGAGAACGGTGAGCTCGTTCAGGGAGCAACCCGTGGCGACGGTCGTACCGGGGATGACATCACCCACAACGTGCGGACCGTGCAAGGTATTCCGCTGCGGCTTGTCGGCGAAAACCCTCCACCGTTGATCGAGATTCGTGGCGAGATTTTCATCACCAACAGTGATTTGGTGGAAATCAATCAGCAGCGGGAACAGGCCGGTGAAGAACCGTATGCGAATACACGAAACCTTGCAGCCGGAAGCATCAAGCTGCTTGATCCCCGGGTGTGTGCAACACGTCGATTACGCTTGTTTTGCCACGGTGTGGGTGAAGCAACCGATCTCACGGCTACTACCCACAGCGAGTTTCTCCAACAACTCACCACCTGGGGGTTGCCAATCACTCCCGAAATCGCACTGTTCAAATCGATTGAAGCAGGGGCAGCCCACTGTGAGTCCTGGGTCGAGCGACTGCACGACATCGACTTTGAAGTTGACGGCTTCGTGTTGAAAGTCAATCGCTTCGACCAACGTGAACGGCTTGGTTCGACGAGCAAGAGCCCGCGGTGGCTGGTCGCCTACAAGTTCGAAAAGTATGAAGCGGTAACCCAGCTGAATGAGATTCGGGTCCAAGTGGGAAAAACAGGCACAATTACGCCAGTCGCAATTCTGCAGCCCGTACAATTGGCCGGCACAACCGTCAGCCGGGCCAGCCTGCACAATGCCGACGAAATTGAGCGAAAAGACGTTCGCGTTGGCGATACGATCGTCGTCGAAAAGGCCGGAAAAATCATCCCCCACATTGTTCGCGTCGAGAAGCACAAACGTCGGCGGGGAGCCCGTCGGTTCCGGTTTCCAGTCGATTGTCCCGAATGCAGCACACCACTCGTGAAGGATGAAGGTGGTGTCTACATCCGTTGCCCCAATCTCTCCTGTCCTGCCCAGTTGAAGGAACGCATTCGCTACTTTGCCTCCCGCTCGGCAATGGATATCGAGGGCCTGGGCGATAAGCTCGTCGATCAACTCGTCGACACGGGTCTTGTGAGCTCGTACGCCGACCTCTATCGACTCGAAGAATCGCAGCTCGCCAGCTTGGAAAGGATGGGGGGAAAGTCGGCCCGGAATCTCGTTCGAAATATTGCCGAAAGTAAGGCGCGTGGTTTGGCCTGCGTTCTTAACGGCCTGTCGATCCGCCACGTGGGAACGCGGGTTGCGGGCGTACTGGCAAATCACTTCGGATCGATTGCAGCAATGCAGTCGGCCAGTATTGAACAACTCTCAGAAATCAACGAAGTGGGCCCTGTCATTGCCGAGAGCCTCCACGACTTTTTGGAGACCGAACATGGCAGCGAGCAGGTCCACCAACTGGCCGACTGCGGCGTCGACCTTGTCGCCGAAAACCGCCACTCCACCAGCGGTTCCGACCTCTTGAAAGACAAGACTTTTGTCGTGACGGGCAAACTGGAAAAATACACCCGCGATGAGATTCACGAGCTGATCGCCCAACATGGGGGCCGGGCCGCCAGCGGCGTCTCTGCCTCGACCGATTATCTGGTCGCCGGTGAAAAAGCTGGCAGCAAATTCGCCAAAGCACAAAAGCTTGGGGTCGCAGTCCTCACCGAGGCCGAATTCCAGGAAATGGTGGCGGAATAAGCGGAATGGGAAATTCCGATAGAACCCGTACAACTGCCAGGACCCGTAAAACTGCCAGGCCCTGTGGCAAACGACAGTCATGGCTTTCGCGGTTTCAAGGCCGTAAGCCGACCACCCCCGTCGGGGCGTTACTGGAATTGTTTGGTTTCCTCAGTTTTTCAGGTTATGCTGGAGGCTGGGCTGCGGGGTGTCCGCTTGGGCAGACTCTGCGACCAAAACAAGCGGGACCGTATACCCCCCAGATTTCTGGAAACCCATTTTTCCAGCCCTCGGACAGCAGAAGAAACCAGCCCGGAGCAAAAACCATGGCTTGGCGCATGTGGATCGCAACAGTTTGTGTAACGATGGTCTTCTCGATAATGGCAGGCAGCAGCCGAGCTGCCGAGCCCGGCACACCACCCGAGCAGCCGACCACCTCCAGCGGAGCAGTGGGAGAAAACGAAGTGGTGGGGGAACCTGCCCAGCAGGTCGAGTTTTTCCAGGCCAAGGCCGACGGCCTGCTTGAAGTCAAGTTCATTGCCAAGAATGATCACGCAGCCAGAGTTGTCCTCCGCAATACAACCAACCGGCAAATGGATGTGAAACTACCGGAGGCATTTGTCGGAATTCCCGTCCTCGCGCAGTTTGGCGGCGGTGGTTTTGGCGGCGGCGGCGGCGGCGGTGGCCGTGGTGGCGGCGGTGGCGGCGGTGGCATGGGTGGCGGCAGTCAAGGCATGGGCGGAGGCATGGGTGGCATGGGTGGAGGAGGCATGGGAGGAGGAGGTGGAGGTGGAGGCTTCTTCAGCATACCGCCCGAAAAAGTTCGCAGGATTGACCTCCCGGTCGTTTGCCTCGACCATGGAAAAAAAGATCCCTCTTCCTCGATGCCGTACGAAATCGTCCCCGTTCACGAATACGTCGATCGACCGGAAGTCGTACACCTGCTCAAGGCGTTCGGTTATGGAGAGTTGCAACACGCAGCGGCTCAGGCAGCAACGTGGCATCTGAATAATGATTTGAGTTGGTCAGCACTGGCGGCCAAACGGAAAGGGACGCGGCGCAGCTTCACTCGCCCTCCCTACTTTAGCCGCCAGGAATTACAAGCTGCGGTAGCCTACTCCGACGAGGCACGACGTCGCGCACAGCACAACCCTTCGGCTTCGCCCAATGCGGCTGCTGGTGATTCGTTCGAGCAATACCAGGAGGCCAGCCGGTAGAAGAACTGGGCGAAACAAGCGTTCCTCCAGAAGAGAAAGAACACCAAGCCCGGGGATTTGCGTCCTGCGGGCTTGTTTTCTTTTCAAGCCGCGGCCACATCGAATTCACGCAGGGCCGCCAGCAGTTTGCGAATTTCACTTTGATAGTCACCGCGCTCCAGCGACCATTCTGATTCTCGGTTTTCGAAATAATGTTGCTGGCGATCGAGTTCTTGTTCTCGGGCGATCAGTCGGGCGGCTTGTTCTTCCAGGTCTCTCTCGCGTCGCTCGGCCCACTCCTTGAGTTCATTTCGTTGCGTATTCATGCGTTGCAGCTGGTCGCCAAGCTCACTTCGAACTTCTTCTAGTTGTTCGCACCGATCACCAATCTCTTCGAGCGTGAGGCGATAGTGATCCGCCAGTTTTACGCGCACCTGGGAAATCGATCGAGACAGGCTTGCCGGTGCAAGGGCACCCGATAACTGGGACCATGTTTCCTCGGTAGCCAATCTCATTTCCAGCACTTCGCGTTGCGTGCCCCGCAACTCGGCCTGCATTACTTCGAGGGAGGTTTCCCGCTGTTCCAGCTGGTTCTCCCGCTGGTCAAGCTGTTGGCTGCGTCGCAGACATTCGCTGTGGGCATTTGCCTGCAGTTTGGACATTTCACTTCGTTCTTTGACCATCTGGTCACTGAACTGCTGGCGACTTTCTACTAACTGAAGTCGTTCTTGCTTTAACTCTTCCTGCTGCTGGGAAAGCTGAACCTCGGCTTGATCAAGGTATTGTGCGCGCGCGGCGCACTTGCTCATTTCTTGTTGAAGTTCAACAAGCCGTTGTTCCGTCACACCCAGGCGACGATAACGTTCCACCGCGGCATCGATTTCCTGCTGACGATACTCGAGCTGTGTTTTCCGGGTGTTCAACTGTAACTCGCGGTCTTCGATTTCCGCCAGCTGTTGCTGTAATTCGGCTTGCTTGATTTGCAGTTCGCTCGCCTGTTCACCAAGTTCTTTGCTCAAGTCCTCCAGTTGAGCCAGGTGGGCTTCGCGCGATTCCAACTCGGCAAGACGCTCAGTCGATTCGGCCTGTTTGCTGGTAAGTTGCTCGATATCGGCATAGAGTTGAGCCTGGCGTTGATCAAGTTCACGATGTCGCTCTTCGGTTGCAGCTTCCCGTTTGGCCATTTCCTGGTGACGCTCATCCCACAAGCGGCGATCGTTTTCGATCGCCTCCAGGCGTTGGCGAAGCGTCACCTCGCGTTTTTCCAGTTCCTCGGCAAGTTCGTTGGTCCGCGTTTCGCGAGCGTCCAATTCGTCAATCCGTGACGCAGTCAAATCCTCGACTTCCGCTTCCAGAGCAGCTCCGCGGTCGGCCAGAGCCTGTTCCCTTTGCTGCAGCTCTTCGGTCCGCGTCCCCAACGCTTCGGTAAGCTGGATCTCGAGAGCAGCCTCGCGATCAGCCAGCAATTGCTCACGCTGCTTGAGCGATTCGGTGCGGGAAGCCAAGCCCGCGGCGGCCTGATTTTCTATCACACCCCCACGTTCCGCAAGTGCTTCCTCGCGCTGGTCGAGTTCTGACTCACGCTGTTGAAGCGATTGCGACTGCTCGTCAAACCAAAGGCGAATGTTAGCAAGCTTCGATTCGATATCTGCTTCTTGTGAAGTGAGGAGATCTACCCGCTGATCGAGTTGGCCCTGCGAAGCCTGCAGGCGATCGGAAAGTTGAGCCGCATGGGTGTGCAACTGGTCGATCGAAGCGTCGTCCAGTGATCGGGCGGCTTCCACCCCCTCCGCTTCCGGTGCAGCCCCTCCGGTTTGGGCCGCTAGCGGGCGGTGAGGTCCGCTCGCTGGCTCTAGATCGTCATTGCCATGGACCCCATGAGCGGGGTCGACCCGCGTGTTTTGAGAAGCTGCGAGCGACGAATCGTGTGTGCCATCTGTGGTGTGTTCCGACATGGGGAAGTTCCTTGGCAGCCTGGCTGGACACTGCAGTTGGTAGCACTTGGCAGCAGACTTTTGCTAATCCGCATAGTCCTCCCCAGCCGCTATCGGCATCTTACCTGGAGAAGTCGAGGTAAAGCGACAAATAAACTCCCCCCACGGTCGCTCGATTCGTTCCCCCAGGAACGCCCCAAGAAATAAGGTCCGATTGCTAGCAACCGAACGACGGCCTGCAAGCGAGGCTGTTGGACTTGCTTTCTCCCACACCGGATCGACTCGCCCACACCGGATCGGCAGGGCCTGAATGCCATCAACCAGGCAAGTCAAACCTTGGCAGCATCGATTGCATCCTGGAGTCGTTTTTTCGTTTGAACCCCGACGAAACGTTCAACCACTTCGCCGCCCTTGAACAACATCAATGTAGGAATGCTGCTCACCCCATAACTCTGGGCCGAGTTCGGGGAATCATCGACGTTGAGCTTGCCAACCTTTACCGCGCCTTCATTTTCACCGGCCAGTTCCTCCACGATCGGACCGATCTGGCGACAAGGTCCGCACCAGGGCGCCCAAAAGTCGACTAATACAGGATCGGAGGACTGCAAGACTTCACTTTCAAAATTTGTGTCGTTAATTTCGGCAACAGCCATCGGTTGGGCTCCCAGGGTCTTGGTAGGAAGTGAAAGACAAAAGCATCGCCTTCACGCGGTCCACGGTCGATTGAATGTCGGGCAAGCAGCGGGAAAACCAGCTGTTTTCCCACCAAAGTCTGGCATTATAGGAACAGGTTGACCAGTGTCAACGTGTCGGTTTGGCCCTCCCTTGGGCTAAGGCAGTCCAGGCTCGTAACCAGCGGCCTTGACCTGAGCCGTTGACCATGGGTGGGATCGATGGTTCTAGCCACATCGACCCGTTGCGAGCGGGTACCCTTTCGACAATACTGGCGTCGTCGACACCTGCCGCTAATCATACTGTTCCCCTTCCCGGAGCTCTCCCATGGTTAAAACTCTCAGCACGATGTTACCCCTTGGCACGACCGCCCCTGATTTTTCGCTGGTGAACGTCGACGGACGGACCGTTTCGCGTTCGGACTTTGAAACCGAAGCCGGTCTGCTGGTCATTTTCATGTGCAATCATTGCCCGTTTGTCATCCACATTGCCGATGGCTTGGCGGAATTTGCTGCGGAGTATCAGCAAAAGGGGCTGGCAATCGTGGGGATCAACTCCAATGATGTCAGCAACCATCCAGCGGATTCTCCGGAGCAGATGGTCGCTGAGGTCGAGGCGCGCGGATATACCTTTCCGTATCTCTACGATGAAACCCAGGACATGGCCCAGACGTACCAGGCTGCTTGTACCCCCGATTTCTTCTTGTTTGATGGGAATCGCCAGCTCGTCTACCGGGGCCAATTTGATTCCAGCCGTCCCGAAAGCGAAATCCCCGTAACTGGGGAAGACCTGCGGGTTGCCTGCGATGCGGTGCTGACAGGTCAAGAACCAGCCAGCGAACAAAGACCCAGCGTCGGCTGCAACATCAAATGGAAAGCGGGCAACGAGCCGAGTTACTGAGCGTTTTTCCACAGACTGGCAACCGCTAGCACCGTGGCAACCGCCAGTGGGTTCTCTGGCTTACCCTCTAGCAACCCCGCGGTTGTTTTGGGCTGCTCTTTACCCTGTAAGTCGAGTGCGTTTATTCTCTGCAGCTTACTCACCCGCAGGAGCATCGATATGAAAGCATTTATCCGGATCGGGACGATCACGCTTTTCGCTCTCCTGGTTTCGTCAGGTGGCACCCAGGTGTGTGCCAAATCGTTCCGCATCGAGACGAAGGTCTACCGGGGGAATGACAAGGAACCAATGAGCGAGACGATAACGCTGTTTCAAAACGGGGTCGTCTATGACTTTCTTACGGAACCGGCTCAAATTGCGGTTTTTCGCAAGCCGATGGCGGACCAGCCAGGTCGTTTCGTTCTGCTCGATACCAAGCTCCAACGTCGCGCCGAGCTGACGACCGACCGGATCGGCCGGGCGCTCTTAAAATTGCAACGGTGGGCCGCACGTCAACAAGACCCGACGCTGCGTTTTTCAGCCGACCCACACTTTGAGGGAACCTTTACCCCGGAGACGGGTGAACTGGTTCTGGAGAGCTACTTGCAGACGTACCGCCTGGAAACAACTCCAGCCAACGACCTTGAGGCACTCGCGGAATACCGTGGATTTTTGGACTGGTATACACGTTTGAACGCTTTCATGGTCAGCCACACACCGCCCCAGCCACGTTTGCATGTCAATGCAGCTTTGAGCAAGTACAAAGTCTTTCCCCTGGTCGTCGAACTAAGCCGCGCTGGTATCGATACGAACCTGGTAGCGAAACATGACTTTACGTGGCGTCTTTCACAACAAGATCGGGCCCGAATTGACGAAGCGCACGATGCGATGAGCAGCTATCGCAAGGTCAGTAACGAGGAATGGTTACAGCATGAAGACGCCTCAGGCCAGACCGAGTGACGTGGTTCGCCTGTGGGCTCCAAGCTGGTGCCCCAATCCTATGAACGGGCCAATGCCTGGAAACGCTCTTTCAGATCACACGTAATCGGCCCAGGTTTGCCATTTCCGATGCAGCGGCTATCGACTTTTACAACAGGCACTACCTCTGCGGCAGTGCCCGTGAGAAAGACCTCGTCGGCGGTGTAGACATCGTGTTTGGTGAGTGCCACGCGTCTGACATCGATACCGACTCCTTCCGCAATCTCGCTGACCGCTTTCCGTGTAATGCCGGCCAGAATTCCGGCATCCAGCGGTGGTGTGCGTAATTCACCTTGTTTAACAAGGAAGATATTGTCACCGGTGCATTCGGCGATTTCCCCCTTGTGGTTCAGCATAAGAGCCTCGATACAGCCAGACTGAAGACCCTCGATCTTTGCCAGGATATTATTGAGATAGTTGAGCGACTTGATTCGTGGACTGAGTGCGGCGGGGTGATTTCGGCTGACGCTGACGGTGATGATCTCGAGCCCATTTTCGTAGTACTCGGAAGGATAGAGGGCAATCGCGTCGGCAATGATAATGATCTGCGGATCTTTGCACTTGCGCGGATCGAGCCCAAGCGTTCCAGCACCTCGGGTTACGATCACACGGACGTAACCATCATCGATTTCATTGGTTTTAACCATCTGATCGATGGCATCACACAACGCCTGTTGCGTCAGGGGAATCTCGAGCCAGATGGCTTTAGCCGATTCAAACAAGCGGACAACATGTTCACGGAGTCGAAAGACTTTGCCACCGTAACTTCGCAACCCCTCAAAAACACCGTCGCCGTAGAGCAAACCATGGTCAAACACACTGACCCTGGCATCTTCCGAGGAATAAAGCTGTCCGTTAATCCAAACCTGTCGCGACATGAGGAAGAAAAAACGCTGGATCGGGAAAGTAAACCGAATTCCGGATCGTTGGTTAGGGATGTGGTCTGGGAACGTACGCTGTAGAGTTGAACAATGTTTATCTCACCGCGCCATCTTGGACACGGCCTTCAACAAGAGCAACGGTACGATCTGCCTGGGCTGCAATCTGTGCGTCGTGTGTCACCATGACTATAGTGAGCTTCTGCTCTTTGTTCAACCGACGCAAAATGGCGATGATTTCCTCACCTGTCGCCTTGTCAAGATTTCCGGTGGGCTCGTCGGCCAGCAGCACCCGTGGCTGAGCCATCAGCGCTCGGGCAATTGCGGTGCGTTGCATTTCACCACCGGAGAGTTCCCGGGGTTTATGCTTTTGACGGTGGGCAAGTCCCACCAGATCCAGCAGTTCGATCGCACGCCGGCGATGCTGGGACCGGCGTCGCCAGTAACCAATCCCGTCTTCGGCAATCATCATCGGCACGAGAACATTTTCCAGCGTCGTGAGTTCCGGCAAGAGGTGATAAAACTGGAAAATCATCCCGAAATACTTGTTGCGCAGCAGTTCACGGCCCGCGTTTGGCAGATTATCGATGCGGTTGCTCTCGAAATGAATCTCCCCCTGATCGGGTGCGTCAAGGGTACCCAACAGGTGCAGCAGGGTACTCTTGCCACAACCACTTTGCCCGACAATGGCCATGAACTCCCCCAATCGGACTTCCAGGTCGATGCCCTTGAGCACCGGGATTTCGAGGGAACTTTTGCGGTAACTTTTGTAGACCGCTTGCGCTTTGAGCAAGGGACCGACCGTTGGATCGGGTAGATCGATCCGCAGGCGGGGCGACACGCCCCTGGCCGGCCTGGACTCCGTGCTGGCCAGTGGAAGATCGGACTGGTTCATCCAATCGCTCAGCGGCGTATCGAGAGGCGATAGATCACTCATAGCGTAGTGCCTCAACCGGGTGGAGCCGTGCGGCACGGCGGGCTGGCAAAATACTGGCCAAGATCGCAATCAAGATCGCCCCCAGGACGATCGAAACCACGGTCACCGCTTCTACCACTGTCGGAATGGAATGAAAAAAGTAGATCGAAGGATCAAAAACAGGCTGACCCGTTAATCGGCCTAACCCATCGGCCAGTTGATCGATGTATCGCACAAACAAGAGGCCAATGATGACTCCCACACCGGCCCCCATCAGTCCCAAGCTCAAACCGTAACCCAGGAAAATAGCCATCACGCCCCGACTCGAAGCTCCCAGGGATTTGAGGACTCCGATATCACGCGTTTTTTCGACCACAATCATAAAGAAGATCGCGAGGATCCCGAATCCGGCGACGGCGATAATCAAGAACAACAACACATTCAAGACCGCGGTTTCCATTTGCACCGCAGCCAGCAACGCACCTTGCTTGTCCCGCCAGGTATTGATGACATAGAGATGAGGCGGAAACGCGGCGCGGAGCTTGTCTCGTACCATTTCTAAATCGACCTCTGGTTTGAGGCGAATACGAATGGTGTTGAAATAAGCCTCACCGGTTGTCGGATCGATCATCCCGCGCAGTTCCTGCAAGGTGCGGAGCGGGACAAAGACAAAACCGGTGTCATATTCCCGCATTTTGCTCTCGTAGAAGTCGGTGACGGTAAACTTCGCGCTGAGCATGCGGACTGGGCGACCCGACGACGGATACGTGAGATCCACATCGTCGCCGGGTAAGGTCAGAAACAGCTTTGAACCATCTTCTCCCAGGTAGTCGAAAAGGCCAATCCCCGCGACGCAACCGGGATGTTGCTCGGTGGCAGGATCGAAATCAGATCCAACTTCTGCAGTTTCCGGATTGTAAAACGGGTTGGCCTTGAGTTGGTCTTCGGGAACGACCAACTTCGGCCATGCGTTGCGGGCATTGTGGCGGCGCCATTTCCAGCCAGCGTTTTTCATTTGCAAACGGGGCTTTACCTGGGAAGAACCAGACGCCTGGGAATCGATGACGTCGTAGCCGCTCTCCTTGAGCTTGAAATTAAGCTTCTCGCGATTTTCCGGATGTTGGAGGTATTTTCCAAAATTACTGACCGATGCATAAGTTTTTTCGTCAATGCCAATCAAGTTGACTTGCTTGGGAATGTATTGTCCGTTGACAGTAAACCCAAGCATGGCTGGCAAGTGGACTGTCGGCGTCATCCCCACAATGTACTCACCGGCAATCTCATTGATCTCGGCCATTCTTGCTTTGGCGTTGGGCCTGCCGTCGAGGGAGCGTGCCTCGAACACAATGTCGGAAAGAATGCCGTGGATGCGATCTTGCATCTCACGAGTGAAGCCGGTCATTACCGCATTGACAACGATCATCGTTGCCACGCCGAGCATGACACTGATGATCGAGGCTAGCGCAATGTACCGGGTTCGCAGATAACGCCAGCCGAGCAGGTACTTGTACATTCAATCCCTTCCCTGGGAAACCAGTTGATCGGTCAATCATCCTCCGGACGCAAAAGCGGGAACAAAATCACCTCGCGAATCGACTGGCTACCGGTTAACAGCATCACCAGCCGATCGATACCAATCCCGAGCCCGCCCGCAGGAGGCATTCCGTGCCGCAAAGCACGGATGAAGTCGTGATCCATTTTGGCCATCGAATCCTCTTCGGCCTGCCCCGCAAGCTGAGTTGTGAACAGCTGCTGTTGCAGGTCCGGGTCGTTCAACTCCGTATAAGCATTGGCAACTTCCATGCCTTGAATAAAAAGTTCAAACCGCTCGGCAATCTCCGGGTTGTCGGCCTTGCGCTTGGTTAACGGGCAGATACTGGCCGGATAATCGATCACGAAAACCGGGCCGATCAGGTTGTCTTCAACTTTCTTCTCAAAAATCTCATTTTTGATGACATCGGGATGCTTGCCAGCCGTATCGAATCCCAACGACTCGGCCAAATCGGCAACTGCAACTTCATCGTGCGGATCAACACCTGTGGTCTCAGCCAGCAAGTCATTGTAAGAGCGGCGGGCAAAGGGTGGAGTGAAGTCGATCGTCGCGTCGCCCCATGGCATCAGGAAAGAAGACTCCGTGGTTTCATCCTGAGGATCATCCGCATTCGAAATGACCGAAGCCTGTTGACATGCCCGAATCGCATTGATGATACAGGCCTCGGTGAGATCCATCATCGAAAGGTAATCGCCATAGGCCTGGTAAACCTCAAGCATCGTGAACTCGGGGTTGTGTTTTTGACTGATCCCTTCATTGCGGTAAACACGGCCCAACTCGTAGACACGCTCAATGCCACCGACAAGCAACCTCTTCAGGTGCAGTTCCAGGGCAATCCGCAAATAGAGGTCAATATCAAGCGCGTTGTGATGTGTCGTAAATGGCCGCGCGGCAGCACCACCGGCAATTGCGTGAAGGGTTGGCCCCTCGACTTCGACAAACCGCCGGCTGGCCAGGGTCTCGCGAATCGAGCGGACAATCCTGGTCCGCTTGAGGAAACGCTCCATCACGCCTTCCCCGTAGGTTAAATCGAGATACCGCATGCGTTGCCGCAATTCGGGATCCGTCAGGCCGTGATGCTTTGCAGGGGGTGCCGCCAGACTTTTGGTGAGGAAATAAAATCGCTCGGCAAATATGGAAAGTTCACCTGTTTTCGTGCGCCGCAACCGGCCATCGACACCGATAATGTCGCCCAAGTCAAAACACTCCACCAATTTCCAGTCGTCGCCAATCTGATTCTTGCCAACAAATAGCTGGATCTGCCCGGTCATGTCACGCAAATCGATAAATTGCAGCTTTCCCTTGTCGCGTTGCAGGACAATCCGTCCAGCAGCCCGGACATTCGGTCCAATCATTTCGCCAGGACCTTGGTCCGCCAGCCATTGACGAAAGTTGAAATCTTCAGGTGTCGAGTCGAAGTTGGGAAGGGAAACCTCGCCTCCCGACTCATGTCGAAAAACAATCTCCCCGGCCCGGGCCCGAATCTCAGAAATCGGCGTGTGATCGTCCAGACGTGAACCCCAGGGATCATGCCCTAAGGCAATAATTCGCTCGAGCTTCTCCCGGCGGGCAGCTTCCCACTCGGCTCTGCCTTCGGCGGAAGATACAGGAATTTCGGTCACGGTAGGGCTCATGTGACAGCAAGGACGATTGTGAGAAGGCGCAAACTCAGAGCGCCAAATCAACCAGATTCTCTAAATCCCGAAAACGCAATATTTTAGTGGTTCCAGAGGGAGGGTCAATGTCGGCCCGCAACCCCAACCTCCGCCTGAGGACACGCTGGTCCGAGCTAGCACGAATGGCTGCCTGCCACGTTGACGCTGGCTGCCCCCCAACCTAGCATTCTGCACGGTTCTCCCTCGAGTCGCCAGCTGCCAAACCTGGGCCCGCACAACCCACGAACGCAAGCCAAACCACCACGATCACGCTTCAAAGTACCTTACCTGCCGCTGGAACCCCTGGTCATGTCACGCACCTTGCGCATTCTGGGAGTCGTCGCTTTGCTGTTGGCAATTGTGATTGTGGTCGGGTTGTGGGAAGCGTATCGAGCTGTCCGCCATGTCCAACCATTCTATCGTGACGCGGTCCAGATGGGGCAAATTGAGTTGGAACAGGCAGGCCGCGAATTGGAGACGCAGGCTAGCTCGCTCTATAGTAACGTCGAGGAGGCTGGCCAGTGGTCCGCCGTCTTTACTCAAGAGCAACTTAACGGATGGATGGCTACAGAACTCTCAACGAATTACCGCGATTTTTTACCGGAAAATATCCGCGATCCGCGGATCGCGATCTCCCCGGAGAAAATCCAGGTTGGCTTTTTGAGTACCCAGACAGGGTTCGATACCGTGATCTCGATTGATGCGGAAGTCTTCCTCACCGAACCCGGCGTACTTGCCATTCGCTTACTGTCAGTACGGGCAGGCTCACTCCCGTTGCCGCCAGGGCAAATCGCAGCGGAGATACGGGCCGCCAGCCAGTCGTGGTCACTACCGGTGCGATGGACACAATCGGAAGGTGCCGTGGTGGCGCTGGTTGACCTGGCTGATCCGCTGTCGTCCGAAGACGAGGTGGTCACCGTCGAAGGGTTTGAACTCCTGCCAGGAGAAATCTTTATCACCGGTCAAACGGAGCGACCCACAGACTCGACTCTGCAAGATCCCGAAACCGAACCGCCAACTCCACCCAACAGCGATGAACCAGCCACCAGCAACTTCAATCAGCAAGGTATTTCGGAAGACCAATCGAGTCGCCAATAAGAATCCTTGCCCGTCTGGATACGAATCTCGACCATCCCTGCAATTTTCCTGCCAGATAAACGGAACCGTACGCAGTCGGCATCCTCCCTGAAGCATTCGTAGATGCCGCTTTCAACTTGACGGACCGATCCACGGTCATTCCCCAAGGGACCTTCGAACTCCAAGTAAGTAAGCCGATGATCGCCAAGTGGCTGGGCCTTGGTTGTCATTGGCCCCGTACTGGTCGGTTGATCATCAAGCGCCCAAGTCCTCAGCACACCCTGCATTTCCAGCATCAGGTCCCAATGCGAAGGCCTTTCATAAGAGGGGGGGCAGTTGTGGTGCAACAACACGAAACGGGGCATGCAGTGCAGCATACTCGATTGTGGTGGACCCGCTACGTCTAGGGCTTGATTTTGATCGCGTTGGTGTAGGCTTCCAGCGGAGCGGTGAGATTGGGGCTTTCGACGCGGGCCCAAATCCGTGGTTCCTCTCCCTGGGCAAGCGCGGCGACGCTCACAGGAATCAGAATGCGAATGAGTTCACCCGATCGGATTTCGCTGATCGGCTCAAATTCGATCTCGTTGCCAACAAGTCGATACCGGGACGGGACTCGACCCGGTATTGGCACTGGTTTCATTCCCTCGGGTAAACGAATCCGCAACGTCAACTCTTGCTGGGGTGTGGCTCCCTGGTTCACCAATTCGACGGTGATGGTCATCTGACTACCCACCGTGGGGATGGTGGTCGACTCGGTCACCGAGAGTTGTAAACCGCCAGGTGCCGTTCCCAGCGGCGTCGCGTTGCCTGGAGTGGACCCGGCTCCTGGGGTTGTTCCTACCAGCGGCAAGATCTCAATGCATTTTTCGGCGGCATAAAACCGAGGACCATCCGATCGCACGTTAGCCAGGTTACAAGCACTGCGAGTTGGGGCGGTGCACTTGTATTCCAACTTGAACTCGCGTCGCTCGCCGACTTCCAGGCGATCAATTTCCCATTGGAGCTTGTGGTTCTGCAAATGTTCGTGCCCCGGGGCAACTCGAGTCGGGACCAACTCCTGGGGATACTGGTTCTCGACACTCACATTGGTCACCGGCACCTCACCCGTGTTGCGAATAATTATCTTGAACAGGGTGAGGTCGCCCACGACTTGTTGTGCGGGGCCTTGCATGACAACGTCGAGAGTAGGTTGTACCGTGGGGGGGGGCTCGGCGGCATCAACACACGCTTGCTCAAAGGCACGCGATCCACTCGAATCACTCACCGTTACGTCATGACACAATCGGCCCGGGCTAATCACCTCAAAGCTCAGATATTCCACAGCCGATTCACCCGGGGCAAGGTCCCGGACCGATTTCTCGACGGCCTGCCCCAACACATTAGGTACCCGTAAGCCACTGCCAAATCGGTCGCGAATGACTACCTCACGTGCCGTGCCATTGCCACGGTTGAGAATCTGGACCTCAAATCGTACAAAGTCACCTACCTCCACCGTAGCTGAACCCACGTTGCTGAGGCGAACTTCAAGGTCTGGCTGGCCGGCGGGAGGCTGGTCGGCTGGAGGTTGGAACGAACCGGAAGCCTCACTGGGTGGCGCTGGTGTGGTGGGCGAACCTGCTGGTGGAACCGCAGAGGTTGGTTCCAAAACAGGAGGCGTGGTCGCCACCCTGCCGGCAGCACCCCAGGTAAGCATGACCGTTCCACGTCCCAATTCGAGTTCGGGTCCCGCGGCAACACCCGACTGGGGCGGACGTAAAATCGTGATGTTTATCGTGCTGGTCCCGCCACGATTATCGGACGGACGCACCTCGACGCTGGCCCGACCTTGAGTATCGGTCGGAACCTCCGAAACAGTGCCTTGGTCATAACCAAGGCTGGCAGTGCCTCCGCCGACCACCTCGTAACGAACCAGGTACCCTGCCAGGGGAGCACCATTCGATCGTCGGGTGACTATCGTATTCAAAACGTGGCTTTGCCCTATTTTAACCCCGGTTGATTGGGGAAACACCCACTGCGCATCGACCCAGTAGATCGTGGCAGTGGCCCGCTGACCGGGGCCTGAATCCAGCACGGGCGTATAGGCCGTCACGTAACTTGTCCCTTCGGCTGGCGACGTGACGCTCACCCACGCTTCCCCGCGAAGGATCTGGACGTCGTCTGCGGGACTGGCCGTCCCGCGGTTCAGACATCGTGCGTACGTAGCCGTCGCACCAACAACATACGTGTTGTCGATCTTACGGGGCGTATTCCACGGCCAGCGGAAAATATCCAACTGTCCACGATCGTTCAAAGTCACGAATTCGCCTACACCGTCCTGCGAGAGCATCCATTCAACTCGTTGATTGGCCAATAAATAACCTTCCTGGCAACAGACCCCTGCCCGCAACACCACTTCGCTACCTATCGGCGCCAAAACCCGTTCCGGTAACACACGGATATACTCTCTCGGTCGCATGACGACCGTTTGGGCCCCACCTCCAGCAACCAGCGGGCCAGCCGGTACCCCAAGAGGGCTGACGACCTGAGCCATCGCAAACGGGTTGGTCTGGGGCGGGGTTCCGGCCGGCAAAGTGGGTGGTGTGGGTTGCGCGTAAACAGGCGGTACGTCAATGTTTCCGGACGGGGGAGGAACAAACGTCGGCGGCACCGGCGGGGCAACATAGGTCGTGCCCCCCACGACAGCCGGCGGCGTTGCCTGCCCGGCAGGCAAGAAAAAATGCTCACCCGTCGGGTCGATTCGAGGCATTCCCGCGCACCCACTGGCAATCACGACTACTACCAAGGCAGCTACTATCGGGCGAAAACCTCGGTTTGTGGGCGGCGAGTGAATCATGAACATTGCCTGGTCTGGCAAGCAAACCTGGCATGGGAGAGACGGTCGACACGAGCAGCCTGCAGGACCCGGGCAGGCAGATTTCCACGTTGTTAAACTCTACCGCCTGGGAAAGAGGGTGTTGGATTTTTCCAACATTCAATGTGGCCTTTTTGCAGCAGTTACGTCCATCTGCACCGGTTGAACCGAAAGTCGCAATGCGAGGGGCGAATGGCCCCCATCCAGCAGGCCTGATTTTGCCTCTGGGGGCGTTTTTAAGGGAATAAGTGAGGGGCTCTTGGCCCCCAATTTCTTGATTTACCTAAATTGTCTAGTTATCATGAAAATTGGGGACTGTTCCGCACCTGGCCTGCTCCCGGATGGGGCCTGCGCTGAGATGGAACGTTCCCCCGTGGCTTTGGCTCTCGCTGAGAAGAGGCGAAACGGGTTGAAGCGGTTCGGTTGTTTTAGACGTCCCGTTGTTTTAGAGGCCCCGTTGTTTTAGAGGCCCCGTTCTTTTAGAGGCACTAAAGAGGTCCGCCATGATCCGTCTCGGCTCGTTCATTTTCATTAACCATCGCACCTTGGCTCGTTACGTAGTCATCGCCACCGTGAGCCTCGTCCTAGCCAGTACACCCGTTGCCTTTGGGCAATTCGGCATGGGTGGCGGCGGCATGGGTGGCGGCGGCATGGGTGGCGGCGGCATGGGTGGCGGCGGCATGGGCGGCGGCGGCATGGGCGGCGGCGGCATGGGCGGTGGCGGCGGCATGGGTGGCGGCGGCATGGGCGGCGGCGGCATGGGCGGCGGCGGCATGGGCGGCGGCGGCATGGGCGGCGGCGGTGGTGGTGGCAACACCATTGGCGGGAGCAATTCAGCCGGTGTGACCGTCGATGCCAATGGTGTGCTCCGCACCACGATTCAATCCGACCCGACTGGTCAACTGTCCCTCCAACGAGCCCGACAAGCATGGGCCCAGCTGGATGCGGATATTCGCGAATCGAGCAAATTACGCAAAGTGTCGTTAACACGGTTGGAAAACGTGCTTGCCCAACGCCTTCTAGAGGGCGGAGGTGCCGATGACGAAATGCAGCATCTGGCCGGTCTGACCCGAATCGAATATGTCTTCTGCTATCCGGATACCGGTGACATTGTCATCGCCGGACCCGCCGAAGCGTGGGGTCAGGCTCCTTCGGGACGTATCCTTGGCCTGCAAACGGGGCGACCGACGTTGCTACTGGAAGATTTGGTGGTCGCCCTGCGGCTCTTTGCACCGGGAGAGCATCACAATTCACCGCTTATTTATTGCTCGATCGACCCGACCGCTGATGGACTGGCTCGGATGCAAAGCTTCCTGAGACGGTTCGGATCTCGCGCGACACCGAATCAGACCCAGTACATTGTGGAACAACTCCGCGATCGCCTTGGCAAACAGGTGATCACCATCGGCGGTGTCTCGGCGAACACCCACTTCGCGCAAGTGCTCGTGGAAGCCGACTATCGTATGAAGTTGATCGGAATTGACCTGGAGCAACCCCCTGTCCGCTTGAAGAGCTATGTCGATCGAGCCAACCCGGCCAAAGTCGCGCGGAATGCCCTGGTGCGGTGGTATTTTGTTCCCGATTACGAATGTGTCAGGGTGAGCGACGATGCGCTGGCCATGCAGATCGAAGGTGACGGCGTCAAACTCGTTGGCGAGGATGAGATCATTCACGGTAACGGGCGCCGCCAGGGTACCAAATCGCAAAACCGTGCGAGTAAGGCTTTCGTCCGGGCATTTACCAAGGTCTATCCCAAACTTTCTCAAAAAGCCCCTGTGTTCGCCCAACTCCGCAATTGCATCGATATGGCCGTTACCGCCGCATTTATCCAGCACCAGGACTACTACGGGCTCGTTGGCTGGAAACCAGAAATTCTGGCTAACGAACAATCGTACGCCGTGGAGACTTACATCGCGCCGCTTGAAGTTGCCTCGGCGGTAAACGGCATGTGGAAGGGAACCAGGTTGGTAACACCCATCGGCGGGGGTGTACAGATTCGCGCAACCGAGGCCGTTTCTCCCACCAACATTCTCGCAGATGAAGACGGTTCGCTCGACGCAGTCCGCCTGGCCGTCGGCTTGGGTGAACTCGATCCGCAGCAGTGGTGGTGGGACTAAGAACCAGCCGCTGGGAATGACAACGGCGGGCGGACCAAGCTAACGAGAAACCGTCACGACACGCAGGTCGCACACGTTCGTGTGGGTAGGACCCGTCTTGAGAAGTCCGCCAGCCTTCTCAAAGAAGTGATAGGCGTCGTTCCGTCGCAGGTGATCGGCTGCATCAAGTCCCCGCAACCGGGCGGCCCGCACCACCTGCTCGTCGATCCATGCCCCGGCCGCGTCGGTAGGACCATCTTCACCATCGGTCCCACCCGCCAGCAGGACCACACCTTCGCATGGCTGCAACTTTTCGAGGGCGGCAAGCGCTAATTGTTGATTTCGGCCTCCCTTGCCCCGGAGGCTCTCGTCCACCAGTTGCACGACAGGCTCACCTCCGGTGATCAGGCAATCTGGTCCTGGTTGGCGGCACATTCGCTCAGCCATTTCCGCCAGGTGTCGCCCAATCTCCTCCGCCGGCCCTTCAGCGGCTGTGGCCGCGAGCATGGCATGAGCATAGCCCCGCCGCTCGGCCTCAATTCCAGCCGCGTCGACAGCGGTCGCGTTGTTGCCGATGACGAAGTTCGTAACCCGTGTTTCGCTCCCAGCTTCAGACGAAGGTTGGTCGTGTGGCGAACCGCTGCGAAGATAGTTGGCAATCGATTGGGCAGCAGGATCGTTGAGCAGCTTGAACTCCTCGAGCACGTCGAGTGCATCCTGTGCGGACCTGTCGCCAGGGACTGTTGGACCCGAGGAAATCGCTTCCAGCGGATCACCCAACACATCGGAAATAATCAGGGTGATCAAATATCCGGCTCCGCAAGCGCGAGCCAGCCCCCCTCCTTTCACCTGGCTGATCTGCCGCCGCACGGTGTTGAGTTGCTCGATGTTAGCCCCCGCGGCGCTGAGCAACTGCGTGATCCGGATCTTCTCCGCCAGAGAAACCTCCGGCACGGGAGCCACCAAGAGTGCCGACCCACCACCAGCAATCAAGCAAATACAGAGATCTTCGGGCCCCAACGCCGAGACGATCTTGAGAATCTCCCGTGTCCCCTGCAAACCTTCGGGGCGAGGCTCATTCACGCCGCTCGGCCGGCCGGCGTGTAGCCGAATCTGACGGGTCGGTACCACGCAATCGGCTGGTACATTGACCCACCCGTGAACATCTTTTTCGGCCAGCAAGGCCGTGCCCAGGCTCGCTTCGCACGCCACAGCCATGGCACCGGCCGCCTTGCCAGCGCCAACAATGGCAATTCTCCGCACTTTGCCCAAGTCAAGCACATGTTCGCCTAGCAAGAACGCGTTCCCGTCGACATGCAGGTGGGCGGGAATGAGTCGCTCTGGCAACACCGCCTCAACACCTGCCTGCCAAATGTGTTGGGCGTCTTCGAGAAGTTGGACCGGCTCGCGTTGCATACGGGCAATTATCTCAACTTTGGCCCGTCAAACAATGGCGGGGCCGGTCGTGTGGCTGTCGGCAACGGCCGGGCAGTGACAGGCAGCGATTCTTGAAGGGCCGGCGGAGGGGTAGCCGGGCGCACGGCTGTCAATGACTGCACCATGATCGCGTCGAGCCTTGCCTTTCCGAATCCGTGAAGGGCAAACGTCATTCGAAAGTTTGTCGACGTGGGAACCTGCCGGACGAGGCGAAAAGGTTGCCACCCATCGGTCTTGCGTATGCGAAGCGAAAGGTCCGTTCCACCGAGGTTATCCACCACCTGTAAACCATCGGCATGACCAGTGATCGGTTCGTCAATTCGAACCCAGCCAGTCACCTCCAACAGCTCACCTTCCTGAACGGGAACGGGTGGAGACGTGACCCACACGGGTGTTTCGACAAGGAGCGTAGAAGGTTCTTCCTGTGAACTCGGCCAGGTTGTCATGGCAAGGCAATACGACCCTTGATAGGGCTCATCGCCAACCAGTTCCACATGGGAAACGGCACCTGGCACATCTCGTGTTACGTGCTTCCAGCCAAAACGGACAATTTGGTCCAGGTCCTCAAAATCACCGCCGTAAAGCTGGTTAGCTTCTTTTTTTCGCGAGGCGATCGTCGCCCTCAACGTCGAGATGCTTCCCAGCGTGTCGAGCCCAGTCGTTATCGAATCGCTCGTCACAGTGCGCCCCGTACCGTTGGCGGCAATTCGTTGCTCAAGGGACCGGTCAAGTTGCTGGCCAGCCGCAGTTGCTGCGGCATAGGCGGCAGGATAGTTCTTCCGCGTCGCCAAAGCATTCGCTTGACTGATGTGCTGCTGTGCAGCAACCAGAAATGTGTCCTGCGTGTCTCCTGCCAGCTGGCGGAGAGCGACCAGCCGGAGTGTCGCCAGTTCACGACGCAACCGCGCGGTATCAGCGGCCATCCGTGCGGTCTGTTGCCGTAAGGATCGAATCGCGTGAGGGTCCTCGCTGAGCACAATCAAGCCCTCACTGAGCGGCGCAAACTGAACCTGCATTCCACCCGCAACCCGTTTGTGAACCAATGGTAACAAGTTGGCCGGAGTGAGCTGGAAAACTTTATTCGATTCGGGTACCCCGGGCACAATAAGGGTCAATTGCGGGGAGTTCTGATTGCCGGCGCGGGCATTTGCCGGAGACGACCATTGCATCGGAATGACCAGGTGGGCCTGCTCAACTTGTATGACGGTGGCCGTCCACCCGGGAATGCTGCAGCTCGCCGTTCCCATGACTCGACCACCCGCCAGCCACGGCTCGATCAATTGCAACTGCAAATTCATCAATGTCAAGGCCGCTGCCCTCCGTTGAACCGCTGGCACCTCTTGATGGAGCGAATCCTCTGAACGAATCACCAAACCACCACAGCCACGGGTTATGGCGAGCCTCACCAGAGACTCAATTTGCCGCTCGTCCAGGAGCAAAGCAGCACGGTCGACGGCTCCTCCCACCGTGGCAATCGCCTGCTCGCGGGCAAGCTGATTCGGCGTCAAATCGAGCCGACACCAACAAGGAACACCCGGTTCAACCAGGGCCAATTGCTGCCGAAACCATTCCGCGTGTTCCTGCAACATCACTTGCGAACCAGAAAACCAACGCCCCAAGACCAATGCATCGATGAAGCGACAGTCATATTCTCGGACACCAGGAGGTTCCATCAAAACGGGTCGGTTCAGCTGGGAATCCCAATCGCGCACACTTTCGATCCACGGGTGTCGCTGCCCGGGTGGGAGTGAAGCGGCCTCTAAATCAAAATACCACCCCAGAACCCGGCGCACGTTAGCTGCGTCGGGAATCTTCCCCTCGGCAAGTTGATCAGGTGGAGGTGGCGGACTCAACAGCCAAAGATTTCGAGCACTGGCTTCCCGTTGCATTGCCGTTGTGGGAAAAGTGTCAAGCAAGACCGTGTTGAATCCCAGTCGGGCAAGCCACGACAATGGCTCCCCGTTGTGCGTAATGACGCGGGGAAAAAATGGCCGCCCGTCTACCAACAACCGCGTCCCGTGTAATTCCACGTGTCCTGCCGGGCGCCTGCTGGGTGCGGCAGGCTGTTGTGCCTCAGCCGACCAGCCAACGCGCAAAATTGCCGGTTGCGAATCAGGTGCCTTTTGCTCGTCCATCGAAAGATCTGGGGGCATTTCCTCTGGCCGATCGTCGAACAAAACTCCCTCAAGCTGCAGGTCATTGGTCACTACCCGGGTTCCACCGGGGCCGCCGGAAACGATCAGTCGTAAATGGCTGAGGTACGCTTCGTGTGGGTCGATCTCCCGGCGCCTGGTCACGCGCAACGTCCGGACCTGCCGTTTCAAAAGTTCAGGCAGGTTGGTTAGTTCCAAACGTTGCCACTCTCCCACATCGTTGTACTGCGAACCGACTACCTCCAATTCATAAGGCAACCCGGTCTCTGAATCATGTTCTCTGGGTAGCACTACGGTAGCGGCAAGCGCCAGCCCCAGTCGATTAGATCGGACCCAAACTCCAGCCTTTAATTCGTCGAGAACCGGGGCTCGCCCCACCGCAATTTGCACACGGACAAATGTCCCCCCGGAGGCAAAGACCAAAATGCGTTCCACCCCTGTAGCCAACTTTTGTTGATCCTCGACAGCAACGACACTTTGCTCGGCGATGGCGTTGCGTGCCGCGACATCGACTGCCTGCCAGGTGACCTCCGGCCCATCGAAACTCTCCTGAAAGGCAGGATTCGCGGCGTGGACAAACCCCACCAGCAGGAAAAGCTGAATCGGCCCGCTGAGCAAGCCGACACGACCGGGTAGACTTTGTTTCGGCCCGCGAACCGACCGTCTGGCGGAAACCATTTTCATGGCGAATACCATGGGACGGATCCCATTTGCCAGCCACCCCAAGAACCCCACGGTTCGAGGGGCCACAGCAGGGTGCGGGGAATGAACGAGGGACATAATCGGGTGTTGTCGTAAAACGACATGGCCAGAATCGACGTAAACCGGCCTTGTAACAGCATTTCCGACATCCGGCCAGGGCGGTCGTCTTGTTTGAACATCATCGAATCCTGACGGAATGTCCCGGCCCTCAAGGACTGAATAGTTGTAAGTGCTTTTCCAATAATGAGTTGCGGGGTGGCTGGATGGTCGACCCTTCTCTTCGGCGCGCCATGTGCGGCTAAAGGGTGTCGTTACGCACCCTGGAGATCCACCCCATGACCGAACTATCGAAGCCCCTCCGTGACAGCAATGAGCAACTTCCGAACGATGTGCAGCAGTTAATTCGAGCCGCAGGTCGACTGCCAGAGACCCATCAACAAGAGTTCGGCCGGCTGTTGGACAGCGTGATTGAAAGCACCACGCGGCGTCGGCAGGTTATGACCCTGGTACAAGATGCCCTTAGTCAATTGCGGCTTGATATGAAATACTTGATATTCGATTTGGAAGCCACCCGGCGAGAGCGAGACCAGTACCTCACGAAACTTGATCAAGAGGCGGACAACTAGTCGCGGCTATTGTAGCATGTCGCAGTGCTGGGGCGGATTTGAGAACCAACCCAGAGACAGCCATACAACAGCAATTGCAGTGAAGGAAATCCCTCGTAAAATAAAGGATGGAACCTGTCCTGAGCCCCCTGCGTGGCTGGCCAATCTATATCCACACGCCGGCAAGATATCGGAGCCAACGTGTCTCCTCAACTTAGGTAAGATCATCGTATTTTCCAGGCATTCGGGTCGCAGTGTGTCATGGCCACTATCACGTCTGCTGAGCAATTAGGCCAGCGTATCATCGATCTAAACATTGTCGACGAATCACAGCTCCAGTCGGTCTGGAGCGAGTTGGGTACGCGTAATGTTTCGTTGACTGATTTCCAACAGGAACTTCTCCGCCGCAACCTGTTAACCAACTATCAACTCGACCGACTCCGGCGGGATCTCCGTACAGGTTTTTTCTACGGTGATTACAAAGTTCTCTACAACGTGGGCTCAGGTACATTTGCCCGCGTATTTCGTACAACGCATCAAATTACAGGCGAACTTTTTGCAGTCAAAGTACTCCGCAATCGATTCAGCAACCCAAAGGCACATCCCCAAAACCCTGAAACCATTGAGTTCTTCCACCGCGAAGGCAAATTGGGTAGCACACTGGTACACCCCAACATTGTGCGAATCCACGAAGTCGTTTCGAAAGCAGTAACGCACTACCTGGTGATGGACTTCATCGAGGGACGAAACCTGCGCGAGTTTCACCGCGTGCGAAGACGGTTTGATCCGATCGAAGCGGCAAGCATCATGGAAGGAATTGTGTCTGGTCTGAGCTATGCGTTTCAAAAAGGTATTACCCATCGCGACCTGAAAATGTCCAACGTGATTGTTTCCAGCGAGGGTAAACCAAAGCTTGTTGACTTTGGTTTGGCGGGCTGGAATTCCAGCCTTAGTGAAGAACGGGTGGTGACACAACGAACGATTGATTACGCTGGACTTGAACGAGCCACCGGCGTTCGCAGGGACGATACGCGGAGCGATATATTTTTCAGTGGCTGCATCTTGTACCAGTTGCTGACCGGATTTCCACCACTGTCCGAAACAAGCGATCGGGTACAACGGCTCAGTAAATCGCGGTATCAGGACATCAAACCGATTCGTGAACTGATGCCTGACATATCACCAGCCCTGGCGATGATTCTCAATAAGGCAATTGATTTTGATCCGCAACGCCGCTACCAGACTCCGGGAGACATGCTGATCGATCTGAAACTCGCCTTGAAACGGGCCAAACGTGAGTCCAACCTTGAGGCAGTTGAAAGTAAAACACCTGCGACCGATCAAGAGGGAATTGGCGAAGACGGACAACCACGTCGTATTATGGTCGTCGAATCCGATGGGAAAATGCAGGATGTCTTCCGCCGGTTGTTCAAGAAGAATGGCTATCGAGTCCTCGTTTCGAGTGATCCGAATCGGGCTCTGGAACGCTTTTTCGACAATCCCAATGCGGCCGACGTGATGCTTTTTTCCTCCGCCGCGATCGGTCAATCAGCCGTCGAAGTCTTTAATCGCTTCGGGCAGGAGATTGTTACTCGCGATGTGCCTGCCGTCCTGCTCTTGGGACAACAACATCACGACTGGGAAAGCGAAGCCAAGTTGGGAGAGCGGCGAGCCGTTGCGAAAATGCCCATCAAGCCACGTCGACTTCGTGAAGTTGTTCGAAACGTCACACCAAGACAAGTCAAACCGTGAGTTGGTCTTGCAGCCGCCTGCCGATAGCAACGGCCGGCCAACAGAGCCACATTCGTTGCCGCGGCTCGCTACTTTGCCCGCTCGATTTCACGAATCTTCTCGATTCGTCGTTCGTGCCGACCACCCTCAAAG
>Ga0310121_10000809_pt1 | contig 33542 bp, 33 predicted proteins | sample CB27_Tmax_986_MG_FD_203504 | JGI IMG/M metagenome (GOLD analysis project Ga0310121, IMG submission 203504) | Marine microbial communities from Western Arctic Ocean, Canada - CB27_Tmax_986 | ecosystem: Environmental > Aquatic > Marine > Oceanic | place: Canada: Western Arctic Ocean | collected...
CTTTTCAATCAGTACAAAGCCAGTAACTCTTTACACCCGAAACCGGGCACTACAGAGGTCCTGAAATCCCGCCGTCCTTTCGAACTCGCCAGAAGTGAATCGCCATCAAAAAACCGATTACAAGCGGCAACGCTACACAATGAAGAACGTAAAATCGAAGCAGGGCACCTTCACCGACAAACGTACCTCCTAGCAACGCGAACCTGGCGTCGTCCGCTGCGTGGACTAGTTGAACGTCGCCAATGGCCATGAATTGAGCCCCTGGGCCTTCATACCCTAAAAACGGCGCCGCACGGGCCATATTCGAACCGACCGTAATTGCCCAAATGGCCAATTGATCCCACGGCAAGAGATAGCCTGTGAATGACAACAGCAACGTCAACACGAGCATGACAACACCGACATTCCAGTTGAACTCGCGTGGGGGTTTATAGGAACCCGTCATAAACACCCGGAACATGTGCAGCCAAACTGTAATCACCATCGCATGAGCGCCCCACCGGTGCATCTCTCGCATAATGCCAAGTGGAACATGTTCTCGAAGACCCACGATATCGGAATAGGCATACTCCAGAGTCGGCCGGTAGTAGAACATCAAGAGCAGACCCGTAAAGGTTAAATTCAAAAACAAGAAAAAACTCAGCCCTCCCATACACCATGTGTATCGGAGTCGAACGCCATGCTTTTTAAGTCTGACTGGATGAAGATGCAAAAAGACATTCGACAGCATCACCAAGACCCGATTTTTATCGTTTATCGGTGCGTTATGACGAAAAATCGACGTCCACACTTGCGTGTCGGTTAACCAGTTCCACGCGCGGACTAACGCGCCTTCTTCAGGTTGGATGGTTTTTGAATCGGCCATTATAATTATTCTTACTCACACACTCAGAAACGCTTCAGGGTCAATCCATTGGCCGAGTTCCTGTTGAAACTTTCGACTCTTGTCGACCAGGATCTGACCATCTTCCGCCAGCACGATTCGCGCGCGCTCTAGCGGGCGCGGTGCTGGTCCTTCAAAGTTAACACCTGTTTCTCGGAAGCCACTCCCGTGGCAAGGACATTTAAATTTCGCTTCAGCTGACAGATAATTTGGCGTACAGCCTAGATGGGTGCACGTTACCAACAGCGCATAAAATCCAGGTGCCTCGTGTGCGATATCAAATGGTGTTCGAATAATCCAAACACCGAATCGATCCTTCCATCGCTCGTCGACACCGTCTCCGTAATCCGAGGGAAATCCAATCGTGAATTCCTGGGGCGGTTCATTTAGCACGTTGGGGAACATGAAACGTCCAGTCGCCGCCAAACAGCCTGCGGTAGCCGCAGTAAACGACCCCCAGGCCAAGCCCATCCAGCCACGACGTCCCATCAATGGAGATGTATCGTCCGGCACCTTTGCTTTTCGTCTAGCGACTGGCTTCTTTTTTACGGCGGCCGCACTCGTCGTTTTACCAGCCAGCGTCGGGTTCATCGGCGGCGGCGGCGCTGGTTTCGGTTTCACCGGAGGCGTTTCTGCTTTAGCCGGTCCACTTACGGGTTGTGATAAGGGTTTCTGCTCTTCAGCCATCTCGCTCGTTCTAGCTCCTACCTCTGGTGCCTTACGACCTCACTCGCTTCCGTCACGCCCGACTCAAGCAGGTCAAGAGTCCGCATCGCCGCCTCACGAACACTGAGACTCACATCGGTTTCAATCAATGACACAACGGTGTCTCGAAGTTCTGTCGAGCGCAACACCGCAACCGCCTGAAGGCCACTGATCATGACTTCCGATACAGGGTCTAATGCCGCGTCGACACGAGCTACTCTTGTTACAGTCCGCTCCACATACTCGCGGTCAAGCATCCGCCTCAAGACTCGTATCCCGTCACTTCCGCCGTGACGTGCCAACGCTACTGCAGCATTCCACTGCACGTCCGGAACCGGATCTTCCAAGGCACCACGAAGAACCGACAGGTCGTCCGTCTCAAAGCCTCCAAGAGCATACACCGCCATCTTGCGCACAGCGGCATCTTCTGAGCCATACATGGCCTCGATCGCCTCCGTGACGGACGTGTCACCCAATGAAGCCAGTGCCCAAATCACACTAATCTTAGTATCAGTGTCTGGGTCGTCTAACCCATCAACCAGAACCCGGACCGCATCCGTTGGAGGATTCGACAGTCGACCGACTGCAAGTGCGAGGTACCTCCGCACCCGTGGATCATCTCCTTCGGAGTTTTCAAACGCCTGCACGATTGCCAGTCCAAGATTCGGATGTTGTAATTCAACATCAGGGTCAGACATCAGTCGGGACAACTCATAGGCGGCCGGCCATCGCCGCTCCCGCCCTCCAAACTGAATGTCACTAAGAAACTCTTCCGGTGTTCGCTCGTTCGTCAACAGCATTCGGAAACCGCCGTACACCACGGCGACCATGGCTACGACAGCAAGAGGAATTAAAAAAAACTGGACCGCCAAGGCCGGTGTGGTCGAAACCGAATTAACACCGGGCGCTGGATCGCGCTCGACGAGCTTTGACATGGTTACGTATTAAACCTAGCGTTCTACCGTTTATAAATATTCGGTAAATAAATCCGGTAAATTAAATCATCTAACATCAAAACAGGCAGTGTCTTTCACGACGGCAAAACCGACAAAGACTACTACGATCACTCGATTTTGGTCAAGAGACTGCACTCCTGCTATCCGTCACTCATGGGTCTTAATCGCCTGTAATTATATCTTGGGTAGCGTCACCGTCTTTTGAGCTTGATACTTGCCCTTCTTGTCCGCATACGAAATCAAACACGGTTCATCGCTCTGAAAAAAGAGAACCTGAGCGATTCCTTCGTTCGCGTAAATCTTAGCCGGGAGCGGAGTAGTGTTCGAGATCTCCAACGTTGCCGTGCCTTCCCACTCCGGCTCAAACGGCGTCACGTTCACAATTATCCCACATCGCGCGTAGGTTGACTTACCTAAACAAACGGTCAAAACATCACGAGGAATACGAAAATACTCAACCGTCCTGGCTAATGCAAAGGAATTAGGCGGGACGATACAGACAGGCGCTTTTAAATCCACGAACGAACGAGGGTCGAACGATTTCGGATCAATCAAGGTGGTGTTAATGTTTGTAAAGACCTTAAATTCGTCAGCCACGCGAATGTCATACCCGTACGACGACACTCCGTATGACACAACTCCCTCACGAACCTGTCCCTCGACGAATGGGTCGATCATTCCGTGCTCGGACGCCATCCTTGTGATCCACGCATCAGATTTAATACTCATTTGAAATCGAGACCTTAAATTGACATCACAGAATCAGCGTCTTTAACGACGCATGAAAATAGCCGCCACCGCTAAAACTATACTCACAATAATCGAGGTTACTACTGGCATGTAAACCGTCAAGCCCCCCCGGCGATACACAAAATCACCCGGCAGCCTACCGAAAGGAACCCCGAGCCACACCAACGCACCTACACCGGAAATAACCAACCCAATCAGCACTAGGGCTCTTCCAACCATTAGTTTCAAGACTCCTGGTTGGCCCGTTCTTGCAATCTAAATAAATTCAGAGCCTTCAAAAAAGTATCCGACCTCAAAAGCCGCAGTTTGTGGCGCATCTGAACCATGCGTAGCGTTCCGGTCTATCGATGAACCATAAAGTCGACGTAACGTGTCGGGGTCTGCTTCAGCGGGGTTCGTTGCCCCCATTAACTGCCGCCAACGAGAAATGGCAGCTTCACCTTGCAAAGCAAGAACTACCGCTGGCCCAGACGACATAAAATCGGTCAAGGCACCAAAAAACGGGCGCGCTCGATGGACCGCGTAAAATCCCTCTGCTTCACGTTTTGTTAAGTGAACCAAGCGCATTCCGATGATCGTGAACCGTTCATCCTCGATTCGTTTGATGATCACACCAGTCAAACCTCGCTCCACGGCGTCCGGTTTGATAATCGCCAACGTAGACTGCAACTGCTCCGCTGCGGATTCTGGTTCCATCAATGAAGGTCACTACTTCGACAACTAGTTACTTAAGCGAGGCCATGATCTTATCAAGCACCGGCTTCGGTGGACGGGTTGTGCTCGCCCCAAGGCTCGCAAGAGGCTCGTCTACCAAATTCAACATGGTCAAAAAATCATCTCGGTCAGGATTTAGATAAATCAGTCCCGTTGCATACTCACCACGTAGGCGCGTTTCGCTAAGAACCCGCATCGCCTGCAGTTTGTCTAAAGGGTTATAGGCTTCCGCCAATTTCTTCAGAAACAGTTTTGACCCATCATGCATCTCAACCTCTTGGGTTGTGCCTGGTTCGTATTCCACTTCGATATCCTCAAAGAAAGGCACAAAACTGATATCTTCAAGCGCGTCGTCGTGCTCCTTGGCATACGCGTAACTCTTCGTCGAACCTTCATGGTCGTTAAATGTCACACATGGTGATAGCACATCCAGCATGACCGTCCCTCGGTGGCTAAAAGCAGCCTTGAGAATGGCGGACAGCTGTTTCTTGTCACCGGAGAACGACCGCGCCACAAACGTCGCGCCGAGTTCGATGGCCAGTGCACAAGTATCTATCGGCGGAAGGTCGTTAATTACACCTGTCTTGGTTGCAGAGCCTTGGTCTGCTGTAGGCGAGAACTGCCCTTTCGTAAGACCGTAACAACCATTGTCCTCGATAATGTAGATGATCGGAAGATTTCGGCGCATCAGGTGCACGAATTGACCAATTCCAATTGCCCCGGTGTCTCCGTCTCCGCTCACGCCGATCGCAATTAGATCCCTGTTCGCAAGCATGGCACCTGTCCCTACAGACGGCATACGCCCATGCACTGTATTGAACCCATGAGAGGAACCAAGAAAATATGCAGGACTCTTACTTGAGCATCCAATTCCTGAAAGTTTTATAACTCGCTCTGGATTGACACCCATTGCATAGCAGGCCTCAATAATTCTCTCCGAAATCGAGTTATGTCCGCACCCTGCACAGAGAGTTGTCTTGCCGCCGCGATATACCTTGGACTCAAGACCTAGTCGATTAATACGCGCTTTAGTGGGAGACGACTTACCGGTATTCACAATCATTCACCTTAATAGTCTTGAGCTAGTTTTAGCCATGCTTACGCACTATTCTCCGCCAACCCCAGCCTGCCCAGACCGAGAACCCCTCGAACTGACCGCCCCGTCCTTCTGAACACGATAGCCTTCGCCAAGCAAGATCGCCTCCGTCACACTACGAGCGTCGATCGGGTCCCCCGTATAATGCAGCACGCTGTTCAGACGCGGCCCAAAATCAACAGGAAGGTCAAGTCTGATAAGGGTCAACATTTGCGCATCTCGATTCTGCTCTACCACGTAAATGCGGGAGTATCTTTGGACAAACGCTGCGAGTGCAGTTCTAAATGGATATCCGCAGAGTCTGTAATATGACGTGTGCAAGTCATTCTCTTCCAATAATTGATCGCGAGACTCCACAACAGCCCAATGGCTCGTACCATAGGCGATAATTCCAATTTCTGCCTGCCTATTGATCTCAACGACCGGTTCTGGCATCCAGGTGCGAGCTGTTTCAAACTTTCGAGCTAATCGATCCACGTTCTTTTGATAATCTTCCGGTCGCTCACTGTACTGTCCCCACTCGTTGTGTCCAGATCCTCGACAAAAGAACGCAGGCATTTCATCACCAGGAATCGTTCGATATGGAATCCCGTCGCCATCGATATCCCGATATCGGCCAAATTTTCCAATTTTCTCCAGCGTCTCTGTATCGACTACCTTGCCACGATCTAGCGGCTCATTCGGATATTCGAATTCGGGGGACATCCAAGTATTCATGCCCAAGTCAAGGTCGCTCATCACGAACACGGGAGTCTGAAAGCGTTCAGCCAAATTAAAGGCATCCATCGCCATCGAATAGCACTCTTTCACCGAAGAGGGAAAGAGCATCATATGCCGGGTATCGCCGTGCGACAGGAAAGCAGTTGTCAATATGTCACCCTGAGCCGTTCGCGTAGGAAGACCAGTTGATGGACCCACCCTTTGCACATCGAAAATTACTGCGGGAACTTCAGCGTAATAACCCAACCCCGCGAACTCACCCATAAGTGACACACCCGGACCAGATGTTGAGGTCATTGCCCTCGCCCCCGCCCATGAGGCGCCAAGTGTCATTCCCAAGGCCGCAATCTCGTCCTCCGCTTGTACTACGGCAAACGTAGCCTTTCCTGTATCGGGGTCAATCCGATGTTCCTTCAAAAGACCGATCAGTGACTCACAAAGCGACGAAGATGGCGTGATTGGGTACCACGCAACGACCGTCACTCCCGCCATCATCGAGCCAATTGCGGCCGCTGTGTTACCTTCAATTAGTATTAGTCCTTCGGTTTTCGTGCTCCTTCTAACGACAAAAGGATCGCGTTTCTGAAGTTCATCCGCAGCGTATTGAAAACCAGCGTCGAGGGCACCCTTATTCAGAGTGACCGCCTTCGGCTTCCGTCCAAGCTGCCTACTCAGCGCCGCCTCCATTTCTGACATATCGATGTCAAGGAGACGCGCTAGAACCCCATCATAAATCATGTTCCGCACGAGTCTCCGAAGCTTCGCATCCCGGCAGATATTCGCCACAAGCTTGTCGAAAGGAACTGGATAGAAAAAGAGATCGTCCCGCAGACTAGCCAGCTGAAGAGGTTCGTCATAAAGAACCGCAGCGCCAGGTTGCAGTGCGAGAACATCCTCGTGCGCCGTCTCGGGGTTCATCACAACCAAGAAATCAATTCGTTTCTTTGCTGCAATATAGCCATCTTCATTAACCCGAATGGTAAACCATGTGGGAAGACCCGCTATGTTCGATGGAAACAGATTTTTCCCAGATACGGGTATCCCCATCTGAAAAATAGAGCGAAGCAGCACCAAGTTCGCAGTCTGACTACCCGAACCGTTGACGGTTGCCACTTTAATACTAAAATCGTTAACGAGACGCTTCGACGGCCCTTCCACTAACGATTCCTGAGCAGGTAAATCCGAAACAGCCATTTTCGGCCTCACTTAAACAGACATAATTACAGCTACTGGAGAGTTGGCCATGATAATAACACGTGAACGTAAGATCCTGACCCTACCTACCTACCTACCTACCTACCTACCTACCTACCTACCGAGCCGAGCAGCAACTGCCGCCCCTATATCCGCCGGACTTTGAACAACTGTCACACCAGCGGCTTCAAGCGCCTTCATCTTTTCAATTGCTGTTCCCTGCCCACCTGAGATTATGGCGCCCGCATGCCCCATGCGACGCCCTGGTGGCGCCGTTTGGCCAGCAACAAAACCTACGACCGGTTTTGAGAAAGCGTCGCTCGCGATGTGCCCCGCCGCTTCCTCTTCAGCAGTGCCGCCGATCTCCCCAATCAGCACGACGGCCTCAGTCTCTTCGTCAGCTTCGAATAAATCCAGAGCAGCCACAAAACTCGTTCCAATCAGCGGGTCGCCACCGATACCAATACAAGTCGTCTGACCGAGTCCCAGTAAGGTCAACTGGTGAATCGCTTCGTAAGTTAACGTCCCACTTTTTGACACGATGCCAACGCGTCCTTGACTACAGATATGTCCAGGAATTATTCCTGCCTTCCCTTTACCTGGAGAAATAATGCCCGGACAATTTGGGCCAACCAACCGAGGTCCCAGATGCGGAACATCCGAAAATCCCTCTTTCACCACTTCCATGACTGGGAGCATGTCGATGGTCGGAATACCTTCGGTAATGCACACCACCACTTCAATTGCCGCGTCGAACGCCTCCAAGATAGCATCGGCTGCCACCGGCGGAGGCACGAAAATTACAGAAGCATTCGCGCCTGTCTCACGCTTTGCCTCCCTCATCGTGTTAAAAATCGGCCAACCCTCGTGCGTCGTGCCTCCTTTTCCTGGAGTCACCCCTCCTACGACGGTTGTCCCAAACTCAGCCGCCTGTTTTGCATGAAACGTGCCCTCTCGACCGGTCAGCCCCTGGACCAGTAAACGGGTATTTTGATCAATCAATACTGACAACTCGCCCCCCACTCGCCTCTAACAACTATGACTCAACAGTCCCCAATTCGCTCACTACGGAAACCATTAACCTTCAACCTGCTGGGCTAGACACTTTATCCGTCGTCCGATTTGGCGAGTTTCACAACCGCTTCCGCAGCCTCACCCATTGTGTCCGCCGTCGCGAAGTTAAATCCGCTTTCCTGCAGCATGCGCTTCCCAATATCGACGTTTGTTCCTTCCATGCGTATAACAATCGGAACACTAACATCAAGATCCGTAACCGCTGCGATCACACCTTCGGCCAGTACATCACAGCGAAGAATTCCACCAAAAATATTAATCAGTACGGCTTTAACGTTCTTGTCTGCCATCAGAATGCGGAAGGCATTCCGGATCTGTTCGGCATTGGCGCCACCACCGACGTCCAGAAAATTGGCCGGTTCTCCCCCAGCCAGCTTGACAATGTCCATCGTGGCCATCGCCAAACCTGCACCATTAACCATGCACCCTACGTTTCCATCCAAGCGAATGTAGTTCAGGGAAAATTTTGAGGCCTCGATCTCCAGCTCCTCCTCTTCCCCCAAATCTCGATACCCGACCAACTCGGGATGCCTAAAAAGCGCGCTGTCATCCAAGCTGACCTTGGCATCGAGAGCAATAACTTGTCCGGAGTGGGTAACAACCAACGGATTGATTTCCACGAGCGACGCGTCGGTATGCCGAAACATTTGATAACAAGCTCTCATGACGGTTACTGCCTCGGTTACCGCAGCACCTTCCAAGCCGAGCCCGAAGGCCAATCGACGCGCCTGAAACCCGAATAAGGTTTCTTGATTTTTGAATCGATCCCCTCCAATTGTCTCGCGAATAATCAACTCTGGGGTCTCGGCGGCAACTTGCTCGATGTCCATACCACCTGCGGAACTCGCCATCATGACCGGCAGCGAGTGAGCACGATCAATTAGTAGACCCAAATATAGCTCGCGCGCAATTTCAAGCTGTTGCTCTACCAACACACATGACACCAGGCGACCTTCTGAACCGGTCTGTGGTGTGACGAGAGTGCTCCCAATTAATGAGTCTGCCGCCTCCTCAGCGGCAGCCGCATCATTTACAACTTTGATGCCCCCACCCTTGCCTCTCCCACCAGCGTGAATCTGCGCCTTAACGACAACCCGGCCACCCAGACGTTCAGCCACAGCGCCAGCTTCAGCGCCGGTCCTTACCACCTCGCCCTTGGGCACAGGAACGCCAAACTCCGCGAACAGTGTCTTTGCTTGGTATTCGTGAATCTTCACAGTGGTCCTTATAGTTTTGTATTTAAATTGCCTTACACACCAATAATTTGGACAAGTTCGCGAACGGCGTCCGCTGACTTCATCAGCGCCGCATTCTCTTCTTCCGTCAGTGTAATTTCAACAATTTCTTCCAGACCGGCAGCTCCCAATTTCACCGGCACACCGACGAAGAGATTCGAAATCCCATACTCGCCTTGCAAAAATGCTGCGCACGGAAGAATCTTCTTCTTGTCTTTCAAGATTGCTTCAACCATCTCGACGACCGCTGAGCCAGGCGCGTAGTAAGCGCTGCCACTGCCGAGAAGTTTAACAATCTCTGCTCCTCCAGCCGCAGTTCGAGCCACAATCGCGTCTACTTTTTCTGGAGTCAGAAGCTCCGTAATCGGAATTCCGGCAACTGTCGAATACCGAGGCAGAGGCACCATTGTGTCTCCATGTCCGCCAAGCACGAACGCATGGGTATTCTCTACTGACACGTTGAGTTCCTGAGCAATAAAGGTTCTCATGCGTGCCGAATCCAAGACTCCAGCCATGCCAATTACGCGTTCGCGCGGCAAGCCGCTAATTCGATAAACAACTTGACACATCGCATCAAGAGGGTTCGTTACCGGTACGATAATGCAGTCCGGTGAATACTTGACCACTTGCTCTGTAACGCTCTTGATGATCGCGTAATTTTTCTGTAGGAGATCATCTCGACTCATTCCTGGCTTCCGCGCCAACCCAGCCGTTACAACGACTATGTCCGAACCTGCCGTATCCGCATAATCGTTCGTACCTAAAACACGCGCGTCTGATCCCTCCACAGGACACGCCTCAAGCATATCCAATGCTTTTCCCTGAGGAACGCCGTCTAAGATGTCCAAGATAACAACGTCAGCCAATTCCTTGTCAGCGATGCTGCGCGCCGCCGTTGCTCCTACGTTGCCAGATCCAATTACAGAAACTTTTCGATTCATATTTCACTCACTCCTTAGTCGAAAACGCGAGGCATTCCACCCTAACACTCAGACAAATCTAAATTTCCTTGCGCACTAAACACTAAACTCTGACAGAACCTCAAATTCTTCAATCTCCTTGTTACCTAAGTAACGTTTTAGGGCACGTCCCCGTGAAGTACCATGAGAGCCTCAACAGAAATTGTGGAAAACCTTGTTGAAAAACGTCCGATCACGCGAACTCAAGGCAACTCAAATGGGCAATTCTAGCGATTTGCACCATCGTGGTGCGACTAAGCCCAACGTTTCCAACATGAACATAGGAGGCGAAATATTATACTTTAATCACTCAACATCAACTATGAGTTGAATGTGTTAGCTGCAACACATGGTGGCAGCCACTATTACCAAGACGAAGACTCTATCCCCGAGCGCTAAATTCTATGAAAATCATCATAGCCGATTCTCTACCTGACTCTGCCGCGGCCCTCCTCCGAGAACAAGGATGGACTGTTGATTCACGTGCTGGAAGGCCACTCTCTGAACTGATTCATGACATAGCCGACGCCGACGGCCTCATAGTCAGAAGTGCCACTAAGGTGACAAAGGAGCTTATAGCGGCAGCGCCTCAACTTCGTATCGTTGCTCGTGCTGGTACTGGAGTTGACAATGTCGACTTGAGTGCAGCTGACGAAAACGGAATCTTGGTTGTGAACGCCCCTGGCGTGAACAGCATTAGCGTTGCCGAACACGCCTGCGCACTACTTCTGGCTCTCGCGCGCCACATCGCGGTAGCTGACAGTCAAATGAAACGAGGTCTATGGGAAAAAAAATCCTTAGAAGGCGCTGAGCTACGCGGAAAGACGCTGGGCATCCTTGGTCTCGGCCGAATTGGATGTGAGGTTGCTAGGCGTGCCTCTGCTTTTGAGATGACAGTCGTTGCGCACGATCCTTTTATCTCAGCGCAACTGGCAGATGACCTAGCCGTTGAACTCCTATCACTAGATGACCTGAGAGCCCGATCGGATTACATCACATTACATATCCCTTCCACGGCGACCACGACGCAACTAATTGACAGTGCGTGGCTGGCACAATGTAAACCAGGAATACGAATAATAAACACGGCTCGTGGCGATCTGATCGACGAAGTAGCTTTACTCGAAGGACTTACCACAAACCAAGTGGCTGGAGCCGCGCTTGATGTATTTCAGGTCGAACCGCCCATAAATGAGGAACTTACCGGACATCCACATGTTGTCGCGACACCACATATAGCGGCTTCGACAAAGGAGGCTCAAGAATTAGTTGGCGTCGAAACAGCCACATGTGTGCGAGATTTCCTGAAGTCAGGCATGGTTCGCAACGCTGTCAATTTTCCTAGCGTCTCGCCTGAGGAATCTAAACACCTTCAGCCCTACATGCTTTTAGCGGAAAAACTCGGGAGCCTGCTCGCACAACTCACAGACGACAGAGTTGAAGGAGTCGGAGTCAGGTACTACGGTGAATTATCTAAGAAAAAGCACGACATGTTAGTTGGTTCGGTCTTGGTAGGATTGTTTAGGCACGTTCTATCTTCAACAGTGACACTCGTTAATGCACGGTCAATAGCCAACCAGCGCGGCATAGAAGTCGTTGAATCTCAGAGCTCTAGAAGCAGAGACTTCACCAGCTTAATCTCTGTAAAGCTCTACACTAACAACGGTGAGCGATGGGCGGAGGGTGCTGTCTTCGCCCCGAGCGAACCCCGACTCGTCATGCTCGACGGTGTACCGATTGAATCCACCCTTCAAGGTCCCCTGATCATTGTTCGCAATAGTGATCAACCTGGTGTCATCGGTGAGGTTGGAACAATTCTTGGAACCCACAACGTCAACATTGCAACGTTTGCTCTAGGGCGCGGCCCGTCTGGCGCAGTTGGCGTCGTAAATGTGGAGTCCAATGACGAGACAGGAAAACTCAAGGACCAAGTGCTACAGGAACTACAACAGATACCAGCAGTCTTGGATGCCAGGGCGGTTCGTCTCTAAGGCAGCCTAGACTTATCGTCGGTCGGGTAGGTCGGGTGTGGTAATATTCGCCGTGCACCCTGTAGGGCCTCAGGGCACCACAACGATACCGTCCCACGCCACTGCTGTCATAGTTATCCCTGCTCGATTCAATTCAAGCCGGCTACCCGGCAAACCGCTGGCCCAAATTTCAGGTCGGCCGATGATCGAACACGTCTACCGACGTGCCACCTTGGCCTCTGGAGTCACGTCAGTTCTTGTAGCAACCGACGACAAACGTATTCAGGATGCGGTCTTAAGCTTCGGCGGTAAAGTGCAGCTAACCCAACCGCACCATCGCAATGGAATGGAACGGCTGGCGGAGGTGGCCGCTGGGTTGTCTTGCGACCTAGTTGTCAACGTCCAAGGTGACGAACCACTCCTTGATCCATCTACAATTGAACTAGCACTGAGTCCATTTAGCCAAGATTCAAGTTTATGCATGTCTTCGTTACGTACACCACTTGACAAGGCGCCCCAGATAAACGACCGTAACATCGTCAAAGTGGTCGTCGACCGAAACGACTTTGCCTTGTATTTCTCTCGCTCGCCAATTCCTGGCCAACACGAGCTTCACGGCGCGAAATACATCTCCAAGGCCAATAAACACATTGGGTTGTACGTATACCGCCGCGACTTCCTGGTACGTTTAGCGGGAATGGCCCCAACCCCTCTAGAAGAATCAGAGCAACTAGAACAGCTACGCGCTCTGGAGTACGGTTACCGCATAAAAGTTCTTGAAACTTCGCACAATCCAATTGGTGTTGATACACCTGAAGATCTTGAACGCGTTAGACAGATAATGATTACCGGAGCACCTCAATGAATCATCCAAAATCTCATAAGGACTTTCCAGTCAAATATATCTTTGTAACAGGTGGTGTCGTCTCTTCGCTTGGGAAGGGTCTGGCCGCCGCGTCCATAGGATGCCTGCTTGAAGGTCACGGATACCGAGTAACTCTTCAGAAACTCGACCCCTACGTCAATGTAGACCCAGGAACAATGAGTCCCTATCAACACGGCGAAGTGTATGTAACTGAAGACGGGGCGGAGACAGACTTAGACCTGGGCCACTATGAACGATTCACCAACACAGTAACGACCAGCAACCACAACTGGACGACCGGTAAGATCTATTCATCAGTCATTCAAAAAGAACGCCGCGGCGACTATCTTGGTCGAACGGTCCAGGTTATTCCACACATCACAAACGAGATTAAGAAGGGTATAGAGTCCGTTGCAAACGTCGACATTGTCCTTGTCGAGATCGGTGGCACGGTTGGAGACATCGAAAGCCAACCATATCTGGAAGCTATTCGCCAATTCCGCCGAGACGTAGGTCGCGCGAACACCCTCTACGTGCATCTTACGCTGGTTCCTTTTATCGGTGCGGCTGGCGAACTTAAAACCAAACCAACCCAACACAGTGTCCGTGACCTGCGTTCCATCGGTATCCAACCCGACATCTTGCTTTGCCGAACGGACCGCATCTTACCAAGAGAAATTCGACAGAAGATTGCACTGTTTTGCGACGTCGACGAGGAAGCGGTTGTTACCGCTAAGGATGTCGACAGCATCTATGAAGTGCCTCTTGTTCTTCGAACTGAGGGTCTGGATACCATCGTCCTCAAGAACCTCAATCTTCCAACAGATACCACGTGCGACATCAAGGAATGGGAATCTTTAGCCCAGCGAATTAAGCACTCTAAGAACGACGTCACTGTGCACGTTGTCGGCAAGTACGTAGGATATGGGGATTCGTACAAAAGTTTAAACGAAGCCTTATACCACGGCGGCTTCAGTCACGGAACCAACGTTCACATTGAATGGGTTGAGGCCGAAGCCTTGGAACTCGATGGCGGCGAACGTTTACTTGACGATGCTGATGGCATCCTCGTGCCTGGCGGATTTGGCGACCGGGGCAGCCGAGGGATGATGGAAGCTGCGAGGATAGCACGAGAAAGAAAGATCCCATACTTCGGTATCTGTTACGGTTTTCAGTGGGCCGCCGTCGAATTTGCACGTCATGTATGCGGACTTGAGAACGCTGATTCCACCGAGTGTTCAGAGGAAACGCCCCACAAGATAATTTACAAGTTAAGAGACCTACTTGGTGTCGATGACTTGGGTGGCACAATGCGACTTGGAAGTTACCCATGCCAACTCGAAACCAATTCTCGTGCTCACAATATCTACGGGACAACTCTGATAAATGAACGACATCGTCACCGGTACGAATTTAATCGAGACTACGAGCAAGCACTCTCCTCGAAAGGTCTTCTGTTTTCTGGACGTTCTCCCGATGGCAAGTTCGTAGAGACTATCGAATTATTGGAGCATCCGTGGTTTGTTGCCGTCCAGTTTCATCCAGAATTTCAATCTAAACCACTACAGCCTCACCCCTTGTTCGCGGCTTTCGTCAAGGCCGTTTGTGAACATTCCTCGACCAGAGAGGCGTTAATTGCGGCGCCTCGAAAGGCACTCGATGAACCGCGAATATAATAATCCTGTGCGCCAGGTAACCGTTGGTGACATGGCCCTGGGCGACGGGAAGCCACTGGCACTCATCGCCGGGCCTTGTGTCATAGAGAACGAATCGCACGTTCTCAAAATCGCCAAAACCGTCCGAGATATAGCCGCGCGCTGTGGCCTACCCCTAATATTCAAGGCTTCATTCGACAAGGCTAACCGCACTTCCATTACCTCATTTCGTGGCCCTGGCCTCATGGAAGGGCTACGTATTCTAGCCCGCGTGAAAGATGAGGTCGGTGTTCCTATTTTGACGGACATCCACGAAGTAAATCAGGCAGCCCAGGTGGCCGAAGTTGCTGACATCCTTCAGATTCCAGCGTTTCTCTCCCGTCAAACCGACTTACTGGTGGCGGCCGCAGGAACCGGTCGAGTCGTCAACATTAAAAAGGGACAGTTTCTATCTCCACACGACGTCCAACATATCCTTACCAAGATCACATCGACCGGACATCATAAAATCCTCGTCACCGAACGTGGAACCTGTTTTGGCTACAACAATCTCGTAGTCGACATGAGAGCATTTCCGATCTTGCGGGCGATGGGTTTCCCGGTTGTATTTGATGTTACCCACAGTCTTCAACTACCAGGAGCGGGCGATGGTGTCACTTCCGGCCAATCAGAATATATCCCGACACTTGCCGCCGCGGGAGTAGCGGCGGGCGTGGACGTCCTCTTTATGGAAGTTCACGACCGTCCTGACCAAGCCAAGAGTGACGGAAAAAACGCGTTAGCACTCGACGACCTTGAACCGCTATTGCATCACATCGGCGCGATAGCACAACTTACTTCTCCTGGAATCTAACGCCTAATGCAAGACCTGATATGACGAACACTGGAACCACTCTCACGCGTGCACGCACAGTTCTACGAATTGAAGCGGACGCAATCCATAGAGTCGCCGATCGTCTCGATGATAGGTTCATGACCGCCCTCGATCTTTTGGCTGCGTGCAGTGGCCGAGTCGTCGTTACAGGAATGGGAAAGTCTGGGATCATTGCTCGAAAAATCGCTGCAACGTTATCGAGCACTGGCACCGCTGCATATTTTCTCCATCCAGCCGAAGCAGTTCACGGTGACCTCGGAATAATTCAACCTGACGATCTTCTATTGATTGTGTCTCAAAGCGGCGAAACATCTGAGATTTTACGATTACTGGAAACTCTCAGCCGACTTGGAGCACGGCTAATTTCAATTACGGGTGCACCGGAGAGCACGCTCGGGACCACGGCAGACGTCACACTCGATTGTCACGTCGACACCGAAGCCTGTCCGATGAACTTGGCACCGACTGCAAGCACGACTGCCGCTTTGGCACTCGGTGACGCGCTAGCGATGACTCTTCTCGTTAAGAAAGGTTTCCAAGAAGAGGATTTCGCTAGCCTGCATCCTGGTGGTCATCTTGGCAAACGCCTGCTGCAGGTCTCCAGACTCATGCATTCCGGCGAGGAGTTACCGACGGTGCCTAAGTCTGCTGGGTTAGCAGAAGTAGTGGCGATGATTTCATCGAAGCAGCTCGGGATGGTTTGCGTTACTGAAACCGATGGGACTCTCGCCGGCGTCGTCACCGATGGGGACCTTCGACGTAAATTGGCAGAGCCTGAGGCTCTGACGAATCAGACGGCCGAAAGCCTTATGACTGCTTCACCACATACGATTGAGGAGTCAGTGCTTGCGGCCCACGCACTAAATTTAATGGAAGGACACCGTGTGACATCACTAATCGTCGTTGATGGAAACCAACTTATACTGGGCGTAGTCCATCTTCATGACCTCTGGAGGACCCAACTCTTCTAGATTGCTCTCCAAGAGTCGACGTTCATGACCAGTAATCTAGTACTCATTGCCAGCCTTCTCGGCCTTTTGATCGGACTTGTCATCGGTAAAGCCTGGGAACGTTACAAAATTCAGGAAGGTCGGTGGATTGACCGCCGAAAGGCCCGAGAATCTCCCCACTACATCTTGGGTTTAAATTTTCTGGTCTCCAATCAATTAGACCTGGCGGTCGAAGAACTGACGAAAGCTGCCGAGTTACACCCTGACACTCTCGATATTCACTTAATTCTAGGAAACCTTTACCGCGAGAAAGGTCAGGTCAGTAAAGCAATCGAGGTACATCAAAGCCTCCTTCAGCGTCCGCGCCTGACAAGACTGCAGCACGCCTACGTCTTATTCTCGTTGGGACTCGACTTTAAACGTGGCGGCTTCGTAGATCGGGCGTTCGAAGCATTCTCTGAAGTGGTCAAACTCGATTCTGAAAATCGGTATGCCTTACTGAATCTCGAGAAACTGCACGAGGAACAACACCAATGGCGTGAGGCCCAAGTACTCCGCCGACGAATGGACGAAGCGACATCCGACCCAGAGCGCCCTGAAGACCAGTCAATTATAGCTTTTTTAGAAAATGAATTAGGGCTCCAAGCTATGCGTGGAAATGCACTTGAACAAGCCACCCGACATTTCGAAACCGCTATCGACCTCAATCGACAGACCGTTCCAGCCTACCTAAACCTAGGTGATGTTCAGTTGCAACTGGGGCAAACAGAGAAGGCTCTTGACACGTGGACAGAGATGTTAAAAGTGGCTCCAGACCGGTCTTACTTAGCCTTTGGTAGGTTGGAGGCTGCGTACGATGAGAGCGGTTCACCGACGCGGTTTCTCGAACTCTGCCGACGTCTTATTGAATCAAATCCACAGGATTGGCGGGCACGTCTAGCCGTTGGCCAGTACCATGCGACCCATGGTGATCTCTCAAAAGCGATCGACCTCTTGTTTGAGTCACTCGTTCATAATCCCCACGCCCTCGCAATTCATCAGGCGATCTGGAGCACACTAATCAAACTCGACTTTAATCAGGATCTGGTTCGTCACTACATCGGTTTGACCCATGATGCTGTCTTCTACCTCGATCCCCATGTCTGTATGCGTTGTCGATATAGAAGCACGGAATTGTTGTGGCAATGTCCACAGTGTCACGAGTGGAATACATTTGTTGAAGAAAGAATCGCTCCCGCCGAAGATAGCGAGGAGACTCCAGGGTAAGCATGTCCGAGTCGATTAGACGAGTAAAATGTGGCGATCCTTAGAATTGCACTAACCGGTGGAATAGCTACCGGAAAATCACACGTTCTTAGAAGGTTTCATTTCTACGACGTCCCAACCATTGACGCGGATGCAATCGCCAGAGACGTCGTTCGCGTCGGGCGCCCTGCTAATGCCAATATTCGCAGACAGTTTGGCGGCGACGTCTTCCAAGAAGATGGTCAAATTGATCGCCCAAAACTAGCAGCCCGAGTTTTCGATAGTCCAGCAGAGCGGAAAGTGCTTGAGGAAATTATTCATCCTTACGTACGACAAAACATCGATAAGTGGTTCAAAAAGATTGAACTCGGGAAGAATTCATCTTTTGCAATCGCAGCTATACCGTTACTCTTTGAAACGAAACGTCAAGCTGATTTTGGCCGTGTCATTTTGACAATTTGTCAGCCGGGCAATCAATTCGACCGTCTCCTCAAACGTGACGAAATCGACGCAATCGGTGCACAAAAACGAATTGATGCACAATTACCTAGTCGACAAAAAGAGGATCAATCAGACTTCATTGTTTGCACCGACGGTAGTTATTCTGAAACAGAACATCAGATCAAAGAAATCTTTAACGCCTTAAATCGTCAGGCGACGGACTCGCAGTCTTAACGACACCCCTCGACGTTCGGCCCACCCTCGATGTTGAAATTATCGATCGGTCAAGGCAAGTCGAAGCTCAGCGGCACGAATCGTGTTCGACATCAACATAGCGATAGTCAACGGGCCCACACCGCCAGGAACAGGGGTAATAGCACCAGCCACCTCGCTGACTTCAGGATGAACATCTCCTGTGATCACCGAACCCCGTTTATCGAAAGCAGCCATCTTTTTAGAACCAGAGCCAAATATCTCTTCAACCTGTGTCCGTTCGTCCACTCGATTCATGCCAATATCGATCACTGTTGCACCAGATTTCACAAATGCACGCCGAACAAACGCTGGTCGACCGATCGCAGCCACGAGAATGTCTGCTGTCGAAGCTACCTGAGCCAAATTGACTGTTCGAGAATGGCAGATCGTTACGGTAGCGTTTCTGTGTAATAACAACGCGGCCATTGGTTTGCCAACAATGTCGCTACGACCTATCACTACCGCCCGCCGCCCACCAATCTCGATTTCGCATCGCTGGAGTAATTCGATAACTCCGGACGGAGTGCACGGGGTCAAAGACTCTCTGTTCTGTATCAAACGCCCAACATTACCTGGACTGAAGCCATCCACATCCTTAGTCGGATCGATGGCATCAAATACTTCTTTCTCCGCATCAGAACCCATTCCTTCCGGCAAAGGTGACTGAACAAGAATCCCATCATGTTTCGGACTAACATTAAACGTACGAACTATAGCCAATACCTCATCTAATGATGCCCCATCGTCAAGTCGGCGAAGATCAGTCTCCATGCCAAGGTTCTCACCGCTCTTCATCTTGTTCCGCACATAAATTTCTGAACCCGGATCATTTCCAACCAAGAGTATGCCGAGAGTGGGAGGCCGGCCTACTCTTTGAGAGAAGGCATCAATACGAGGTCGAAGTTCCTCCCGAATCTCCGCTGCGATCGCGACGCCATCTAACCGCCGTGCTTCCCGAACTTCCTTCTCTATTGAATCGTTAAGGTGATCTGTCATGAGACAACTCCTAGTGCGATCATTACTTCAGATTTTAACTCCATTTCAGTAGAATGCCGTCCGGTTAACTAATTCCCAAAACTCAAAGCCAATCCCTAAAATGGACGATCACATCCAATGCTGAGAGCAAATAAGAGTCAAACCCAATGACCGCAAACAGAGGAACCTGGGGAACTCGAACGGGTTTTATCTTGGCAGCAACTGGTTCCGCTGTTGGGCTTGGAAACATCTGGGGCTTTCCGACGCAAGTTGGCCAGGGTGGTGGTGCGACTTTTGTCCTAGTCTATCTTCTGTGTGTCGTCTTTATCTGTATGCCCATTATGATTGGCGAGTTCTCTATCGGCCGCCGCAGTCAACAATCTCCGGTTGGATCATTCGAGCGGATCAGTCCCGGTACACGGTGGTGGCTCGTTGGGGGCCTCGGAGTCTTAACTGGAGCCGGCATTCTGTCTTTCTACAGCGTGATTGCGGGCTGGACCGTCGCCTACGTCTGGTTCACGCTCACGGACCAAGTTGGGAACAACCAAGACGTAATAGGAGTTTTCTTTACCGATTTCACGGCGAATGCCTCCGTCAATATAGCACTAACTGTTTTGGTGCTGGGTATAACGGCTGTGGTCCTTTTAGGAGGGGTGAAATCTGGAATCGAACGAGTAACGAAGGTGCTCATGCCTGCGTTGATAGCTCTGTTGATTCTTCTTGCAGCGCAAGCGCTTACCTTGCCAGGCGCAGCCGCTGGTATTTCTTACTACCTCAAACCAGACCTTTCCCGCCTACTCGATCCCACTATCTATAGCGCTGCACTGGGCCAAGCATTCTTTTCGTTGAGTCTTGGAATGGGTGCGATGGTCACATATGGCAGCTACCTAGGGAAGCGAGAAGGCATAGCCAGCGCCGCCATCGTGGTGGTTCTTCTTGACACCATGATCGCACTCCTCGCCGGTTTTATCATCTTCCCGGCTGGATTCTCGATTCCGGACTTTGATCCCACCAGCAGTGGACCCGGTTTAATCTTCACCGTTCTTCCACGGCTCTTTTCCACCCTACCAGGAGGTCAATTCTTCGGCACGGCGTTCTTCATTCTTCTCACAATGGCTGCGTTGACCTCCATGATCTCGCTCTTGGAAGTTCCTGTGTCGCACTTTGTCGACGTTTACCACTGGACTCGAACTCGTTCCGTCACCCTCGTAACCGCTGTGGTGCTGTTGTTTTCAATTCCCTCTGCTTTGTCGGCGGGTTCTGTCGGATTCTTGACGCAATTGCCGACTTTAAACATCGATTTTCTCACTCTTATGTCCACGGTCTGGAGCGACTTTGCCCTGCCTATCGGAGGATTACTGACTGCGATTTTTGTGGGGTGGATCTGGAAAATCGATGATGCTCTTGCAGAACTCCAATTGCACAATGCGTGGTTCCCCTCGCCAAAGTTGTGGGGCTTCCTCATTCGATGGCTCTGCCCTCTAGGTATTCTGGCAATCATCGTGCCTGCGGTGGTGGATCTGTTATAAAGACAACGTGGATCGACTAACCCAAACTATCCAGGCCATTGACGCGGTTGTGTGGCAGCCGTTTGCAATGCCCTTGATCTTGGTCATTGTGGGTGGACTCGTAACGGTCACCACCGGTTTTGTGCAAATCCGACATTTTCCCCTCGCTGTAAGAACCGTGGTGGCTGGAGTCTTCCAAAAATCAAATAGCGGAGAAGGGACCATTACTCCCTTCCAAGCCCTATCCACGGCCCTTGCATCCACGGTGGGAAATGGAAACATCGGCGGGGTGGCAACGGCAATTCTGATCGGGGGACCAGGCGCCATTGCATGGATGTGGGTTTGTGCGGCCGTCGGAATGGCTACCAAATACGCCGAAGCGGTCCTTGGCGTCCACTTTCGTGTGACTCTGGAAAATGGAGAATTAGCAAGTGGACCGATGTATTACATCGCGCGCGGCATTCCCATTCGGGCCCTTGGCAGACCACTTGCCTATCTCTTTGCCTTCTTCGGCGCAAGTGGCGCACTTCTCGGCACGGGGAATATGGCCCAGTCAAACACGGTAGCGCGCACCTTCATCGAAGCTGCGAGAGTTATCGGGTATCAGGACGTTCCAGCCTGGATTCCAGGCCTATTGATCACAATCGCCGTGGGACTCGTTTTACTCGGTGGTATCCGACGCATTGCTGTTGTGGCTGAACGAATCGTGCCAAGCATGATCGCAGTCTATCTTTTGACGACACTAACGTATCTGTTTCTGAATATCACCGAAGTCCCACGGGTTTTGGTGTTAATCATTGGCAGCGCTCTCACTCCATCCGCTGCCCTTGGAGGATTCGTCGGAGCTTCCTTTTCACAGGTCATCGCCGCGGGCGTTAGCCGCGGGGTGTTGTCAAACGAGGCCGGGCTTGGCACCGCCCCAATCGCCCATGGCATCGCTAAAGTCAATCATCCGAGCGAGCAAGGTCTCGTCGGTATTTTTGAAGTGTTCATCGATACGATAGTCGTCTGTTCACTTACAGCGTTTGTAATTCTTACCTCCAATCTTTGGACCGACCCCGCATACCAAAATTCCAGTGGCGATCTAACAGCTGCCGCATTGTCGACATCAGTCCCGTTCGCTTCTCTATTAGTAGCCCTATGTTCATTTCTCTTTGGCTTTTCCACATTGATCGGGTGGTCTTACTACGGGGAGAAATGTGTCGAGTTTATCGCCGGATCTCGTGCGGTCACTCCGTACCGCATTGTCTTCACCCTTTTGATCATGGTGGGGGCGGTCGTGTCCGTGGAATTAGTCTGGGCCCTAGGAACGCTTCTTAATGGCTTTATGGCCTTTCCGAACCTTATTGGAATACTCTGTCTCATTGGCACGGTAAAACAGTTGACACGAGAGTATTTTATGAAGATTCCTCCAAAGCTTTGACGTAGTCGGAGACTCGGCGCGCCGGTCTATTTCCTTCAAGTAGGTCCGATATCACCGCAACGCTTGTAGCGCCTGCTCTCCTAACCTCCATTGCCCGCTCAAGGTTGATACCGCCAATTCCGACAACGGGCCGAGAAGGATTCATCCTCGAGGCACTCGCCACAAGCTTGGTTCCTACTGGTTTATATCCTGTTTTCTTTGTTGAGGTGTCGTAAATCGGGCCAACTGCGACGTAATCAAGCGGTGCGTTGACTGATTCTTCCAGCTGCTTAGGAGTGTGCACCGACAGTCCAACTAGTAATCGGCTGCTCAACCGTCGCCGAACATCGGTCGGCTCTAAATCGAACTGTCCTAGATGAACTCCTGCAGCACCAGCTATTGCGGCAATATCAGCCCTATCGTTCACAATCACCTGCGCATCATAATCAGCAGCATCCTGGACAACGCGATCACACCAACCAAGGTAGTCACGACTGGCCACATTCGGAGCACGAAGTTGCACCAGTTTGGCGCCGCCAGCCAAATACTCGCGTGCGAGATCGCATACTTCCCAGCCTTTTTCGTTCGCCGTCTGATAATCGACGATCGCATAGAGGACGGGGAGTGTCATTCGCTGGCAAAACGATTCATAAAACTCGTATTCAGACGACCCGCAATAAAGTCCTGATCTTCAAAGATCTTCCTATAAAGTGGAATTGTGGTGTCTACACCTTCAACGACAGTCATCGCCAGTGCTCGACGCATTCGGGCAATCGCCTCCTCGCGGTCCTGACCGTGAGCAATGAGTTTCGCGATAAGGGAATCGTAATGTGGACTGACGATACTATCGGTGTGTGCAGCAGTATCCATCCGAATACCGGGCCCTCCGGGAACACTAAAGACTTTTATAGCGCCTGGGCTAGGGCGAAACGTATCAGGAGATTCTGCGTTAATCCGACATTCAATTGCATGCCCTGTCAAAGCTACATCGTCTTGACTGAACGATAGGGTTTCCCCAGACGCAATTCGAATCTGCTCTTTGACTATGTCTATCCCCGTCACCATCTCGGTCACTGGATGCTCAACTTGCAAACGTGTGTTCGCCTCCAAGAAATAAAAATCTTCCCTATCGTCCATCAAGAACTCAAATGTTCCAGCATTCTGATATCCAACTGCCCGCGCTGCATTGACGACCGTCTTGCCCAACTTCCGGCGTTGCCGGTCAGTCAACACCGTCGATGGAGCCTCTTCAATCAATTTCTGATGGCGCCGCTGAATTGAACACTCTCTCTCTCCTAGATGTACGACGTTCCCAGTTCGATCTGCAAGCACCTGAAACTCGATATGCCTTGGTGACTCTATGTATTTCTCAAGGTACAGAGTGCCGTCGCCAAACGCCAAGGCCGCCTCCCGCTGAGCCACATTCCAAGCAGTCTCAATTTCTGACCGGTCATAAACAATCCTCATTCCCCTTCCACCACCACCGGCCGACGCCTTAATGATCAACGGAAACCCAAGTCTCCTCGACGCCTTTAACGCTTCGCCAATACCCTCTGGAGGTTCTGCGGTGCCCGGGAGAATCGGAACTCCCGCCTTCTTCATCGCACATCGGGCACGCACTTTGTCGCCTAGCAACCGAAGACTGTCTACCGAAGGCCCAATGAATGTGATTCCACAGGCTTCTGCAGCTTCAGCAAGGTAAGGACTCTCGGATAGAAAGCCGTAACCGGGATGAAGACCATCAGCTCCGGTCACCTGAGCAGCTGAGATAATTGACGGCACATTCAGATAGCTTTCCGAGACTTTGGCCGGCCCTATGCAGACTTCTTCATCGGCATAGCGAACATGCAGAGCATGTTCGTCAGCTTCAGAATAGACAGCGACGGTCCGAATACCCAACTCTCGGCACGCGAGAATTACCCTCAGCGCAATTTCGCCTCGATTTGCAATCAATATCTTCGTCAACATAGCTAATTTAAGGACAGTCTGGGATGTGGGTCCCTATTGTCAGATCTGTCCCTGGCAGGAAACTCAGGATGGCTTTATGGCGAACAACTTGTCGCCGTACTGAACCGGTTGTCCGTTCTCTACAAAAATACTTACGATCTCCCCACCTTCCTCTGCATCAATCTCGTTCATCAGTTTCATCGCCTCGATGAGGCAAAGTACCTGCCCCTTCTTAATGCAAGCGCCGACTTCTACGAAAGGGTCAGCATCAGGATCTGGCGCTCGATAGAAAGTACCCACAATCGGTGACTTGACAACAATGAGCCCCTCATCCTGATCCGTCTGCGCCTCCGTCATCGACGCAGATAGCAAGGTTGCATCCTTAATCGTAGGTCCACCAGACTCCCTCGACAAAGTCTCGCCTATGGTTTGAACCTTTCGAAGTCGAACGCGTCGTCCATCCTCTTCGAGCTCAAATTCTGACAGCCCGTGGGCATCCATGAATTCGACCATCCGTTCAATTTTGTCAAAATCACTCATTGTGTCTTTTACCTAGGCGGCCGTGGAATCAATCGACAACCCTGTCACCTTTACGTAGCCGCATTTCCTGGGCTCGTGGCTAATGCTGCTGGACGCGTCAAAACTTCGCTACCTTCCTTGGTAACCAGTACGTCGTCTTCAATGCGAACACCCCCAACACCCGGAACATACAAGCCTGGTTCCACGGTAAACACCATGCCGGCCTCTAGTACGACGTCACAACCCGGTTGTCCTCTCCGACCAACCCGTGGCGCTTCGTGAATCTCGAGACCAAGACCGTGACCCGTCCCATGGCCGAACGCCTCCGGAAACCCTTGCTTCTCCAAGGCGGACCGTGCAGCATTATCCACCTTGCTAGCAACAACCCCTGGCGCGACTTCGGCAATCGCTCTTGCTTGCGCTTCCAGCACGGCCGCATAAAATCGGCGAGACTGTTCGCTCACAGGACCGACACATACTGTACGTGACACATCAACGCAGTATCCGCCGTAGACGCCTCCGAAGTCCAGTAAGACCAAATCTCCATCCGAAATAAGGCGGTCAGATGGGTGCGCATGAGGTAAAGCACTGTTTGGTCCAGACGCCACAATTGTTGAAAACGCTCTGTCTTCAAAACCTTTCGTTGCGAGAATCAAGTCAATACCAGCAGCGATATCTAGTTCCTTTCGACCGGTTTGAACCAATTCGATAATTGGATCTATCGCCGACGCAATTAATCGGCCAGCCAGCCTAAAACAAGTTATTTCATCTTCGTCTTTAATGACACGACCAGCTTCAACTATTCCTTCTACCGGAACAAATGTCTGAACTGCTGTTTCAAAACGACGTTCGAGCCAGTTCCATTGCCTCAAACTCATCCATTCCGCTTCTACGCCGATACGCGAATAGCCCATTTCCGCTATTAGGTTCCCAACAGACTCATCGTATGACTGGTCTACCGGAACAATCGTCAAGCCAGCTGGCGCGGAATCCGTCCCCATCAGGGAGGATGCGACGCTTAAGTACCTGGAATCGATTAGAAGGTGTAGCTCTTTCCGAGCTACTAACACCATACCCGCACTCGCGCGGAGACCCGTTAGATAAGTGATGTTGGGAAGGTGTGTGACTAACAGTGCGTCGAGTGATTCCCCATCGAGGTCTCCACTCAATGCTAGATGTCGATTGGTTAATTGATTAGGCACCGAAACAATAGTTTTACAGCAAATTGCCTGTCCGGCCCAAGACTAAGACTTTAAGACGGAGGTAACCAGTTCGTTGTGGACACCAGGTCCCTATACAGACAGCTGACGAAAAACACGCAAACAATTGTCACTTCAAGGGGGAACATCCACCGAAACCAAAGCAGTCACTTTCTTGACAGCCCCAGTAATTCTCCGTAAACTTTACATTTTTGCGGCTACGCATGGCCGCTGGTGTCTAATTGTGCCACGTTAAGAGCATGAAAACTTACATACCATCACAAAACGAGTTAATTAGACGTTGGCACCTAATTGATGCTAATTCACGTGTTCTTGGCCGGATAGCTACCGAGGCAGCTAAACTTCTCCAAGGAAAACATAAGCCCCGCTACACACCCTTTCTTGATCTAGGCGATCACGTAATTATTGTCAACGCTGAACAGATCAAACTGACCGGGCGCAAGACCGAGCAAAAGCTCTACCGCCACCACAGTGGATATCCTGGTGGACTTACCGAAACCCGAGCGAAGTCGCTGCTTCAAGATAAGCCGACCCGAATGGTTGAGCAGGCCGTGCGTGGAATGCTGCCAAAAACTAAGTTAGGAAGCGCCATGTATCGTAAGCTCAAGGTATACGCAGGTCCTGAGCATCCACACTCGGCGCAACAACCAAGTACGCACGAGGTGGTCTAGCATTGGAAGTAAACACAGACACAGACGCTGATCCAACCCCAGTAGATACGCCAACCGAGCCTTACTATGGGACAGGCCGACGAAAAACGTCGATTGCCAGAGTATTCCTGAGGTCTGGCAGTGGCACCATTACGGTTAATAGGATTCCCCTAGAACAGAGCTTCCCCATTGCGTCGACTCGAAAACAGATAACTGAGCCGCTTCAATTGACCGAAGTTGCTGAAAAATTTGACGTCTTTGCCACTACAACTGGCGGCGGTTTCTCGGGCCAAGCTGGGGCTCTCCGCTTAGGTATTGCCCGAGCACTCGTGCGGTATAACCCTGAACTTCGACCACCGCTCAAGAAAGCCGGACTCTTGACTCGTGATGCACGAATCAAGGAGAGAAAGAAGTACGGTCTGGCGGGTGCCAGGAAGAAATTTCAGTTTAGTAAGCGATAGCCATTGCAATTGGACGGAGGTAGTTTGAAGCCAATCACTATGGAAGAATTACTGGCGGCCGGAGCTCATTTCGGCCATCAGACAAAGCGCTGGAATCCAAAGATGAAGAAATACATCTTCGGTCAGCGAAACGGACTCTATGTCATTGACCTCGGAAGAACAGCAAAACTCTTTCAAGAAGCAGAAGACTTTGTATCAGACCTAGCGGCAAACGGTCGGACCCTGCTTTTTGTGGGAACTAAACGCCAAGCGCAAGATTTTGTCAAAGAGGAAGCTGAACGCTGCGGAATGTATTTCGTCAATCACCGGTGGCTAGGCGGACTCTTAACAAATTTTATGACCATCCAGCGCAGTATCGGTCGATTACGAGAACATGAAGCGATGGCGGAGGATGGTCGATATGATTCGCTTTCGAAAAAGGAAATAGCAAAAATAGAGAAAGAGAAACGAAAGTTGCATCGTAATCTCGATGGAATCCGGAAGATGTCTCGGCTTCCCGATGCCATCTTCGTCGTTGACACTCTGAAAGAAAAGATCGCAGTGGACGAAGCGCGAAAATTAAAAATCCCGGTTATCGGCATCGTGGATACAAACTGCGACCCCGATGACGTTGACTACATCATCCCTGGCAACGATGATGCCTTGCGTTCAATCCGATTGTTCTTAAGCCGTATTGCAGATGCAGTCATCTCAGGACGCGATCATCGAGAATCCGCCCATTCTTCTGAGAACGCCCCCGCGCCAGTCTCCGACGATGACGTGGCCGTCGCGACAACGCCAGAAACGCCGTCACCGGCCTCCGTTTGACAGGTTCGACATTGACTCGGTGAGGCTTATCGGTTGGGCCTCGACACACATCGTTGAACCCAACACTAGGCTTTTTGTCTACTCTAGAGGAAGATTTATAAGATGGTAATTACTGCAACTCAAGTCAAAGCCCTACGTGACATAACTGCGGCCGGCTTCATGGAGTGCAAGGCTGCCCTTACCGAAGCTGAAGGAGATCTCGACAAGGCGGTTACAATCCTTCGGACTAGAGGTCAAGCCAAGGCAGTAAAAAGGGCCGGACGAACTACAGCACACGGTTTAGTCGGTCACTACATTCATCCCGGTGGGCAAGTGGGTGTCTTAGTTGAAGTTAATTGCGAAACCGACTTCGTTGCCCGAACTGAAGACTTTCAAGGCTTGGTCAAGGAAATCGCAATGCATATCGCCGCAGCTAATCCTCTTTATGCAAAACGAGAAGAGGTCCCAACTGACGAATTAAACAACGAACGAGACATCTATCGAGCGCAATTCAAGGACTCAGACAAACCCGCCGCCATAATTGACAAAATCGTCGAAGGCAAAATTAGTAGCTACTATGAACAAATTGTTCTACCAGACCAGCCTTCAATTCGCGATCCAAAAACGTCAATTGGAGAACTAGTTCAAGTGGCCATAGCTAAATTCGGCGAAAATATTGCGGTTTCGAGATTTACTCGGTTCAAAGTTGGCGAAACCGACGAACAGTAATCATATGCCCCCTGGCAAGTACCGACGAGTGCTCTTAAAGATTTCAGGCGAAGCCTTAGTAGGTTCGCAATCGTTCGGAATTGATGCTGACACGGCCGAATGGATCGCTAGAGATATCGCGGAAGTTCAACAGCAAGGTGTAGAGGTTGCTGTTGTGATCGGTGGCGGAAATATTTTTCGCGGCCTTGCTGCGAGCGCACAAGGAATGGATCGTGCTACAGCGGACTCTATGGGTATGCTTGCAACCGTTATCAATGCCCTAGCCCTGTCAGACGCAATCGAACGGTACGGCGTCAAAACACGGGTAGTTACTGCTATCGAGATGCGGGAAGTGGCCGAGCCGTTTATCCGTCGCCGTGCAATCCGCCACTTAGAAAAGGGTCGTGTCGTCGTATTCGGCGCAGGTACTGGAAACCCTTATTTTTCAACGGATACGGCAGCGGCTCTTCGAGCGATGGAAATTAAAGCCGAAATCATTTTAAAGGGAACTAAAGTCGACGGAATATTTTCCGCCGATCCAGCAATAGACCCGACCGCGACTCAGATCAAAAAAGTGACACACCTGCAAGTTCTTGAACAACAGCTTAAGGTGATGGATTCCACCGCAATCTCCCTCTGCATGGACAACCACCTGCCGATCGTGGTTTTCAACCTTAAGACCGACGGAAACATTAGGCGAGCCGTTTTAGGTGAATCAGTCGGATCGCTCGTAACATCTTGACCAGCATATTGCCACGAGGCAAAGATGGATATCAGTGGACCCGAAAAAGCATTCCAAGCAGCACAACGCCGAATGGGCAACGCCGTTGAACACATCCGCAGTGAACTAACTAGCGTCAGGGCCGGTCGTGCATCGGTCGGCATTCTCGATTCCGTTCAGGTAGAGGCATACGGCTCTCGCGTTCCTCTAAACCAAGTTGCGAGTCTTTCCGTTCCAGAATCAACACTAATTGTGGCTAATCCATTTGATCCTTCGCAAATAGCGCCCATCGAAAGAGCTATTCGAAACGCTAACCTTGGTCTAAATCCAAGCAGCGATGGCAAGGTGGTCCGTATTCCCGTACCACCGTTGACAGAGGAACGTCGAAAAGAACTCTCCAAATTGGTGCACAAGCTAACAGAAGATGGGCGTAATGGCGTTCGACAGATTCGACGGGAGATTAATGACGGGCTCAAAACCCTGCTTAAGGAGCATCAGATTGGAGAAGATGACGAGCATCATGCATTAGACAAGATTCAAAAGATAACCGACCAGCATGTCCGGAATATCGACGACCTTCAAAAATCGAAGGATGACGAACTTCTCCAGCATTAGATCGCAGTGAGCCACCCTGACGACTTAGCATGACTTCCCTGCTAGCGCTCGAATGCTCTCAGCCCTGCGGGGCTGCCCTGTACGACCCCAACGAACCACATCATCTTTGCACGAAATGCGGCTCACCACTATTTGCTAGGTACGACTTAGAGAAGCTCAGCACTACGTGGACACCAAAAGCACTTAAATCTCGTCCACCTACACTGTGGCGCTACCGCGAAGTATTGCCGATCCACGACGATCAAGAACCCGTCACGCTGGGAGAAGGAATGACGCCCCTTCTAAGAACTCAGCGCCTTGAGGAACTCCTCGAAGTTCGGACTATCCTGGTTAAGGACGAGTCGCTCAATCCCACTAATTCATTTAAATCACGAGGCCTCTCAGTTGCCGTGACCAAGGCTAAATATTTGGGCGCCCAATGCCTATCAGTAGCCTCCGCGGGAAACGCCGCAAACGCTCTGGCCGCATATGCGGCAAGGGCACGACTAGAAGCCCAGGTCTTTCTGCCGAAAGATGTAAAATCTCCATTCATTCGAGAGTGCGAACTATACGACGCCCACATAACACTTGTAGATGGATTAATTACGGACGCAGGTCGAGAGGCGGCCAGGGTAGGAGCAAGTCACGGGTGGTATGACGTCTCAACTCTTAAGGAACCATATCGTGTCGAAGGCAAGAAGACACTAGCCTACGAAGTCGGTGAACAGTTGGACTGGTCATGGCCAGATTGGTTCATCTATCCGACAGGCGGAGGAACCGGCATTATAGGAATGTGGAAGGCTTTTGCCGAACTTGAAACTCTAGGCTGGGTATCCGGACAACGCAGACCAAGAATGGTCTCTGTCCAAGCCGAAGGTTGCGCGCCCATCGTTCACGCATTTAACTCAGGGCTCGACCACGCGGAACCGTGGAAATCCGCAACAACCGAAGCCGACGGGCTCAGGGTGCCGCAGGCGGTAGGAGACTTTCTAATCCTTCGAGCTGTGCGCAACAGTGGAGGCCTCGCCTTAGCCGTTAGCGATGAGGAAATGATCACTGGAATGCGAGACATCGGGCGATTGGAAGGAATAAGTGCCTCGCCGGAAGGAGGCGCCACACTTGCTGCACTTCGAATCTTGCGTCAACAGGGAACGATACGTGAAGACGACAGTGTCGTGCTGTTTAACACCGGTGGAGCGCTGAAATATTTATCACTTCTCGAACATAGAACCTAAGCGCCTGTCGACAACAATGACTAGCTGATGCACTTTCTGGACTTATTGTTCACTCTTCTTTCAGCACACCCATTCCAGGCCAGCTATAAAGCTGTCTGATGTACACTCTCGGATCGACTCGTATCGTTTTATTATCTCGGGCCGCTAGCTCAGTTGGGAGAGCGCCGCGTTCGCAACGCGGAGGTCGTGGGTTCGAATCCCATGCGGTCCACCAATCTCTTCACCGAGCCAGCGTACATATTCATCGTCTTTTCGAGCCAAGATCCAAACAGGTAAAATGTTACCGACATGTCATATAAAGCTGTTTTCCGATGCATTGCCGGCTGCCCCACAGAATATCCACTTGCCGAACCGCTATATCGCTGCCCAGCATGTCAAAACCTTTTAGAAGTCAATCACGACCTCGAAGCTCTCGGCGATCGTAGTTCCAGTGAATGGATTCACTTGTTCGATAATCGGTATAAACGAACTACGTGGCCCTATGGTTCATCGGTATGGGGTAAAAAGGAGTGGGTCTGCCCCGTTGTTCGTGATGAAAACATTGTTTCGATGGATGAAGGAGGAACTAATCTTTTTTGGGCCGAGCGCTTTGGACGTGAGCTTGGCCTAGAAGAACTCTGGGTCAAACTCTGTGGAAACTCCCACACCGGTTCCTTTAAAGACCTCGGCATGACCGTTCTTGTTTCGATTGTCAAACAAATGATCGCAGACGGCCGTACCATTCGCGCAGTCGCCTGCGCTTCAACCGGTGACACATCCGCTTCACTCGCTGCCTACGCCGCTGCTGGAGGGATACCAGCGATTGTCATCCTACCGCGTGGAAAAGTTTCAACGGCTCAACTCGTGCAACCACTGGCAAACGGAGCCCATGTAATTACACTAGACACGGATTTCGACGGCTGCATGGCAATTGTCTCCCGGCTCGCGATCGACGAAGGGGTCTACCTGGCCAACTCTATGAATAGCCTGCGCCTCGAAGGCCAGAAAACCGTCGGCATCGAAATAGTTCAACAATTCGATTGGGAGGTCCCTGATGTCATTGTGATCCCAGGTGGAAACTTAGGCAACGTGAGCGCACTCGGTGCCGGATTCGAAATGATGCTCAGCCTGGGCCTGATTAAGAAGCGACCGCGAATCGTAGTAGCACAGGCCGCCTCGGCCAATCCTTTGTATCTCGCATACATGAACAACTGGGAGTTCAACGCCGTTCACGCCAAGCCTACTCAAGCCTCAGCCATCCAAATCGGAAATCCAGTTTCAATCCAAAAAGCTATAAACACATTAAAACGGCACAACGGCGTCGTGGAACAGGCAACGGAATCAGAACTAGCGGAAGCAGCTGATCGCGCCGATAAAACCGGAATGTTTAATTGTCCGCATACTGGAGTCGCACTTGCGGTATTAATCAAACTTCGGCAACAAAATATTGTGAACGCAAACGACCGCGTAGTCGTAATTTCGACAGCTAGCGGTTTGAAGTTTACGGATTTTAAATTGGGTTATCACCAGAAACGTCTACCAGGTGTCAAATCACGAAGCGCTAACATCCCGGAGGAACTACCGAATGACTATGACACCGTCAGGAAGGCAGTCGACGGGTTTATCACTCAGTGATGTGGGCTTAGCTGCATGATGCTATGATCGAGACATGGCGGTACCACGAATCACTAAGGAAGACCTCACCGCGCAACTGGAGAGCGACACGCCTCCCTGCCTGGTTGATGTTCGTTTAAAGTACCCGTATGAGCACAGCGCGGTAAAGCTTCCCGGAGCGATGCGCCTCGAGCCGCCAGGTTTCGATTTATCAGGACTTCCACGTGACCGTGATATTGTCGCGTACGACTCAGATCCCAAGGAATTAGTGAGTGCTCGTATCGTTGCTCAATTAATCCGGGAAGGATACCAAGCCAGTGCTCTAGAGGGAGGGGTTTCAGAATGGCTGGCCGCCAAACTTCCAACAGAGGAAAAAGAAGTACCAAAACAAGCACCGCCGAAAGCTGGCGCCCTCGGCTAACTCCATCTGTCACCAGTCTGCTGAAATTGCCAGAATTCAGAAGCAGATTTCTCGTCCTGTGTCTAGCGACAACGAGTCTTCTTTTGGTCCATTCTACAAGCATTCTGGCACAACCACTTGGAGCCCCTCCAATAGAGCAACTCGTCAAGGATCTTCAGAGAAAGTACTCCTCGGTTCAGGGATTCTCAGCGAATTTCGAGCATCGATATTCCGGTGGTCTGATTACGATATCGATAGTGGAAAAAGGAACGGTCCACATAA
>Ga0310121_10000812_pt1 | contig 33458 bp, 30 predicted proteins | sample CB27_Tmax_986_MG_FD_203504 | JGI IMG/M metagenome (GOLD analysis project Ga0310121, IMG submission 203504) | Marine microbial communities from Western Arctic Ocean, Canada - CB27_Tmax_986 | ecosystem: Environmental > Aquatic > Marine > Oceanic | place: Canada: Western Arctic Ocean | collected...
CGCCTTGCGGCCGATGATTTTCTCGAACCGCTCGCGAACAATCGGCATGCGCGTAGGCCCGCCAACCAGCAGCACGCGGTCGACGTCGCCCGGCTTGAGTTTGGCGTCCTTGAACGCCTGCTTGATTGGTGCATCACACTTGGCGAGCACTGGCTCGACCAGCTTCTGCAACTTGGCACGGGTCATATCGACCTTGAGGTGTTTGGGGCCGGCCGAATCGGCCCAGATGTAGGGGAGGTTGATGGTCGCTTTGACCGTGCTGGAAAGCTCGATTTTCGCTTTCTCGCCCGCGTCGCGCAGCCGCTGGAAGGCGGCGGGGTCCTGCCGCAGGTCGACGCCGTTCTCGGCCTTGAAACTCTCGGCGAGCCAGTCGATAATTGCGTCGTCCATGTCGGTCCCACCGAGGAGGGTATCTCCTGACGTGGAGAGCACTTCGAAGACGCCTTCGGCCATCTCCATGATGGTGACGTCGAAAGTGCCGCCACCCAGGTCCAGCACGGCGACCTTGTGCTCGCCCTCCCGGTCTTGGTCGAGGCCGTAGGCGAGCGCGGCCGCGGTCGGCTCGTTGATGATGCGCTCGACCTCGAGCCCGGCGATGCGGCCAGCGTCCTTGGTCGCCTGCCGCTGGTTATCGTTGAAGTAGGCTGGGACCGTAATCACGGCCTTGCTGATTTCCTGCCCCAAGTGGGCTTCGGCGTCAGCCTTGATTTTCTGCAGTATCATCGCCGAAATCTCCTCGGGCGAGTATTCCTTCTTGCCAATCTTGACGCGCTCGTCGGTCCCCATCTTGCGCTTGATGCGCATGATGGTGCGTTCCGGGTTCAGGACTGCCTGTCGCTTGGCAGGATCGCCCACCAGCCGCTCGCCGTCCCTCGTGAAGGCGACGACCGACGGGAACATCTTGCCGCCAAAGGTCGAGCCTTCGGCGGAGGGGATGATGGTCGGGCGGCCGCCCTCAAGGTGCGCCGCTTCTGAGTTGGTCGTGCCCAAATCGATGCCGATTATGATTTCCTTAGCCATTTTTACTCCGTAGTTTCAATTTTAGTTGCCGGTTGTGGTGTGCGGCTGACAATGACCCGTGCGGGTCGCAGCAGCTCGCCTTCCAGGAGGTAGCCCGGCTGGATTACCTCGATAATCGTCTCGCTTTCCAGGTCTTCGCGCTCGACCGCGCTCAGCGCCTCGTGGAGCCGGTGGTCGAACTGCCCGCCCATAGGGTCAATCGCCTCAAGGCCCAGGGCGTCCATCGCCGCCTGCAGTTGTTTCTGGATTCCCGTCAGGCCAGCGACCGCCGTCTCGACGTCAGGATATTCAGCGTCAGTCGCCTGCGTGGCGGTCTCTAGCGCTTCGAGAAACTGCATTGTAACGGCACCGCGCGCCCGCAGCGCGTCGCGCGAGCGGTCGCGCTCGACTCGCTTGCGGAAGTTATCGAAATCAGCTGCGACGCGGTGCAGTTGCTCCTGCACTTCGCCCAGCTCCGCCTGCGCTGCGGCGAGGGGGTCCGTGACCTCCACTTCCGCCTCTTCTGCAGGCTCTTTTACTGCTATCTTCGTCTTGCGCGGCATCGGTAGTCAACCTCAGGTTGTCAACCTGTCATTGCGCCACTTTGGGCAGGTATATAAAATTATTTGAGTCCGAACCTGCGCCCCGCCTTGAGCGCGCGCTTCCAGTAGCTACTCGGGAGCTGGTAGCGGCTCATCTGCTGCAGCTCGGTCCAGTCGCGCTGGAAATTTGCCTTGGAGTTGACGGCAACCAATTCTTCGAAGCGCGCCATGTACCAGCGCACCAGCCAGAGCTGGTAGCTGCTGACAGTGAATATTATGAGGCCGAAGACCAGTGCCCAGATGTCATATTCGCCCAGTGCTTCGAGGATGGCGGTCGGCGCCCAGCTCTCGGTATGGTACCAGGTTCCGATGGCACCCACCAGAACCAGCGCGCCCGAAAGGATGGTGCCGACAGTCGCCAGCGCCAGCATGTTCTCGCGCCGCCATTCGGCGAAGTCATGGCGCCTTTGCTCGAAGTCCATAGCTGCGGTACCCGGCCCGCCTTCAAAAAAGTGGCGTCCGAATGCTCTTAACAGCGGCGGGAGTCACCGCGCCATGTCGCGCGTCGCGAGCCGCATGGGGCGATTGGGCACCGAAACCGCCATGGCTATCTCGGTCGAAGCGGGTGCGCACGCGGCCGCCGGCAACCGCGTTTTCCCGTTCCATCTTGGCGACCTGAACCTGCCAACCCCTGCGCCGGTGCGCGAGGCAGCGAGCGCCGCGCTCGAGGCAGGGCATACGGGCTACTGCCCCGCGGCCGGGATTCCCGCGCTGCGCGAGGCGCTGGCGGCCGACGTTGGCGGGGCGCGCGGGCTAGACTATGGCGCAGCCAACGTCTCGGTCCAGCCGGGCGGCAAACCCACCATCGGCAAGTATATCGCCGCAGTGATGGAGCGCGGCGATACCGTCCTGTACCCCAACCCCGGCTATCCCATCTACGAATCGCAAATCGAGTTCTACGGCGGCGTCGCGTACCCCTACGGCTACGTCGATACCGACGACGGACTTCGGCTCGACTTCGACGCCATCGAGGCCGGCATCGCCGCCGGCGCGCGCCATTTGTTCTACAATAACTACAACAATCCGACGGGCGCCTCTTCGCCGGTGGCGGAGATGGAGCGGCTGGCGCAGTTTGCCATCGAGCATGACCTGCTGGTGGTCAGCGATGATGCGTACTTCGACATGCTCTTTGGCGGCGAGCCGCGCTCGATTGCGAGCCTGCCGGGGATGCGCGAGCGGACGCTGATTCTCTACACGTTTTCGAAGAAGTTCGCGATGACCGGCTGGCGGCTCGGCGGTGCCATTGGCCCGCGCTGGCTGGTCGACGAAATCAACCGGCTCAACGTCAACGCCGAGTCCTGCACGGCGCACTTCGTCCAGCACGCGGGAGTCGCCGCGCTGGCGCTGTCGCGGGAGGCGACAGCGCCACTCGTCGCCCGGCTGCGCGCGCGGCGCGACCGGCTGGCGGAGCTGCTCAACGACATCGGCGGCGTCGCGGCGCACCTCCCGGAGGCGGGCTTCTACCTCTTTCCATGCGTCACCGGCCTGCTGCAGCGCACCGGCTTCGACGACGTCGAGGCATTTCGCAAGGCGGTGCTCGCAGAAACGGGGGTCAGCTTCTGCGGCCGGCACCATTTCGGGCGGCCGCTCGCGAGCGAGCGCGAGCACTACCTGCGCTTTGCCTTCTCGGGAATCTCGCTCGCCGACCTCGAAGAAGGCGCTGCGCGGCTCGCGGAATGGGCCGACAGCCGCTAGGCGATGGTGATGGCGACCTTTTTGATGAGGACCTCGTCGCCGCTCTTGACAAAGGTCACGTAGGTTTCGCCAGCAACTAGGTTCAGTTCTTCCTCGACCCAGCGCGGGAGGTAGATGCGCCGGTTGACATCATACTTCTTGACGTCGGTAACGGCTGGTGCCATGCCCTGCCACCCCTCATGGCCTAAAAGGGTTATGTGCAATTAGGGGGATTGACGGGCGAGTGAGGATTGCCTTTATCTCATCCCCGCAGTCGCCCGTTATGTCCTCCGCAACCACGGTTGCCGTCACCGGCGCCGCCGGCCAGATTGGCTACAGCCTGCTGCCGCGGATTGCCGCCGGCGAGATGTTCGGCCCCGACCGGAAAATCCGCTTGCAACTGCTCGAAATTCCGCCGGCGCTGGACGCGCTGCGCGGCGTCGCGATGGAGTTGCAGGACTGCGCTTTCCCGCTGCTCGAAGAAGTGGTCACCACGACCGACCCCGACGTGGCGTTCGGTGGCGCAAACTGGTGCCTGCTGGTCGGCAGTAAGCCGCGCGGCCCCGGAATGGAGCGCGCCGACCTGCTGCTCGAGAACGGCCGCATCTTCGTTGGACAGGGCTCGAGCATCGACGCCCGCGCGGCCGCTGACTGCCGCGTCGTGGTCGTCGGCAATCCCTGTAATACCAACTGCATGATTGCCGCCGTGCAGGGCTCGCGGCTCGGGCCGGAGCGCTACAGCGCGATGATGCGGCTCGACCAGAACCGTGCTACGGCGCTGCTGGCGCAGAAGGCGGGCGTCGCCGTCGAAGAAGTGGGCGACGTCATCGTTTATGGCAACCACAGCCCCAGCATGTATCCCGACGCGGCCAACGCGCGCATCGCGGGTCAGCCGGCGCCAGCCGTGATTGGTGACGGGGAGTGGCTGCGCGGCGAGTTCCTCGAGACTGTCGGCCAGCGCGGCGCCGTGATTATCGCCGCGCGCGGGCTCTCGAGCGCCGCCTCCGCCGCCAACGCGTTGATTGATCACGTCCGCGCGCTCAATACACCGGGCGAAACGCTCCACGGTCTGGCGGTCTGCTCCCGCGGTGAATACGGGATGCCGCGCGGCGTCTGGGCGGGGCTGCCGGTGCGCACCAGCGCCCCCGGCGTCTTCGCGGTCGTGGAAGGTATTGAGCACGATTCTTTCGCCCGCAACGCGCTCGAGAAGACGGGTGCCGAACTGGCGCACGAGCGCGAACTCGTGGCCGATTTCCTTTAAATGTCGGTCTTCAAGAACGCAGACTCGAGCCCGACGTGGTCGCTATACTGCGCGAAGTTGGCGTTGAATAGCTGCGCCAGCTCCTGCGCCTTGGTATCGTAGGCGTCGCCGTCCGCCCAGGTCGCGCGCGGGTCGAGCAGTCGCGCATCCACTCCGGGAACCGCCTGCGGCACCAGTACCCGGAAGACTGGATGCGGGGCGAACTCGGCGTTGCCAAGTTCGCCTGCCAGGATGGCGCCCAGCATGCGCCGCGTGTCGGCCAGCGCCATGCGCTGCCCGCTGCCGTAAGGCCCGCCTGTCCAGCCGGTGTTCACCAGCCACGCCTGCGCGGAGTGCCGCTCGAGCTTTTCGCCGAGCAGCTTCGTGTAGGTGGCGGGGTGCTGCGGCATGAAGGGCGCGCCGAAGCAGGTCGAAAACGTGACGGTCGGTTCGGTGACGCCGCGCTCGGTCCCGGCGACCTTGGCGGTGTAGCCGCTTAGGAAGTGATACATCGCCATTTCGGGCGTCAGCTTCGCGACCGGCGGCAGGACGCCGAACGCGTCGCAGGTCAGGAAAATGACGTTGCGTGGGTGGCCGCCCATCCCCGACGGCTCGGAGTTGGCGATGTGTTCCAGCGGGTAGGAGACGCGGGTGTTCTCGGTAATCGAGCCGTCAGCGTAGTCGACGCTGCCGTCATCGCGCACGACGACGTTCTCGAGCAGCGCCCCGGGCCGGATGGCGTCGTAGATTTCCGGCTCGCGAGCGCGCTCGAGCCCGATGGTCTTGGCGTAGCAGCCGCCTTCGAAGTTGAAGATACCATCGTCCGACCAGCCGTGCTCGTCGTCGCCAATGAGTCGCCGTGCGGGGTCGGTCGAGAGCGTCGTTTTCCCGGTGCCGCTCAGCCCGAAGAAGAGCGCCGTGTCGCCGTCGCCGCCGGCATTGGCCGAGCAGTGCATCGGCATCACGCCTTCGAGCGGCAGCAGGTAGTTGAGCACGGTGAAAATCCCTTTCTTGATTTCGCCGCCGTATTCGGTGCCGCCAATCACGATGAGTCGCTGCTCAAGGTTGACGGCGATGAAAATCTCTGAGTTCAGCCCCAGTTCCTGCCAGTCCTCGGCGCGGGCGGAAATGGCGTTGAGCACCGTGAATTGCGGCGCGAAATCGTGCAGCTCCTTGCGCGACGGGCGGATGAACATATTGTGGGCGAAGTGCGCCTGCCATGCGCGCAGCGTTACGACCCGCAGCGGTAGCCGGTAGCGTTCGTCGGCGCCAGTGTAGCCGTCGAAGACGAAGATCTCCTCGCCCGCCATCGCCTCGCGGACGAGCGTATGCAGCTGCTCGAACGCCTCCGGCGCGAGCGGCTGGTTGACCGCGCCCCAGTCAATGTGCGCTTCCGACGGCGGTTGCCGCACGAAGAAGCGGTCCTGCGGAGAGCGGCCGGTGTAGATGCCGGTGCTGACCGTGACGGTGCCGGACTCGGTCGCGACGCCTTCACCGCGGTGCAGCTCCATATCGCGGTAATCCTGCTGCGAGAGGTTGCGGTGCACTAGCTTCGGCGAGAGCCCCAGCTCGTCCGCGAAATCCATGGCGGCGGCACCAGAGCGTGCATTAAATAGTTGGGCGTCCCGTCGGGCGGGCGCTTATCAGCGGGCCGGTGGTCTAGGGGTTATGACGTTGCCTTTACAAGGCGAAGATCGGCGGTTCAAATCCGCCCCGGCCCACCAATCCCCACGCCGCCGCAAGGCGCTGGGGCAGCACTTCTTGGTCGACGAGAAACTCGCCGACCGCATCGTCGTGGCGGCCGAGATTGAGCCGGGCGAGCGTATCCTCGAAATCGGCCCTGGCCGCGGCGTCCTGACCGAGCGGCTCGCGCCGCTCGGCAAGCTGGTCGCGGTCGAGAAGGACCGCTGGCTGGCGGCGGTGCTGCGGCAGCGCTTCGGCGACGAGCTGGAGCTGGTCACGGGCGACGCGCTCGAAGTCGAGCTGCCGCCGTCGGACGTCGTCGTCGCCAACCTGCCCTACGCCATTTCGTCGCCGCTGCTGTTCCGCCTCTTCGACGTCGAGTGGGGGCGGGCGGTGCTGATGTTCCAGGAAGAGTTCGCCCGCCGGCTCGCCGCGTCGCCGGGGAGCAAGGCATACGGTCGCCTGTCGGTGATGGCGCAGCATCACGTCGCCTGCCGCAAGCTGTTCCGCGTCTCGCGCACCGCGTTCCTGCCGCAGCCGCGGGTCCATTCGCTGGTGGTGCGGCTCGAGCGGCGCGCGCCGGACTACGAAGTCCACGACTTTGCCATCTTCGAGCGGGTCGTCGCGGCGCTCTTCCAGCACCGGCGCAAGACCGTCCGCAACGCGCTGCGGCTCGAGTTCCCCGATGCGGCGGTCGAGCAGCTCCCGCACCTGCAGGAGCGCGGTGAAGTGCTGACGCCGGCGCAGATGGCGGGGCTGGCGGATTTGTTGGCCGAGTAACGCAATCAGAAGAACTTCTTCATCATCAACAGGTCGCGGAAGCTCGCCTTCACCTTCAGCTCGCCCTTGGTGTAAGCCTTGATGGGCGAGAGCTCGCGCTTGAGCAGCGCCAGCAGGGTTTCGCTGCTCGCCTTGATGACCACGTCGGCGTCGGTCGAATCGCCCTCGGCGAACTGCGGCAGGCTACCGCCCTCGAGCCGCGCGGTGAGTGTCGGGCCGTCGATGATGACGATGGCGATGGTGCGGTCGTTGCCCTCGACCAGCTTCGCGAAGCCTTCTTCCTCGGTGATGCGCACGTTGAACGCGGCCACCTTGGCCTGCAGCTTCTCCAGCATTTTACTCATCGTCGGTTCCAAAGTCGTCGAGCGTCACCCTCGGTTCCTGCCGCTCGAGCCGCTCCAGTGTCTTCCAGCTTTTGCGGGTGCCGGGGGGCCACTCGTTACGCTCACGCCGGTATTCCTTCAAAAACGTGATGGTCGTTTCGTCCGACGGATAACCGCTACCGCATTCACCCAGCTCCTCGCGCAGCCGCGCCATCGCCACTTCACGCGCCTCTTTGGCCAGGATTGACGCTGCCGCGACGACCGGGATATTCTGGTCGGCTTTCGTTTGCGCGATGACCTGACAGTCCAAGCCGGGTGGCAGGTGGCCCTTGATTCGGGCGCCCACCTTCTCGCCGTCCAGCTCGGGCGAATCGACGAACGCCACCGTCGGCGCCAGCTGCGCAATCAGCCGCGCGAAGGCCCTCTCCTCGAGCCGGTTGAGCCCCCCTTCGGCGACGAAGCGGTCGATGGTCTCCGGCTCAATCAGCTCCACCGCGCATTCGCAGCTCTGCCGAATAGCGGCGGCGAGCTCGGCTCGCCGCCGCGGCGATAGCTGTTTGGAGTCGCGCACACCCAGCTTGCGCAGCGCCTCCTCGTCGTCGGTCGCGACAATCGCGACCGCCATCGGCCCCAGCACCGGCCCGCGCCCCGCCTCGTCGAGCCCGGCGACCAGCCCCGGCCTTTTCGCGTCGTCATTCACGCCTCAACCTCCAGCGTCGCAAAGCCGCGCGCCATGAAGTAGGCGCCCTGCGCCGCGGGCAGCTCGGCAACCTCGTCGGGCTCCAGACTGGCGACGTCGCCCATCGCGACCGGGTGCTTCGCCGCCGACCGCACCTTCACCGGCGCGTCGCCCAGCGCGGTCGCCTGCCGATAGGGGTCGAAGTCGCGCAGCTCGTCGAGCGTCACGCTGCGCGCCAGCAAACCCGTGCCGCCGTGGAGCGTCCCCGGTAGCCGGATGAGCCGGTGCAGATCTCCCGTCACCGGCTCGTCGGCGTGCACCGCGCACTCGCGCAGCGTCGCGTTGCGCAGCGCGTTCTGTGCGCGTCGCGGCAGCGCGTCAAAAACCTCCTGTGGCGTGCCGTCAAGCTGCGCCTGCTTTGCCAGCTTGGAGCCGACGCCCGGCAGCGACTTCAGCCGCGCCAGCCGCTTGTCCGGCGGCAGCGCCTGTGCCTCGGTCAGCCACGCGCTCGCGTAGCGCGCGACGCGCCCCTGCCAGCCCGGCGCGTCGGTCGCGGGCAGCCGCATGTCGGACGTGAATTTCTTCCGGAAGCCGTTGTCGACAATGTGCCCCGCGTCGACCAGCAGCCGCTCGCCGTTGGCGCCGCGGCCGGTCAGGTAGTCAGCCAGTTCGCGCCGCGCCCCCGACGGCAGCTCGAGCACCACCGGCGCGCGGACGTGCACGTGGTAGCCGCGGCCGCCGCTGAAGACCAGCTGCAGGTCCTCCAGCGCAAGGCCAAGGTCGCCGAGCAGGAAATCCTCGGCGAGCCGCACTGCCTGTCCGCGGGTGATTTCCATCAGCGCGCCGAACGAGATTTTTCCTCGCTTGAGCAGCTCCATTTCCGGCAAGTGGTCGGCGTCAAGGTCGAAAATTAGGTCGGCCGCCTGCCACTGCTTTTCGTTCATCTTGCCGGCCGATGGGTGTGCGTAATACGCGACCGAATGGTAGACGTGCGCGGGCGCCTCGCGCGCCAGCCGCGCCTGCAGCTCGCCTTCGCTGCGGAACTCCAGGTGGCGCTGCATCATCTTGCCACCCCAGCCGAGCATCCCCCACTCGCGCGCAGTGAACCGCGGTGGCAGTTCTGGCTCGGCCGTGGCGTAGAATTTGCGGAAGCGCGCTTGGAGCCACTCCTGCGTGTAGCGCAGCGGTAGGCTCGCCTTGTGTTTGGCAATATCCTCTTTCAAGCTCATTGCAACGCACCCTCCCACTTCCTCCGCGCGCCGCGCACGGTCAGCAGCCCGATGCGCAGCCGCTGGCCGAGCGTGAACTCCCACGGCCGCCGCGGCAGCCCTTCGGCGAAGGCGGCGAGCAGCTCGCGCTGCGGTCCCGCGTCGCCCCGCGCCTCGAGCCAGGTGACGCTGCCGCTGCTGCCGGGCGTCTCGGCCCAGAGCTCCAGTAGCAGGTCGCCGTGCGGGATTTCGTAGCGGAAGAGATGCGCGGCGCGCTGGAACGGGATGACGAACGCCACCTGCGTGAAAGCGCGGGTGTCGTCGCTGCGGCTGTATTCCCAGCCGAGCCTTTCGAGCGTTGCGCGCAGCGCGGTGGCTGCCGAGCGCGACTCGAAGCAGACTGGCAGCTTCACCACAGCACTTCGCCGCCGATGGCGGGATACCCCAGCTCGCAGCCTTCGAGCACCCTCGGGTGGATTTCGCCGAATACCAGCGCGTCGCCCAGCGACGCGCAGCGACCGGCGATGAATATCCCGTCCTCGACCGGCTGCGCATCGCCCTCGATGCCGAGCCGCTGCGCGACCGCCTGTGCCGTGGCGCGCGCCTGCGAAAACGGGGCGCGGCTGTTCAGCTCGACCCAGCCCAGCGCCAGCCGGTTGGCGTGGTCGCGCACGACCCAGCCGACCTCGAAGATGCGCTGCGGCAGCTCGTGGTGCCGGTTGGTGCGCAGCAGTTCCAGCAAGCCGGGCAGCAGCGCCGGCCGCAGCAGGTGGTATTCCTCGCCGACCGGGTTGGCGACGTGCGCCTCGCCCGCCGGCTCGCGCGCCGGTAGCTCGTGCTGGGCGCGCGCCGAGCTCAACGTGAGCGAAACCACCTCCTGGAATCCCAGGCCGAGCAGCGCCTCGCGGCATTCGCGCTCGCGCTGGCGCGACGCGGTCTCGCGGCCGAAGGTGGCGAGCCGAGGCTGCTGTTCGGGAATTTCGTCGTATTCGAGCCCGATGGCCAGCTCCTCGAGCAGGTCCACAGGGTGCAGCAGGTCCGCCCGCCAGGCGGGCACCTGCACGACCCACTCGCCGTCGCGCAGCTCCCCCTCCAGCCCGCAGCGGCCGAACGCGCGCCGCACCTGCTCCTCGCCGGGGTCCCAGCCGAGCAGCTGCGTAAGGTAATCGTGGTCGGCGCGGTGCTCGCGCGGTGCCATGTCGGGGACGATGTATTTCTCGCTGGGGTAGCGGATTTCGAGCGCCTCGGCGCTCCCGCCGCGCTCGACAAGCGCGGCGGTGACGATGTTAAGGCAAGTTTCCACGGCCTGCCGGTCCAGCCCCTGCACGTCAATCAATATGTCGGTCGTGTCCGCGGAGAGTGCGGTCAGTTGGCCGTTGATAATCGGCGGCATCGAGAGCACCTGCTCCTGCGAGTCGACAATCAGCGGGTAGCGCTCCTCGTCGGCGATGATGTGCGCATACGCGACGCCTTTCGGGTGCTCCTGCAGGATTTCTTCGGGCGTCATAGGCTCGTCGCAGCCGAGTGGGATGAAGGCGGGTTCGTGCGGCGAGCAGCCGTAGAAGCGGAAGGGCGGCTTGAGCGGCGCCATATCGTGGATGCCGATGGACGCCTTACGCCGCCGTCGGCCGGTCGTGACGTGCAGCTTCTCCTGCAATTCCATCAGCGACCGCAGCGCCACGTCGTCGAGCGTCACGCCGCGGACGATGCCGCCCAGGAACCAGGGGCGGATGTCGGTGATACTCGGCTCGACCGAGAGCCATGTTTTCGGCTTCGTGACCGCGCAACGCACCAGTCCCGGCGCCATTCCTGTGAAGGCGCGCAGCGCCCGCGCGACGCCTTCGGTCGAGAGCAGGTCGGGCCGGTCGGGGAAGAACTCGATGACCGCCTCGCGGTCGCCAATCTCGTCGAGGTCGGCGCCCAGCAGCGGAATGGTCTCGCGCAGTTCGGCGGGCGAGAGCGGCTGTGGCAGCAGCCGGTTCAGGTCCTCAAGGTCGATGGTGATAACCGGCATCGGGTAAACCACTCCAGCGGGGCTTTTAGCGCTACTTGTTGCGACGGCGTTCGCGCTTGCGACGGCGCATCTTCTTCTTGCGCCACTTCCAGCGCTGCTTGCCCTTCTTTTTCCAGACGCGGGAGCTCCGTTTCATGCCTGAGGGTGGGCGCACCCAGCCACCCTATTAAAAGTCAGACCTTTACCAGCCAGCCGGGCCGCGACTCGCAGAGCGTGCCGTCGGCGAGCAGCGCCACCAGCATCTCGCGCGCCCGCGCTTCGGGGATGCGCACCCCGCGCGCCCGCGCCAGCAGCGTCTCCTCCTCGATTTCGCCTTCGGGCAGCGCCGCGAGCAGCCGCGTCCGCATATCGCCTTGCGGGGGTACCTCCGGCGGCGCTGCTTCTTCCGCCCGCAGCGCTGGCGCCGCGAGTTCGTTCCTGACGCGCGCGACGGCGCCCGCCAGTTCCGGCTGCGAATCGCACCGCTCCCAGATGCGCACCTTCGTCAGCACCATGCGGTAGCCGCACCGCTGGCAGCCGGCGCTGCGGTGCGCCAGCTCGACCGACCGCACGGAACGGCATTTGGGACAGGCGACGACGCCAAACACGGCTTGGGAATGCGCCGCCCGCATAATGTTTTCACCCGCTCCGCCTTCGCGTCGGCATGGAGCTGGCGGTGCTGGCACAGATTGGCGCAGTCTGCGTGCTGGGAGCGATGTCGCCCGGCCCGAGCCTCGCCGTCGTGCTGCGCAATACGGTCGCCGGCGGGCGGCTGCGCGGCGTCATGACCGGGCTCGGCCACGGTATCGGCTTCTTTTTCTACGCGCTGCTCGCCGTCTCGGGACTCGCAGCGGCGATGGACGCGGGCGACGCCGCCGCCCGCGCGTTGCAATGGGGCGGCGCGGCGGTGCTGGTTTGGCTCGGCTGGCAGTTCCTGCACTCCGACGGAGTGGTGGCCGACGAGCACGACAGCGGCGGCCGCGAAGGATTCGTGGCGGGCTTCCTCGTCGCGTTCCTCAACCCGAAGATACTGGCGTTCTTCGTCGCGGTATTCTCGCAGTTTATCGAGCCCGGACTCCCGCCAGGCGACCGACTGGCTGTCGCGCTGCTCGCCGGCACCATCGACGCCAGCTGGTATATGCTCATCGCGACCGCGATTGCTGGCACGCCGCTACTCGACGCGTTGCGGCGCCACGCGCAGGGCATTGACCGCGCCGTTGGCAGCGTGCTATTGTTGCTCGCGGGCGCGCTGCTGCTGAGCCTCGCCTGACGGCAAAGGGTTTTGCACCCGCGCGCGGTCGGCGGCCGGATGGCCTATCCGGAGTTCCCCGACCACTCGCGCTTCACCCCCGTCGCGAGCGTGCTCGCTGGCGCCGCCGTAGGCGAAGTCACTGTGCGTGGCTGGGTCTACCGCACTCGCTCCTCGGGCAAGCTGGCGTTTGTCGTGCTGCGCGACGCGACTGGCGTCCTGCAATGCACCGTCTCGAAGGCGAAGGTCGCCGCGGGAGATTTCGACGCGGCGTGCAGCGCGCTACGCGAGTCGTCGGTCGTCGTCACCGGCACTCCCGCTGCCGACGACCGCGCGCCGGGCGGCTACGAGCTGCGCGTCAGTGGCTTCGAAGTGCTGCATTACGCCGAGACGTTCCCGATTACGCAGGACCTCGGAGACGAGCACCTGCTTGACAACCGCCATCTGTGGCTGCGCAGCCGGCCGATGGTCGACGCACTCAAGGTGCGCGCGACCGCCTTCGGCGCCTTTCGCGCTTTCTGGGACTCGCAGGGCTATACAGAGGTGCAGTCACCCTCGTTCGTCTCAGGCGCGTGCGAAGGCGGTTCGAGCCTCTTTGATACATACTACCCCGACGAGTCGGCCGAAGGCGGCAAGTCGTTCTACGCGCACCTGTCGCAGTCGTGGCAGCTCTACGCCGAGGCGACTATGTTCGGCCTCGAGCGCATCTACACGCTGGCGCCGTCGTTCCGCGCCGAGAAGTCACGCACCCGCCGCCACCTGACCGAGTTCTGGCACGGCGAGGTCGAGGCGGCGTGGGTCCACAACGAGCAGATGATGGCGCAGGAAGAGGCGATGCTCGCCTCCATCATCACGGCGGTGCTGGTGCGCAACCGCCCCGAACTGGAACGGCTCGGCCGCGACCCCGCTGTGTTGGAGGCGGTGCAGCCGCCGTTTGAGCGGCTGAAATACGCTGAGGTGCTCGAAATACTGAACAGCATGGGGTTCGACCTAGCGTGGGGTGACGACTTCGGCTACCGCGAGGAGAAGGCGCTGACACAGGCGCGGACGCAGCCGCTCTACATCACCCACTTCCCGCGTGAAAAGGGATTCTACCATCGCCCCGACCCTGCCGACCCCAAGGCGCTGGTCTGCCACGACCTGCTTGCGCCGGAGGGATACGGCGAAATCATCGGCGGCGGCGAGCGCGTCTGGTCGCCCGAGGAGCTGGCGGAGCGCATCGCCGAAGAGGGGATGGAGCCCGAGTCCTACGGCTGGTATCTTGACCTGCGCAAGTTCGGCAGCGTGCCGCACTCTGGTTTCGGGCTGGGGCTCGATCGGCTGGTCGCGTGGCTCTGCGGCGCTGACCACATTCGTGACGTCATCGCGTTCCCGCGCACCATGCGGCGCACGACTCCATAAGGCGATTCCGGCCTCGTTCAGCCGCCGCGCTTGAGCAGCGTGCGCGACACGTTGCCCTGCTTGTCAATGTAGTAGAGCCAGCCCCGCACGCGCGTGACGCCCGCGTTGGCGACCTTCTCGGCTCCGCCGCCCGGCACCGTGCCGCGCACCATGCGGGTGCGCCAGATGTCGCCATCCTTACCAAGGTAGTAGAGGTAGCCCGATTCCTTCGCGACGCCGGTCTCGGCGACGACGCCTCCGTCGCCCTCCGGCTTCGGCGCCGGCGGCTTGAACTTCCGCCGCAGCTTGCGCGGCCGCCCCGGCTTCCAGCCTTCGACCGCAGCCTTGCCCTCCGCGCCGTGTCGCATCAGCGAAGCTGCCACGCGGTCGCGCACCAGCGGATGGCGGTCCCGGAGCGCCCCGGTCAGCGCTGCCGTCGCGTCGCCGCCGGGGAACTGCGCCAGTCCTTTCGCTGCCTGCCAGCGGATGTAGTGGTCGGAGCTGGTGAGTCCCTTCACGAGGTAGGGCACGCCCGCTTCCGAGCCGATGCGGCCGATGGCGTCCATCGCGGCGCGCTGGACGAAGAAGTCGTCTGAGTTGAGTCCGCCGTTGATAATCGGCTCGAGCGCCTGCTCGCTCATCTTGCTGAAGAGCGCCAGCGCCGACAGCCGCACGAAGTGGTTTTCGTCGTCGAGATGGGCGACTAGCGCCGCCGCGACCTGCTTTTCGTCGCGCGGGATTCGTGCTTCAAGTTGCGTCATCGCGTTGTGCCGTCCATCGGCACCATCGCGACCAAGGTGCGAAATCAGTTCCTCAACATCGTTACTGGCCATAAGTTCACCTGCCCCGACCCATCCGACTCATCATATTAAAACCTCGCGCATCCCGCCCCGTGCACCTGATTGCCCACCGCGGCCGCTCAGCAGCGGGCCACCCCGACAACACGCTGGCGGCGTTCGGGGCGGCGTTCGACGAGGGCGCCGACATGGTCGAATGCGACGTCCGCCGCCTCGCTGACGGCAGCCTCGCCTGCTTCCACGATTCCTCCATCGCCGACCGACCGCTGGCGGAGCTGTCTCACGATGAGCTCGCAGCGCTCGCCGGCTTCGCGGTGCCGCAGCTGGCGGAAGTGGCGCAGCTCTGCCGCGACCGCGGGGCGGGGCTCGACCTCGAGCTGAAGGCAGGAGGCTGCGCGGTCGACGCGCTCGCTGCGGTGGATGGCCTTGCGGGGTTGTGGGTCAAGTCGTTCCACGACGACGTCGTGCGTGAAGTGCGGGAGGCGCAGCCTGACGCGTGCGTCGGGCTGCTGCTGGGCGTCCCGCGCGGCGGCCTGCGCGTCCGGCTTAGCGAGCTGTTCCCCGCTAGGCGATTGCGCGGCTGCGGCGCCCACTTCGTCGCGCCCAACTGGCGGCTGCTGCGGCTCGGCTTCCTGCGACGCATGCGGCGGGCCGGCTTTCCGGTGCTGGCGTGGACCGTCAACGATTCCCGGCAGGCGCAGAGGCTGGCGTCCGCCGGCGTCGCCGCCATCGCCACCGACCGGCCGGCGGAGTTACGCGCCGCGCTCGGACCGCGCGCTTAAAACGGCGGCAGGTGCGCGCGGGCGTGGACCTCACGGCGATTGCGGAACTCGCACAACGCGAGCGGCTCTGCCCCGGCTGCACCGGACGGCTCGCCGCCCGGCTGGGCCATGGCCTCAGCAACCACGCGCGGGGCGAGGCGCTGCTCGCGACGCGGGCAATGCTGGCGGAATCCGCCGACGAGGCGGGCGCGGCGCCGTTCTTCCACGGCGGCGCGCCCACTCCGACGCCCGACGAGTGCGGCCTCTGCGCGGGGCTCTGCGGCGAGGTGGAATCGCTGGCGCAGCTGGTGCTCGACTCCGTTGAGGGCGTCGAGCTGGCGACCTTCCAGGTCGGCACGCTGGTCGACGCCGAAATCCTGTCGCGCGAGAAAGAATTGCAGGCCGAGCTCGGCAATCACGGCGAGCCGCTCAAGTCGCAGCTCAACCGCGAAATCGGCTCACGCGTCGCCGACGCGAGCGGTCTCGAGCCGCAGCGCGACAGCCCGGACGCGGTTATCGTGGTCGACACGCGCTACGACACCGTTGACCTGCAAATCCGCTCGCTCTTCATCGAAGGCTGTTACACAAAATTGGACCGCACCATCCCGCAGACGCGCTGGCCCTGCCGCCATTGCCGCGGCCGCGGCTGCGAGCGGTGCAGCGGCAGCGGCCAGATGTATCCCGATTCGGTCCAGTCACTGGTCGCCGCCCCGCTGCTCGCGGCGGCCGGCGCAGCCGAAGACAAGTTCCACGGCATGGGGCGCGAGGATATCGACGCCGCGATGCTCGGTGCGGGGCGGCCGTTCGTGCTCGAGCTGCGGCAGCCGCGGGTGCGCAGCCTTGACCTGCCGGCGCTGGAGCGGGAAATCAACGCCGTCGCCGACGGCCGTATCACCGCAAATGGACTGGCGTGGGTGGAGCGGTCACGCGTCGCGGAGCTGAAGGAAACGGTTTGCGACAAGACCTACCGCGTCGACATCCGCTGCGACCCGCCGGTCGAAATCGAAAGGCTTAAGAAAGGCGCGCAGCGGTTGGCCGGCGAGGTTGTCGAACAGCGCACCCCCACCCGGGTGTCCCATCGACGAGCGGACTTGGTCCGGCCGCGCCGTGTCGAGAGCATGAAACTGCTTTCCGCCGACGGTGCGACTGCCGAACTGGAAATCCGCGCGCAGCATGGGACCTATATCCGGGAGCTGGTGAGTGGCGATGGCGGGCGCACGTCGCCCAGCCTCGCCGAGCTGGTCGAGGCCGAATGCCGGGTGGAAGTGCTGGACGTCCTGCACTTGCATCTGGAGGAGCCAGAAACATGAAACGGTCGCAGGGACTTCGCAGCGGGTCACGCAAAAAGCTCACCCGAGCCAAGCGCGAGCGTGGGCTCTCGCCGATTACCCATATCCTCGAGCAGTTCAGCACGGGCGAGTCGGTCAACATCGTGATTGACCCCTCAATCCAGCGCGGGCAGCCACACCACCGCTTCCACGGACTGACCGGCACCGTTGCCGGGATGCAGGGCAAGGCGTGCGTCGTAAGCGCCAAGGAGGGCAACGCCGTGAAGCAACTGATTATACGACCCGAGCACCTGAGGCGGGCGAAGTAACCATGGACGAACCACAGCCGGTGCCGCTGGGCGTAGTGAAAGAATTGCTCGAAGCAGAGCTGGGCGCTCGCGAGAACCGCCTGCGCTGCGTAGATTGCGGCCATTTCCAGCCGGTGCCGGACGAAGAGCTGGAACCTGCGCTCGAGCCCGAAGCCGAGGTTTCGGAAGACGGCGGCGAGGAAGCCGGGGCGGCCGCCGATGAGGTTGTGGTGCCCGAGATTCCGTCAGGCCCCTCCTGCGAGGAGTGCGGCTCATACCGCATGAACCTGATTGAGCAAATCCAGTATGAGCACAAGCTGGCGCTGGACCATGTGCGGCACCTGACTCGCATCACCCGTTCCGAGGCGGAGGCAGTGATGGCGGCGCTCGACGGACTCGAGCATGTCGATGCATATTACACCGCCAAGATTGCGGACATCCTGCCGATTCATCCCGACGACGTGCGCGCCATATTTGCGCGCGAGCGTTTCTCGGTCGGGGACGACGAAATTAAAGCTATTATTGCGGCGGTTCAGGAGAACACAGAGGCGTAGCGATGGAAGAGTATGCGTGCATCCTTGATATCCTGCCGGAAGGCCGCCCGGATGACCGGCGGCAGTTTCGCCGTGAGGCCATCATCTACGGCCTCGGTGTTGACGAGTTCAAGATTTTCGAGATGGCACCTATACCGGGTGCGGTAATCAATATCGGCGACCGCGTCTTCATCGGCAAGGAGATCGATGAGCGCAAGCAGATTGACCGGGTGCGTGCCCGCGTCACCTATGCCGAGCTGACGCACACTGCGCAGTCGGAGCTGGGTTTCCTGCTGGAGGAGCTGGTTCTCGAACAGGAAGAGAAGTTCATCCAGTTCTACAACCACGCTGGCCCGATTTCACGCCGCTACCATTCACTCGAATTGCTGCCCGGGCTTGGCAAGAAGACGATGGAGGTGATTATCGCGCACCGCCCCTACGCCAGTTTCGCCGAGGTCGAGGAGAAAGTCTCCAACCTGCGGCATCCCGAGAAGTTAATCGCCGCTCGCATCGAACACGAAATCCGCGAGCCCGAGCAGAAATACCGGCTCTTCGTCCGTTAACCGTCAGAGCGTCCAGCCGTATTCGACAGCGCCAGCGACCACCAGCCGCACGTCGGCGTTTCCGCTCAGGCTGACCTGCAGCGTCCAGTTGCCGCTGGCGCCGGTGACGATTCCCAGCTCCTGGAAGCTGTTGCCGGGCGTGAACACCTCGGTCAGCTGCTCCCCGTCGTGGTCACGCAGCACTAGCTCGCCGCTACCGGAGCCCCCGATGTCAGCCTCGAGCCAGTAGACGACGTAGTTCCACGGTCCGTAGCGCACATGCCCGTCGTTGGCGAAGGCGGTGTCGTAAAACTCGAAATCCGGCCCCGAAAACTCGCCCTCGTAGAGGTCGCCGCCGCGGCAGAACCACGCCTCGCCCGTGAAGCCAGAGCCCGCCTCGACCAGCGTCATGCGCAGGAGCTCGCCGCCAGCGTCGCTGCGCACGAAGCTGGTGAGCCAGCCGCTGGCGCGGTCGTAGACATACTCCAGCCGGTCGCCTGACGGGGATTCAGCCACGATGGTCGCCCGCCCGTCGCCGCCCGCCGTTATCGTCGCGTCGAAGCGGTCGACGCCGAAGAGCGAGAAATTCCAGCTGGCGCCTGCCGTGAGCGGGAACTGCAGCAGCAGCTGCGGCTCGTTCTTCTCGTAGAGCGCCATATCCGCCACCCGGACGCGCCCCAGCGCGGGGTTGTGGTTCAGCACCGCGTGCCGCTGCGCGTCGACCCGCTGACTCGAGCCGAGATGATAGTTGGTTTCGTCAACGTCGCCGACGACCATCGTCGTCACCACTTCCGCCTCGGGAATTACGACTGCGTAGGTCCACCATTGCCCCGTTTCCCACGCCGGAGCGGCGATGGCGCCGGCGCCATCGCCGTTGTCCCCGTCAGGCGACATGCCGAGGCAGCCGGCCGCCAGCAGGAGCAGCACGACCGCCGCGGAAGCCAGTCTCATCACGGGCCAAGCACCGGGTGATATTAGGACTCATCGCTGCCCGGCAGCCCGAGGCATTTGCGCGCCTCCGCGACGAGGTAGCTCGAGCCAACCACTAGCGTGAGCCGCTCGCCCGCCCGCTCGAGCGCCCCTGCCACCGAATCGCAGGCGCGGCCGCGCCGCCCCAGTTTCCCGGCCGCCGCGACGACCTCGGCCGAACTTCGCGCGCGGGGCGGGTCGGGCGCACACGCCAGCAGCTCCGCGCCAGCTGGCAGCAGCGCCAGCATCTCGTCGAGCGGTTTGTCACGCAGGCAGCCGAACACTACCACCTCCGGCTCCGGCATGCGCGCCAGTAGCCACGCAAGCGCGTGCGGGTTGTGCGCGCAGTCGAGCATAACGTTCCTGATCTGCTCGCGCCGGCCGGCCGGCCGTGTGTCACCCACCTCGACCGCGACGCCCAGCCGCTCGAGCGCCAGCGTCGCCCATTCGCGCGCCGAATCGCCGCTGGCGAGGCTGGCGCAGGGCGGAATGAACTGGTGGTAAGCTTGAGGCCAGCCGGTGACGACCTGCGCCCCGGGCCGCACGATGCCCGCCTTGGTGCGCGCAATCGCCTCGAGGTCGGGGCCAAGCCAGTCGGTATGCTCGAGCGCCAGCGTCGTCAGCACTGCCACTTCGGCGTCGACGACGTTCATCGCGTCCAGCTCGCCACCGAGCCCCACTTCGAGGACGGCGATATCGGCCTCGCGCCGGGCGAACCACGCCAGCGTTATCGCAGTCAGCACCTCGAAGTAGCTGGGATGCTCCGCCAACCCGTCGCACGCCTGCCGCACCTCGGCGGCGAGCGCCGCAAACTCGGCATCGCCGACCGGCGCCCTGTCGAGCCGCAGCCGCTCGCGCACGTTATGCAGGTGCGGCGAAGTCGCGCAGCCGACGCGGAGGTCGGCGCGGCAGAGGGCATCCTCGAGCAGCCAGCAGGTGGTGCCCTTGCCGTTGGTACCGCCGACGATGACTGCGCGCAATTGCTGCTGCGGGTCGCCGAGCGTGGACATCAGCGCGCGGATGCGCGCCAGCCCCGGCTTCACCTGCGTCTCCCCTAGCTCGTCGAGCCAGGCGAGCGCAGATTGGTAGTCCCAGTTTTCTTGACGATTCATATTTAAATTTATTTGATGGACTCCCATTCGACTGTATCGGGCAGGACTATGCCCTGGTCGCGCAGGATTTCGCGAAACGCCTCGGGGCGCAGCGAAGCAATTTCGGCGCCCTTGGTCAGCGTTGCCTGGCCGCGCCGGTAGAGCTCGACTGCCGCGGCGGTTCGGAAGTGCTGCTTTTCTTCGAGGAAGAACCGCAGCGCTTCCTTGACTACGTCGGAGCGGCTGCTGAAATGGCCTGAAGCGACTAGTGCGCCAATCTGCGCAACCAGTAGTGTGGGGAGCGAAAAGGAACTGCTCATAAAATAATAATTAGTAACTATTATTTATAATTAATCCGCAACCTTTATATGGGGGGAGTTTGTCGAAAGCTCGGTGCGTAATATGCACAATACCAACCTGAACACGCCTGTAAGGGTCGCGCTGCTGTTTGCAGTGGGGCTAGCCATGCTCGCATTCATGCCGTCGGCAGAAGCGGGCGAGTCATTCACCGTCGACGTATCGCCATCCACGCAGAACGGCGAACCCGAGGAGACGCTGACCTACACAATCACCGTCGAAAATACGGGCGACAACGATGACACCTATAACCTCACTATAACTAGTGCCAACCGGTCGGGCTGGAAAGAGTATATCCTCCCTACATCGCTTGATGTCAAGGACGGGCAGTCAGAGACTGCTACACTCTACGTTGAGATAGGTGACCGCGATGATGCGCCGGCCGACATCACTGAATTTATCACCTTCAAGACAGAGTCCATCACGCTCGATGCTGGTGCTACGAGTAAATCTGTAACTGCGAAGGTAGACCAGGTTTACGGTAATTCCCTCTCGATTAACGGCACAGCCACGCAGAATGCGGACCCGGATGACACTGTGACCTTCGCCGTCAAGGTGGTCAATGATGAGGGTAATGGCAAAGACACCATCACCTTCAGTCAGACCAGCTCCGGGACGGTTGACTGGTCGTTTGTATTTCCTGGAAGTGTCACGCTTGACCAGGATGAATCAACCGAGATATCTTTCTCGGCGACCCCTGACATCAATGCCCTTGCCGGGCTGAAGAGTATCAGCCTGTTTGCCACCTCCGAGGATGGCGATACCGCGACCTCCGTAACGATTACCGTGCGCGTGAACAAGTTGCCTAACCTGAACGTGGTCAAGGTCGGAACCAGTGCGCAGGACGTTGAGGCCGGCAAGCGAGTCTATTACTCGTTCTCGGTGACTAACAAGGGCAATGCCGTCGATTCATTCGACCTCGAAATCGAAAACGGCAGCTGGTACGACAAGGGCTGGGAAGCTTCGCTTGACAGCGAGGAAATCAGCAGCCTGGACGTAGACGAGAGCATCAACCTGACCGATGTGCTGGTCATCAAGGCGCCCATGAATGCTGAGGCCGACGATGAGGTAACTATCAAGGTCATGGTCTCCTCGCAGGAAAACTCCTCGGTCTACAAGACCTATACCTCTCGCTCCACGGTCATGCAGGACTTTGATCCGAAATTGAAGGTGTTTGGTGGTGACACACAGGCGGCCGAACCGGACGAGGAGGTCTCCTACACTATCAACATTACCAACGATGGTAACGGTGAGGATGACATCACCCTCTCGCTCCACGGCGGAAACGCCACCTGGGGTACCCTTGCGGAGTCTTCCTTCACCCTCGCAGCCGGCGAGAGCGACGAGACCACCCTGCGCGTCACCGCTCCCGACGGCACGCTAGCGCAGAACGGCTACTCGATTACGATTCGTGCCACCTCCGAGGATACTAGTACAAAGGCTAACCGCAACGTCTTCCTGAATGTCCAGCAGGTGTTCGAGATCTCCGTTTCAGTTTCGGGTGACTCGACCAAGAATGGAGATCCTGGAGCATCTGTATCGTACACAATCTCTGTCAAGAACAAGGGCAACGGCGATGATGCCGTCAACCTTGCCCTGGAGGGCGACAACTCTGACTGGGGTTCAATAGTCGAGGATGTAGATCTCGAGGCTGGGGAGTCCACTAGTGTTAATCTGTCCGTCAATATCGATGAGGAGGCTAACTTTGGCGACTACGCCATTATCGTCAACGGCTCTTCCGACGAGGCCCCCTCCGGTGTCTACGATACCACCATGGTGACTGTGACGGTAAACAAGGAATACCAGGTTGATTTGCTGATTAACGAGGCCCAGAAGAGCGGCGACGCCGACAGCTCCGTTGTGTACGATATTATTGTCAAGAACAAGGGCACTGGCGATGACACTATCCGTCTTTCAGTGGACGAGTGGCCTACGGGCTGGACGGCCAACTTCAATGAGACCGAGATTGACATCGCTGCCGGTAAGGATGTACCGGTGAACCTGACGGTCACGATTAAGGAGAAGGAGGACAACCGGGCTTTCCACGTCAACATCACCGCTATCTCGGTTGGTGCCAAGGACGAGGGCCTTGATGTCAATGCAACTGCTTCCACAATTACCACGGTCAATCAGTACTACGAGTTCCGCATGACCTCCGTGCTAACCTACGCCAAGGCGGACCCGGAGGACACCTTCACTGTTGACATCCTGCTTGACAACAAGGGCACTGGCGATGACACGATTAACCTCGAGGTCACCGGCCCCGAAAATGCGACCGGCTGGGTAACTGACATCACTCCCTCAGTCGAAGTTCCAGAGGGAGAAAACCGGACCGTAACCCTTACTGTGACGGTTTCGGAAGACGCAATCAAGGATTCCTACTACATCATGGTCACCGGGGTCTCTGCGGACGAAGCATCCGAGACGCACGACGTGACTATCCAGGTTGACGTCAGCCAGCGTTACAAGGTGCAGATGCTGCCCCGTACGGAAACCAAGGCGGCCGAGGCCAACGACATACTGGAGTTCTCGATCACCGTCAAGAACAAGGGCACTGGCGAGGACACCTTCGACCTTGAGCTGGGCGGCGAGGTCGGCATCAGCTGGGGTTCGCTCTCTAACGTTAGCCTTACAATTCCTGCTGGTGGTTCGGCGGATGTAGTTCTAACGGTCGAGGTGCCAGCCGATGCGCAGCCCAAGACCGTGGGTGCCTACGAAATCCTGGTGAACGCTACTTCGGTCGACAACGCGACTGCAATCGACTCGGTTGCACGTTATATAGACGTCGAGAAGAAAGAGTTGGACGTCGAGGTAACGGCTGAATCAGCTACTGCACAGGCTGAACCTGGGGGCGTGGCCTATTTCGACCTCAATGTCAAGAACATCGGTAACGATGTTGACACGGTCGTGCTAAGCTTCCCAACTGACAGCCGCCAATGGGCTACCTTTGTGGCGACCGGGACCGATACGCATTCGGTGAACCTGACGGTGAACCAGCAGAAGACAGTCCGTGTCCAAGTCGCCCTGCCCGCATACACTAACGCTACTGGACAGGACAAGTCTGCTCTGGAATCCAGCACCTACCAAGTGACGATCAAGGCGACCACGGGTGACGGCAGCCAGTCAGATACAGCCTCGCTCAGTACTAGTATCCAGCAAATCTATGGTGCTGAGCTCACCGCGCAGGGCGCCAGTACCGTCATCACCTACCCCTCGACTGAGACGAGTGTTAGTGAACGACAGGAAAAATTCAGTTTCAAGATTAAGAACCTGGGTAACAAGCAGGACGTAATTGATGTGGAAGTGAGCGGTTCCGGCTCTACATTCCCTGACGAATGGAGCGCTTCCATTCATACGAGTTCGTCTTGCTCCGGTACATTCAGTGGCTCTATTGGTGCAGGCACTTCGAAGACTTTCTACCTGTGTATCACGCCAGACGTGGATTCTGAACCGGGCAACTACACAGTCTTTGTCGAGGCCATGGCGCGCAGCGGCGCTGAAGAAGCAGTCACATCCTCCGTAACAGTCGAGGTGCGTGACCCGACCCGTAGTGTCAGTCTTTCCACGGACGAGTCGAACCTGAATCTTGCACCAGAGATAGGTGATGCTGAGAAGAATACGGCCCGTTTCAAGATGGTGATTACCAACGACGGTAGCCATGATGACAAGTTCATTGCTGAGCTGGACGATGTCCTGGGTACTGGCTGGACCACTGATTTCTATACTAAAAACACGGCTTCTAGCGGTGACAAGTGGTCTTCCTCCGGTGAGGAAATCGATGATGGCCAGACCGACGACCTATGGTTCATTGTCGAGGTTGATCCGGATGAGGTTGATGAGGGCAACTACACTATGTCGATCACGGTCAAGAACTTTGAGGAGGATATTTCACAGTCAATCACTCTGACACTGCAGATTAGTGCCCCGCAGCGCGGCCTGACAGCGACCGTGGTTGACCCTGCCAAGGAAATATCCCCTGAGTACATGGCGTCTGCCAGTTCCACGAAGAACTCGGTCAAGTTCAAGGTGAAGCTGGAGAACAGCGGTACCCACCCCGACAAGTTCATCCCCGAAGTCGAGTCAACGCTTGACGACGACTGGGAAGTGAGCTTCTACCAGGACAGCTCCAAGACGCAGCCCTGGTCAATTTCACAGGGCGTTGAAATCGAGGCCAACGAACTGGACGACCTGTGGGTCTTCGTAGAAGTTGACGACGGGTCTGACGAGGGCAATTACACCATCACCATCTCAGTCCGTAATACGGATGATGATCCCAGTGCACGGCAGGAGTTCGAGTTGACCGTTGAAGTCCAGCGCTCCGACCTAACCCTGACCCCCAGCGACATCCAGCTGGAGGCTGACGGTGTTGTTGGCAATGCCTCCGCTATCAAGGATGGCGACACAGTGACCGTGCTTGTCGAGGTCACCAACAGTGGTATCGCCGACGCGGATGACGTGCAGGTGGAGATTTTCTACTACCCCAAGAAGGTACCGGAAGATCAGGATGATATCGATAATCTGATTAACCAGGGCTTCAATCTGGACGAGGGCAAGAACACCTACATCTATTCGCTCTACAAGAAGAGTACCAATCTGAAAGCGGGCGCGACCAAGTCGCTTGCATCGGACGACTGGATAATTGAGGGTGGCGAGTGGTACGTAGAGGTACGCGTGGACTTCGACGAGGATGATACCGACAATGGTGAAATCCTCGAGACCAACGAGAACAACAACGATGCACGCTACGGCGAACTGCTGCGTATCAAGCCTGACCTTGCAATCAGCGACCTGCGTGTTGACGCACGCTACGCGGGACTCACGGCCAAGACACCCAATATCGATGACCAGGTCACCTTCACGGCTACCGTGGTCAACAAGGGCGCCGCTGACGTCGATAATGCGCGGCTATACATTACAGCTGACAGCAGCGACGAAAGTGGCGTTATCCTCCAAGACCGTGGTATCAACGACTACGTCGAGTTCAGCATCGACGCTGGCGCGATTGAGACCATCCGCTTCCGCTGGAAGGCGGAGGCTGGTGAGTGGACTACTTTCCGCGCTGAGGTAAACCCGAGCTGTAGCGATGTTAACATCAATATCTTTGACTGTGAGCAGCAGGGCGACGGCGCCAGTACCGAGTCAGATCACCTGTACGACGAGCTGAAGCGATACAGTGACAACGTCTATCCGGTGGGTGGCGACGCGTTCCAGCAGGATTCAGCCGAGGTCACGTTCAAGGTCCTTCCCGATTTCTCCATCAAGGAAGTGAAGATGGACCCGCGTGTACCCGAAGTGGGTGACGATGTCGAGATTACGGTGGTAATCGAGAACAAGGGCAATGCCGACTGGAAGATTGGCAGCCAGCTGCTTTCGGTGGTTTTCGAAGACGGTGTTGGTGGTACAATCACTACGCAGGTGAGCAGCGACATCAACGAGGGTGACGAGATTGAAGTCAAGTTCACCTGGAAATTCCCTGACGAGGACAAGGACTTACTGCTCCTCAGCTACGAACTGGATGTCGGCAGCGGCAACTGGGAGATAGACCAGACTGACACTTCCAATGACGAATATGAAGAGAACGTCGCAGTCATCCAGCCCGCAGTCGTGGGCGAGATTGCTGCTCTGGATGTCTTCAGCCGTGAATTGGTGCGCGGCACCGGCCTCAAGGTCTACCACTTCGTGGCGCTGATGTTCGGCGCTATCCTGGCGATCGCGGTGCCGATAGTTATTTCCCGCCGCATGCGCCGGGGAGCTGCTGCGGTCGAGGAAGACGATGCAGCGCCGGAAGCGGTCGAGGCACCTTCGGCCAAGATTGGGCTCGCAATACAGTCGGCGGTCGGCGGGGAGCTCAAGACTGGCAACGTGAAGGTACCCTCCAACATGCCGGTCGGGCGGCTCATCCAGAACTGTGTCGAGAAGTTCCCGCTTCCGCACGCCAACTTTGCGGTGCATGTGAACGGCGAGGCGGTTGATTCCGACCTCTCGCTCGCTGACGTGGGCCTTGTAGATGGCTCTGAAATCCAGCTGGTTTCGCTCGAAGAGTGATTGACGCGCTGGTAGTCGGCGCCGGCCCCTCCGGCAGCCGCGCCGCGTGGAAGCTGGCCGAGGCGGGTTACTCCGTCGCCGTAGCGGAGGAGGACGCGCGCGTCGGCGACCCGTGCCAGTGCGCCGGGCTCGTAACGCCGCGCACCCTCGACTACCTTGGCTACCGCCTGCCGGTGATCCAGGAGATGCGCGGCGCACGGGTGTGGGGGCCGCACGACAGTTACCTCGAGTTCGAAGCCCCCGAGACCAAGGCGCTGGTGATTGACCGTCCTGGGCTGGACCGCTCAATCGCGGAGCGCGCCGAAAAAGCGGGCGCCGAAATCTGGACTTCGACGCGCTACACCCGCGGCTGGCGCGAGAACGGTGGGATGGTCGCCGAGCTGCAGGGGCCTGACGGCCCGCGGCGGGTGCGGGCGCGGCTGCTGATTGGCGCCGACGGCCCCGCCTCGCGGGTGGCGCGCGATGCCGGGCTCCATAACAAGCGCGAAGTGATGGCTGCCTTCGGGGGCGATATCAGCGGCTACGCGGCGCGCGACGGCTATGTCGACCTCTTTGTCGGCTCCGAGCTGGCGCCGCGCTTCTTTGGCTGGGCCATCCCGACCGGCGGCGATACCGGCCGCCTCGGCGTTGCGACGACACTGCCGCACCGGCCGCGCAAGTTCTTCCGCGACTACTTCCGCAAGGGCGCGCCGTCGCGGCTGCTCGACGGCGCCAAGCTGACCGCGCGTGTCAGTGGGCTGATCCCCTTCGGGCTGCGCGAGCCGGCGTTCGCCGACCACGTGTTGCTCACCGGCGACGCGGCGGGCCTCGCGAAGCCGACCTCGGGCGGCGGCATCTACACTGGCCTCGTGAGCGCCGATGCGGCGGCCGAGACCGCCATTGCGGCGTTCGAAGCGGACGACCTCTCAGCGGGTCGCTTGGCGGGTTACCAGCAGCTGCTGCGCGACCGTATCGCCGGTGAGCTGCAGCTGGGGGCGCGATTGCGGCGCGCGTTCCTCGCGGTGGACGACGAGCAGCTGGCGGAGATTATCGGGATGCTGGGCGACCCAGTGGTCCAGGCGGCTATACAGCAGGCGGGCGACCTGGACTACGCCTCAAGGGCGGCGTTCGCGGTGCTTAAGGCGCAGCCGAAGCTGGTTAAGTTTGCCCCGCTGCTGCTGAAGCCATTTGTTTAGCCCGGGGTAAGTCCCCTCTTCCTCAAGGTAGAAAACTACCGCCAGTCCGGCAAACATCACTGTCAGCCCAATCATGACGTAGAGCGGCCACTTGGGAATTGGCTCCTTGATGCCGAAGCTCGAGTCGGGAATCACCCCGTCCACACTCAGCGCGGTCAGGTTGATGTTGCCGGGTGCCCCGTCGGGGACGTCGGTCGTCGCTGCCTCCCATTCGGCCATAGACCAGTGGCCGCGCGAGAGCATGCTGCGCGCCGTGCCATTGTGGTCGAACTCGAGTGTGAAGCGGACGAAATACGTGCCTTCGGCGGTGCCTGTTTCGCAGCGGCTGCCGAGCAGTGTGCAGCGCAGCCATGACCGTTCCTCGGTCGAGTGGATGTCGGCCGTGAAGTGCACGCTCTCGCCCGGCGCCAGCGTTCCCGGGCTGAAGGTCGCGCGCTGCGGCGCAAGCACCGCAGCGCACTCGCGTTCTCCGTCGGGGAGCTGCGTCCAGCAGCCCTCCTCAACGCGCGGCCGCGCGTCGGCCGCGACGGAGTCGATGGTTTCCGAGTCGTCGATGTCGGCGCGCATGTAGATTTCCATGCTGACGACGACGTTCTCGAGCGGCTCCGCGTAGCGGTTCGTCACCTCGAGCGTGAACGGGCCGCTGCCGCCCGGCTCCAGCTGCGGGGTCGTGAAGTTGTGAAAGTCAGGGATATTGCCGGGGTGGCTGACGTAGGGGTCCCAGTCACCGTTGCCCGGTGGCACCAGCAGCAGCGCCAGCGCCAGAAGTACCACGGCCGGTCTGAGCACGCTCCGCGTCGTCGTTTTCCCACGCATCGTCGCCCCACGGGACCGGGGTTTTAACTCTCTGTCGAGAGACTTATATCCCGCCGCCGCTCGCGCCGCGATGCGATTCGGGACTGGAGTGCTGCAGGTCGTCGCGATGGCTGTCTTGCTGGGTGGCGCACTGCTGCTGGCGGAGGGCGCCAGTGCGCAGCCGGACTACCGGAACCTGACCGTCGTCGCGAACGAGACGCTGACGCTCGCCGATGGCGAGTTCGAGGTTGAGGGAAACATCGAGGTTTTTGGAGAGTTGGTGCTCGATAATTGCACCTTGGGACTGAAGATGGCTTCCACTTCGGGTGAAGGAGAGATTCGTATCCAGCCGGGAGGGTCGCTGACGGTCAGTGACTGTTCCATGAACGCGATAGGGAACCTGAGCTTCTACCAGTTGGTACTTGACCAGATGGTCGAGCAGGACCCGGCGAATTCCTCCTCTTATGAGCAGTACTATTCCAGCCTTGCGAACGCCTCGGCGCAGTTCCGCGTCGTCCTCGACGAGGGCGAACTGACGCTGAGCAACGTCACGGTTTCACAGGGTCGCTTCTGGATGGTGGGGGGCAATGCCGCCATGTTTGACGTATCCAGTAGCGGCCTCAGCCCCATCTACGATATTGGCCTCTTCATCGAGGACACAACGTTCCTCGGCGACGGCATCGCGCTGGCCGACTACGCGGTTGGCGTGCGCGCTATCGGCACCTCGCCAACGCTGCTCAACACCAGTTACGTCAACTGCACCATCGACCGCACGCAGGAGTGGTGGCTCACAGTTACCGTCCACGACACCGCAGGCACGCTGTTCGAAGGCGTCCATGTGGTACAGCGCGACGCGGAGGGGAATACGATTGATATTGGCGACCCGCAGGAGGACGGCAGCCGCGTCCTCTGGGCGCGGGAATACGAGGTGGTCGCCGGCGTGCGGCAGGATACGGAATCCACAATCTTCGCCGAGAAATATTACGGCCTCTATTCGCTGAGCGGTAGCTGGAGCGGAAGCATCTCTGATAACCTGCAACTCGACCTGGTGGTCAACACCGACACTTCGCAGATTCGCTTCAGCGACCTGCAGCTCTCGGTCGATGGCGCTTCCGTCACGCCGGGGCAGTCGATCGCCAAGTGGAGCACGCTGACAATCAACACCACCATCGAGAACCCGACCGACTACACGCTGAACTTCGGGGTGCTGCTGGCGGTCAACAACATCAGCGGCTACGCCTCGGGCTGGGTCGCGCTCGAGCCGCGCAGTAGCGCCACGGTGACACTGGTGTGGAAGGTTTCGCTCGAGGGTTTCCTCGTCGTGAGCGTGCTGGCCGACGACCGCACCATGCCGCTTCCCGACCTGCGCACCAACAGCCACATCCAGGTCGCCTCGACCGCGCCCGTGGCCGAGGAGGAGCAACCGTGGCTGGCGCTGCTGTTCCTGCTGGCGCTGGCGGGCGGTGCGGCGTGGGCGCTGCTCGGTACGGACGAGGAGGCCGGCGCAGCCGACGCTGTATCGGCCGATGCTGAGCCCGAAGAGCCGGCCGACGCTGAGCCCGAAGAGCCGGCCGACGCTGAGCCCGAAGAGCCGGCCGATGATGAAAGCGCCGACGATGAATCCGGCGACGAATCCGCCGAAGATTGAGCGGAGCCGTCCTGGGCATCGAGTCCACCGCGCACACCGCCGCCGCCGGCATCGTATCGCCTGACGGGGAAATCCTGGCTGACCGCAAGGCCATCTTCACGCCCGAGGCGGGGAGCGGCATCCACCCCCGCGAGGCGGCCAACCACCATGCCGTGGCGTTGCCGGGGCTTGTCCGCGAGGCGCTGGCTGACGCCGGGCTGCGGCCGTCCGAACTGGCGCTGGTCGTGTACGCGCGCGGCCCCGGGCTCGGCCCCTGTCTCCGCACCGGCGCGACTGCCGCACGGGCGCTCGCGCACGCCCACGGGCTGCCGCTTTTAGGGGTGAACCACTGCGTTGCGCACCTGGAGATTGGCTTGCTCGAGGGCGCATCGGACCCGGTGCTGCTCTACCTGAGCGGCGGCAACACGCAGGTCATCGGCTACGCGCACGGCCGCTATCGTGTCTTCGGCGAGACGCTCGATATCGGCATCGGCAACATGCTCGACAAGTTCGGCCGCGAAGCGGGGCTCGAGTTCCCCGGCGGCCCGAAGCTCGAAGCGCTGGCCGAGGGGCCGGAGCTGGAGTCGCTGCCCTATTCGGTGAAGGGCATGGACATGGCGTTCTCGGGGCTGCTGACCGCGGCGCTGCGCAAGCTCGCCGACGGGATGCCGTTGCCGCGGCTCGCCTATGCCATCCAGGAGACGGCGTTCGCGATGGCGTGCGAGGTCGCCGAACGCGCGCTGGCGCACACCGGCAAGACCGAGCTGGTGCTCGGCGGCGGCGTCGCTTGCAACGCGCGGCTGCGTGAAATGGCGGCGACGATGGCTGACGCGCGCGACGTCGCCTGCTTCGCCCCGTCGAAGGCGTTATGCGTCGACAACGGCGTGATGATTGCATGGCTGGGCCATGTGATGCACTCCGGCGGTTACGAGACGGGGCCGGCCGACGACAGGGTCGACCAGCGCTTCCGCACCGACATGGCTGAGGTGACATGGCGCTAGCGCAACCCGGGCCGCTGGAGCACCGCGGCGCCGAGGCGGTCGTCACGGCTGTCGAGTGGCACGGCCGCCCCGCGGTCGTGAAGCACCGCAATCGCCGCAGCTACCGCCACCCCGACCTGGAGACGCGGCTGGTGGTGGAGAGGCTGCGCGCCGAGGCGCGGCTGCTCGAGCGCGCAGCCGAGGCGGGGCTGCCGGTGCCCGCGCTCTACGCGGTCGACCCCGCCGCGGCGACGTTGGTTATGGCGCGGCTCCCGGGCGAGACGCTCGAGCGGGCGCTGCGCGCTCCCGACGGCGCGCGCTGGCTGCCGCAGCTCGGCGAACTACTGGCGCGCATCCATGCGGCGGGCATTGTCCACGGCGACCCGACCACTAGCAATTTTATCGCGGCCGACGGCGAGCCCGGCGCGAACGCCGGGCTCGCCGTCATTGACTTCGGGCTTGGCGCCGCGAGCGACGACGACGAGCAGCGCGCGACCGACTTGCGGGTAATGCTCGAATCGCTCGAGGCGCACCACCCCGAGCTCACGGCGCGCGAGCCGCTGCTCGCGGCTTACGGTGCGTGGGACGGCGCCGCCGGCGTGCTGGAGCGGCTGGCGGCGTTAGAGCAACGCGGGCGCTACAATCTCGTGCGCGGATAATCCACCTTCTTACCTTTCCGTGAAAAGGTGGGACACGATTTTTATTGCCAACACGTTTTGCCGTTAACTTTAAATATAATCAGTTATACTTGTCACGTCCGTGATTGGTTACCTGAAATTCCTTGTCCTCGCGTTGCCCTGGGAGTTTTTCCTGTTGCCATTCATCTTCGGCCACTGAACTTTTTGCGCTGCCGCAGCGCCGCAATTTTGCGCTTGACGAACCGTTAAGAAGCGCGACGGCTCCGCCGGCCGCATGGCGAGCGGCGCAGACGCGAAAGGCAGTCGGGCGCACCGCACCGCCGGCGCAAGCCTGCTACTGTTCGTCGCGCTGGCGTGCCTCGCGCTCGGGGCCAGCGGTGAGAAGGCGCCGGAGTGGGAATACATCCTGTCGAGCCCGGCAACCGACATCGAGCTCTCCAACGACGGCGTCAACCTCTCGGCGGGCTGGGGCAACCGGCTCGGCTGGTTCTACACCAACTCGTCGGTGCCGCTGAAGAACTTCCAGCGCGACGCGGCGGGGCCAATGGCGCTCTCGTCGGACGGCAAGTACCTTTTCGCCGCCGGCGAGGGCAATGACGGCGGGCAGAAGCTGACGCTGTGGGAAGAGCGCACCATGGAGTGGAACCCGCCTTACGGGACGGCGTTGACCATCACCGATGTCGACGCCTCGGCCGACGGCAGCTACCTCGTGGCGGGCGACTACAACGGCAACCTCTACGTCTTCCGCCGGCAATCGAGCACCCCCATTTGGATCGCTTCGCTGGGCGAGATTGGCGTGCTGCAGGTGGCGATTTCTCCCGACGGGACGTGGGTCGCGGCGGGGACGCAGACTGGCGAAATCCACCTCTACGAGCGCTCCTCGGGCAACGAGTTGTGGGCCTACAACAGCGCGCCGCGGGTCTACGACCTTGAGTTCGCGCGCGAGGCGCCGCTGCTGGCGGTCGCGTCGGGCTCCGCCAGCTCGGGCATGCTCTACCTTTTCTCCAACGCCAGCAGCGAGCCGCTGGTCGAATATCCCATTGGGGCGGCGTTCACGAGCGTCGCGGTCCACCGCAACGGCAGCTGGCTGGCGGGTGGCGCCGACGATGGCAAGGTCTACCTGATTTCGGCGCAGACCGGCCTCCCTGAATGGAGCTACAGCCTCGGCAGCTCGGTCGACGACATCGCCGCCAACGGGGTCGGGACGCACCTGCTGGCGGGCGGTGGCAACAAGCTGCTGGCACTGCTCGCGGTGGCCGACGGCGTGCCGCTCTGGACCGTGACGGTTGAGGACCCCATCACCTGCGTCGCCGCCTCATGGCGCGGTGAATACCTCGCGGTGGGGCAGGAGGACCGGCTGGCGCTCTTCTACGAAGAGGCGCTCGACAACCAGCCGCCCAACGCCACCATTGTAGGGATATCGCCGTTGACCGCGATGCCGGGCTGGAACGTCACCTTCAGCGGCAGCGGCGAGGACCAGGACGGCACGGTGGCGGACTACTCCTGGCGCTCGTCGCGCGACGGCTGGCTCTCCGACGAGACGCAGTTCAACGTCTCGTGGCTCTCGGAGGGCTACCACACCATCTTCCTGAAAGTGCAGGACAACGACGGTCTCTGGGGCGCCGAGGTCTCGACTGAGGTCGCGATTGGCGACTTCCCGACCGCGACGCTCGAGCCAGTCATCCCCTGCCCCGGGGCGGGCGATTGCGTCGTCAACCTGGGCGACGCGGTCACCTTCACCGGCAGCGGGACGCCGCTCACC